>Ga0181537_10005435_pt1 | contig 10299 bp, 10 predicted proteins | sample PEATcosm2014_Bin_39_FD_119765 | JGI IMG/M metagenome (GOLD analysis project Ga0181537, IMG submission 119765) | Peatland microbial communities from MTU Mesocosm Facility, Houghton, MI, USA - PEATcosm2014_Bin23_10_metaG | ecosystem: Environmental > Terrestrial > Soil > Wetlands > Peat | place... | reverse complement strand
CCACCTTGCGGCTCACCTCCATGCCGTCCCAAAACCGGAACTCCTTGTCCACGATCAGCGGGATCGCGAAGGCCCAGGCCACGGACAGATAGATGCCCGGGACGGCGCAACAGCACAGGCCGAAGAACGTCAAAATGAGCATCACAATTCCGCCGATCAATAATTGGACAAAATGCTCGCCAAAACCGGACCAGGCGTCACCCAGGCCCGCCGGCTGGCCGCGCAGGCGCTTGAGAAACATATAGTAAATTCCTCCCTGGAAGACCCCGGAGAAGAACAACGCCAGCACGCCCACGATTGGAATGCGCGCCAGAAACACCTGAACCAGCGACACCGAAACGGTCGCAAAAAACAGCAGCCCGAAATTTTCCGTCAGCAACTGCCAGCCCCGGCTCAGGCAGAGGCCGATCGGCAATTCCGGCACGGCGCCAAGGCTTTGCGCGACCAACGTCTGGGGATCAACCGGCCCCGACGGCGGCGCAAACGGCGGCGGGACGCGCCCGGCAAAGGGGCTCTCCGCCAGCGCCTCCGCCAGTTCGGGATAAGTCGAGAGCGGCCGCCATTCCGTGCTGCCCTCGGCCTTGACCATGGACCGGCCGTCGGCGCGCCCTTCCCGCACCCATTGCCGCAATTCCTCGGCGCTCGACGGCCCGTACTCCTGCTGGTCTGCTCCAATAATTTTGTACATAATTGCGTTTCTACCCCGCAAAGAATGATGCCATCAAACGCCCCGCCAGCAAGCCCGGTTTTCTCCCGCTCATGGCGGTGACAGATAAATGAACGGCGCGCAGGGAATGTTCCGCACGACGGTGAACAACACCAGCACGCCGAGGATCCACAGAACCGCGCCCGGCCGCACGGCGGGAAACCACACGGGCCGGCCCGCGCGCCAGCGGAAAAACTGCGTCATGGCATAGACCGCCGCCACGGGCAGCGAGAGGATCAGCAGCGCGTTGCAACGGAGCGCCAGCGCCAGATGGCCGTGCAGCAGTTGGTGCATCCCGCGCAACGAGCCGCAGCCCGGGCAGTTCCAGCCGGTAAACTGGTGGAACATGCACCTCGGATAAAAGGGATACTGGGAGGGGTCGAACAAAAACAAAACCACGAGCGAAACCATTCCCGCCGCCGCCAGAATGATGATTCCCGGCCAGGCCGGAAGGGGGATGCGGGCGGCGGTGGATTTTGCCGTCATGCGCGCCGGTCAGTTGAGATGGTTGCCCATCGCCGCGAGCGCGCCGAACAGCAGGAACATCGCCGCGCCCATGATCAGTCCCAGGCACGACAGCACAATTCCGGTGATGGCCAGGCCCCGGCCCGATTCGCGCCCGGGATTCTTTTTGATCTGCACCAACGCCACGCAGGAAAAAATCAAACCGAGGACGGCAAAGATCAGGTTGAAGAAACACCAGCCGAGCAGCACGGCGACGATCCCGAGGATCAACCCGGCGACCGCGAGGCTGTTGGTCTGCGGCGGGCGGGTGATGGTGGGACCGATGGTCCGGGGTGTCGTGGCGGCGGCGCCCAGGGCCGCGGCCAATTCCGGGATGGCCGCGAGCGGTTTCCATTCCGCGGCGCCCTCGGCCCAAACCAGGCTCGCGGCATTGGCCCGGCCCTGCGCAATCCATTCCGTGAGCTGCCCGGCGGTCACCGGGCCGTATTCAACTTGGTCCGCTCCAATTATTTTGTACATGGCGGTCTGGGAACTGCAATTCCGATACTCTTACGCCAACGCCACCTCCAGCGCAAGCCCGCGTGGCGCGGTTCCCCTCTGGACAAATCGCCGGGACGGGCACAAACTGCGCGCGATGGCATTCAATCCGGATTCCCGTCTCGACCAGTTGTGGAAGGAATACAGCCTGGTGTTCCGGGATTTCGATGACCTCACGCTCGCGCGCTGGCTCGCGCAAACACTGGGCCAGCTCGAGGGGCGCGTGTGGCGTCTGTCGCACCCGCTCCTGGGCGCCTACCGGCTGGCCGCGCAACTGGCCCACGAACGCCAGGTCTGGCTCAAGCGGCTCGCCACGCCGCCCCAGGCCTACGCGGAAGCCGCCTGCTGCCGCGCGCCCGTGCTGCCGCTGCTCACCCGTGACGTCCGTGAATCCGGCCTCATCTGCCAGCATTGCAACGAAGCCCTCGTGCCCTTCGAGGACATTCCCGAGGCGTTGCGAACGGAACTCGACGCCTGGGCCGTTCGTTACGGCCCCGTCCACGCCGTCGCCCATTGGGACGACCGCCAGCGCCGCGGCTCGGGCAATTACGACCAGGCCTACGACAACGCCGCCGACGAGGCGGAGCGATTGCTGGGCGTCGCCGGCCGCGAGATCATGCCGAAGTTTCTCGACTTCTACCCCGCCGCCGTCTGGGAGGACCAGGACGAATGCCTGTCCGTCCAGCCGGAGGACATCGAACTCTAGAGCATCCTTTCTCAGTGAACCAAGTCGCAACGCCACGTAAAGGAATTCATCTGCGAGGTTTAAGCGGGAACAACGATTGTCCATGAAAACGCTGTTTCGCTGGGCGTTTCGCCTGCTCATTTTGCTCGTCGTGCTGGCCGTCGCCGCCATCCTGCTGCTGGACACCGTGGCGCGGGAAGTGCTCGAGTCCCAGCTCACGGATCGCACCGGGCTGGAGGTGAGAATTGGTGCCGTGAAAATCGGCCTGCTCAATCCGCGCCTCACCGTGGAGCGCCTGGTGGTGTACAACCGCCCCGAATTCGGCGGCTCGCCCATGATCGACCTGCCGGAACTCCACGCGGAGTACGATCCCGGCGCGCTTTGGTCGCGAAAAATCCACCTCCGCCTCCTGCGCGTCAACCTCGCCCAAATCAGCGTGGTCGAGGCCACCAACGGCCGCCTGAATCTTCAGGTCGTGGACCGGCGTTTGCGCCAGTCCGGCGGCCCCGCCGCCTCCGGCAGCCACACCTCGGGCGGCTATGAGTTCGCGGGCATCGACACCCTGAATCTCACCCTCGGCACCGGTTATTTTCGGAGCCTGAGAAATCCGGCCTTGAACGAAACTTTGACGCCACGCATGACCAACGAAGTTTATCTGAAGGTCAATTCCCCGGCCGCCTTTGATTCTCTGCTCAACCTGGTTCTCTTGAAATGCGGCTACAATCCCCTGCCGCACGGCAACGACCCCGCCGGCGAGCGCCAGCAATACTGGCGCGACAAGCTGTCCCAAATCGGCAAAAATTAATCCGGCGGTTCAGCTTCTAAAGAACCGCGCTGCCAGGAGGTTCGCCACCGCGCCGAACGCCAGCAGCACGCCCAGCGGAAGCCATACCGCCTCGAACCCGCTGCCGAAGCTGATGAGCTGGTGCAGCGCCTGCAACGCCCAGCCGGACGGCGTGCAAAGCGAAAGGGTCTTGAGCGCAGGGGGCCCGATTTCCAGCGGCCACCAGCAACCGCCCAGCGCGGCCATCAGCAGGCTCGCCAGCACGCAAATCCCCGCCACCCGGTCCTCCGCGGCCACCAGCGAGCCGACCAGCACCCCGAGCGATCCGGCGACCCAGGTGAACACTAGCAGCACCAGCGTCACCGCCGGAAGATTCGCCCCGAGGTTCACGTGGAAAAGAAACTTCCCGAGGGCGAGGAAGAAAACAATCTGGATCACGCCGAGCAGCATCAACCCGTAAATTTTTCCCATGACCAGTTCAAACCGCGTCACCGGATGGGTCATCAGTCGTTTGATGACGCCGTTGCGCCGCTCGGCCGCGATGGTCGAGCCGCCAAAAATCAACAGGTTCATCATCAGGTACATGACGAGAATGCCGGGCAGCGAGAAGTTGAAGCCCGCCGGCACGGGTTTCCGTCCGGCGAAATGCGCGTTTAGACTCACGGGATCCGGCCGGGCCATGACTTCACGGAGCCGGGCTTCGGAAATCGTTTCCACTCCGTTCGTGCCGGTCGCGGCCTCCAGCAAATGGCCGTTCATCGCAATCAACGCCCGCACCAGTCGCACCTCGATGAGCGCGGCATCGGCCTCGCCGGAGCTGTTGCCCTCGGCCAGTTGCAGCTTCGTTTGCCGGAGATGCAGCGCGTTGTCCGTGAACCCGGCGGGAATGCGGATGATGCGCACGGCGGCTTCGCTGTTGGTCGGGCTGACGAGCCACATGTCTTGCGCGCTCATTTCGTCGAGGAAAACGCGTCCGAGAAAATTCGTGTCCGCATTTTCGACCAGCACGGGCGGGGTGCGGTTGTAAGGCCGGCCGGGGCCGCGGCTGGCGAAGCCCATGAAATACACAAATACCAGCGGCACGCCGAACAGCCAGACGTACCCGCTCTTGCGCTTGAGAAAAAGGCGCAAATCCGTCCAGCCGATGTCGAGGATGTGGTTCATGCGCGCAAGCCGGTTTTAAACCTCCGCCGGAACAACATCGCCGCCAGCCCGATCAACACCGCGCTAACCATCAGCGTTTTGAGCAGAACGAATCTCCACTCGACGCCCGCGCCGCCGGATTGCAGGTTTCGCAGAGTTTCCACGAACCAGTCCGTCGGCATCAACGGGGTGACGTGCTCCCGCAAAAACGCGGGGAGCTGTTGCCGCGGAAACGCGCACCCGCCCGCCATGCCCAGGCCCATGCCCACCATGGTGTTCAAGGCCCCCGCGCGGCGTTCGTCCGGAATCAGCGCGACCAGCACCGCAAACAGCGCCGCCACGAAGCCGGCATAGCCGAGCGTCAGCGCCAAGAGCGGCAGCGGATGCTGCCAGTGAACGCGGAAAATCAAACCGCCGCCGCCCAGCATGGCCGCGCTGCAAATCAGCAGCACCACCACCGTGAAAACCACCTTGCTCACGATGAACGGCCAGACCTGCTCGTGCATCGTCTGGTAACGCTCGAACGTGCGCTTCCGCAGCTCCCGGTGCAAATCCGTCATCGCGTTGTTGCCGAGAAAAAGCAGAAACATCGCCGACATCCCCACCAACATGTACGCGAAAATAAAGGAGGCGTCGTCCGCCTTCGGCTTTCCGCCTTTGGATTCGGCGGCGTCGGCCTTCTTCCCCCGCTCGTACGTGACGAGCGGCGGATACAACGTCGCTTTCGCGGCCTTGAGCTTGTCGCCGGCGCGCTCGAACAGCCGCGACGCCTGATGGGAGTCCGCGTCCCCGTCGAGCACCGCTTTCCACGCCGGGTAGTCCGAGAGGAAATTTCGCGACAGCGCGTTCAACGCCGTCACGGCCGCGCCCAGCAATTCCTCAATCACCGCCGGATGGATCGATTCCGCCGGGTTCTTGATCAACTCCAGGCTCACCGGCTGGCTCGCGGTTAAATAGTTGCGCGTGAAATTCGTCGGAATGATCACCACCGCGCTGATTTTGCCGGCGTTGATCTGCCGCAACGCCTCGTCGCGTTCCAGAAAAACCGCCTCGAAATTTTTGGTGGCCTTTTCGTTCGTCGCCGCCCGCCGCAAAAAATCGCCGACGAACGATTTGTCCTCGTCCACCACGGCGAAGCGGATGCGGCCCAGCGCGCCGTTGTCCGATTTGCCGCCGAACACGAGCCCGATGAGCGCGGTCATCGCCAGCGGCACGATGAGGTTGATGAGCCAGGGCAGCGGATTGCGCCACGCGCGGCGCAGGTCCTTGGCCAGAAGCACGCGCAACATGTTATTCCCTCAAGTCGCGGCCCGTGAGCTGGAGAAACACGTCGTTCAGGCTCGGCCGCTTGAGCGTCACATTCTCCACGCGCACCGGCAGCGCCAGCAATTCCTTGAGGCACTCGGACGGGTCGCGCGCGCCCACCGCCGCCACGACCAGTTGCTTCTCCGTTTTTTGAATCACGCGAAACCGGCGGTCAAAACCCTCCCAAGTTTCCGGCCCGGAATTTTTGAAGTCCGCCTCCAGCACAAACACGCGGTCGCCGCCCAGCCGGTCCTGCAATTCACCCAGCGTCCCCTCGGCCAGCAGGCGTCCGTGGTCGATGATGCCGATGCGCTGGCACAGCGTCTCCGCTTCCTCAAGGTAATGCGTCGTGTAAAGAATCCCGGTGCCGGACTCGCGGAGCTGGCGGATGAATTCAAGAATGTTCAGGCGCGCCTGCGGATCAATGCCCACCGTGGGCTCGTCGAGCAGCAGCAATTTTGGCCGGTGCGACAGCGCGCAACCCAGGTTGATGCGGCGTTTCATGCCGCCGGAATAATTTTTCACCGCGTCGTCGGCGCGGTCGGTGAGCGTGAGCGCGTTCAGCAATTCCACCGCGCGCGCTTTGGCGTCGCGCGAACTCAAGCCCGCCATGCGGCCCCAGAATTCCAGGTTTTCGCGCCCGGTCAGCTCGTCGTAAATCGCCAGTTCCTGCGGCACCACTCCCATGATGCGCTTGGCCTTCTGCGGGTCCGACCAGAACGCCGCGTCCGCGACGAACACCTCGCCGCTGTCGGGCTTGAGCAGGCCGGAGATCATCGAAATCGTGGTCGTCTTCCCGGCGCCGTTGGGGCCCAGCAGCCCGTAAATTTCACCGGGGCGCACCTCGAAACTCACGGAATCCACCGCGCGGATCGTTCCGAATGCCTTGGACAAACGCTCAACCCTCAGCAGGCTCATGGGTAAATCCTACTTGGCCGCCGGACCATAACAAGCCGCGATTGCGGACGGGGGCTGCACATTATTTGCGACGATAGTGGCAAGCGACGATGGGCCTAATCGCGAACAAATTTCGCCCCTTGCATTCCTTCCGCGCCTCCGCGCCTCCGCGGTTTACCCTGTCAAATCTTCACCTTGAATTCCTGGCCGGGTTTCAGCGATTGCGCGAAGGCCGCCATCAATTCCGGAATTTTCTCCAGGTCCTTCAGGCTCACGATTTCCACCGGCGAATGCATGTAACGGTTCGGCAGGCTGATCAACGCGCTCGCAATCCCGCCGCGCGTCCAGAAAATCACGTCCGTGTCCGTCCCGCTTGACGCGGACATCGCCTCGTGCTGCAGCGGAATGTTTTTCGCCTTCGCCAGTTCCTCCAGCCGCCTGACCACCTCCGGATGATTGCAGCCGCCGTGCGTGAGCGCCGGGCCGGCGCCGACCTTCACGTCCCCGTGCTGCGCCTTGCTCACCGTCGGATAATCCGTCGCGTGCGTCACGTCCACCACCAGCGCGACGTCCGGCTTGAGCGAATACGCAATCTGCCGCGCGCCCAGCAGCCCGACCTCCTCCTGGATGTTCGACACCGCGCACACTTCCGCGCGCAGCTTCGTCTTCCCGCTGCTCAACAGCCGCGCCGCCTCCGCCACGGCAAAGGTGCCGATGCGGTTGTCGAACGCGCGCGCGATGGCGAGGTCGTTGCGCAACAGTTCAAATTCATCCACCAGCGTGATGGGATCGCCCACGCGCACCAGTTTTTCCGCGTCCTTCGTGCTGCTGACGCCGATGTCGATGAACAAGTCGTGTATCTTCGGCAGTTTGGCGTCGCCGTCCATCTTCTGGAGATGCGGCGCGACGTTGCCGACGACGCCGCGGACCGGACCGTTGCGGGTGTGAATGGTGACGCGCTGCGCCTTCGTGATGGCGGCGTCGATGCCGCCCATCTTGCGGACGTAGATGAAGCCGTCGGCGTCGATGTAATTGACCGCCATGGCGATTTCATCGGCGTGCGCGGCGAGCATGAGGCGCGGGGAGCCGCCCTTGTTGAGGACGGCGACGCAGTTGCCTTAGGCGTCCGAGAACGTGGTGTCGGCGAACTGCGAAACGTAATCCAGCCAGACGCGCTGGCCGCGGGATTCGTGGCCGGTGGGGCTGGGGGTGTTGACCAGCTTCCGGAGAAAATTCAATGAGGCATCGCGCATGGGCGCACTATGCCATCCCGCCGCCCCGGTTTCAAAGTTCAAAGTGAAGGTGCCTGGGTGGATTTTGCAATTCCAAGGTTTTTGATTTAATTCAATGAAAAACCTCACACAATATCGGAGAACCGCGAAAACTTGGAGGTTGCCGGGGGCGGCAGTTCCGACTCCCTCTCCTCTGCGAAGTGGAGGAGAGGGTACGGGGAGAGGAGGCGCCTTTTATATGATTCGGAGTGAACGATTTTATTCAGAAACCCCTCTCTCCGGCAATCCCCGTTCCTTTGTCGCCGGGCGAGAGAGATCAGAAGCGCGGCGGCCATTCTTGAGGCAAAATACAATTCCCGGGCGTTCATGCGGCTTTGAGCATCTCGCTTGCTTCCAACCCTTTCTCGACACATCCGCCGCCATTTGTTACGACTGCGGGATGCGAAGCGGGTTGTTGAGCAAGGCAAATTGTCTCGTGGTGAAACTGGGCACCGGCGTGCTGACGGACAGCAGCAAGCAGCCGGACTTCGCCCAGATGGAGCAGCTCGCGGGGCAGATCGCCGAACAGCGCCGCGCGGGCCGCGAAATCGTGCTGGTCACTTCCGGCGCAGTGGGCGCGGGCATGGGCGCGCTGGGCTACAAGCAGCGCCCGCGGCAGCTCGCACAGTTGCAGGCCTGCGCCGCGGTCGGCCAGTCGCGGCTGAAGACCGCCTACGAAAAGTTTTTCGCCGCGCACAAGCTGCACACCGCCCAGGTGCTCCTCACGCACGAGGATTTGCAGGACCACGAACGCCATCTCAATGCGCGCAACACGCTCGTCACCCTGCTCAAGCACGGCGTCGTGCCCATCATCAACGAGAACGATGCGGTCTCCTCCACCGAACTGAAATTCGGCGACAACGACCGGCTCTCGGCATTGGTGGCGGCACTGTTGCCGGCGGATTTGCTGGTCATCCTCACGACGGTGGACGGGGTGATTGAAAATTTCGGCAAGCCCGACGCCCGCACCATTCCGGTGATTGAAAAAATTGACGCGCAACTCGAAGGCCTGGCCGGCGGGACCGACAGCGAAACCGCCGTGGGCGGCATGGCGTCAAAAATCCAGGCGGCGAAAATCGTCGTGCGCTCGGGCATCCCGCTGGTGATTGCCTCGGGCCGCAGGAAGACGGCGCTGGCGCGCATCATGGCGGGCGCGGACGAGGGGACGATTTTTCTGCCGCAACCCGGCGGCTTGCGCGGCCGGAAGCGGTGGATCGCGTTTTTCCATCACGTCAAGGGCACATTGTACGTGGATGACGGCGCGCGGACGGCCCTCGTCGAGAAAGGCCGCAGCCTGCTGCCGCCGGGTGTGACGCGCAGCGAGGGAGAATTCGCGGCGGGCGACGTGCTGCGGATTTGCGGCCGGGACGGCTTGGAATTCGCGCGGGGCATCGCGCGGTTCGATTCCGCGACCATCCGCGACCGGAAGGCGCCCAAGGAGGAACTGGTGCACCGGGATGATTTGGTGATTTTGTAAACCATGCCCAAGACTCCCGCCATCGTTGACCTTTTGCGCGTCATGGCGCGGCTGCGTTCGCCGACGGGTTGCCCGTGGGACCGCGAGCAGGACCATAAAACTCTTCGCTGGCATGCCGTGGAGGAGGTGTATGAGCTGATGGACGCCATCGACGCGGGCGACGACCACGAGATGATGGAGGAGCTTGGCGACCTGCTGCTCCAGGTGGTGTTTCATTGCCAGTTGGCGAAGGAGCGCGGGGCCTTCGATTTTGAAAAGGCCACGCGGCATATCGTGGAAAAATTGATCCGGCGTCATCCGCACGTTTTCGGCGACGCACAAGCGCGGACGGTGGACGCGGTCTGGGTGCAATGGGACAAAATCAAGCAGGCCGAAAAGCGGGGGACGCGGCATGAGCGGCCCTCGGCGCTGGACGGCATTCCCCGGCATCTGCCGGCGTTGTTGCGGGCGGAAAAGCTGGTCAAGAAGGCCCGCAAGGCCAGTTTGACGGTTGCGGGCAGGAAATCGGGGGCGAAACCCGGCCGGGCGAAGATCGCGCGGGAATTGTTCCGGCTGGCGACGCAGGCGCAGGAGCGGGGCTGGTCGGCGGAGGATTTGTTGCGATCGGAAATCAACAAAAATGAGAGCGCGTTGCGACGGCAGGAGCGGCGGAAGAAAACCGCTGAAGCGGTTGGAGGCGCGCATCGCCGCGAACACCCGGCTAAAGCCGGGTGCTAATGCGAACCGCCCGACGGCGCGCAAAAATTGCGAAATGCTCGTCGCTGAAAAAATAAAACAAAATTTTTGACGCGCGGCGGCGGGTGGGGAATGATGGTTGACGCCCTTGAAGGGAACCACCTGAAGGGATCAAACATGAAAAAGTATGAGCAACACACCTAGCACGTCAAAAAACACGCTGGCCTCGGACGTCGAGATCAAAGGCAACCTCAAGTTTTCGGGCGAACTCGCGTTCGACGGAAAACTCGAGGGTGAAATCAACACCGACGGGGTCCTGAACCTGGGCGACAGCGCGGTCGTCAACGGCAACAT
>Ga0181537_10005432_pt1 | contig 10302 bp, 11 predicted proteins | sample PEATcosm2014_Bin_39_FD_119765 | JGI IMG/M metagenome (GOLD analysis project Ga0181537, IMG submission 119765) | Peatland microbial communities from MTU Mesocosm Facility, Houghton, MI, USA - PEATcosm2014_Bin23_10_metaG | ecosystem: Environmental > Terrestrial > Soil > Wetlands > Peat | place... | reverse complement strand
TGCGGATGTCGGGCGCATTGCCGATGTGATAATCCGCGGTACCCGCGGAATCAACCTCGACGCCGAGTTCCGGCGCCTCGCGCTCGAGGAGATGACGCAATACTCCCTCGGCCGTCGGGCTGCGGCATATGTTCCCCAGGCAGACGAAAAGCACCCTGGCTGCGGGCATGTCAGCGCGGCGCCGCGTCGGTGGCGAGGGCGCGCACGCGAGCCAGATCCTCCGCAGTATCGACGCCTGCCGGCGGTGCGTGCGCCAGCGCCACCAGATGAATCCGCATCCCATGTTCCAGCGCGCGCAGCTGCTCGAGCTTCTCCGCCTGCTCCAGCGGCGTCGGCTGCCATGCCGCAAACTGCAGCAGGCTGCGCACGCGATAGGCGTAGATGCCGATATGCCGCCATGCGCCGGTGTATTGAGTGGGCCGCCCGGCCGCCGTGTGCTCGCGCGGCCACGGCACCGGTGCGCGGCTGAAGTACAGCGCCGCGCCGTCCTGCGCGCGCAATGCCTTGACGCAGTTGGAATCCAGAAATTCATCGAGCGACTGGACAGGCGCGACGGCGCTGGCGATATCGAATTGCGGGTGCCGCTCGAGCGCCTGCGCCACTTGCTCGATCACCGTCGACGGCATCATCGGTTCGTCGCCCTGCAGATTCACGACGACCTCGTCCGCGCCGAAACCTTTCGCCCGCGCCGCCTCCGCGAGCCGATCGGTTCCCGAGGCGTGCTGCCGCGAAGTCATCACGCAGTTTGCGCCGAAACCGATCGCCGCATCGAGAACGCGCACATCGTCGGTTGCGATGGTCACGCTGGCGGCGCCGCTCGCCTGCGCACGCTGCCACACCCATTGAATCAGCGGCTGCCCGCCGATGAGAAGCAACGGCTTGCCCGGCAGGCGTGTAGCGCTGAAGCGCGCGGGAATGATGACGTGAAACATGGTAGCGCCGCCTCAACGCTCGAGCAGCGGATCTTCGGCAGCCAAAGAGCGGGCCTCTTCGGGCATCATCGCCGGGATCCCATCGCGCACCGCGTATGCCAGCCGATCCGGCCGGCACACGAGTTCCAGCGCATTACCGGCGCCGGCGCTCGCCAGCGGCCCCTTGCAGATCGGACAGACCAACAACTCGAGCAAACGCTTGTCCATTACACCCTCACGCGCGCTGCGCGCCGTTGAATAGCCCGAATGACGATATCGAGCAGCCGATCGGATTCTTGAACTTCGAAACTGGCTGCGACCGGAACGTACCAATGCTGCGGACCCGCAATGGTCGCGCATTTTACGGCATCTTTCTCCGTCATGAGCACCATGTGCCCATCGCCGAACGATATGTCGGCGGCCCGCAGGCGCGCATGATCCGGCAGCGCGTGGGCGATCACGTCGAGGCCGTGCGCGCGCAACGTGCTGAAAAACCGCTCAGGATTGCCGATGCCGGCGATTGCATGCACTGTGCTGCCCGCAAATTCATCCAATCCCTTGCCGCCGTCGCCGATGACGCGCAGTACGCGCTGCGCGTCGAGCCGCATGCTGAACGCGCCGCCGGGCGGCGTCTCGCCGTGCGGCGTCTCGCCGCCGTTGATCACGACGCCATCCGCTGTCGCCAACCGGGACGGCGCTTCGCGCAGCGGCCCGGCCGGCAGCAGCCCGCCATTGCCGAAACGCCGGGCGCCGTCGATGACCACAATCTCGCAATCTCGTGCCAGCGCGTAGTGTTGCAAGCCATCGTCGCTCAGCACGACGTTGCACCCCGCTTCCACCAGCAACTGCGCCGCCGCCGGGCGATCGCGGCCGGCAGCGACCGGCGCGCCCGTGCGCCGCGCCAGCAAGAGCGGCTCATCGCCCACGACATCGGCATCATCGGACGGCCCGACGAGGCGCACGCCGGGCGCTGAGCCGCCATAGCCTCGCGTAACGACCCCTGGACGAAAGCCGCGCTCCGTCAGGCGTGCGGCCAGCCAGCAGACCAACGGTGTCTTGCCGCTTCCGCCGACGCTCAGATTGCCGATGACGATCACGGGCACGGGCAACCGCACAGTCCGGCGCAGGCGTTTGGCGTACAGATAGCGCCGCGACGCGGCAATCGCACCATAGGTCAGCTCCAGCGGCTTGAGCCACCACGGCGGCGCGGCGCGCCCGTACCAAATGCGATTGAGCCAGGATTGAACCGACATTCGGGCCGCCAGATTTATGCGCTCAACAGCATCCCGTGCAACGCCGCGTACACACCACCGCGCTCGAGCAGTTCCCGATGCGTGCCGCTCTCGGCGATCCGCCCGTGCTCCAAAACGATGATTCGATCCGCGCCCTCGACGGTGGACAGCCGGTGTGCAATCACCAAGGTCGTACGGCCCTGCATCAGCACGCCCAACTCCTGTTGCACGCGCCGTTCCGATTCGTTGTCGAGCGCCGCCGTGGCCTCGTCCAGGATCAGTATCGGCGAATCCTTGAGCAGGGCGCGCGCGATCGAAATCCGCTGCCGCTGTCCGCCCGAGAAATTCTGGCCGCGGTCGGTCAACGGCGTGTCGAAACCCTGTGGCTGCTGGGCGACGAACTCCATTACGTTGGCCGCACGCGCCGCCGCTTCTACTTCGGCGTCGCTCTTGCCGACCGCATTGAAAGCGATGTTGTTGCGGATGGTGTCGTTGAACAACACCACATCCTGGCTGACGAAGCTCACCTGCGAGCGCAAATCGGTCAGCCGGTACTCGCGCACATCGACGCCGTCCAGGAGCACGGCGCCGGCTTGCGCATCATAGAAGCGCGGGATCAGGCCGACCAAGGTGGTCTTGCCGCCGCCGGAAGGCCCGACGATGGCGACGGTCTCGCCCGGGCTCACATGAAACGACACGTTGTGCAACACATCGCCCTGGTCGCCGCCGTAGGAGAAAGAGACGTTGCGAAACTCGAGATCGCCGCGCGCACGAGTCAGTTCGCGCGGACCGCCGCTGCCCTCGGTCGGCTGATCCAGGATTTCGAACACGCTGCTGCCGGCGGCGATTCCCTGCTGCAAGGGTCCGCTCATGTTGACCAGGCTGCGCAGCGGCGCCGGAATCAGCATCAATGCCGTCAGGAATCCGAAGAATTCGTCGGATTGCATGTGGTGGGTGAACACCTGCCGTATCGCCACGTAAAGCACGCTGCCGAGGGCCACCGCAGCGATACATTGCACGACCGGATTGCTGATGGCCCGCGCCCGGATCAGTTTCATGTTGGACGCGCGATTGTGTTCGTTGGCCTGCTCGAAGCGCTCGCCTTGATGATCTTCGGCATTGAATATCTTGATCAGACGGTGCGCATCGATCGCCTCCTTGGCGACGCGCGTGATATCGCCCATGGAATTTTGGATGCGCTCGCTGTAGCGGCGGAAACTGCTGTTGGCGATTTTCATCAGCCAGGCAATGACGGGCGCCGCGATGATGCAGAACGCGGCCAGCCGCCAGTTCATGTAGAACAGCGTGATCAGCAGCGCCACCAGGGTCAGGCTGTCGCTGATCAGGGAGATGGCCGCACTGGTGGCGGCCGCGGCGACCAGCTCGATGTTGTTGGTCAGTTTCGACAGCAGGTGGCCCGACTGCTGCCGGTCAAGATAAGCGGCCGGCAGCCGCAGATAGTGCGCGAAGACGTCGCGCCGCAGACCCTTGATGACCTGCCTGCCGACCCAGCTCGGGAAGTACGTCTGCACATAATCGCCGAGGCCGCGCAGCGTGAACAACCCCACGACGCCGAGGGGGACCTCCCACAAGATCGCGGGATTTTTCACCAGAAACGCGCCTTTGATGAAATTACGCACCAGGTAGGCCAGCGCTGCGTTCGACGCCGCAAACAACGCGGCGCCCAGCACACCGATCAGAAACACGCCGACATACGGCGTCGCGTATTTCAACAGCCGCCGATAAATCGACCAGGAATCGCCGCCAGGTTTCGGGCCCGCAGCGGCTGGCGCGTTCAAGGCGCGGCTTCCTCGTGCACGGTTGCGATGTTGAGCTGCGAGAATCCCATTCGCCCGGCCACATCCATCGCGGTTACCACCGCCTGGTGCGTGCTGCGTGCGTCGGCACGAATCGTGATGGGTCCGCGATCCGAGCCCGCCTCCTTCAGCAATGCCGCCCGCAAGGTGTCAGGACTCGCATTGATCAAGCTGCGCTCGTTGATCCGATAGCCGCCTTCGGCGGTCACCGTGATCACCAACGGCTCATGCGAACCACGCGGCACCGGCACCTCGCTCGCCTGCGGCAATTGCACGCGCACGCGTCCCTCCTGATTGAAGGTGGTCGAGACCATGAAGAAGATCAACAGCACGAGAAGCACGTCGATCATCGAAATCAGGTTGATTTCGGGATCTTCGCGGTTGCGTGGACGCAGATTCACCTCAGTCGATTCCGCTGGTCATACCGCGTTCATCCAATGCATCGACCAATTTCATCGCTTCCTTCTCCATGCGCACCACCAGGCGTTCGACCTTGCCGCGCATGAACCGGTAGGCTATGAGCGAGGGAATCGCCACCGTCAAGCCCGCCGCAGTCGTGATCAGCGCCTCGCCGATACCGCCCGACAGAATCCGCGGATCGCCGATGCCGTTGGCGGTGATCGCATTGAACGCATGAATGATTCCGGCCACGGTGCCCAGCAGGCCGAGCAGGGGGGCGACCGCGGCGATGGTGCCCAAGGTGTTGAGAAATCGCTCCAACTCGTGCACCACGTGCCGGCCGCCGTCCTCCAACCGTTCCACGATCAGCGCGCGCGGCTTGTTGCGGTTGGCAAGACCGATCGCCAGGAGCTTGCCCAGCGGCGAATTCTGTTCCAATGCGGCCACCAGCTTGTCGCTCAGCTGATCAGCCTCGATCCAATTCCAGACCTTCTGCGCCAGGTCGCGCGGGATGACGCGGCTGCTCTGCAAAGTCCAAAGGCGCTCCAATATGATCGCCACCGCCGCGATGGAACATAAGATGATCGGCCACATGAAGCCACCGCCCGCGCGGATGATCTCCCACATTGCGCCCTCATTTCTCTATGTAAAACAGCGGGCATGATACTTGACCGCCGACGGTTGAGGTACCGTCTTCGGCGACTAAGGCGTTGATTTGCGGGATGATCGTGGTCCAACGCTCGTGGTTCACTGTCGCCGGTCCGCGAAAGCGGCATAATGGCCGCTGGTGGGAGTCGACTGAAATCCATGCGACGCTGGCTGAAAAGTATTACCCCGGACCGCCTGACGCTGGAGAAACTCTGGTGTTTGAAGCCCTTCAAGGCGATTGTGCTCGATCGCGCCTATTGGACGTTTCATCGGCACGGCGTTACGCGAGCGTTCGCGCTCGGCCTGTTCATCGCCTTCATTCCCCCCATTCCCCTGCCCGTTCATCTTGTGACGTGCGTCATACTTGGCGTGCTCTTGCGGCTGAATCTGCCGGTGCTGTTCGCCACGGTGTTCGTCAGCAATCCGCTGACGTGGGTGCCGCAGGTGGCGGGCTCCATCTGGGTGGGCGCGAAACTCATGGGTATGGATCTGATGCCGATGCTGCACGCGCTGAGGCATCAAAACCTGGCGGCGAAAATCCATCAATTATGGGCGCCCCTGCTGTTGGGATCGGTGTTCCTGGGCTTGGCCGCGGCCGGGGTCGGTTACGTGCTGGCGCAGTGCGTGTGGCGGTTCCGCGTCCTGCATCAGCTGCGTCGCAGGCGCGCGCGCTCAAGCGGCCGCGGGCCTGCGCTCAGCTAGAGTCCCGTCCGCCAGCACCAGCACGCGATCGAGCCGCACCGCCAATCGTTCGTCGTGCGTGACGATGACCAGGCTCGTCCCCAATTCACGATTTAGTTCCAGCATCAAATCGAAGACCTGCGCCGCATTCGCGCCATCGAGGTTGCCGGTCGGTTCGTCCGCCAGCACCAGCTTGGGCTGCGTCACCAGCGCGCGCGCCACGGCGGCGCGCTGCCTTTCGCCGCCCGACAGCTGCGAAGGGCGATGCGTGAGGCGCTCGCCCAACCCGACCCGCGCCAGCAACGCGCCCGCCTGCCTCCTGGCGGCGCGCGGCTCGACGCGACGCACCAACAGAGGCATGGCGACGTTTTCGAGCGCGGTGAATTCCGGCAGCAAATGATGGAACTGATACACGAAACCCACCGCGCGATTCCGCAGATAGCCGCGCTCCGCATCGTTCAATCGATTCATCTGCAAGCCGTCGATCTCCACGATACCCGCGGTTGGCAGATCGAGTCCGCCCAGCAACTGCAGCAGCGTCGTCTTCCCGGACCCGGAGGCGCCGACGATCGCAATTCGCTCGCCGGCGCGCACGCTGATGCACGCTGCGCGCAGCACCTGGATCTTGACGTCGCCCTGCACGAAGTCCTTGGCGAGATCCACGCCCCTGAGCACCACTTCGCCTGAATTCGACATCGTAATTCCACCCTCAATCGTTGCGCAGCGATTCCGCGGGGAGCAGGCGCGCAGCGCGCACCGCCGGATAAAAAGTCGACAGGCAGGCGAGCACGAACGCGAATCCGCAGATGCGTGCCACGTCAGCCGCATGCACCCGCGCCGGCAGGTCGCTCATGAAGTACACACGTGCGTCGAGAAACTTGAACCCGACGATGCCTTCCAGGACGTGCACCAAGGCCTGCAGATTCGTCGCAATGGCGACGCCGAGCAGCACGCCGGCGGCGATGCCGAGCAGGCCGATCAAGCTGCCTTGCACGACGAATATGCTCAAGATGCTGGCGGGCGAGCTGCCGAAGGTGCGCAAGATCGCAATATCGCGGCGCTTGGTCTTCACCACCATCACCATGGTCGATACCACGTTGAATGCCGCGACCGCCACCAGCAGCGACAGGATGAAGAACAAGATCCGCTTGGTGATCGAGATCGAGCGGAAGAAATTGGCATGTTCGCTCGTCCAGTCCTGCACCAGCAGATCTCCGCCCAGGGCGACGGCGGCGGCGCGCGATATGCGCGGTGCGCTGTACATGTCGGTGAGATTGAGGCGGAGTCCGCTCACCTCGTCGCCCATGCGCAACAACCTGGCGGCATCCTGCATCGAGACGATGGCAATCCGCCGATCGTATTCGTACATGCCGATGGCGAGGATGCCGGTCACCTCGAATGCGCGCATGCGCGGGATTACGCCGACCGGGGTGACATCGCCCAATGCCACCAGCAGCACCACGCGATCGCCGACTTTGGCGCCGAGTTCTGCGGCGAGCGCCTGTCCCAGGATCACACGGTACGAGCCCGCGGCGAGATCGCTCATGCGGCCGCTCGACAAATGCGGCTGCAGGTCGGCAACGCGCCGCTCGTCGTCGGGCAGCACGCCGCGCAACAGCACACCGGAGGACTTGTCGCCGTGGATCAGCATGCCCTGTTCTTCGATATACGGCGCCGCCGCCGCCACTCCCGGGAAGTGCGCAAGCTTGCCGAGGTCCCCGCGCCAGTTCGAAATCCGACCCTCGAGTCCGGAGATCGTCGCGTGGGCCGTGAGGCTCAGAATCCGGGTTCGCAATACTTCTTCAAAGCCGTTCATGACCGACAGCACCACGATCAACACGGCGACGCCGAGGCACAGGCCCAGTATGGCGATGCCGGCGATCAAGGACAGCGAGCCGCGCTTGGGCGATGCACGCAAATAGCGCAATCCGACGAATCCCTCGTACCATGAGCGCATCATTCGTAGCGCAGCGCCTCGGCCGGTTGCGTTCGCGCCGCCTGCCGCGCGGGATACACGGTCGCGATCAGGGTCAATAACAACGCCGCGGCGCCGATTCTGACGACATCGCCGGGGTGTACCTCGCTCGGCAGTCCCGATATGTAGTACACATCCGGATCCATGAAGTGAAAGCCCAGCGTCTGCTCGAGGAACGGCACGATCACATCGACATTGCAGGCGAGCGCGAGGCCGAGCCCCACACCCGCCGCCGCCCCGATCCATCCGATGAGAACACCTTGAGTCATGAAGACGGCGATCACACCGCGGGGACTCAGGCCCAACGTGCGCAGGATGGCGATGTCCGTGCGCTTGTCGTTCACGACCATCACCAGGGTTGCAACGATATTGAACACGGCAACCGCGACGATGAGCATCAGAATCAGCCCCATCATGGTTTTTTCGATGCGGATGGCGCGAAAGTACGCCTCGTTGTCCTGGGTCCAGTCGCGCACCTGCAACCCCGGGGCGAGGCGCGAGGCGGCGCCATGCGCAAGCTCCGGTGCCTCGAGCACATCGTAGAATTTGAGGCGTATTCCCGTGGCGCCGTCGATGCCGCGCAGTGCCTCGGCATCCTGCAGGTTGACGAGCGCCAATACGCTGTCATGCTCCTGAAGCCCGACCTCGAAAATACCCGCCACCTGGAAATCCCGCAGACGCGGCACGATGCCCTCGCTGGCGCCGCCGGCGCGGGCGGTGTTGCCGGGAATCATGATCGTCACCGCATCGCCCATGCCCACCTGCAGCTGGTAGGCGAGCATGCGGCCGAGAATGATCCTATTCGTCCCCGGCTCGAGATCGCTGAGTTTGCCCTCGCGCATGGCATCCGCGATCGACGATATGTGGGTTTCAAGCGTGGGATCGATGCCGCGGACGACGGCGCCGCTCATCGACGGCGGCCTGCTCAACATCGCATCGGTATCGAGAAAGGGGGCCGCACCAACCAGACCCGGCGAGCCCTGCAACCGGCGAATCACGGTTTGCCAATCGCGTATCGGCGCACCCCCGGCATTGAGGCTCGCATGCGCGGTCAGGCTCAAGAGGCGGGTCCGCAATTCGGACTCGAGTCCGTTCATCACCGACAGCACGGTGATCAGCGCGGCCACCCCGAGCGCCACGCCGGCGAGGGACACCCAGGTGATGAAAGACACAAAAAAACTGTGCTCGCGGGCCAGCGAATAGCGCAGGCCCACGAAAACTGGAAGGGGCTGGAACATGCGCGGCGATTAAACCACAATTAACAATATAATCAGAGTGTTAATTGCGTCAAAGTATTGCCTCCCCAGGGGTGGTGTTATAGTTTATGAGGAACCGAGGTTTCATCGACTAGGGGAAATCAATGACGTGCACCATGAGGTATCCAATCCTGATGCTGGCGGCGGTGCTCGCGGGCGGCGCAGCCTGCGCCGAAACTGTGGCGGTGGACAACGGAATTGCCGTCAAGGAATCCGATATCGCCACGCCGGCACGCGGCATGACCATGAACCAGGTGGCCAGCAAATTCGGAGCGCCGGCGAATAAAGTGCCGGCGGTCGGCAAGCCGCCGATTTCGCGCTGGGAGTATCCTGGATTCATCGTCTATTTCGAAGCCGATCATGTGATCCACAGCGTGATCGCAAACTCGTAACGCAAAATCGCGTAAGATCCCAATTCCTTGGAGCCCACCGCGACCTGTTCGCGGCGGGCGTTATTTCGTTTGCGTTCTTGAGTGTATGCCCCTGCTCGACATCATCCTGCCCGACACCGATGCGCCCGTCGTCAAGTGGGGCAAGCTGTATGGCGCGGCGGCAGCCCTTGCATTGGCGCAGGCGGCGGCGAATTCGCATGCGCCGCTGATCATCCTCGCGCAGAACACGCGCGAGGCGGAAGCGCTCGGCGATGAGCTGCGCTTTTTCGCAGGAACGGATTTTCCGGTCAGGGTGTTTCCGGATCTGGAGACCCTGCCCTACGACGGCTTCTCCGCGCACCCGGATATCACCTCCGCGCGTCTCGCGACATTGGCCGAACTGCCGCGGGCGCGGCGCGGTGTCTGGTTGGTTGCCGTTGACACCGTGCTGCAGCGTCTGGCGCCGCGCAGCTACGTCGAAGCCTATTCCCTCAAGGTTCATGTCGGCGAGACGCTCGACTTGGAGGCGCTGCGCGCGCAATTGGCCCTGGCCGGCTACGCCGCGGTCACGCAGGTGGTGACGCACGGTGAATTCGCGGTGCGCGGCTCGCTGATCGACGTGTTCCCCATGGGGTCGGAGACACCGTATCGAATCGACATGCTGGATCGCGACGTCGACAGCATGCGGCGCTTCGATCCGGACACGCAGCGCTCGATGGAGAAACTCGATCGCATCGAACTGCTGCCGGCGCGCGAAACGCCCCTGAATCCCGACGCGGTGCGCGAGTTCCGGCGCCGCTACCGCCTGCGCTTCAGCGGCGATCTGTCGGAACAGCCGGTCTATCGCGACGTCAGTGCCGGCATCGCACCGGGCGGCGTCGAGTACTTCCTGCCGCTGTTCTTCGACCGCACGTCCCACCTGTTCGAATACCTGCCGCCGGACAGCGTGCTCGTCGACATGAACGATGCCGCATCCGCCGTCGACGGACTCTGGAACGGTATCGTCGAACGG
>Ga0181537_10005431_pt1 | contig 10305 bp, 13 predicted proteins | sample PEATcosm2014_Bin_39_FD_119765 | JGI IMG/M metagenome (GOLD analysis project Ga0181537, IMG submission 119765) | Peatland microbial communities from MTU Mesocosm Facility, Houghton, MI, USA - PEATcosm2014_Bin23_10_metaG | ecosystem: Environmental > Terrestrial > Soil > Wetlands > Peat | place... | reverse complement strand
GGGGATCACCACGATCGAATACTCCTACATCACCGCGGCGTGGCTCATAAGTTATACGGTGATGAACGCCGTGAGCGGACGGATCATGGATTTCCTGGGCACACGGCGCGGGTTGGCCATATTCGTGGCCCTATGGTCCGCAGCCGATGCCCTGCACGCCCTTGCGAGAAGCGCACTCCAGTTCACGCTCTGCCGGTTCTTCCTTGGAGCAACTGAGGCCGCCAACTTCCCGGCGGGCGTGAAGGCGGTGTCAGAGTGGTTCCCAATGAGGGAGAGGGCCCTGGCGGTAGGTATCTTCAATTCAGGCACAGCCATCGGTGCAGCCTTAGCCGCCCCAACAGTCGTTTGGATCACGCTTCACCTGGGATGGCGCTATACGTTCGTCGTGGGAGCCTTCCTAAGTGCGACATGGCTTGTGGCATGGCTCGTCTTCTATCGTCTTCCACGCCGGCACCCCTGGATTTCTGCCTCGGAGTTGGCCCTGATCGAGGAGGGTGGCGCCGCCCGCGTAAGCCAGGCTCCGGTTCCGCTTCGGATCCTCCTCTCCCGGCGCGAGGCATGGGGCTGCATTTTGGCCAGGATATTGACCGACCCCATATCCTATCTCTTTGCGTTCTGGATTCCCAGGTTTCTTCAGCAGGAGAGGGGCTTCGACCTGGCGGCGATTGGTCGCTACTACTGGATCCCCTATGTCGGCCTCGGCCTGGGCAACCTGGCCGGGGGTTACATTCCGTCCCGCCTCGTTCGGGCAGGATGGTCGCTGAACGCGGCGCGCAAGACCGTGATGTTCGCTGCGTCTTGCATGATAGCCGCCTGCTTTATCCTCATCACAAGGGTGACGAGCCCCGTTGGAGCGATCGGGTTGTTGACCTGCGCGATGTTCTTTCACGCCGCCTGGGCGAACATGACGCTTCCGGCGGAGGTTTTTCCCCAGAATGCAGTGGGTTCGATCGCGGGATTGGCCGGGGGAATCAGCTCCCTAATCGGGACGGTTACGACGCTGGCAATAGGCCGGACCGTGACAATCGGATCGTTCACTCCGATATTCATCCTTTATTCCATCCTGCCCATGGCAGGATTTGTCGCCGTCTGCTCGTTGGTGCGAACAATAGGGGCGGTGCAAGCGTTTCCCGACGCGCCCGCTGGTCCGCAGCATGCTTAGAATCCGAAGAACGTCGCGACGGCGCTGCCGCAAGCGCAACGTGACTGCCTAGGGGTCCAGCCGAGCATCGACTCAACGTTTCGGGCTGCGGCATCCATTGTGAGCGAGGATCCTGCAAAATAACGCGTTTCGCCGGGCTGTCGCACGATGCCGTCGGCTCCGACGTGGGTGAGGAGTTTTCCAAGGCGGTAATCGCCGGGAGGTGCCCCGGCCGCAGCCATGCAATCGGTCGTGAAGAACACCTTGGCCTTTGGCTTTGCCCGCACAAGGTTGCGAAGGACAAATCGAGGAAGGTGAATCCCATCCGGAATGAAGGCCGCATGGAGCTCGTCGCGGGCGAGAAGTCTGTGGATGACGTTGTCGTGGCGATGCAGGCTTTGCGGTATGCCGTTGCCGAGGTGGGTGCAGAGGGAGAGGCCTGCAGCCACCGCCTCATCGATCGCCTTCTCACTTGCATTGGAGTGTCCCACGGACACCCGAACGCCCCGACCGACGACATGGCGAATGAATTCAGGGGATCCCCGCAATTCCGGCGCGATCGTAATCAATCGTATGTTTCCGCCGGCAGCATCCCACAGGCGTTCAAACTCCCGGATGCTCGGCGGCTTCATCAGCCTGGAATCGTGTGCTCCGCTGTAGCCCTTTTGTGCGAGGAGATAGGGGCCTTCTAGATGATAGCCCACCACGGTTCTTGAGATCGAAGGCGCTTTCCTCATTCGCTCGATTCTCTTCAGTTTGGAGCAAAGCTTTTCAATCCGGTCGGTGATGAGGGTGAGTAGGATTTGTGACGTATTATGGGCGTTAAGCTCCTTCACTGCATGCTGGAGTTCGCCGGAACTGAGCTGGTCCTGTTGAAAATCAACTCCGGCGAACCCGTTGACCTGCATGTCAAAGAATCCTGCCGCCTCCTCGCTGCGGGTTGGGGCTATCATGGGCGTGTCGCTTTATGAATACGTGCCCCGTGCGCCCGAAAGGCAAGTTAGAGGGCAGAGTCGGAGGCCTAAGTCCGCCCGTCCGAAACTCGCAAGGAACAATGGTGGTTTGCGTTTTCGAGTACGATCCGGATTGGGAATCACGCAGGGCCTTGCTGTAGAGATATTTAGGATCCGAGACGTGGGCCGAAATCAGGCCGACGCCGTAGTGGAACTGTGTCGCCTCAACAATTTCTCCTCGCTAGACAGGTGTTCTCTGCGCCGAAATTGCCCGCTCGATGGCAGCGTTCAGCTCTCCTTCAAGGCTTTCAAAATAGGTGATCGCATGTGAATCGCCCAGGGAGCGCGCGTAATGCTGTAGCGGCTCAAGGAGCCATTTTTCCGTGGGTGTTAGGCCGGGGCCCAGCGTTCCATCGGATATGCTCTGCTGCAGCCATTGAAGACTGGACGGCACATGGTGCGCCGCTGGGGCCATCCAATTGATTGTCTCGTCGAATACGGCCTTTGGGGACTCGTCGGCCCCGTAAATTCCTACGCCGCGTCCCACGTGCATCACGGCCTCAACCAATTCAAGGATTCGCCCATGCCGCTCAGGACGCCCGATCTCGCCTACGGTCAAGAGGCGAAAGTTCCCCTGTTTGTCTATGGCCTCCAGCTGCCCGAATGCATTGATGGCGAGATTGACTAGCGCCTTGTCGAACTCAATGCGTGTCGGCAGAGAATCGCCGGCGTCTTCGAACCAACCTCCGCAATCGGTGAGGTTTCTAGCAGCTGATGCCCGTGCCGCTCGATCCCCTCCCGTCAGGAGCGTCCTGCCGGGCGGTCCTGGGCGGTAGACCGCTGCGCTCCCCGAGCCTGAACGCAAAGAAGTCTGGATGGTGACTCCTCGCATGAGCTTGCCAACGACGACCGGCATCACATCCGGCCAAAGGTCCGGCAACCGTCCCAGCAGCGTTGATTCCTCCAAGAGCTCTATGAAGCTGCTGCGTATGCGCTGAAAGTAGATCCCGTTTGCGCACAGTACCAGTAACGGAAGGCGCGCCGCTCCATCCCGAAGCCTCCCTGCTCGATGTTCGAGTTCGACTGCCGCGACATAGTCCGAGATCACGTCGAAAAGCTGGTCCGGATTGGTGCAAACAAGAACGATTTTGGGCATGCGGCGGCTGGACGCTGCATCGGGCAGACTTCCCGCGATTTTGCCAACTAGCGGAATGTTTCGAAGGCCGCCTGGTGTCTCGATCGCGAGGCTGGATTCATCCCGCCAGCGTCCATTTCCGGCTCCGGCGCGGCGTGAAAGAAAGACGATGTGCTCCTGCACCTCGGGCTGCCCCGCCGAAAGATGAAAATAGAAGGCGACGCCGAGTGCGCCTACTGGGAGAATGCCGAGCGACGTTGTTCCATGCCTAGGCACGGATCTCACTCTTCCGGCAGTTGGCTGAAAATGGCCTTAGCCCTTTCCAGAGGCGAGGCCTTCAAAAACATGCGCATCCGTTTTGCCGCCGCCTGACTCGAGCCGTACGCGTAGTCTATATTGACCCCGCCCTGCGCCAGCGCCTGGCAGACCTCCGCGAGGCGGCCGGGGCGATCCGGCAGATCGATTTCAAAGACATCGGCTTCGATGATCTTTAGGCCTACCCCTTCCAGTATCTCTCGCGCTTGCGCGGGGTCGTTCGTGCAGAGCCGGACGACTCCTTGATCGATGCTGTCGAGAACCGAGATGCCTTGAATGTTGATGGCATTCCGCGCCAGTTCGGCGGCTGCTCGGTGAAGAGCACCAGGCTGGTTTTCAAGAGCAATTGAAACCTGCCGGACGAGTGCGAACTGCATAGTAAGCCCAATCGTCAGCCGTCCGTCTGTGTTCGTCAATTTTTGAGCGGATCCCAGCTTCAGGTAACCCCTTTCTCCGCGCTTCCTCGGGTTCGGAAATAGATACGTAAATATCTATAATCAAATGGATTAAAATTGGAGGCCCGGGTCGGAATCGGCCACAAATCGCCGCAATTGCATCCCCAAAATGACCGACCTACTGGGGGAACCAAGCGTAAGCCAGCATAACCCTTGAACTGCCGATTCTAACTCGTCTGGTGTCCGTTTTGGTGTCCGGTTCGGATTCTGGATCGGCATCCAGCCACCGGGTTCGCGGCAAGCTCGCGGAGCGCGAAGACCCCTTCCTTTGACATGACAGACCATTTTAAGCACTATTGAGCATGGCTAAAAGTACCATACCTTTTTCGAGCTCGTGTGCCACGAAAACGTCTCAAGAATGCTGAAAAAGTGCTCCCTCGCTTCGGGCTGAAGGTAGGCGATGCGTTTAATATGCTTCTAGCCCAGATCGAATTGGAGGAATCCGTTCCATTCTCGCTTACGACGCGCTTTGAGTCGTTGCAAACGGCGCGAGAGCAATCGGGGGAGTGGACCCAGGCCCTAGGTAAATATTGAACCTACATTTGTTGAGGCCAGATCCGCGGAGCTAACAGCGCTTGACAGAGTATACCACCATTGGTTTACCTTTTGGCTATGGAGACAATCGCCACAAAGATTTCTCGCGAGACCAAGGCCAGGGCGGCTGCGGTAGCAAAACGCCGGCGCCTGAGCCTTTCGGGTCTTTTGCGAAAAGCTCTGGAAAACGAAATCAGTTTGGAGAGGCCCCGAACTTGGGGCGAGCGCTTCGCGTCTTTGGAGGGCACGGTCAAGCACACGCCGGCGAATCTCTCCGAAATTGAAGGCTTCGATTGATACGGTTCTCGACACGGGCCCGCTGGTGGCCTGGCTTTGCCAATCTGACCAGCACCATGGCTGGTGCGCCAAGGTTTTTTCCCGGTTACCTCTGCCGGTGTTGACCTGCGAATCGGTCATCGCCGAGGCGGCGCACCGTCTTCGAAAGTACGGTTCTGGTGTGGAAAGCTTGTGCCTGTTGCTCGAATCTGGGGAACTTCGGATCGATCCGGTTGCCGACCTGTCAGCCGTGACCCAATTCATGCGAAAGTATGAAACTGATTTTGCGGACGCTTCGGTCGTGTGGCTGAGCGAGCAATACCCCAACGCAAAGGTGTTCACGGTCGATTTCACGGATTTCAAGGTCTACCGCCGCTTCAAGAACCAAGCCATTCCGTTGGTTGAAAGACGTTGAAGACCTACCTGATCAATGCAGCCCGTCCGATCTGCGTAAATCTTTGCAGCACAGGCCACAAAAATTGGAGGCGCGGGTCGGAATCGGACTAACCTCTACAATCCTGACAGAGGGAGAAAGTCCTGCACCCTCTGAGGAGCAAGGACAATCCGGCTTAACTAGGGACTACCCAGCTTAACTCTGCCACTACCTTTACTGACAGTTTCACTGACAGTCATCGGATACCGATGCACAGAGTTCTACCGACGCGATTGGGAGAGGTGCAAAGGGCCACGCTGGCCGCTTTCCCGGCATAGGAAAACACGGATAGACTTGCGCGCCTCGTTGCCCTCAGGGCAGCACCAAAGCGGAGGGATTTTGACGAGCATCCCAAATACGGACAATCTCGACTAGGCGGGTCGACTCGGTGACTTGATAGAAAATCAGGTAGTAGCGATGAGAAAGCTTGCGCAAGCTTGGCCGGAGACCAACCGCCGTGCCGCGGTTAGGAAGCGTAGCCAAGGATTCGGACAGCGCTATCAGCTCCTCGCCAATTTTCAGTGCAGCCGCTGGGCTTCCGTGTGGGCCTTGGGCGATGAAACGAGCAATCGCTTGCAGGTCGCCCAATGCCGGCTTAGAAATGATTACTTGGTAATCCATTGGCGCAGATGGCGGCGTGCGTCGTCAATTGGCACGCCTCCTTCCGTCGCCAGGGAGCGCAAGCCTTCGTCGATGGCCGCGAGCATTTCGGGCGTTTCTTCGGCAGTTTCATCCAGCCAATGCCGCAGAGCTTGCTGCTCTTTCGGTTCGAGACGCAGAATCGCTTCTTGGATATCAGCGAGCTTGGTCATGGCTTGGAACATAATCGCGGATGCCAGGCGGACAATCGCAAAGTAGGTGGCGCATTCCGTTGTCAGAGCCCGCCAGATAGGCTCTGGCGATCTGCAAATTGAGTATGGGCTGACGCTCGGCCTGGCTCTTGGCGGTGACGATCTGTTGCGCCTCGTCCTCGTCGACGGTGTGGAGGCTCGGGCGCTTGGCCGTGCGCGTATCCACGCAGTAGAATTTGTCCCCACGGCTTCCCCTCCTGCTTAGGCGGTATCTTGTCCTCATGGTTGTATGCGCAACCGCGAGGATAGATGAAACCGATCCCGAGGAGTTAGCGGGCAGTCGGAGGGTTAAGTCCGGTTACCCGAAGTTCTCACGGAGTAGCCTGGCTGGTGTCCGTTTTGGTGTCCGTTGTGGACCCTGAACCCCCAAGAGCCTTGCTGCAGAGACAGTTAAGATTGGAGGCGCGGGTCGGAATCGAACCGACGCATAGAGGTTTTGCAGACCTCGGCCTTACCACTTGGCTACCGCGCCTTATCCACTATCTGCCTGTCAGTTCCGCAATCTAAGTCCGACGCGGTTCACTCTTTCGTACACCATGTTGCGTCACTTTCCGTTTTCGACGAGAGCGGCACCAACACCGTGTGGGAAAGAACGAACGAAACGGACCCGCTACCCAACCGACAGAACGTGATTTACTACGCCCGCGCGGAGGCGAACGGCAAGGAGAAATGGAAGTTGCTCAAGACCAGGCGTCCAAACGTCGAGAAGCGTCGGCTCAGGGGCCGGGCTGGAAGCCGTCCTCGGTGCCCACTGCCGGGGAGTAAGCCCCAGTGCGCACGCTGCCCGCGAGGTAGTTGTAGAGTTCGGTCACGCGGGTGAGCTCCGACAGGTTGATGTTTCCAACCTCGTTCTCGTCCGCCGAGTGATAGTAGGGGAGTGGGAAGGCGGCTGCCGTGGAGCGCGAGGTGTCGGGATTGAACCCGTCCTCGCTCGATTCGTTGTCGGTTTGTGGGATGCTATATAAGATTCGGGTGCCCAGCGTTATGGGTTGCGCGCACCTTGATCCGTCGACGGTTGGGGCATTGAGTCGAGGCGAACGGCAAGGAATAGGTCTGAGTCCAACCCGGCATTCGAGTTCAACCCGCGGCGGTTGTGGCTGCTTGCCGGCACATTTGGCGAAATGTTCGGCCCATCCGAGAACCACATCCCGCCCGCGGGGTCCATTGCCCCCATGCACCGTAAACATTCAAGCAAGCTGCAGGCTTTCCTCGCTGCGGCAGTCATGCTCGGGGCCGTCCTTCAGGCGTCGGTTCGCGCGGAGGATTTTCCCGCGCTCAACATGCCGGCCACCCCGAACCACGTCCCCGGAAAATTCATATGGGCGGACATGTTCACGAGCGACACTGACGCCGCCGCGACCTTCTACTGCGGCCTCCTCGGCTGGACCCAGGCCCCGGTCGAGCAGAAGGACAGGTCCTACATCATTCTGAGCAACGGCGACCACCCGGTTGCAGGCCTCGTCCTTCGGAGCGCCTCATCCCAGAAGCGCTCGGGCGTGTGGATCGGATACATCTCCGTCGCGAACGCGAGGGACGCCGTAGCCGCCGCGGTCGCGGCAGGCGGCACCGAGCACGCCCCGGCGCGCAACTTCCCGGCGCGGGGCTTCCAGGCCATCATCACCGACGTGGAGGGGTCGCCGGTCGGCATCCTCCAGTCCACGTCGGGTGACCCGGCGGACGACGAGCCCAATGTCGGCGAATGGAACTGGTTCGAGCTCTATTCACTCAAGGCCAGGACCACCGCCAATTTCTATGCGACGGCCTTCGGCTACAAGGTCGAGGAGGATACACGGACCGAGAAGAGCAACCACCTGCTGCTTTCAAGCGGCGGCCAGACGCGCGCCGGCGTGGCCCCTCTACCTGCAAGCCCCGATTCAGCCGCAGGCTGGCTCCCCTGCGTCAGGGTGGCCGACATCGAGGCCACGGTGGCCAAGACCGCGTCCCTTGGAGGATCGGTCGTAGTCGCCCCGCGTCCCGCGGCCCTCGGAAGCCGCTTCGCGGTCGTCTCCGACCCCACCGGCGGCACCGTCGGCCTGGTCCAATATCTAGACAACGCCAACCCTGCCGCACGGCCATGAAAAGCATACAAAAAATCCTCCTCACTGCACTGGTCGTCGCCGGCTTCGCCGCGGCAGGCTGCGTCGGATACGTCGGCGGCGGCGGTGGCTACTACCACGGCGGCGGCTGGTACAATGACGGCCCCTGGATCGGCGGCGGCCCCCGGGGAATTGTTGACGTGGATGTTCACGCGGGGCGTGGCGGCGGCGGCGATCATCGCCGCTGAGTCGGAAGCACTGACCCGCTGACGGGGGCGAGTTCCGATCCCGGTCTTGGTGGGATGCTGCGTCCCTTGGCGCCGCGGACGCGCCGGACGCCCTGCTTGACTCCTGTTTCGGCGCGGGCGAACTCTTCGCCGTGGCCGAACCGAGCTCGATCCCCGAAAACGTCCTGCTGGTCGACTGCAGGGACCGGCCGGGCCTTGTGCACGCGATCACCGGGGTCCTGTTCAAGGCGGGCGCCAACGTGATCTCGAACCACGAGTTCGTCGACGCGGAGAGCCAGCGCTTCTTCATGCGCACCGCCTGCCGGGGACCGCTGGACCGGGTGGCCGTGGAGTCGGCGATCCGTGCGCTGCTCCCCGAGGGGGCGGACGTCCGGATCCGCGAGGCCACCTCCCGCCGCATCGTGGTCCTCGCCTCGCGCGAGCACCACTGCCTGGCGGACCTCCTCGTCCGCAACGCCTACGGCGAGCTCGGTGCCGAGCTGCTTGCGGTCGTCTCCAACCACGAGAACCTCCGCTCGCTGGCCGGCAAGTTCTCCGTGCCCTTTCTGCATCTCCCGCACGAGGGGCTCAGCCGCGAGGACCACGACCAGGCGCTTCAGGCCGTCGTCGCGCCGATGAAGCCCGACTACATCGTTCTTGCGAAGTACATGCGGATACTTAGCCCGGGATTCGTAGCCGCATGGCCGAACCGGATCGTGAACATCCACCATTCCTTCCTGCCCGCCTTCATCGGGGCGAAGCCCTACCATCAGGCCTACCACCGCGGGGTGAAGGTGATCGGCGCGACCTCGCACTTTGTCTCCGACCAGCTGGACGAGGGCCCGATCATCATGCAGCAGGTGATCCCGATGGACCATTCGTACACGCCTGAGGACCTGGCGAGGGCGGGGCGCGATATCGAGCGCACCGTGCTCGCCAACACGCTGAAGCTCCTGATCGAGGACCGCGTGTTCCTCTGCGCAAACCGGACGATCATCTTCGACTGACCGGCGCCCCGCGGCTTTTTGTGGTGACAGGGCAGGCGGTCATGGCGACGCTCGCCCGGATGCCGACCCCAAAGCGGTTGTTTCGAGCGACGCTGCCCGCGGTGATGCTCGTCCTCCTGGCGTGCGCGCCCCGCCTCGGGGCCCAGGTCACGGAAACCACCCAGACGATCGAGCCGGGGGGTGTCCTGCTTCGCATGGACGCGATCTCGCTCGGCATAAATCCCGACACGAGCGCGCCCAACCAGTATGACGCCCTGGCGCTCGGGACGACGCTCGTCTACGCGGGTCTCACCGACTCCGTGGACCTGGAATTCGGGGCCCAGCTATTCCTGCGCGACACCTACTCGACGGACGGGACCGACCATACCGAGAGCGGAATCGGGGACATCACCCTGAGGCCGAAGTGGACGTTCTGGCGTGATCCGGCGAGCGGCCAGGCGGCGGCGATAGTCCCCTATGTGATGCTGCCCACCGACTCCAAGGCGGTGGGGAACGACTCGGTCCAGGGAGGGGTGATCCTCCCGTGGTCGATGGACATCGGCGCCGGGACAAAGGCGGCCGCTATGGCCGAGTGGGACGAGCTGCGCAATGTCGCCAACACGCGCTACGACACGCGGTGGTACGGGAGCGCCGAGCTCAGCTGGCACCTGGGCACGACGCTCGGCGCGTTCGCCGAGGCTACGCTCAGCGACTCCACGGCCGGGTCGTCGACCTTTGAAGGCACGGCGGGGGTGGGGGCGACCCTCTCGGTCTCCCACGGATTCCAGTGGGCCATCGAGGCCAGCAAGGTCCTCGGCCCCGGCCGCAATGGGTGGACCGAGGTGCTGAGCTTCCGCTGGAAGATCCTGTGAGGCCCCCGGGGCCTCAGGACTCGTCGTAGTCGGTAAGGATCGAAAACCGGAAGGTAGAGCCCTCGCCGGCGCGGCTCTCGACCGAGATCGT
>Ga0181537_10005429_pt1 | contig 10308 bp, 10 predicted proteins | sample PEATcosm2014_Bin_39_FD_119765 | JGI IMG/M metagenome (GOLD analysis project Ga0181537, IMG submission 119765) | Peatland microbial communities from MTU Mesocosm Facility, Houghton, MI, USA - PEATcosm2014_Bin23_10_metaG | ecosystem: Environmental > Terrestrial > Soil > Wetlands > Peat | place... | reverse complement strand
CCTGCGTTTATCACCTGCCGGGCATCGAGCTGCTGCACAAGGTCATACCCGTCGACAATATATTGTTCGGTTCGGAGATGGTGGGCGCGGTTCGCGGCATCGATCCGGAAACCGGTCAGTATTTCGACGACACCAAACGTTACGTGGACGCGCTCGGCCTGAACGAGAGCGACCGCCACAAGATATTCGAAGGCAACGCACGCAAGGTGTTTCCGCGCCTGGATGCGAGGCTGGCCCGCGTTTGACGTCTATAATGACGTGATTTGATCAGGCGAGTGCAGGATATGGATCAGCAAGGCGGCCGTCGGCGGCTCATCATGCCGGTTCCCGTGGCGACGCTCGGCACCGGGCAGCCCGAGATCGAGGTTCAGCTCATGGCGCAGCTCGGGCCGGATACCGTGTTCATGATGGGGGACAATCCGCTGCTGGCGAAAATGCCGGACAAGCCCCGGTTGCTGGATTTTTTTCGCCATCGATTCACTGAGTTCACCCGCAATCACCTTCTGCAGAGCGCAAAGCTCGCCGTCGACGGCGGGCTGGATGAAAAGGTCGTGCTGGCGTGCCTGTTGCACGACATCGCCAACGGCGCACTCATCCGCGCCGATCACGGCTACTGGGGCGCTCAGCTCGTCGAGCCGTATGTCAGCGAGGAGGTCAGTTGGGCGATTCGCCAACACCAGGCGTTGCGCTTTTTCCCGGACGAGTCGGTGGGTTACGGTTATCCTGAAGCCTATCTGCGGTTTTTCGGACCGGAATACACGCCGCCGCCGCACATCAAACGCGCCTATGAGGAAGCGCGCAACCATCGCTGGTACATGACCGCGCGGCTGATCACGCTGAACGATCTGTACGCCTTCGATCCCACGGTAACCGTGGAGGCGGAGGACTTCACCGACATCATCGGCCGCCACTTCAAGCAACCCGCGGAAGGGTTGGGCTTCGACGGCTCGCCGGTCGCGCATATGTGGCGCACCATGATCTGGCCGAATAACCTGCTGTGAGCGCAGGCGGCCACGCCGGCACGCTGTCGAACATCTGCGCGGTCGATAGGTCGGATGCCGAGAATCGCTTATGCGCGCATCGTAAATTCTTGTAAGGTTCTCCCGGGGGCGTTCGCCCGGCTGGTGATCTTCTTATGAATACCGTAAAGAGCGTGTTGATCGTTGGCGGCGGGATCGCCGGGATGTCGACCGCCATCCAGCTGCGCAAGCGCGGTGTGGCGGTCGATCTGGTCGAAATGGATCCGGAATGGCGCGTCTACGGCGCCGGAATCACAATCGGCGGCGCGGCGCTGCGCGCCTTCAAAACGGTGGGAGTGTTGCCGGAGGTCGTCGCGCAAGGCTGGTGCAGCGACGGCTGCGATTTGTGCGCTCCGAACGGCACGGTGTTGGCGACATTGCCCACACCGCGCATCGCAGGTCCCGAGACCCCGGGCAGCGGCGGCATTCTGCGCCCGGTGCTGGCGCGCATCTTGTCGAAGGCAACGCTGGCGTCGGGCACCGCCGTCAAGCTCGGCGTGACGTTCACGCAGATCGAACCGGGCGACTCGGCCGTCGACGTGAGCTTCACGGATGGCTCGCGCGGCCGCTACGATTTGCTCGTCGGAGCCGATGGGCTGTATTCCAAGGTGCGCAGCAGCGTATTTCCCGAGGCCCCGAAACCCCGCTACACCGGCCAAGGATGCTGGCGTGCGGTGGTGCCCCGGCCGCCTGAGATCACGAGCGCCAGCATGTTCATGGGCCGCGTCACCAAGGCCGGCCTGAACCCGGTTTCGGCGGACGAAATGTATTTGTTCTGTCTCGATCACCGCGAACTCAATGAGCGCATTCCCGAGGACCAATGGACACGGATCCTGACCGGCATGCTGGCGGAATTCTCCGGAGCCGTCGGACAGCTTCGCGACGGCCTCAATGCGCACTCGCGGATCCTGTACCGGCCTTTGGAAGCCGTGCTGTTGCCGCCGCCCTGGCATCACGGAAGGGTGGTGTTGACCGGCGATGCCGCGCACGCCACCACGCCTCACCTGGCGTCGGGCGCGGCGATCAGCGTCGAGGATGCGATCGTTCTGGTTGAGGAGTTGGAGCGGGCGGCGTCGCTCGAGTCGGCGCTGACCGCCTACGTGGCGCGGCGCTTCGCGCGCTGCCGGATGGTGGTGGAGAACTCGTTGCGGCTGGGCGAGATCGAAATCACCGGTGGGTCGAAAGACGAGCACGAGCAGGTGATGCGCGATTCGATGATTGCGCTGCTCGCGCCCATTTGACCATCGACACCGTCTAAGCCGTAACGACCTGCGCCACCTCCCTCAATATTTGCCGCAGCCAGATGCTGCCCGGGTCGCAATCGAAGGCGCGATTCCAATGCGCCGACTCGACCAGTGTCGGCAACGCCAGCGGCGGTTCGAACAGCCGCAGCGGCATCAGCCGCAGATAGTACTGCGCGAGGCGCCGATGCACGGTCGCCACGCGTTTGGTGCCGACGACGAACTGCGGCAGCATGTTGAAATTCATCGCGACGACCTCGATGCGCCGCACGTGACCCATCTGGCTCAAGAACCATTCGTCGATTGCCGGCGCACGGCCGCGCGCGAACACCACCACGACATGTCCCATATGCAGATATTGGTCCAACGACAGCGTCTCGCCGATGTCCGAATTCTCCGCGCACACGATGCAGACATAGTCATCTTCGAACAGCCGGTCCCGCGGATGAGTTCCCGGGACCACATCTTCCGGCATGATCAATACGTCAACCTCGGCGCGGTCCAAGATCTCCGCGGGGGAGGCGACATGATTGCTGAGCAGCTCGAAACGCACACCGGGCGCGAGCGCCGCCGCGCGCCGCGTGACTCCCGTCATGAGTACGCTCGCCACATAGTCCGACATCATCAGCGTGAAGCAGCGGGTCGAGGTGTGCGGGTCAAAGCCGGGTTTGGCGTCGAGAGTGGCGTGAATATCGATCAATATCTTGCGCACCGGCCCCGCCAGGCTCTCGCCCAGGGGGGTCGGCACCATTTTCTTGCCGATCATCACCAGCAATTCGTCGCCGAAGTATTCGCGCAAGCGCGCCAGCCCGGAACTCATGCCGGACTGGCTCAAATTCAGCTTCTGGCCCGCCAGCGTGATACTGCGCTCGGTCAACAGGGCATCCAATGCCACCAGCAGATTCAGGTCCAGTTGTTGAAAGCGCATAGAAGGCCGAAGGGTAATGTATCGATGAGGGCGATATCAACCATCAGCCCAATCGCGTCTCGAGCGCGCCGGGGAGCTGTAAACTGCCTTTGCAGCGCGCGCTGTATGTTCGAGGCGGCAGCAATGTTCCGTTATTTTCCAACCAACTATGTCTGGAATTTATCCGTTGATCTCGCGATCGAAATGCGCGCGCGAATCGGCGTCATCGCCGACTGGGTTGCCGAGACGCTCGGCGGCCGCGTCGCCCACCACTAGAGAGACATATGCAAATCATCGGACCGGATTCACTCATTTTCGGCGTCGACGACGTCGCCGCCTGCGTTCAATACCTCACCGATTACGGCCTGGCGCCCTGCGACGTCAGCGCCGCCGGCGGCCGCTTCGAGGCGCTCGACGGCACGTCGATCGTGATTCGCCACAAGAGCGATGCCGGCCTGCCGGCCCCCCTGGGCACCGCGAGCATGCTGCGAAAGACCGTGTATGGCGTCGCCGACGCAGCGACTCTGGCGGATATCGCAGCCGAGTTGGGCAAGGATCGGGAAGTGCGCCGGCTCGCCGACGGATCGCTCGAGGCGGTCGACAACATGGGTTTCGTGCTCGGCTTTCAAACCACGGTTCGGCGCAAATTCAGCCGGCCTGCCGAGGCGATCAACGCGCCGGGCGCTCCGGCGCAGCGCCCGGCGAATGTCGTCGCGGTCGACGAGGCGGCGGTGATCGTGCCCCGCACGCTCTCGCATGTGGTGTACTTCGTGCCCGACGCGGCCAAGGCCGAAGCGTTCTATCAGCGGTTGGGGTTCCGCTGCACCGACCGTTTCATCGGCGCGGGTCCGTTCTTGCAGCCGGCGGGATCCCTCGATCACCACACACTGTTTCTCATCCAGACGCCGCCGGTGATGATGGGCTGCGAGCATTTCACGTTTCACCTGGCAGGCCCCACGGAATTGATGCAGGCGGGCTATCGCTTCGTGAACAAGGGCTACCAGTCGTTCTGGGGTCCGGGACGGCACAAGTTCGGTTCGAACTGGTTTTGGTACTTCAACAGCCCGCTCGGCTGTCACGTAGAATACGATGCCGACATGGATTTGCACGATGCGTCCTGGGTGGCGCGGGAAGTACCGATCAATGCCGACTCCTCGCAATTGTTCTTGTTCCAGCATCGCGCAAAGTGGTCTCCGGGCGGCCCGCCGGCGCCGGGAGCCGCGCATTGAAACCATGGCCAGGCGCTGCCTAGATGCAGCCGCCCGGGATACGACTGTGCCGCCTGGAGGAGATTCCGGACGGTGATTCGCGCGGCTTCGATCCGCTCAACACCGGGCAGAATACGATGCTGGTGGTTCGCCAGGGCGGGGCGCTCTACGCCTGGCGCGATGCCTGCCCCCACATCAATGGGGTACCGATGGCCTGGCGCAAAGATGCGTATCTCAATGCGGGCCGCGACCGCATCGTCTGCAGCGCGCACGGTGCGCAGTTCGATATTGCGACCGGTTTGTGCACCTTGGGCCCCTGTCTCGGTCAATCGCTCGAACCCGTGAATATCCTGGTCGCCGGCGACGGCACAATTTACTGGCAGCCGCGACCTCGATGACGGAGCTCGACGACCTGCAGGCTTTGTTCGATCTCAAGGATCGGGTCGCCGTGGTCACGGGGAGATCAAATCTTGAGCAGCCATTCGCGCAGCGCCACCGCAACCGCGTCGGGCCGCTCGCAAGGCGCCATATGGCCGGCGCCATGGATCTCGAACAGCGTGGCGTGCGGAATCCGGCGGCGCATGGTTTCGTGCTGCGAGATCGGCGACCAGGTATCTTCGCTGCCGCTCAGCAGCAAGGTCGGCACGTCGATGGTCGGCAGCAGCGAGAGCGCTTCGGGCCGGGTGAGCAGCGCGTTGATTTGACCCGCGTACGAATCCGGAGTCGAACGCCCGATCATCGCCACCAGGCGCGGCATCAGTTCCGCCGCACGGGCGCCGCCCGCCAGCATCGGCGGCAGCCATTCCGCCGCCAGCGCCGCCATGCCTTGCTCGTACGCGATCTTGAGCAATCGGCTGCGGCTTTGCGGCTCGCCGTCGCGCACCGCGTGCACGCCGGTGTTGAGCAATGCAATCCCCAACACCCTGCGGGGCGCCGAACGCAACACCTCGAGCGCGACCCGCCCGCCCATCGAATGTCCGGCCAATGCTAAGCGCTCCGGAGCCGCGCTCAATACGTGCTCGGCCATCGCGGCGAGCGTCGAGAATCCACGAAATGAGATGACCCGCACCGCTGCGAGGTCGGCCAGCCGCTCCGGAATGTCGGCCCACACGGTCTCATCGCACAACAGTCCGCTCAATAGCAGCAGGGTTCGTTTCATCGGAGTGCTCGTGATTTGCACGGGCTCACTGTAGCATCTGCAAATCGGCACAACGCGGCGAGGGAATGGTTTGGCGGGCGCTATGCATGAGACGGTTCGCGATGCCTGCCTATGGCTGCCCGAGGCCGAGGAGTTCGTGTCGCACGGCTCCCCCAATTTTCGGGTTCGCGGCAAAACCTTTGCAACCTTCGTCGTCAACCATCACGGCGACGGGCGCATCGCCCTGTGGCTCAACGCGCCGCCGGGTTCGCAGGAAATGCATGTTCGTGCCGAGCCCAAGCATTTCTTCGTTCCGCCCTATGTCGGGCCGCGCGGTTGGCTCGGCGTGATGCTCGACAAGGGCCTTGCCTGGAAACGCATCGTGGCGCTGGTGCGCGAAGCTTACGAGAAAGTGGCGCCGCGCGAGTTGGCCGCGCGCATCGGCAGCACGCCCACGGTGAAAGCGCCGGCGAAGGCGCTCTCGGCCAGCGAAATCGATCCGCTGCAGTCGCCACGCGCCCTCAAAGTACTCAAGTCCCTGCGTAAGATTTGTCTCGGCCTTCCCGAGACCCACGAGGAGCGCCAATTCGGCCATCCTGCCTGGCGAGCCGGCAAAAAGACCTTTGCGCTGGCGCGCCATGACGGCAAGCGGCTCACGCTGTGCTTTTGGGTGGGCGTCGATCAGCAGGGCCTCCTCGTGGCGGATCCTCGATATCACGTCCCGCCGTACATGGGTCATAACGGTTGGATTGCGCTCGACGTCGGCACCGATTGCGACTGGTCGGAGGTCCGTGGTTTGTGCCTGCAAAGTTACCGCCATTTTGCGCTGCGGCGCATGCTCGCTACGCTGGATGAAGAAGTTCAATAACATAAGCAATATTAATTGCTTAGGTAACTATTGTCACCTGAATTATGACCCAACGGCGCGCCCGCAGCGCCGCCGTTCGCGCCACCGGCGAGGCCTGAGCACCGGCGCAGCGCTGCTGATGTAAAGTAGGCCTTTGATCGCGAGAGATGACGATGAGCACAGAAGTTCCTAGTTCGGCGTCCCGCGCCATGATCGAGCGGCTGATCGGCTTCAATACCGTGTCGCGCGACTCGAATCTCGGCCTGATCGAATGGGTCCGCGACTACCTGCGCGGTTTCGGTGCCGTGACTCGCTTGACTTACGATGCGACCGGCAAGAAGGCGAATCTATTCGCAACTCTTGGGGACTCGAAGAAGCCCGGGCTGATCCTCTCGGGACATACCGACGTAGTGCCCGTGGATGGGCAGGCCTGGGATACGGACCCATTTCTCTGCACCGAACGCGACGGCAAATTATTTGCGCGCGGGTCTGCGGACATGAAAGGATTCATCGGCATCATTTTGGCGCAGGCGCCGAAATTCGTTGCCGCGCTGAATGACAACCGGCTCGATGCGCCGCTGCACTACTCACTGAGTTACGACGAGGAGGTCGGCTGTATCGGCGTGCGGGGTCTGATCCGCGACCTGGAAGAGAACAACATCAGACCGGCGGGGTGCGTGGTGGGCGAACCGACCTCGATGCAACCCATCATTGCGCACAAGGGCACGCATCGCTTCCGCTGCACGGTGCGGGGCCGGGAAGCGCATTCGAGTTACGTAACCCATGGCGTCAACGCCATCGAATACGCAGCGCGCCTCGTCGTATTCATTCGCACGATCGCCGAGCGTCTCGCGCAAAACGAAACGCGCGACTATGGATTCACGGTACCGTATTCGACCCTGTCGACGGGTGTGATCCACGGCGGAATCGCCGCCAATGTCATCCCGAAAGAGTGCGTTTTTCAATTCGACATGCGCACGTTGCCGCAGACCTCGCCCGAGGCGCTGTATCAGGAGATCCGCTCGCAGGCGCAAACCCTGTCGGGCGAGATGCATGCGGTGGACCCGCAGTCTGGCATCGATCTTGAATGGGTGAGTCAAACGGTGGGACTTGCCGCCTCCGAACAGGACGCGATCGTGCAATGGGCCAAGCAACTGTCGGGAAACACCGAGGTCGGCAAGGTGTCTTACGGCACCGAAGCGGGTCTGTTCCAGAAGATGGGCGTGCCGGCGGTCATTTGCGGGCCGGGCGACATCGCGCAAGCCCACCGCCCCAACGAATTCGTCGCGCTCGAGCAATTGGCACAGTGCGAAAAGTTCATGGAGCGAATTCTCGAGACGGGCTACGCGGCGTAATGGCTGTGACCACGCCATCCGCGGTAACCCTGGTCAAAGGAGCCTGTCCGCACGACTGTCCGGACACATGCGGACTCGACGTGCACGTCAGGGACGGAGTTGCGATCAAGGTGACGGGCTCCGCCCAACACGGGCCCACGGCCGGTGTGCTCTGTACCAAAGTGGCGCGTTACACCGAGCGTACCTACCATCCCGACCGGCTCTTGCAGCCCATGCGGCGCATCGGCAAGAAGGGCGAGGGACGCTTCGAGACCATTCCCTGGGACGCCGCGATTGCCGCCATCGTGGACAGACTCACGCCGCTCGCGGCCGACAATCCGGAGCAAATCCTGCCCTACAGCTACGCAGGCACGATGGGCTTGGTGCAGGGCGAATCGATGTCCATGCGATTCTTCCACAAGCTCGGCGCCAGTCTCCTCGACCGCACGATCTGCGCCTCCGCGGGAACCGCCGGCCACGAGATCACTCTCGGCAGCCGGATCGGGATCGATATGGAATTGGCTCAGGACGCCGGACTGATCATATTTTGGGGCTCGAACGCCATCACCTCGAGCGTGCATTTTTGGGCGCGCGCGCAGGAGGCCAAGCGCCGCGGCGCCATTCTGGTTGCGATCGATCCTTACCGCTCGCTGACCGCGGAAAAGTGCCACACCCACATCGCATTATTGCCGGGCACGGATTCCGCGCTGGCCTTGGGCCTCATGCACGTCTTGATCAGGGACGATCTCATCGATCACGTCTACGTGGAGCGTCATACCCAGGGATTCCCTGCGCTGTGCGAGCGCGCGAGCGAGTACGATCCGGCGCGGGTCGCCGCCATTTGCGGCATTACGCCAGCGGAAATCGAATCGCTGGCGCGCCTGTACGGCACGACGCGGCCGGCGCTGATCCGTGCCAACTACGGCATGCAGCGCGTGCGCGGCGGCGGCATGGCGACGCGCAATATCGCCTGCTTGCCGGCCCTCACCGGGGCCTTCCGCGATGCCGCGGGCGGGATCTTTTTGTCGACCGGGGACAACTTCAGCATCGACCGCCGCGCCCTCGAGCGGCCCGATCTGCTCGCGGGGCGCACGCCGCGCACCGTCAACATGTCGACCATCGGTCATGCGCTGCTCGATGCCGAGGCGCCGATCAAGGCGCTGATCGTGTACAACTCCAATCCGGTGGCCGTGGCGCCCGATTCCACGCGCGTGACGCGCGGATTCGCGCGCGAAGATCTTTTCACCGTGGTGCTCGAACATTTTCAAACCGACACCGCCGATTACGCCGATATCCTGCTGCCCGCCACGACGCAGTTGGAGCATCTGGACGTGATCAAGCCCTACGGCCATTACTACATGATGGCCAACAACCCGGCGATTGCGCCGCTCGGCGCAGCAAAGCCGAATTCGGAAATCTTTCGCCTGCTCGCGAAGGGGATGGGCTTCACCGAATCCTGCTTCAGCGATTCGGACGAGACCATTGCACAGGCGGCAGTGGCGAAGGATTGGGATTTCGGCGCAGTGCGCGCTCACGGCTGGCAGCGCATCGGCGCGCCTTCGGGAGTTGCGCGATTTGCCGACGGTGGTTTCGCCACGCCGTCGGGCAAGGTCGAGTTCTTTTCGCCGCGGGCGCAGGCGCAGGGCTTCGATCCGCTGCCCGACTATATCGCGCCCCAGGAAGACACCCGCAGTGCGCAGGCATCGCGCTATCCGCTTGCAATGATCTCGCCGCCCGCGCGAAATTTCCTCAATAGTTCATTCGTCAACGTTCAGAGTCTGCGTGCCGGCGAGGGTGAACCTTGGCTCGACATCCACCCCGAGGATGCGGCCGCACGCGGTGTGATTGCCGGCGGGTACGTGCGAGTGTTCAACGATCGGGGCAGCGTCGAACTGCGCGCGCGCGTCACCGATCGCGCGCGCCGCGGGGTGGTCGTGGGACTGTCGGTTTGGTGGCGTAAGCTCGCGCGCGACGGCAAGAATGCCAACGAACTCACCAGCAGCGATACGCTCACCGATATGGGACGTGCGCCGACGTTCTACGATTGTCTGGTGCAGGTCGAAGCGCTGTGAGGAATTGGGCGCAACCGCTCGCGGCGGCCACGTACCGGTCATGCACCGGGCAGAGTCCGTCCGCGGAGCGCACCGCCGCGTACGCCGAACTCAGACTGGACAAACCCGGAAAGGCTGCTTCGAGATCCTGAGGCCTGCCGTTGAAGTGGCGGCAATTTGCGCAGCAATGAAGATTCGCGGCACTCATTGCCCGAGTTGATTCCAGAAATTGGCGAACACCTGGGTCGAGAGCACGTAACCCAGCACGACGTTCACCGCCACGCCCAAGGTGAACGCGTAGAACGGCCGTGCGCCGACCGCGGCGAATTCCCGCACCTTGGTGGTGAGCCCGATGCTCAGAAACGCAAATGTGAACGCCCAGGTACGAAATGTCTGCAGCGGAGCGACCAGACCCGGCAACACCTCTTTCTTGTAGGCGGCGTAGTCGTAACCCTTGGACACCAACGTGATCACGGCGGAGGCCACCAAAAATCCGAGCACGAACTTCGGAAACCGGCGCCAGATTTCGCCGGCGTCGGCGCGGCTGTGCACTCCGGTTCCCT
>Ga0181537_10005428_pt1 | contig 10308 bp, 8 predicted proteins | sample PEATcosm2014_Bin_39_FD_119765 | JGI IMG/M metagenome (GOLD analysis project Ga0181537, IMG submission 119765) | Peatland microbial communities from MTU Mesocosm Facility, Houghton, MI, USA - PEATcosm2014_Bin23_10_metaG | ecosystem: Environmental > Terrestrial > Soil > Wetlands > Peat | place... | reverse complement strand
TCCGGCACGTCAGCCACTTTCACTTCGATGCGGCGGAACTCCGAGAACGATGTGCGCTGCGAAGGATAATATGCCAGCAGATATTGGGTACGCAGTTCCTCGCTGATCTTGTGGAACGCGTCGTCCAACTGCCCCGCTGAGGTCGCGTAGTAATACTTGCCGCCTGTGTCCTCCGAGAGCTGGATCAGGGCATGTTCGCCTCCGATTTCGCGTCCTGCGCTGCTCTCGATGGGCACGATAATGATGGAGTAGATCAGGGCCTCGGCCTCTTGCGCGGCGCGCAAGGCTTCTTTGTAGTCCACTTTGCTGTCCACGTTTTCGCCGTCGGTGATCAGGACGAGGATTTTTCGTCCTTTTCGGTGGTCAAGGGCGCGCGAGGCAACATAAATGGCGTCGTACAACGCGGTGGCTGCCCCGACGCGGATGTGCTCCACGGCTGCATCCACGGTTTTGAGGTTGGAAGTGTATCCGTGGGTGGAGTCGTACACAGTCTCGCTGAAGCCGTAGACGCAGAGCGCGTCCACCGGACGCAGGATGTCATGGGCGAAGCGTTTGGCCGCGGCCTGCTCGAGCGGCAGGTCGTGACGCGTGCTGAGACTGGTGTCAATGGCGAGCGCGATCGAAATCGGCAGCTCCGATTCCTTGTCGAACACGGAGATTTTCTGCTCGTGCCCGTCCTCCTTGAGTACGAAGTTTTCTTTGGCCAGCCCGCCGATGGGAGCGCCTTTGTCATCGGTGACGGTCACAAACACGTTCACCAGCCTCACATCCACGCGCATCGTGGTCTCTGGTTGGGACTGGCGCTCGGGCGAAGCTGGGGCTTGGGCAGGCCGAGTTTGTTGAGACGGAGCTGGCGGGGGGGCAGTTTGCTGCGCTGGACTCGGGGGGATCAGGTTTGGTGAGAGGGACGCCGGCTCTGCCCACGCTGGGGACAGCGAAACGAGCACGCCAATCAGGAGCAGACTCGTGGCGGATTTTCTCATCGAGAGATTGAATTATACCTTTGCGTTGACAGCGGCACCCGGCGTGGGAGAACTCTTAAATCCAACACGCGCCAATTCTGGCCGCTCAGTTAGATGCGGCCTGCGAACCGGGGCTGCCTCGCCTCATCAGGAATTTGCGCGCGGAATTTCGGCAGGAAACGGCTCTCCATCGGCCCATACCGCACCGTCTTCGAAGTGCTCCTTCTTCCAGATGGGCACAGTGCGCTTGAGCGTGTCGATGAGCCACCGGCAGGCGTCAAAAGCGGCCGCGCGATGCGCAGACGCAACTACAATCAGCACGCTGGTCTCGCCGATCTCGAGCCGGCCGAGGCGATGAACAATGGCCACGTCGCGAATCTGGAACTGCTGCAGCGCCTGGATGGCCAGCGCCTCCATCTGCTGCAGCGCCATCTCTTCAAAAGCTTCATAGTCGAGATAGAGCGTCTTACGGCCGCGAGTCTGGTTGCGCACCACGCCCTCAAAAACAAGAGCAGCTCCATCTTCCCCACGTTTGACACTAGCAAGCAAGCGCGGCGTGTCGATAACCTCGCGGGTAAGCGTGGCGTAGCGCCGGCGTCCCGCCGGCTGTCGGGATGGCGTCTCGCCCTCCCCGTTGGGAGCGCCCCCGCTGACTGGAGGAAGCAAAGCGATCTCGTCGTCGGGCATTAACTTCGTATCCGGCCCGGAATATTGTTGATTCACCGCAACCGCAAGCGAGGGCAGCGATTCCTGCAGGCGCGGAATTTGCGATTGATACGCCGCGAGCACATCGCGAACCGAAGCGCAGTCGGGAAGCTCCAGCCATTCGCTGGACTTGCCGGCGAGATCTTTCAATATGCCGAAAAACAGGACGCGCACTCGCATGGGCGTTCAGTTTAACCCGAACGGCGGGGCGCCGCCTCCGGCGGGGTAATAGGAGCATGCAAAAGTCAAGAACCCCACTCTCTCGCCAAAAGCGCGAGAAGGGTGGGGCACCCGGTTCTTAACTTCTTCAGCCTCGTGCTCTTCAGGCCTGCGTCAGCACCTTATAGTGAACCGCCTCGGGCTCTTTCACCGCCGGAGTAGCGAGCATGGTCGCAGCCGCACTGTTCTCTACCTGAGGCAGTGAAACCCGCAGAGCCTCGTCAATGGTCTTCACATAATGAACGGTGAGATTCGCGAGTTGTTCCTTGGTGAGATCTTCCTCAACGTTCATCCTGTTTTCCGCCGGCAGAATCACGTCGGTCACGCCAGCACGCTTCGCCGCCAGCACTTTTTCTTTGATCCCGCCAACGGGAAGAACGTTTCCACTCAGCGTGATTTCGCCGGTCATGGCCAGTAGCGGCATAATCCGGCGCTTGGTCAGCAGTGAAACCAAGGTGGTGGCCATGGTCACTCCGGCCGAGGGCCCATCTTTGGGAATCGCACCCGCCGGCACATGCATGTGTATGTCGTGGTCGGCGAAGAAGGTTTCGGCAATCCCCAGCCGGTCTGCATTCGACCGCACCCAGGTCAGCGCGGCCTGCATGGACTCCTGCATGACCTGGCCAATCTGCCCGGTCATGGTGAATCCGCCTTTGCCTTTCATCGCATTTGCTTCGACGAACAGCACGTCGCCGCCCGAGGGAGTCCAGGCCAGCCCCACAGCCACTCCGGGCCGCTCTGTCCTCTCCGCGATTTCGCCTTCGGTGCGAATCTTGATGCCGCCCAGAAACTCCTGAACAACTTCCTTGGTGACGCTGAGTTTCCCAGTCTTGCCTTCGGCCAGGCGCCGCGCCTGTTTGCGGCAGATGGTGCCGATGGTGCGTTCCAGGCTGCGTACGCCCGCCTCCCGCGTGTAGTGCCGGATGGTATAGCGCACACCGTCTTCAGGAAACTCGATCTGCTCGGCGGTAATGCCGTTCTCTTCAATCTGCCGCGGAATCAAGTAACGGAACGCGATGTGAACCTTCTCTTCTTCGCTGTAGCCCTGCAGTTCGATGATCTCCATGCGGTCGCGCAGCGGCTCGGCAATCGGATCAAGCATGTTGGCTGTGGTGATGAACAGCACTTTCGACAAGTCGAAGGTGACGTCGAGATAGTTGTCGCGGAACGTCGAGTTCTGTTCGGGATCGAGCGCTTCGAGCAGCGCCGATGCCGGATCGCCGCGGAAGTCGCGCCCAACTTTATCAATTTCGTCGAGCATGAAGACCGGATCTTTCGTCTCCGCGCGGCGAATGCCCTGGATAATCTGCCCCGGCAATGCGCCGATGTAAGTGCGGCGATGCCCCCGAATTTCCGCTTCGTCGTGCACTCCGCCGAGCGACAACCGAACAAACTTGCGTCCTAAAGCGCGCGCAATCGACTTGCCCAGCGAGGTCTTGCCCACGCCAGGAGGTCCGACGAAGCACAGAATCGGTCCCTTCATGTTCGGCTTCAGCCGGCGCACGGAGAGGTAGTCGAGGATGCGGTCTTTGACTTTCTCGAGGTCATAATGGTCGGCGTCGAGAATTTCCTTCGCTTTGATGATCTCGATTTCCTGCCCGGAAGTCTTATTCCAGGGGAGCACGGCCAGCCATTCCACATAGTTGCGAGTCAACGAATAATCCGCCGCCATCGGCGACATGCGGGAGAGGCGTCCCAATTCCTTGAGCGCTTCTTTCTTGACTTCATCGGGCATGCCCGCTTCGTCAATTTTTTTCTTCAGGTCTTCAACGTCGCGCTGGCCTTCGTCCTGCTCGCCCAGTTCCTTCTGGATGGCCTTCATCTGCTCGCGCAGGTAATACTCGCGCTGCGTCTGCTGCACCCGATCTTGCACTTCGCTCTGAATCTTGTTCCGCAGTTGCTGAACTTCGAGTTCCTTGGCCAGATGCTGGTTGATTTTTTCCAGGCGCACGTGGACATCGAGCGTCTCCAGCGTGTCCTGCTTGTCCGGCGTCGAGAGCGATGGCAGCGACGAGGCGATGAAGTCCACCAGCCGGCCGGGTTCGTCAATATTCATCGCCACGGTCGAGAGTTCATCCGACAGCGTGGGCGAACCGGCAACAATCTGCTGGAACAGCGTCAGCACGTTGCGCTGCAGCGCTTCAATCTCAGAGGTTGCGGTCGGGGTGGTGCCCTCGGGCAGCGCGGAATAGTGCGCGCTCATGAACGGCGCCAGCTGCGTGAACTCGCCCAGCTTGATGCGCTCCAGACCTTCGGCAAACACAAACAGGCTCTGGTTGGGCATCTTGACGACCTTGTGCACTACGGCGGAGGTTCCCACCGTATAGAGGTCGCTGGGCTGCGGAGAATCCACCCGCGCCTCGCGCTGAGCCACCACAATGATGGTTTTGTCTTCGCCGAGAGAATTAATAAGTTGAACCGAACTCTCCCGGCCCACGGTCAGGGGCAAAACGGCGTGCGGAAACAATACGGTGTCCCGTACCGGAAGCACCGGCAATGCTTTCTGCTCGTTTATTTCCTTAGGCTTAGGAGCGCGTTCGACGGGCATCTGCTGACTCATTCGGTCTCCTTGAGTGTAACTCGCTCAACTTTAGATGATACTCCTACCGGAAAGGTTTCAGGACCCTCCGGTGGAGTATCCCGCAGCAACTTGCATTCTATTCCCTTATCGGCTGGGATGGCACTGTACCTAACGTGCAGCGGCTAACGCGGAGTGTCGCCTGTTGCAAGCCCCTAAATTGGAAAACGCGGGGGACAGCCTTCGCTCTTAGCCAATGAGCCTCTGAGGCGCGAGGCCCACTAGCACTAACTCGAGGGGCTACTTCTCGGTTCTTCAGTCAAAACACTTTTCGCTCTGAGCCATTTCCTCGCGATTCGCAGGAATCCGGCCCGTGCTAAACTTTCCCGCAGGATGCGCTCGGCGTCGCACACCCCTCTCTCGGCCCTCCTCTCCCAAATTTTGGTCGCCTACACGGTGGAACTCGATTCCGAATTCGAGCGTCGCATGCTCGAAACGCAGAGCCGTAGCCCGCGCCTCTCGCTGGTAATTTGGCTTAATATGCTGCGCTTCTTGGCCGACGGACCGGTTTCGGTTCGAACGCTAGCTGCGCGGGCGCTCACCGCCGAGGCTGGCGTCACAGCTGGGCTTGGTTGCCTCGAACGGTGGGGCGTGGTCGCGCTACAACCCGGAAAACGCGCCGGTTTCGGGAGCGGCCGAGGCATCCGCGCCGATTGGCCGGTTCGGCTCACGCCCAGCGGTGAAACGGCCGTCAGAATCTGGCCCGACCTGATCCCCGAAATCGACAACCGGTGGTCGAAACGCTTCGGGGACGATGCGACGAGATTGCGCAGCTCCTTAGAAGCAATCGAGCACCAGATCGATCTCGAATTGCCGCAGGGCCTGCCCCTTGCGATTCTTAAGCTGCCCGACTTCGGGCCCCGAAAATCGGCTGCCGAAGACGGCCTGCCGCTGCCGGTGCTGCTTTCCCGAGTTCTGCTCGCTTTCGCTCTGGATTTCGAACGGGAGTCCAAAACGCCGATTTCGCTATGCGCAAACGTGATTCGCGTTCTCAGTGACGAGCCGACCCCTGAAGCAGAGATCCCCAAACGAACCGGCTGTTCGGAAGAGACCGCAGGCATCGGCTGGCAGCACAAGCCGTACATCATCGTTGAAAGGGACCCTGCCCGCGGCCGCGGCAAGTTCGTACGCTTGTCCGAAGCGGGCATCAAGGCGCAGCACGACTATTACAGCCGCACGCGCGATATTGAGGAAAAGTGGCAGAAGCGCTTTCGCTCCGCAACGAAAGAAATTCGGGAATCGCTGACGGCTCTGCTGAAACGAGGCGAACTTTCGGACGGCCTGAAGCCGCCTCCCGGAACGACCCGCGCCGGCGCTCAGACACCAGCTTTAGGCCGCGTCGACATTGGACCTGCGGCGCGCCAGCGCAAGCGGGATTTGGTCATGCAGACGGAAGCATTCGTGCGCGATCCGGCTGGCGCTCTGCCGCATTACCCGCTATGGGACATGAACCGCGGCTTCGGTCCGTAGCAGGCGCCGGGTCGTGCCGGTTCCATTCCGCAAACAAATTCAGGCCGCGGGATAAATCCCCAGCACCTTGACGAACTCCGCGACCTCGCCTAGATGACGCAGCGCGTTACGCGCCGGCTCGTCGTCGCCGCGCAGAAAGTCAACGTAGAAAACGTACTCCCACGGCCGTCCCCGCATGGGCCGCGACTCGATCTTACTCAAGCTGATATCCCGCAGGGCAAAGACGCTGAGCGACTTGAACAGCGCGCCCGGCGCGTTCTTGACCTGAAACACAATCGAGGTCTTGTTCGCGCCCGCAGGGATCAGGCGGTGATAGTCAGCACTTCGTTTCGCGCTTTCTTTGGCGCTCGCCCTCTTTTTTCCGGTTGCCTGGCGTCCGCCCAGTTTGCGAATCAGGAAGAAGCGCGTAAAGTTGCGCTTGTCATCCTCCACGCTGGCCTGAACAATTTTCCCGGAATATTCCCGGGCAGCTTGCTTGCCGGCGATTCCCGCCGCATCGGTCAATTTTTCTGCGATCACGTGCTTCACGCTGCCGGCCGTATCGTAGAACGGCACTGCCTCGACTTTCGGATGCCGGCGGAAAAAGTCGCGGCACTGGTCGAGCGCCACCGGATGCGACAACACCCGCCGCAACGCCCCCAGCCGAACGCCTGGAAGCGCTATCACGTTGTGCACGATGCGCAGCAGATACTCCTGTTGAATGAACACCGCACGGGTGAGCATCAGATCGGCATGTTCCGCCACGGTTCCGGCCAGCGTATTTTCGATCGGAATCACTGCGGCATCGACCGACCCGCTCTGCAGGCGATCGAATACTTCTACCGAGCGCGCGCACGGCACCACGGCGCAGCGCCGCAGCATCTTCTCCGCGGCTTCGTGACTGAATGACCCCAGTTCGCCTTGAATGGCAATTTTCATCAGGTAGCAAGTTATCTGGAAGAGGTGGAACAGGGCAAATCCATTCCGCGCTAAAGTTAGAAGCCTGTGGAATCAGGAACGCTCGCAACAGGTCTGCTTGTCAGGTCCTTCTTCATTACCAGCGCGTCCACTCCGTTCGAATAATAGCGCGGCCAGGTCCGAATCACGCTGTAGCCGTGGCGCTTGTAAAACGACAGGGCCGCGAGATTATCCACCGCGGTCTCGAGGCCCACGGCGCGGGCTCCGCCCGCCCGCAGACGCTGTTCCGCAGTCTGCAGCAGCAGCGACCCCACTCCCGAACGGCGGGCTGTAGAGACCACGTCAATGGTGATGACGTGCCCCGTAGGGCCGCCATGCACCACGATGAAGCCTGCGGGCTTACCCTGTGCAGAGTCCATCGCGACCAGCGTGAATGATCCCTGGTGCCGCACGTAGCTCTTCAGTTCCTGCTTGGAATATGCAATCCCCGGCGGAAAGCATTCCTGGTCCATGCGCCAGAGCGTTTCAAAATCGCCGGGCTGGAAGTCGCGGATGACGATGGCCACGGCGGTATTGTAGCGGTCCGGGCTGCCAGACGCGGGTAGCGGGCACTGCTGAAAAAGCCCCTAAATCTCATGCTCCCCGGACAGCCCGGTTTTCCACAGCAGCCGAACCGGCCGCAGAAAAAAATCATTCTTTTGGGCCTATTGTCCCCTTGCCCCGACCGCAACCTCGGACGTACCATCAGCATCAGAGCACAGAGGAAGACGCGGTGGTACGCCTCCTTGTCATCGACGTGGTCGGCGCGGTTGCGGTGCTGGTGGTGTGGTATTTCCTGTTCGCCGCCTACAATCGCCGCAAAGGTAGCGAAGCGCTCCGCTGGGTGCAGTCGGCCTGCGCCGGGAAAGGACGCATCGTCGACTCGCATTGGCTGAACAGTTCGCGTCTCGATGCCCGCCTCCAGTTCCCTTCCCGCAGTTTCGAAAACGCTCACGTCACCATGACGTTCCGGCCGCGCGCTTTGCCGGTGCACTGGCTGTTGAGCTGGTACCACAAGCACAAAGAAACGCTGACCTTCGAAGCCGACTTGGGCGGTGCGCCCAGCTTCCATCTCGAAGTCGTGCGCCACCGCTGGTGCGCCCACAGCCGCGGCGTCACCACCCGCCGCCGCGACGAACGCGAGTGGGACATCTACGAACCCGGCCCCGTCATTCTCACCACCCGTACCCACTGGAAGCAGGACTCCACGCCGGAGTTGAATACGCTGATGACCGTCCGCCAGCAGGACGTTCTGCAGGTCCGCTTCCGCCCGGAATCTCCGCAGTTCTCGGCCACCATCGCGCTCGACGCCCTCTACGATCCGCGCACCGCCGCCGGCTTCCTAACCACCCTGCGCGAGCTGGCCGCCGGGGCTAAGGCGCACCGGCAGTAGTTCCAACCGAACACAGTTCGCGCTAACAATTCAACATTTTCTGTGCTATCTTTCCCGACCATGACAGACAGCTTCGCCAACCCCACGCCGCAGTTCGGCACCGCGGAGTACGTGGGTACTCCGGGCGGCGACCATTGCCAATTCTGCCACCAACCGATCGCGGGAAATTATTATCGGGCGAACGACGCCATAGCGTGTCCGGCGTGCGCGGAGAAAATGCGCGGCGAATTGGCCAAGGACACGCACGCAGCCTATGTGCGCGCGATTCTGTTCGGGGTCGGAGCCGCGATTCTGGGCATGATCCTCTACGCCACGTTCGCGATTGTCACCGGCATCGTGATCGGCTATGCGGCGCTGGCCGTCGGATGGATCATAGGCAAGGCTATGATCAAGGGATCGAACGGGGTGGGCGGCAGGCGTTATCAGATTACCGCGGTTCTGCTCACCTATGCCGCCGTTTCGACTGCCGCGATTCCGGTTTGGATTCATTTTTCCGGCGAACACAAGCACAGCCAGCACCAGGACGCCACCAATGCGGACGACTCGGAGTCCGGTCAGGGGGAGCAACCAGCCGCGGCCTCTCGGCCCAGCATGTTGTCTGCGCTGGGAACCTTGTTGCTGCTTGGGCTGGCTTCTCCGTTTCTTGAATTCCCGAGCAATCCTTTGGGCGCGCTGATTGGGCTCGTCATCCTGTTCGTCGGGATGCGATTCGCCTGGCGGATGACTGCGGCCAAACCGTTGGAGGTCTTCGGCCCGTTTGAGAATTCCCCGCAACCTCCGCGTTGATCGGACGCAGCATACTGCGCCTCGCGTAGAATTGTAAGTAGCGTAGCTTGATCCGTGTCCACGACTACTCCCGAACTGATTCGAAATTGCCGGCGCTGCTCCCGTGAACTCGCGCCGGGAACGTTGGTGTGCAACCAGTGCCACGCGCTGGTGCAGTCCGAGCAACTCGACAAACTGGCGGCGGAAGCCAAGGCACTCGAGGCCAAAGGCGATCCCCGGCAGGCCCGCGAACGCTGGCTGATGGGTCTTCCTCTACTGCCTCGGGATTCGAGGCAAGCCGACTGGATTGTGCAACATGCGCGCTCGCTCGACGCCCTCGCCGAGCGCATTCAGCCTCCACCGCCCAGCGAGAACAAGTGGGCGCAGCGGCTCGGGCCGGTGGGTCCGGTCGCCATCCTGCTGGCCAAGGGCAAGTTCCTGCTGACCGCGATTTTCAAGCTGAAGTTCCTGCTCAGCTTCTTTGCTTTCTTCGGTTTGTACTGGGCGATGTTTGGTGCGAAGTTTGGCATTGGCTTCGCGGCCTTGATTTTGATTCATGAAATGGGACATTACATTGACATCAAACGCCGCGGACTGCCTGCGGAAATGCCGGTGTTTCTGCCTGGCTTCGGCGCCTACGTCCGCTGGCAGGCTTTGGGTGTTTCGCTGGAAACGCGGGCCGCGGTCAGCCTTGCCGGGCCGCTCGCCGGGTTTCTCGCCGCCCTGGCGTGCGCAATCCTCTGGTGGCAGACAGGAAATCCCTTGTGGGCGGCGTTGGCACGAGCCGGGGCCGTGCTCAACGTCCTCAACCTGACCCCAGTCTGGGTTCTCGATGGTGGGCAAGCAGCCCTCGCTCTCAGCAAGATGGAACGCATTATCCTGCTCACCGCCTGCCTCGCGTTATGGCTGGTGCTCGGCCAAGGCGTGTTCTTCTTAGTCGCAGCCGGCGCTGCCTACCGGGTATTCTTCGCCGGAGATTTCCCCGCACATCCCAGCCGTGCGACGATCGTCTACTTCATCGTGGTGCTGACCGCCCTGGGCGTGATTCTGCGCATGATGCCGGGGCAGGGTTTTGGTATGCAGTGAGTGCACTCTGCGATCGGCCCCGAATAAATCTCTTTTATGCGTCTCATCAGCTTTTTCGATTGGCGGGTGCCCGGTCGCCGCGCTATTCTTCCTCGTTCCACGGCATCGAGTTCCGAGTTAAAGTGTTGAAACCAGCCGTTTCAACCTCCCTGTATCCGTGACGTGTTTTTGCCCAAATCATGCGCTTCTAGACC
>Ga0181537_10005427_pt1 | contig 10309 bp, 11 predicted proteins | sample PEATcosm2014_Bin_39_FD_119765 | JGI IMG/M metagenome (GOLD analysis project Ga0181537, IMG submission 119765) | Peatland microbial communities from MTU Mesocosm Facility, Houghton, MI, USA - PEATcosm2014_Bin23_10_metaG | ecosystem: Environmental > Terrestrial > Soil > Wetlands > Peat | place... | reverse complement strand
TCTACGCCGTTGAAGTTTGTGATGGTGGTTCCGTTGACTTCCTGCGCTACGAACCCTATCAGGTCTTCGGTGATCTGCATCAAGTCGTGATAGTTGGCGTAGGCCTGGTAGAACTCGAGCATGGTGAACTCGGGGTTGTGCTGGGTGCTTACGCCTTCGTTGCGGAAGTTGCGGTTGATCTCGTAAACGCGGTCGAGGCCGCCGACTACCAAGCGCTTCAAGTAAAGCTCGGGCGCTATGCGCAGGTATAGGTCCTGATCGAGGGCGTTGTGGTGCGTCTTGAAGGGGCGAGCTGCTGCTCCGGTCGCCGTGGCGACCATCATGGGCGTTTCGACTTCGATGTAGCCGCGGTCGTCAAAGAACTTCCGCATGGCCTTGAGGACTTTGGAGCGCTTGACGAAGACTTCGCGGCTTTCGAGGTTGGCGAAGAGGTCGACGTAGCGCTGGCGGTAGCGAAGTTCGACGTCGGCGAGGCCGTGGAATTTTTCAGGCAACGCGAGCATGGCCTTGGCGAGGAAGGTGAGGCGCTCGACGTGGACAGAAAGTTCGCCGGTTCTTGTGCGGAAGAGATAGCCGGTGGCACCGATGTGGTCGCCGAGGTCGAGGAGCTTGTAGAGAGCCCAGCCTTGGTCGCCGACGGCGTCGAGGCGGACATAGATCTGGAGGCGCTGGCCGTTTTGCTGGAGGGTGGCGAAGCCTGCTTTGCCCATGACGCGGATGGCCATGATGCGGCCGGCGACGGCTACGGTGACGCGATCGGCTTCCAGGGCTTCGGCTGTGGATTCGCCCAAGTTGGCGCGCACGGCGGAAATGGTGTGCGTGAAGGCGAACTGGTTGGGATAGGCGGGTTGGCCTAGCTCCTCGATCTGGGCGAGTTTTGTTCTGCGCAGTTCGAAGAGGTTGCGCTCAAATTCCGAATCGAAGGAGTCGAACACGGTGATTCCTTTGGATGAAGACGCGTTACGGTGCAACTGCCAGTATAGCGGTTGGAATGGGAATGATTTTACCGAGAGGTGTTCCGGGAAGTGGGCTAATTTCCCGCAGGACTTCCCTCAGGGTCTAAAGCCCAGGTTCATTGGCAACGATAGCGGCACGACTGAAGTCGTGCCCTTTCAAAACGCGACTTTCACCACGGGCTGTTAAGCGTGTATAACCACGAGGTATGGCCTTTAATCGTCCCATTCCGGAATCGAGCGCGCGGCCTAAGATTCATGGCGGGCTTTCAGCGCTGGTGGAAGCGGAAAAGTGGATGCAGATTGCGCTGGTGGTGCCGTGCGCGGTGGGCATTGGGTGGCTGCTGGGGGCGGGGCTGGACTACTGGCTGCACCAGAAGTGGATCAATATTGCCGGGGTTGTGTTTGGCGGGATTTCAGGGCTGGTTTACGTGGTGCAGATGGCGCTGACGGCGGAAAAGAGCTTGGGGCCGGACGGGACTGATGGAGACGGGGCTGGCGAAGGCGGATCGGGCAACGACGGCGCGGGACGGGCTTGATGACGGATGGTGGGATGACGGACGGCGGGCACCCGATTGTCAACCTGAGCGTGGAGGAGGCTGAGGCCTTCCTGAGACGCGCGCTGAGGGACACTCTGCTTCTGGGGCTGGTGGCGACGGCGGCGGTGCTGATTGGCGGAGGCTGGCGGAACGCGGCGATGATGGCGGTGGGGACGGCGATCTCCGCGGTGAGCATTGAGGAATGGCAGCGGCTGGTGGGCATTATCAACGCGAAAATGGAGAACAAGCAGAGCCCGAAGAGCGCGGGGCTGGCGGTGGTTTTCTTTGTGCTGCGGCTCACCATTTATGCAGGGGTTATTTATGGTAGCCTGAAAGGTCTTCATGGTTCTGTTGTGGCGCTTTTGTGCGGGCTTGGATTGGCCGCGTTGGCCGTGATGTTTGAAGCGGTGCGGCTGCTGGCCGAGTGAAATGGCCGGCGGCGAGGGCTGCGGACCTTGAGTGGGGACAGAAAGACATAAGTTTTCATGCCGGAAACATTCTTTTTTGTGCAATTGCTGAACGGTCTCCTATCGGGGATCGAAGTGAAGGCATTTGAATCGATTGGGATTAGCGCGACAGAAGCGGTGCAGACGGCCGTGAAGGTGAACCAGGCGCTGACGCTGGAGTTGCTGGTTGTGGGGGGCCTGATCGCGTTTTTCGCGGTGGTGCGGCTGACCTTATCGGTGGACCGGCCGAATCCGGCGCAACAAGTGGCCGAGATGATTCACGAGGGCATCGGCGGGCTGGCGGAGCAGATTATCGGGCACGGGTCGGAGAATTTTCAGGGGTTCGTGACCTGCATTTTTCTGTTTGTGCTGTTGAACAACCTGATCGGTCTGATACCGGGGTTTGCCGCGCCGACGATGTCGCCGTGGGTTCCGCTGGGTTTGGCGGTTCCGGTCTTTCTTTATTACAACTTCCAGGGAGTGAAGGCGCAGGGAGTGGTGGGTTACCTGAAGCATTTTTGCGGGCCGATCTGGTGGATGGCGTGGCTGCTGTTGCCGATTGAGCTCGTCTCCCACCTGGCGCGCATTCTTTCGCTTACAATTCGTCTTTACGCCAATATGTATGCCGGCGAGATGGTGACGCTGGGCTTTTTCTCGCTGATTCCGTTGGGCATACCGTCGATCTTTCTGGGGTTCCACGTTTTTGTGTCGATGCTTCAGGCGTTTGTGTTCATGCTGCTGACGATGATTTATCTCTCGCTGGCGGTTGCGCATGAGCACTAGAGGCAGATGACAGATGACAGATGACAGTTCGCTGTTCGCAGTTCACAGTTCACAGTTCGTAGTTCACAGTTAAGCAATGGACGCGGATGACAGTTGTCAGTTTTAAGTTGTCAGTTGTCGTTTGAAAGAGATTCCGCCGGGGAGCGCTTCCGCTCCGGAGATACGGTGGGCCGCTAGCGTGAGGGGGCCAGCACGGTGAGCCTCAACCACCCACTGGCGGCCAATCCAAGGGAAGCACGGGAGAACAATGCGGAAACTTCAATATGTGTTTATGACGCTGGCGGTGCTTTGTTTCGCGATACCGGCGTTTGCGGATGGCGGATCGACTGCCATCAACCTGGCTCCGATTGGGGCCGGCATCGGCATGGCTTTGGCGGCGGGTCTTTGCGGCCTGGGCCAGGGCAAGGCTGTTGCCTCGGCGTGCGAAGCGCTGGCTCGCAATCCCGGAGCGCGCGGCGGACTGATGATCTTCCTGGTTCTCGGTTTGGCGCTGATCGAGTCCCTCACGCTGTTCACGCTGGTTATCATTTTGATCAAGGTGTAGGTAAGGCTGGTTTAACGGTAAAGAAGCGGCCGTGCTCGGGTGGGCACGGCCGTTTTGTTGTTTGTGCCGGGTCTCAGAATTCGGATTGCGGACAGAATCGGAAGATGGTTGAAAACCCATCCCTCAGCGGCTAAGGCCATTGTGATCTTAGGCCGCTTGGTGGCACGGATAAATCCGTGCCCTTTCAAAACAGGGGTTTGTCAGCAGTTTTAGAGGTGGGATGTATCCGCCCCTTATCCCAAAATCGGGACATGGGCACCCGGAGTTGTTTGTTGGAGTGCGCTTTGCCGGGCTGGGCCTTATGGATTGGCGGGGGTGGTGCGGAGCAGCTGAATGGCTTGCTTGTAGTCGATGTTTGCGGGGACTGGGGTGTAGTGGGTCATCTCTTCGGTGGTGTCGATGTTCTTGGTCTTGAAGAGAATGCGCATGTTCATCCGCATCTGGAAGCGGGCGATGCGCCACAGGTGGCCTCCGACGTCGGCTTGCTCAATGACGATCGATCCGCCTTTGTCGAGCTTGCCGAGAGCGCCCCATAAGTAGTCGGTGTCCTGCTGGAGATGGCCTTCGAGGCGCGTGACGCGCTCCTGGGCTGCATCGATCTGGATTTCGCCGGTCATGGCGGTGAGAGCCTGTGTTTCAAGATCGGGCGGGTTGAAGTGCGGGTTGGGTTTGAATGTGAATTTCTCGACAGTGCCGGCGGTTCCGGAACCGGAGCCTGCGTATTCGTAGAGGAAGGCGTCCGGCAACATGCGGAGGAGCCTGAGGACGATGCCCATATCTCCCTCTTCTCCCTGCTTGCGGTGGCGCTGGAGGCTTGGATCGGCGAGCAACATATCGAGGCGCGCCTGTTCCTTTTGCTCGTCCTCAGGCGTGAGCGGCTTGTCGAAGAGGGCAACGAGACGGGCTACGTCGCCGTCTTTGGTTTCGAGTATTTCCTTGGTGGAGGTGAGGCGGGGACTGGTTTTATGGAGCTTATAGCGCATGGGGTAGGCCTGGGCCTGATCCTGCGCGGAGCGGAGCTCTGTGGCGAGCGCGCGGGCAACGAGCGCCTGAGCCTGGGCGGGAGCGAGTGTGGCTGGCGTGGCGGGCTGGCTATGGCCTAAGAATGGGCTGGCCTGGAGCAGCAGCAGAAGAAGAAGTGAGAAGCGGTGCACATGGATTAGTTTAAAGGCCATTGAACATCCGTGTGTGGAGGATGGATCTTTACAGTGTTGGACGCAGCAGTGCACGGCAAGATGCGTCCTATTGCGGCCTTGGATTGAATCAGACGGGCTGCGTTGCGTATAGTTCGGGCAGGGCCTAATTCAGGCTCATCGAAGGGAAAACAGAATGGCTCAAGAGAATGCACCTGCGCGCATCGGCAAGAGTGTTGTGATTTGCGGCGAAGTAAAGGGCGGCGAGGATTTGATTGTGGATGGGCGCGTGGAGGGGACGATCACCCTTACGGAGAGCCGGTTGACGATAGGGCCGACCGCCAACGTTCAAGCGGACCTTTTCGCCAGGGACGTGCTGGTCCTGGGCCAGGTTCATGGGAATGTGGTGGCGAGCGGACGGGTGGAGTTGCGGGCAGGTTGCAGCATGGAAGGCGATATACGCGCTTTGCGGCTGGCGGTGGAAGACAACGCGGGTTTCCGCGGGAGAGTTGACCTGACACAGGGCGCGGTGAAGGCGCCCGAAGGGGCCAGCGCGACACCTGCCGGCGGTATTTTTTAGTTTTCCTGTGGATTCAATCCGGGGAGATTGTCAGACTGACCGCAAGAGGGTGTCCTGTCGATGAGCCGTTGGTTTGAAAAGAAGCAGGACAGCGGACCCGCTGCTCCCATTGCGGGGGTTTCGGGTCCAAAAGTACCGCGGCACTCAGGCGGGTGGTCGGCTGTGCGCAAACGGTTGCAAGAGGAACCGGGGCTGCGAGTGATCGATACCGGGTTTACCTCGCCCTCGAACATCAACTACCTGACGTCGATGGGCCACAGCGTTTTCATGGCCGACCTGGATTGCGATGCGTGGACCGGAAACTGGGAAATGGGGAAAGACGAGGACGGGAAAACCATCTGGAACGTGGACGGCTACCTGGAGCAGGCGCTGAATTTTTCTGGGCGCATGTTCGACGTTGTGCTGCTGTGGACCGCACTCGACTATATGCCCGAGGCGCTGGTGGCTCCGGTGGTAACCCATTTGCATTCGGCGATGAATCAGGGGGGACAGGTGCTGGCACTTTTCCATACGCGGACACAGGGCGAGGAAACTGTTCGTTGCCGGTTTCACCTGACCGACAGGGACGATGTGGAGATGCAACTGACGCAGCAGTTTCCCATTCAGCGCGCGTTTACCAACCGCAGTATCGAGAAACTGTTTGCCGGGTGGTCGGGGCATCGGCAGTTTTTGGCGAAGGATAGCTTGTCTGAAGTGATTATGACGCGGTAGGGGGTGTTCTCTAACCGTCAGCACACTTGCACTGCGGCGGCTTCAGGCGGTAGTCGTCTAGACGTGAAGACGTGAAGACGTGAAGACGTGAAGAAGTGAAGAAGTGAAAGAGTGAAGAAGTGAAAGAGTGAAAGAGTGAAACACGGGCAGGGGAAATTATGGATTCATTGAAGGGGACGCGCATTACGTGGCTGGGCCATGCGACGGTGCTGGTGAAGACCGCAAAGGGCACAACGATTTTGATCGATCCATTTATCGCCCATAATCCCAAGTACCCTGAAGGTTTTGAACTACCCGTCAGGATCGATTACATACTGCTGACACATGGACATATGGACCACATCGCGGATGCTGTGCCCGTGGCTCAAAAGCACGGGTCTACAGTGGTGGCGATTTACGAACTGGCCAACTGGGTGGCTGGCAAGGGAGCGGCTAACACGATTGGGATGAACCTGGGCGGAACGGTGCAGTTGGAAGATGTTGCGGCGACGATGGTGGAAGCTAAGCACTCGGCGGGCGCGCAGGATGAGCATGGAACCCACTATGTGGGTATCGCTGCGGGGTATGTGCTGGCCATTGCCGACGGCCCAGTGCTTTACCACTCGGGTGACACCGCAGTGTTCGGAGATATGAAACTGATCCGCGAGTTATACCGGCCAGAAGTGGCGATGCTTCCTATTGGCGGACATTTTACGATGGGGCCAAAGGAAGCGGCGCTGGCGACAGAGCTTCTTAAACCGGAGGTGGTTTTGCCGCTGCACTTCGGTACGTTTCCGCCGTTGACGGGCACGCCGGAGCAACTGGCTGCGCTTGTGAGTGGCAGCGTGAAGGTGGTGCGGTGGAAACCAGGGGAGTCTATTTAGAGATTGTTTCGAGGTAAAGTCCCAAGGCCGGAACTCGTCGGAACTCAACCGGGAAAACTGAGTGAACAGGAAAACTGATTGGACAGGAAAACTGAATGAAGGCGGGGGGATCTCGAACCTTCAAGCCGATTTTGTCAGTTGTCTGTCTAGCTAGTGAGCTAGCTATTTTGCCGGGGCAGCTTTCTTTTGCTCAGCCCAGCGACGCTTGACTGCCTCGGCGATGCGTTTGCGTCCTTCAGGAGAAAGATTCCTTTTCTTCTTAGTGGACTTTTTTGCCGCAGGTGGCGCCGCAACCTTCTTAACAGCCGGGGCAACTTTACCGCCAAGCAAGGTGCGCGCCTGCTGCAACTGGGCGATCTCCTTGTCAATTTGTGCAAGAATCTCCGCTACTCCCATGATTCCTCCCATGACGTACTCATTAGTGGCCTGACTCCCGTTGTGACGAAGTTAGGGAAAGCGCATGAATCGACCACTTGTTCTTGAAACACAATACGCAACTATAGACTCTTTTACAAACAAAAAAGACGGGCCGGGTGACTTATGGCGAATCGATGGAGTCAGCAGAGTTCCAAACGATGCAGAATAAAAGTCGATTGTTTGGTGGATAGAGCTATTCGAGAGAAAGTTGGGGACAAGGGAAGACGCATCGATCCAGCCGCTTATGAGAGCGGGTTTCTTAACAGCCTGGCTTTGGGGTAGAGCAATCCTGGAACCGCTTAAGGTCGCGGCGGCTTAGGGGGAGGAGTGGTGAGTGGGGTTGACGCGGGACTGGATAGGTTGTGGCTTCCGAGGCGCAAATTGGCTGGGGATTCCGCAGCCCGATAATTGCGCAGATCGCGAAGGATCTCCTGTTTCTCGCGGGCGTACTGGCCTGCGAGCCGAGTGAGGGCATAGGTGATGATGTCGCTGTGATGGAGGTCGGGCACGGAAGGATCGCGGCGCATATTGAGCCACAAGCGATGAACTAACTGGACATCGTCGGGGCTGAGAGTGGGCGCATGGGGCCCGATGAAAAAGACCTTGACCTCACTGGTGGGAGTGACGACATAGAAATTGAACTGGCGCTTAGGTTCGGGCAAGGCTTCCCATGCCTGTCCCATGTGAAAGGCCTGGTCCTCAGCGGACATCTTAGTGGAGAGGCCGGAGACGACTGAGTCAACCTCAAGGGCATTTGCGCCCTGCACCAATGCAGCAAAGACGTCGCCCGCGGGAACGACAAGGAGAGAGACTTTCTTGCCGAAGCTTTCGGCTACGGCAACGGCTTTGGTGAAGATCATTTGCTCATCTTCGCTAAAGCTCTGGTCCTCGGCGCTGAGATACTCAGGACCGCCCACACCCATCATGCGGACACTGATGACGACCACATCCTGCTCTTCGGTGCTGGTGCGGGAAAGGGTCCACTTGAGTGCAAACGGATTGGAGGCGTCGCGCATGGTGACCATGACGCCGCCTTGCCGGATGGCCGCGGACTCGCGGCTGATGGTGTCCTGGTGCTCCAACTGAAAGTGATCGCGCATCTGTCGCGAGGTGATGGCGTGCTTGCGCTGGTTTTCGCGTTCGGAGATGGAAAAGATGATGAAGAAGGCGGCGGCAAAAACGATGCCGCTGACCGTGGCCACGGACTTGGTGAAGAGATTGACGATGGCGGTGGACAGCAACACCAGGAAGACCGAGAGCAGGCCGATGGGGATCTCGGTTTTTCCGATGCGGAGATTGGGCGGCACCTTCCATCCGCGCTCGCCGTGATACTTCCATCGGAGAACCAGCATGGCCAGGCTGTTAAAGGTGAACGACCAGATGACACCGAAGGCATAAGCCTCGCCAAGGGTGATGACGTTGCCCCGGCTGGCAATGATAGTGATCATCTGGAGCGCGAAGATGAGATTGACAATGCGATAACTTGTGCCGAATTTCCTATGCGGCTTGCGGAACCAGTCGGTGAGGACACCATCTTCAGCCACGCGCATGAGCACACCGGTGGAACCGATCATGGAAGTGTTGATGGCGCCGGAGAGAATGAGGAAGCCGACGAGCACGACGAAGATGCGAAAGGCGATGCGCCAGAAGACGGGGCCGACCATGTACATGGCCAGTCCTGCGATGAGATTGTCCTGGTAGATGTGGGTGCGCTCATAGGTGGGTATGAGCATGGAAGCGAGCAGTGTGGCTCCGCCGGTGAAGATGAGGCTGTAAATGGCGATAACGATTGCGGCGCGCTTGAGGTTTTTGAGCTTGGGATGCTCGATTTCGCGATTGACCTGAGCGAGGCTCTCTTCGCCGCTCATGGCGAGCACTGAGTGGCCGAAGGCCATGAGGATGCCGAAGAAGCCGAGGAGGGGCAAGCCGTGTCCCTTGAGGAAGCCCTGTGCCTCCTCACTGAAGTGGAGGTTGGAGGGGATGGGCGCGGGGGGAAGATGAATGCCGCGAATGAGGACGGAATAGACACCCCAGAAGAGAAGGACGATCACCATGACGGTGGTGATCTGCATGACCTGCATCGCCTTTGCGCTGGACTCTTCGATGCCCTTGATGTTTTGCCACCAGTAATAGATGGTTACGATGGCCGCGAAGACCGCGGAGGTGTGGTTCATATCGAACTGGAAGGGAGTGTTCTGCGCGACCATCAGAGCCGGAGGCAGCCAATGGGTGTTATTGGCCACGGTCAACAGCTCATTCATCAATCCGGTAATATATTGGCCGGCCGAAACGCCGGAGATGGGACCGGTGAGGATGTAATCGAACATGAGTGCGGAGACGCTGAGTTTGGCGAATGTGCCGCCCAGGGCTTCTTTGACGACGCGGTAGACACCGCCGCGAGTGAACATGGAACAGCTTTCGACGTAAACGGCGCGCACGGCGAAGCTGAAGAGCATGATGCCGAGGATGAACCAGGGAGCGGCCGCGCCGACGGCTTGTTCCGCAATGCCACCCGCATAAAAAGCCGACGAACCGAGGTCACAGAGAACGATGGCCGCAGCGCGCCAAAAGGAGATAAAGGTGAGCATCACGGAGGATGCCACAATCAGGCGGACGCGGTTTGAGGGTGGGGCTACGGTCGTTCGAGTGGATGCCATCGTAAATTTGCCGGCGCATCGGCCGGCTGTTTAGAACCCAAAAGGCGGAATCGTCGCCCGCCCTGCGGTGAGTTTATGTGCGAATCGCACGAGAGTCAATAAAAAATAAAGATGCGTGCGCAGCGTGGGGTGAATCGCATTACTTTTCATCTTTTCCAAATAGCTCTTTTCCATCTTCGACGAAGCTGATGAGCACGACGATGGTAGAGCCTGCGAGACCGACGAAAAACATGACTTCGACCAGACGCATTGCAAAGATCGCTAGGGGCATACAGACGATTGTAGCGCGTTTTCCGGTTGTTCAAGCACGTCGACTGGGAGGGCCCCGGCGAGCACTTGGGAGAACGCTGAAGCACCCGAGGGCGATGCGATAGACTCGGGGCTGTATGCAGCGCAAACGATTGAAGCTTGGGGCCTGGAGGTTTTGGGCCGCCGCGTGTGTATCCGCGGTTTTGCTGGAGTTGCCGTTTCCGCTTGCGGGGCCGATGCCGGCGTGGCGCGGGATTTTTGCGTGGTTTGCGCTTGTGCCGCTGCTGTGGGCGATTCTCTCGCTGGCGGAAGCGAATCGGCCGCGGTCGCTGCGGCACGCGTTTCTGATTTCGTATGTCTGCGGGGTGCTCTGGTACGCGGGGAACTGCTACTGGATTTACGATGTGATGCTGATCCATGGCGGGTTGTCGCCG
>Ga0181537_10005423_pt1 | contig 10313 bp, 8 predicted proteins | sample PEATcosm2014_Bin_39_FD_119765 | JGI IMG/M metagenome (GOLD analysis project Ga0181537, IMG submission 119765) | Peatland microbial communities from MTU Mesocosm Facility, Houghton, MI, USA - PEATcosm2014_Bin23_10_metaG | ecosystem: Environmental > Terrestrial > Soil > Wetlands > Peat | place... | reverse complement strand
GTGCTCTCGCATCGCTATATCACGGATCGGTTTCTGCCCGACAAGGCGATCGACCTCATGGACGAGGCCGCGGCCAAGTTGCGCACCGAAAACGAGTCGATGCCGGAGGAACTCGAGACGCTGGAACGGCGCGTGACGCAACTCGCCATTGAACGCGAGGCGCTCCGCAAGGAAAAGGACGCCGCCTCCAAGGAACGGCTGGCCGAACTCGAAAAGGAAATGGCCAACATCCAGGCCGAGCGCGACAAGCTGAAGGCGCAATGGCAGAACGAAAAGGCCGCCATTGAGGTGACCAGCAAACTGCGGGAGGAACTCGAGCAGGTGCGCAATCAGATCGAGCAGGCCCAGCGCGCGAACGATCTGAACCGCGCCGCCGAGCTGCAATATGGCGTCCTGCCACAGAAGGAGAAAGCGCTGCGTGAGGCCGAGGAGAAAATCGCCAAGGCCACAAAGGAGGGCAAGGGTTCACTCGTGCAGGAGGAAGTGACCGCCGACGAAATCGCCGAAGTGGTGGCGCGTTGGACCGGCGTGCCGGTCGCGCGGCTGCTGGAGGGCGAGCAGGAAAAGCTGCTGCGGCTCGATTCGATTTTGCACGAGCGCGTCATCGGCCAGGACGAGGCGGTGCAAGCCGTCGCCGACGCGGTCATCCGCGCCCGCGCCGGGCTGAAAGACCCGAAGCGGCCCATTGGCTCGTTCATTTTTCTCGGCCCGACCGGCGTGGGCAAAACGGAGCTGGCGCGCGCGCTGGCCGAATCGATGTTCGACAGCGAGGAAAACATGGTGCGGCTCGACATGAGCGAGTACATGGAGAAACACGCCGTGTCGCGGCTGATCGGCGCGCCTCCCGGCTACGTCGGTTACGACGAGGGCGGCCAGCTTACCGAGGCGGTGCGGCGCAAGCCCTACTCGGTCATTCTTTTCGACGAGATCGAAAAGGCGCACGTCGATGTCTTCAACACGCTGCTGCAAATCCTCGATGATGGCCGGCTCACCGACAGCCAGGGACGCACCGTCGATTTCAAGAACACGATCATCATCATGACCTCCAACATCGGCTCGCGCCACCTGATCGAAAACGCCTCGGAAAAATCGGGCGAGATCAACGAGAAAACGCGCGATGCCGTCATGGCCGAAATGCGCGCCCATTTCCGGCCCGAGTTCCTCAATCGCGTGGACGAAATCGTCCTCTTCAAGCCGCTGACGCTGGCGGAAATCGAGCGCATCGTCGACCTGCAGCTCAACCTGCTCCGCGCGCGACTCGCCGAGCGCCACATCGAACTCGAACTCACCGACACGGCAAAGGAACTCCTCGCCCGGCGCGGCTACGATCCCATTTACGGCGCGCGCCCGCTCAAGCGGATCATCCAGCGCGAACTCGAAACGAAGCTGTCGCGCGCGCTGCTCAAAGGCGAAATCACGGACAACTCGCGCGTCGAGGTCGTCGCCACCAAAGGCGAGTTGGAATTTAAGTCGAAACCGCTCGAAAGCAAAGCGAAGGTTTGAAGTGGAAAAGAGCCGTGAAGCTGGCAGGGTTTCTCCATGCCCGCCTGGCGCCCAATCCGCCTACTCATTGCACTCATAATTCTTGGCGCACTGCTGTGGAAGATCGTTCCGATGCCCTCTCGAACGATCACATTCGAAGAACAAAATTGTTCCTGCAAGATCCCCTACAACTGGAAGCTCAAAGACAATCCCTTATTCACTATCGAAGCGCATCGTTTCTTTGGCGGGACATTTTGTATGACTGCGAAACCGGCACCTCCGTCGCTGACGATGGAAACTCCTGCATTTGAAGATGGAGTCAAAAGCCAGGTTCAAACGGATGGCTTTGAAATCCTCTCGGAAAACCACGATCCTTTTCAGGGCCACCCCGCTTACAGCTACACCATGCGTAAAGTCATTAACGGAAAAAATATCTATACTCACTCGATTAACTTTGTTGCGGAGAAGTTTCTTTATGACCTGGTAACGGCCAAGGCAAACAGCGACCCAGTGGAGGATGCGCAGTTGAAAGCAGTTGTCGATTCATTCAGCCTCCTCAATCCCGCGTCTCCCTGAAGCCTCACATGACTTTTCCAGAAACCCATCCCCTCGTACTCGGCACGGTGACGACTGCGTCCGGTCTGCCTCTGCTGGCGCGAAAGAAAATTTCCGCCGACGCAGTCGAGGTTCGCGTCGATGCCTTGCTGGCGGATAAAGTCCCGGTCGAGGAAATCGAAGCGGCCCTGCGGAAGAAAAAGCATCCGGTGCTGCTGACGCTGAGGATTCCGGCGGAGGGCGGCCAACGCGCGTGGAAAGGGAAAGAACGGCGCGACCTGTTTCTTCGTCTCCTGCCTCATGTCGAAGCCATCGATGTGGAACTGGCCACGGCTCGCGCGATGCAGCCGGTGATCGACCAAGCGCGGCGCAACGGAAAGACCGTGGTGCTTTCCGCTCACGCCATTGAAAAGCCGGCCACGCCCGCGCAAATCGCCAAGTGGGTGCGCCAATTCGATCCCCTGCCCTCGACCATCCTGAAGATCGCCGCGCGGATCAAATCGTGGCGCGACCTGCAGCAACTCGCCGCGCTTTTGCTGGATCATCCCGACTGGCCCCTGGCGGTGATGGGCCTCGGCCCCTATGCCGCGCAATCCCGCGCGGTGCTGACGGCACTCGGTTCGCGCCTGGTCTACGGTTATCTTGACCAGGCCGCCGCGCCCGGCCAGCCCTCGGCGGCAGAAGTGAAAAAAATGGTGCAGGCGGTGCGCAAACTCGGCGTTTAGTTTTTCGCTCCTGAGCGAGTTGTCACCCCCCCCCGCCCTTCCGTTAATTGACCTGAATAACAGCCCCAACGGGGCGACCCAGCCCCAGCCCAGGGCAACGCCCTGGGTACTCACCCAAGAAAACGGCCAAGCCCTGAAGGGGCGGCCTAAATTGGAAAGCACGCCATTTCAATCCCAAACATATCGTTCATCATAAGCGACATGGTGTCGTTCCAGAAAGGCACGATATTCCTCCTGAAATGACTTTTCCCGGTGATGCTCCCGTTGGTTCGAGATGTAGTCACGGACCACTTGAACGTTCGATTCGCTGACCACGAAAGCCGCATAGCCCGCCTGCCACGCGAACCCAGAGAATTCTGCACCCTGGGTTTTGATCCACTTGGATGATGATTTCTTCACATCCTCCACAGCTTGGCTCACACTCGCGGTTCGCGCGAGTTCGAAGAGGATGTGAACATGGTCTTCGACGGAATTGATAAGCGTCGGCGGACATTCCAATTTTTGGAGTACAATCGCCATGTAGGAGTGGAGAGGTTGCCTGATTCGCTCATGCAAAATCTGCTCACGATTCTTGGTGCTGAAAATGAGGTGAACGTGTAGTCGGGAGAGAGACTGAGGCATGACTTGGGTCGCCCTTTCAGGGCTTTGGCTTCGCGTTATCTTTTCCCAGGGCGTTGCCCTGGGCTGGGGCTGGATCGCCCCTTTGGGGCTAAATCAAGCACCACGACATTCGAACCTTTGGCGTAACTATTGGCGTATTTGCCACGCACACCTGTTGGAAAATCATAATCGGGCAGCATATCACTTTTAGATTTAGAAATTTTCTTCATCGGTTCTACTTTCCTTCGGCTTGTCCGACAAGCCATCCAACTTGCGGAACCTACCGTAGCCGTGGCGATGTGCCAAGCAGGTCTCAGTGCAAATTATTATCTCCCATAGGAGTTTAGCCTGTTCAACGCGGGGCGACTTGCCGCATACTCGCCCCTCCTATGCCCGCAAAAATTTACTCTGACAAAGACGGTGATCTGAACGTACTCAAGAACAAGACCGTGGCCGTGATCGGCTTCGGGTCGCAAGGCCACGCCCATGCGCTCAATCTCAAGGAAAGCGGCGTGAAGGTCATCATCGGCCTTTACCCCGGCAGCAAATCGATTGCCGCCGCGAAGAAATTCGGCTTCGAGGTTTTCAACGCCGCCGAGGCGGTGAAGAAGGCCGACATCATTTTCGTCGCGGTGCCCGACATCACCATCGCGTCCGTTTACGAGAAGGACATCAAGCCGAACCTGACCAAGGGCAAGACGCTGCTCTTTTCGCACGGCTTCGCGATTCATTTCAAGACGGTGAAGCCGCCGAAGGACATCGACGTGATCATGGTCGCGCCGAAGGGGCCGGGCCATTTGGTGCGCCGCCAATACCAGGAAGGGCGCGGCGTTCCCGCCCTGATCGCCATTTTCCAGAACCCGAGCAAGAAGGCGAAGAAGGTCGCGCTGGCCTGGGCGAAGGGCATCGGCGGCACGCGCGCGGGCGTGATCGAGACGAGTTTCAAGGAAGAAACCGAGACGGATTTGTTCGGCGAACAGGCCGTGCTTTGCGGCGGCGCGAGCGCGCTGGTGACGGCCGGTTACGATACACTGGTGGCCGCGGGGTATCAGCCCGAGATGGCCTACTTCGAATGCCTGCACGAGCTGAAGCTGATCGTTGACCTGATGTACGAGGCGGGAATTTCGGGCATGCGTTTCTCGATTTCCGACACCGCCAAGTATGGCGACGTGGTGACCGGTCCGCGCATCATCAACAAGGCCGTTCGCGCCGAGATGAAGAAGGTGCTCACGGAAATCCAAAACGGCAAATTTGCCAAAGGCTGGATCAAGGAAGCCAAGACGGGCAAGAAGAAGTACCACAAGCTCCTCAGCGCCGGCGCGAAGCACCCCATCGAAAAAACGGGCGCGCGTTTGCGCGGCCTCATGCCGTGGATCGGCAAGCGGAACCTCGGCGGCGCGCAGGCTTCTTACTAAGGCAGGAGTGAGAAGGTAGAAAGAAGAAGTTGGGGAACATGAAAGCGAATCTCTTTCTGTTCCTCTTACTGATGCCGGCGCTCACTTTGGGGCGGGCGTCGGCGCAGACCAATTCGTCGCCAACGGTGCCGCCACCGGCACCGCTGCCGCATGTCGTCGAAGTGCCGCAACCCGAGCAGCCGACCACATCGGGTACGACACCGGACGACAATCTGGATCCGGCGAAAGTCGCCGAATATCAAAAGCGCTTCGAGGAAGGCTATGCCCTGGAACAGGAGGGCAAACTGGTCGAGGCGAGGAAAATTTATGACGGGATTCTGGCCGAGGAGCCCGACGCCAAGCGCTCGCTTTTGGAGGCGGGAAAAATCAGCTTCAACCTCGGCGAACTGGCGAGGGCCGACGAATACCTGGAAAAACTACACGGGCTGGTGCCCGATTTTCCCGAGGCCATCGAGCTGCTGATCCAGATCAATCAGGCGCTCAAACGCGACGTGAAGGTCGAGCTGCTGATCCGGGATTTTCGCGAGTTGCACGACAGCGACAAGGTGCCCGAATTGTCCCAATCGCTCTGGTTTGTGCGCGAGCGAACCCAATTCGAAAAGCAGGAGATCGTCATCAGCCAGTCTTTTAATTACACGCTGGATCCGAACACGGTGTGGATGGCCGAAGTCTTCGACGAGAGCGGCAGCCTGAAACGGCGCATTCTGCTCAACTACGAGCCCGAAGCAACCAAGGCGCTCCAGGCCAGGGACGCGAAATATGCCGGCACCGAGGTCTTCAGTTGGCGCGAACACGTCCTCAAGGACGGCAAGCCGAAGGAAATCGACGTCTACATGCAAATTTTCGCGCTGCCCGATTACGAGAAATTTCGCAGCGCCATGCTCATCATTCTGGCCAACCCGCCCCGCCCGATTTATTCGGTGCCGGTCGACGCGCCGTAGCATGAAAACCTACTGCTGAATCGGCGTCGGTTTCGGCGGCGCGGGCGGGTGCGGAAGGGAAGGCAACGCTACGGACGGCGGTTTGTTGCCCGTCGAGGCACCGGGTGCCGACACAGAGGTGGGAACCAGTTGATCAGCCACCCCGAAGCGTTTGGCGTCTTCGGGATAAAGGTCCCGCAGAATATCGAGTTCGGCCTGGGCGCGGGCATCGAGGCTGTGATTGCTGTAATACTGGGCCAGCTTGAGCCCGACCCGAATCCGATCGACGGGGTCATGTTCCATGGCCAGAGCCTTCCGGTAGGCCTGCTCAATCGGAGGTCCCGTCAGCGGATAGCTCGATTTTTCCAAAAGATCACCCAGACCCTCCTCGGCCACCGCACCGGCACCGGGAACTTCGAGCGCCAGTTCCAAATTTTCGGGGTCGGCGCCAATGTCGCCGGAATTGAGTTCGCGCTGGACCTTCTGGAGAAGAAGCCAGTCATCGTGGTCAGTATGGGGAGTGTCTGCTTGAGCCAGGGCGGTATCGAGCGGCAGGCGAAACGGACGGTAAAGCGGGTCGCCCACGACGGTCAGCATCCAGGAGAGCCCTCTCTCCGAGGCCCAGGCCGCTTCGGCAAAGTAATCTCCCTGGAGCAGGCGCCGGGTGAAAATATCCTCGTGGGGCGTCAGCGCGAGATAAGGTTCGTAGACCATCCCCATGGTCGCGTCGGCGCCATGGTCAATGAGCGGCCCCACCCAGTTGCTCGTCGTGCTCCGGACGGTGCTCGCGCTGAAGGAATGAAGATGATAGGCGATGGCGCCGGGCACAAACCGATTCGGCGGCGTGATCCATGGCCCCATGGCGTCCTGCGAATACCACCCCAGATAAATAGCGACCTGATTGCACGGATCGGTCGCCGGAATCAGTTCGGGTTTATCATCGAATTTCACATCCCAACCGTCCTTGACCAGCGAATCTCGCGCGCTGCGAAGCCAGATGTCTCCCGAGATATAACCATCCTTCACATCCGTGATTCCCCGTGTGTCGATGACGGCCAGTCCCGCCAGCCGATGCTGCTCGGCATAGATGCAATCGTCGATCATCCGGTGGACATCCGCCGGCGTGGGGCCATCCAGCCGCGTGACGAGAATCATATTCCTGGCCAACTCGGGCCCCACCCGCTTGATTCCAGTCATCTGATCGTCGAAAAAGATATTGGGCACGTAGCCGCCCTTGGGCAGGCCAAAGACGGGCAGAAGCGTAAGTTCACTGTCGACGGCGGCGGCGTTCGTCTGCAATTCCGGCTGGTTCTCCATGCCATCCACGTCGCTGGGATCGGGAGCGATCTTGAGCGGGACCCCGCGCATGAGGACGATGGCCCAGATGTCGTTGTGGATGGCGACAAGAAGGTCAAGATAGCGGTCGTTGACTCGCACGCGCTGGGTTTGGCGCACCATCCAATTTTTGACGATCAGGTAGGTGACAATCGGAGAGCGAATGGTGTCGTCGAATTGCTGCCGGGTGATTTCCTCGGCGAGCGGACAGGAGATCGCCAGGACGCGCTCGGCCGGTATATTGCGCCGGGCGGCATAGTATTGCGCCAGTTCCTTGCTGTCGGGATCGTTCGAGTTGTAAACCACGAGCAAGTGGGCGGCGAGGTCCTGCGGCTCACCCATCGGGTTTGGCGGGTGGAGGATGTCGGGAAATATTTCGGAACCGGAAGAGATCACTTCGGGAGGAGCATTGGTGGATGCGGCGTCAGGCCGTAGCGAGAGACTGGACTGATCGCCGGGTGTAGGCATGGTGATCTCAGGATGATTCTCCAGAAAAGTGGAGGCCGCCGAATTGGTGGAGAGCAGCGGGCGAATCGGAATGACAGTCGCCGGCGTGGTCGCGGCAGAGGCATTCGTCGATGCGTCGGAATTATCCGCCCGCGCGACGCACCCCAAGCCGACCGAGAGAGCAAGAAGAAGAGACCACCGCCAGCATCTCCATGCAGTGACGATGCAGTTGTCTATCCGATTCAGAATGGCTCCAATCGATTTCGCGATATTACAGCTTACTCCACGGAGCGGCTCATGACGAATCCATTTCATTTCATGGAATCAATGTAATTCTCCTGCGGGCGCCGGTCCGAACTCGAATTTCATTCCATCGTAAGCAACGTCGATCCCGGCGGGCAAATCGCGCTGGCGGTCGACATGACATTTCTCATGCGTCTGGTGCGTGAGGAAGGTGCGTTGGGCGCCGATCGCGCGCGCCGCTTCCACGGCTTCGCTCACGGTCAGATGAGTCGGGTGGGGTTTGTCGCGCAAGCCGTCGATAATGAGCACATCCACACCCGAGACAATCGCCCGGACCGGTTCCGGGACGGAAGCGCAATCGCTCAGGTAGGCGAGAAGTTTGCGCCCTCCCCGCGAAAAGAGAAAGCCCAGCGTGGAGACGGCGCCGTGCGGCACGGGCAGCGGCGTGATCTCCATGCCGCCCAGCTCGAAAACGCCCGTGACGACGTGAGGCAGCACATGCACGTAGCCGGGCACCTTCGCCTTGGGATGGAAGGCATAGTGAAAAATGCGCTCGATCTGGCCGAGCGTTTCCGCCGATCCGTAGATGGCCAGCGGACCGCCTTGAATCTCGCAAAAGCGGCGCAGGTCATCGAACCCCATGATGTGATCGGCATGGGGATGGGTGAAGAGCACCGCGTCGAGGTGGTCAAGGCCTTCGCGCAAAGCCTGCTGTCGCATGTCGGGCGTCGTATCAACCAGGATTTTGGCTTGAGGCGTCGCCAGGTGGATCGAGGAACGGGTGCGTTTGTCCCGCGGGTCAGTCGACTGACAGACAGGACAGCGGCAACCGATCATCGGCACGCCCTGTGAGGTGCCCGAGCCAAGGACAGTCACGGTCAATTGGGGCGCGGAAATTCCCGACAACATGCAGGTGAGGATGCCCGTTGCTTCGGAGATTTCACGCTAAAATCGTGAATTCTATCTTGTTTTTCCGATTCGTCCCGGTAACATCCTCTCAAGTATGAGATATCTGGCCGCCCTCGGCGCGCTCTGCTTTCTGGCCAACAGCTCCCCCGCCTCGGCGCAGATTGAAGTCACGGCCCAAACCGAACGGAGTGATTTTCTTCTCTACGAGCGCGTCGATATGCTCGTCACCGTGGCCAACACCGGGGAAAGTGATCTCATCCTCAATAATGAGGAGGGGCACACGTGGCTTTCCTTTCTCGTGACAAAGCACGACGGCCTGCCCGTCCGCCAGGAACGGACGAGCACGTTCAAGCCCATCAGCCTGAAGGTGGGCGAGAGCAAAACGCTCCGGGTCAATATCACCCCGCTTTTCTCCTTCCGCGAGGAAGGCCAGTACAATGCGGCCGCCGTGATCGACCTGCCCGGCGACGGCCAAATCGTCTCCGATGCCGTTCCCTTCACCGTCATGCGGGGCCGTCAAGTCTGGAGCCAGACCCGGCCCGTGGACGGCTCCGATCGCGTCTATTCCCTTTTGCGCTTTTCACCCCAACCCGACCGGACCAGCCTTTACCTGCGGGTGGAAGACCCGAGCGAAAATATCGTGCTGGCCAATCTCTCGCTGGGGGATGTGGTCGCCTACATCGATCCCGAAGTCTTTTTTGATCCCCAGGGCAATCTCCACGTCATGCAACCCATCGCCATGAGCACCTACCTCTATACCCGCGCCGATCAGGACGGTAAAATTTTGCACCAGGGCATCTTCAAGACCTATCAGGCCGTGCCGCCGCGCCTGGTCAAGCTGGAGGACGGCAACGTCATCGTCCAGGGCGGTCTGGAGGATAGTCCCTCCGTCGTCCGCGAAACGCTTTCCCAGAGTCAAAATAAGCCCGATGGTCAGGCCGGGCAAAAGCCTGTTGCTCCCAACGCGCCCGAATCTCCCGTGGCGCCCAACTCTTCCGGAGCGGCTGACTCCACCAGCGCAGCCGATACCTCCGCTGCCGCGCCGAGTCCCGGGCCGTAGGTCGTTATCGGCTAGAAAAGGGTTGCGGGGGCAGGATTTGAACCTGCTGCCTTCAGGTTATGAGCCTGAGTAATTACCTCTGATGTTGACATGGCGGACAAATTGCGGATAATAATCGCATGGCCTCGATTAAATCCAAAAAATCTCCTGCTGAAAGTGTCGATGAAAAGTCTCCGATTGCCAACCTTCCATCTGGTGTTGGCGTTCTCAAAACCGTGAACGGTCATGGTGGAGAATACTGGCGCGTGCGTTTAGGCAAACGCTTCACCGGCGGCGCTGTTCAGAAGAGAGATTTTCGTTCTCTGGCTGAAGCCCGCAAGTGGATATTCGGGGATAAAAATAAACCCGGTGAAGCGCAGACCGCGATCAAGCAGCATCTGGGTTCCCCGGCATTCAGTTTAAGCCCCAAGGAACTCGGCGAGTGTCAGGACGCGCTCCGGAGGTTGAAGGGCCATGGTTCTTTGACGGAAGCGGTCGATTACTTTTTGAAGCACGCCAACCCGGCCGGCGGAACGAAAACTTGGTCTGAAATTGAAAAAGATTTTCTGACCAGCCGCCGCGCCATCGGATGCAAACCGAAAACGATAGTGCAGTACGAAAGTTACTTCCGCGTGATCGGAGC
>Ga0181537_10005422_pt1 | contig 10314 bp, 10 predicted proteins | sample PEATcosm2014_Bin_39_FD_119765 | JGI IMG/M metagenome (GOLD analysis project Ga0181537, IMG submission 119765) | Peatland microbial communities from MTU Mesocosm Facility, Houghton, MI, USA - PEATcosm2014_Bin23_10_metaG | ecosystem: Environmental > Terrestrial > Soil > Wetlands > Peat | place... | reverse complement strand
TAGATCATCACGCTCGCGGCCAAAGCCACGAACAATCCGAAGGGGCCGTAGAGGAAGAAGCGGTGCGAGAAGTTCATGGCATGTGGGCGGTTTGTCTGCGGTGAGGACTTAGCATGAAAATCCGGTGTGAGCGGAAAGACTTCTTAGCGCCAAGGACGCCAAGGTTGCGCAAAGGACGCAAAGGGTTCCGTGCATGCGACGACCGGGGCCGTTTTCCCGCGGCATAGTAATTTTGCGCGCTGCGCGCGCGACAAGCCCTATCGAAGGATAAAGACGGTGCCGGAGAACGCCTCGCTACCTTCGCATCCTCTGCGCAACCTTGGCGTCCTTGGCGCTAAAAAACCTACCCACACCGCGAGAAGCCGCAGGAGAGGCATGTGTCGCAGCCTTCGAGGGGCACGAGGCTGGGGCTCGAGCAGCGGGGACAGGTGCGGCCGACGGCCTCCTGACCGGCGATGGCGCGGAGTTTTTCCGGCAGCGGCAGCGTCTCGCGCGGGCTCATGAAGCCGATGGCGATCAGGTGCCGCTCGATAACATCGCCGATGGCGGCCAGCAGCGACGGCACATAATGCCCCGCCATCCATTGCCCGCCGCGCGGATCGAACACGGCCTTGAGTTCGTCGACCACAAACGACACGTCGCCGCCGCGGCGGAACACGGCCGAGATCATGCGCGTCAGCGCCAGCGTCCACGCATAGGCTTCCATATTCTTCGAGTTGATGAAGATCTCGAACGGCCGCCTGCGGCCATCTTTCTCGATGTCGTTGATGGTGATGTAGAAGGCGTGATCGGAATCCGGCCATTTCACTTTGTAGGTGTTGCCCAGAAGCGATTCCGGCCGGTCGAGCGGCTGGGTCATATAGACGACGCCGCCGTCGCGCGCGAAAGGCAGCACAGGCTCTTCCGAGTCGGTTTCCGGTTTCACGACGGGGTCGGCAATGGCTTCGAGCACGGAGCCGGTCACGGCATTGGGGCGATAGGTCGTGCAGCCTTTGCAGCCTGCGTCGTAGGCCTGGCGATAGACGCCTTCGAAATCGGCGAAGGAAATATCCGCGGGCACGTTGATGGTCTTCGAGATCGAACTGTCGACGTGACGCTGACACGCCGCCTGCACGGCGATGTGGTCACGTGGTGAAAGCGTCTGTGCATTGACGAAATAATCCGGCAGCTCAGCCTCTTCGCCGAACACTTCGCGGAATTTGCGATAGGCGTAGTCCGTCACAAGCTGTTCTTCGCGCGTGCCGTCGGGTTTGAGCACCTTGCGGCCATAGGAGTAAGCGAAGACGGGCTCGACGCCGCTCGACACGTTGTCGGCGAACAGCGAGATGGTGCCCGTCGGCGCGATGGAGGTGACCAGCGCATTGCGCATGCCGTGCGCGGCGATTTTCGCGCGTAGCGCTTCGGGCAATTTGGCGATGTTGGGCCGCGCCAGAAAGGCGTCGCGATCGAACAGCGGGAACGCACCTTTCTCTTCCGCAAGATCTGCTGAAGCGTCGTAAGCCGCCTCCGACACGATGCCCAGCCAACGGTCGATCAGCTCGAGGCTTTCCTGCGAGCCATAACGCGCGCGGCAGAAGATGAGCGCGTCGGCCAGTCCGGTGACACCCAACCCGATGCGGCGCTTGGCGAACGCTTCGGCGCGCTGGTCGGACAGCGGAAAGCGCGAGACGTCGACGATGTTGTCTAGGAAACGCACGGCCACGCGCACCAGCCGCGCCAATTCCTTCTCGTCGAAATGCCAGTCGTCGGTGAACGGTGCTTCCACCAGCTTCGCAAGATTGATCGAACCCAGAAGACACGCACCGTAAGGCGGCAAGGGTTGCTCGCCGCACGGATTGGTCGCGCGGATTGTCTCGGCGTAGGCGAGGTTGTTCTCTTCGTTGATGCGGTCGATGAAGATGATGCCGGGCTCGGCGTAATCGTAGGTCGCGCGCATGATGCGATCCCACAATTCGCGCGCCTGCACCGTCCTGAAGATGCGGCCTTCGAATTTCAGATCCCACGGTCCGTCGTTCTTCACGGCTTCCATGAACGCATCCGTCGCGAGCACGGAGAGATTGAACATCGCCAGACGTCCCGGCGTGCGCTTCGCATCCACGAAGTCTTCGATATCGGGATGATCGCAGGCGAGCGTCGCCATCATCGCGCCGCGCCGCGAGCCTGCCGACATGATCGTGCGGCACATCGCGTCCCACACTTCCATGAAGGAGATGGGGCCGGACGCATCCGCGCCCACGCCTTTCACCGGCGCGCCTTTAGGCCTGAGCGTCGAGAAGTCGTAGCCGATGCCGCCGCCCTGCTGCAGCGTCAGCGCGGCCTCGCGCAGATGGGCGAAGATGCCGCCCATGTCGTCCGGGATGGTGCCCATGACGAAGCAGTTGAAGAGGGTGACGCTGCGGTCGGTGCCGGCGCCGGCCAGGATCCGTCCCGCCGGCAGGAAGCGATAGCCGGCCAGGGCCTCGGCGAATGCCAAGGCCCATTCCCGGCGCTTCTCGGGTGCCTCGGCTTCCGCGGCTGCCAGCGCCACACGGGCCCAGCTATCGGCCACGTCGCGATCCACGGGCGTCCCGTCGGCCGACTTCAGCCGATATTTCATGTCCCAGATCTGGCGGGCGATGTCGCTCATGGATGACCGGATGTTCTCTCTACGTTCCTACCACAAAATGCTGTCGAAAAGGTAGCCACAGATAAGGCCGGAAAAGCGGCTGGCAAGCGGCGTCTTGGCATCCGTGCACAATGTCATCGCCGCGTCGCCCGATACTGCTTAACTTCGGGAAGTTGTGGAACGGAATCGGCTCGCCCGTCTTTGACGTAGGCCTGCTGATTGCGCAATTCTGCGATCCATTAGCGGGAACAGGGGATGGACATGGCCGAGTCACACGAAAGCGATGCAGTAAGAGTGGAACGCGATCAATCGCCGACCTGGATGATCCGGCTGGGCCTGGCGCTGGTCGGCATCGCGCTGATCATCGGCGCGGCGATCGCCTCGCAAATGCATTTCATGCTCACGGGCGTCTACGGGCAGCTTCTGCCCTGGGTGATCATGCTGGGCGTGCTCCTCGGCGCCGGCGCCGTCATCGAGTCGATCAAGACGAGTGTGTGGATCACGCTGATCGCGGGCATCGCCATCGTCGCGGGCGCCTATTTCGTGACCGGCCGCTATGTCGTCAATCTCGATGCTTCCGCGCACGCCGTCTTCGTCGTCGACCGCTTCAGTGGCGAAACGCATTATTGCGACCAGAGTTCGTGCACGACTTTGTCGGAAGGCGTGACGTTCAAGAAGGTCGTAAAGCGCGTTGAAGACCATCACTGACATCGTGGGAGGCCGCGATTAGCGCGCGGTCTCCACTTCGCGTTCGTGCCGTCGAAGCGCGCGACCGCGCCGGATGGGAGCCGCTGTGGAAGGGCTATCTGGCTTTCTACAAGGCCGACATTCCGGCCGCCGTTACCGACAAGACCTTTGCACGCTTCCTCGATCCCACCGAACCGGTGCACGCCCTTGTCGCCGAAAACGGCGACCGCATCGTGGGCATCGTGCATTACATCTTTCACCGCTCGACCTGGACGGATGGGCCCTACTGCTATCTGCAGGACCTCTTCACGATGGAAGAGGTGCGCGGTCTCGGCATCGGGCGTGCGTTGATCGAAGCCGTTTACGCGAAAGCGCGCGAAGAGGGGGCGAGCCGCGTCTATTGGCTGACACACGAGACGAACACCGTCGCGATGCAGCTCTACGACAAGATCGCGGACAAGTCCGGTTTCGTGCAGTACCGCAAAACCCTCTAACCGCCGCCCGATCAGACGGGATTTGATACCGTACAATCCAAAGCACGATGCAGGTTGTTCGCGGGGAAGGCCAAGACAAAGGCCAGAATAGGGCCGTTTCCATGCGCCGCGTGCCGCTCTTCTATCAAACATCGCTTTGTACGAATATTTGTCGTAAACGGTTGATTGCGAGGTTATACTAGGTTGTCGTGGGCGGAATTCTATCGAAGTTGCCTGCTTGAGACGACTTGGTAGGGAAACTGGCGTAGCTTGGTTGTCGATGGGGGCGATTTCAACACCCAGGGGGTGAGCCGGTTTGGCCAAAAAGCGATCACCGGATTTCGACATGGCGTCTCTACTCGCCAAGCGCGACGGTGGGCGAGGTATTGTCCGGTATCGCAAGAACCAGGTCATCTTCTCCCAGGGCGATGCCGCCAACGCGGTCTTCTATCTCCACAAGGGCAAACTGAAAGTCACGGCGGTGTCCGAGCAGGGACGGGAAGCGGTGACCTCGATCCTCAGCTCCGACGAATTCTTTGGCGAAGCCTGCATGGCAGGCCAGTCACGACGCCTGGTGACCGTTTCGGCTTTGACCGATGCGATCGTTACGCGGATCGCAAAATCGCAAATGATTCACCTCATCCGGGAACAACCGTCTTTCTCGCAAATGTTCATGACTCATATCCTGAATCGCACCATCCGGGTCGAGGCGGACCTGCTCGACCAACTATTCAATTCCAGCGAGCGACGGTTGGCACGGCTGCTGTTGTTGCTGGCAAACTACGGCGGCGATGGCAAGCCTGAACCAATCATAGCCAAGATCAGCCAGGAAACTCTGGCCGAGATGATCGGGACCACCCGGTCACGCGTCAGCTTTTTCATGAATCGATTCCGCAGGCTGGGCTTCATCAGCTACAACGGCCACATCGAAGTTCACAAATCGCTGCTGAACCTCGTTCTTCACGAACAACAGCACATCAATACCTGAGCGCGCGTGGCAACGCGGCTGGCATATCGTTTTTCCAGCGGGTTCATCGAAGGGGGCGCCGTTATGACCAGCGATTATCTAAAGCGATCTCGCAGCCTTGATGAGGTATACGCACTCATCGACGAGAATCGCGTTGACGCCGCAAAGGTGGCACAGGCCAAATTTCACGACGACATGGAGGCGGCGATTGCTGCCATCGCCAGCATAAGCTCCATCGCCGGTGCCCGCGTTCAGGCGGATAGCCGAGTGGCTTCGGCGAAGGTGCTGATCGATGCAGAGCTGGCTGCCGGCCGTTTGCTGGCGGAAGCGGAATTGCAGGCGTCCAAGTGCGCCACCGAAATCCTGACGAAACCACGGGAGGTCGTGGAGGCGGCATTGTTGGAAATCGGCAAGCATGCGACCTTTCGGCTGATTTCAGCCGCGAAGGAGTCGGTCGAAAATATCCAACAAGATGCTGAGGCAGCTATCAAACTCCTGCGCGAGACGGGGGCGATCGCGATCCGTGAGATTCAGACGCTGTCGGCCAATGTTACGGAACAGAGAAAGCGCGATGCCGAACTGGCTGCAAAAAAGCTGGAGGAATATCGCAAACAGGCGCGCACGCCGGACGAAGCTATTTCCGACGGTAAGGATCTGGCCCAGATTGTCGTCGCTGCGGCCGAACAGGCGTCGGTCCGTCTCCAGGAGGCCATCAGCGCAACGCTGACGAAGATCAACGCCATCACGGACGAGGCCTGTGCACGCGTGCATGAGGCAGCCCTTGTCGCCGAAAAGAAAATCCTCGACGGTCAGGAGCGGGCAATGGCGCGGCTAAAGGAAACCTTGCAGGCACATCTTTGACCGTGCCGCGGCCGTAGGACGGAAACCGTCCGAGTTCTAGTCAGCGCCATTTCCCGATGTCGAGCCGACCTTGTTGCCGGCTATATGGGGCTGATCGTGCAGCACGACGTTCAGGAGCGAGCGGTGGACTTCGATGTGTCCGTTGTAGTCGATGAAGCCGAGACGGCGAAACTTGTTCATGAAGAAGCTCACGCGCGATCGCGTCGTGCCGATCATCTCGGCAAGAGTTTCCTGGCTGATCTTGGTGATCCTCGGGCGGCCCTCGTTTTCCTGACCGAAATTCACAAGCAGCAGGAGCAGGCGGGCCAGACGTCTTTCGCTCGAATTGAACAACTGGTCGACGAGATCGGCTTCGACGCGGATCGTTCTGCCGAGCAGATAGGCCATGAACATGTCCGAGAATTTCGGCTCTTTTTGAATCAGATTTGCGATCGTCTTCTTGTCGAACCGGATGATCAGGCAATCCGTCAGCGCCATTACGGATGAAATCCGTTTCTTCTGCCCCGCGAGACACCCTTCGCCGAAGAAGTCGTTGACACCGAGGATTGCGACGATGGCTTCTTTTCCGTGCTGCGAAACCACGGTGACTTTTGCGGTGCCCTTCTGGATATAGAAGACAGCATCGGCATCATCGCCTTGCGAGAACACCACCTTCGATTTGCGGTAGGCGTTTGCGGTGTGTCCGTCGCCGATCTTTGCAAGAAAGGCCTTCAGATCGAACGCCGGCTTTGAATTCTTTTTCACTACATGTCCTTGAGGGCGCGATTCGTGACTGGACGGCAGTGCCCTCCTGAAGCTGCCGATATTTTGCTGGGTACGTGTTCTAGGCTTCCTGGCAAGCGGAAACCGAGCCGAATTGCTCACTATCGAGGAAAGTATGTCTTTCAGGCGGAATGGATGACCGCGGTCATCGCGCCGCGGCCGGGCGGGCCGATCTCGACCCTGGCGCCGAGATTGCGGGCGAGCGCCTCGACGATGCTGGTCCCGAGACCGGGCTGGATGCGAATGGGAGGACTGGACGGCCGGCCCACGCCGTCGTCCGAAACGGATAGCCGCCATTCGGCCCCGTCTCTGACAAAGCCGACTTCGATGCGGCCATTGCGTTGGTCCGGAAAGCCATGCTTGAGCGAGTTGATGACAAGCTCTGTGACGATCAGGCCGAAGCTGACGGCATCTTCGGACTTGATCGTGCCGCTCGCCGAGGACGTTGTGATCGTAACCGTCTGACGATTCGCGACCATCGAAGCAGCCAAACTCTCGCATAATGTTTTCAGGTAAGGACCGAGTTCGACCTTGCTGCCCGGCCTTGCAACGCTCAATTGGCGTTGCACAGTGGCCAGTGAAATCAGCCGGTGATGAATATCGTGGAGATGTTCGCGCGTTTCCGTCGACTGCACGGCGCGGGCCTTCAACAACAACAGGCTGGCAATGATCTGGAGACTGTTGGCGACCCGATGATGGACCTCTGTGAGCAGCATCTCCTGCTCTTGTTGTCGCGCTGCCCTGAGGCCTTCGCACTCACGTGTCGCGGTCATGTCTTCCAATCCCACCAGCAGCAATGTCTCGCCGCCGGATTCACCACTCGCCAGGCGAGCGTTCAGCCGCATGCGCCGGCGCCCGATCTCCGGCACGTGGAGATCGATTTGCCGGTCCTCGGCCACGGAATCTTGCGCGAGCACGTCGCGCAGAATCTCCAGCGTGGGGAGGTCCCATTGGGCGATGTGGGAATCGCCAAATGCAAAGTCCGTTTCGTTGGTGAGCCCCGCCTGAAAAATCGCACGAAAGGGTCGGTTCGCCGCGACGATGTGCAAGTCGCGGCTGAGGATCGCAAAAGGCTCGCGGACCGTCGCCACCAGTGCAACGGCCAGAGACTCGCGTTGATCGACGGCACTCGGTGAAGATTGGCCGTCGGATGCAGCAGACACGGTATCGGCTTCGGCGGATTCGAAGGTGCAATCTGAGAACTGTTGGGACATGACTATCACTCCAAGACCGCGAGAGACGGATCGCGACGCACGATCCATTGCTGAGGGAATGAACGCTGTTCTGGCGTGGAGGCATGCATCACCGACACGAAAGCTCCCCAGCAGCAGGGGCATCCTAGGCGCTGCGCGGGAGGCGGTTCTGTATCGGATTGACCGCCTCGAGCGCGGTTTTTCGGGCGCGGAGCGGCGTCGCTACCCCACCGATTCTGTTCGGAATTTAGCGATTCGCCGCAAGCATTTCTGACGGCGCGCTGGCCCTGACCCGCTGCCATCGCCCCCCGACGGGTTAACAGTCGCCGGGCGCCGTGTGATTCGTGAGGCGCGCTGTCTCGGCGTCTCGATGCTTCCGTGGTGAATCTTTTTTGTTCGGTCCGATGCGACTTCTAATTCTCGAAAGTACCGCGAAACTGTTCGGCGGCGTCGGCGCGCGTGTTGATCTCGAACATCACGCCGCCCGGCGCACGGCAGAAGAAGCGCGAGCCGCGGGCGTGGCTGATGACGTCGGTTTCCATCTCGACGCCGGCCGCCTTGAAACGTGCGTGGAGGCTGCGAACGTCTTCCAGCGTGGGAAGCTCGAAGCCCAGATGGAAATTCTGCGGCCATTCCACGGTGCTGTTCGACGCGTCTTCGATGACGATGTCGAAACCGGGACGCTTCAACAGACGGCTCGTGCCGAACGGCGTGATGCTGCAGCCGAGACATGTCTCGAAGAACGCTGCAGTTGCGGCGACGTCGGTGGAAGGAAAGCTCAGATGATTGAGCTTCATGGTTTTGGTGATGTCGGTCATGCGATTTGCTCCTGATGCAAGAACGGCAGCGCCGTTCCCTACGCCATCAGAAATGCGACAGGCGCGTGCCGGCGGCAACTCGCATGCGTGATCGCGCGGGAAACGCAAGCGCGACAGGGATTTCTTCGTCGCCCGCCTCGGTGTTGCTCACGTTTCTCAACCTGCCATGTAGCCCAGATAGCCGAAGACGGCGGCCTCGATCCGGCGTTGTAGGTTCTCCACATCGGCTTCGCCGCGCTCGCCGGCTGCGTCGGTCATCCCGCGCACCATCGCCAGCAGATCGGATGCCGCGATGTCGGGTTCCGGTTGGCGCGGAAGATCGTCGCGCGCGAGGATTTCGCCTAGAAACGTCCGGAGCTCGGCCGCACCGCCCGCCGCTTCTCGGATGCCGGGCTTGCCTTCCTCGACATCGAGCAGATGCGCGAGTGTCGGGCGCAGAAGCTGCTGGCGCACGCACGCGGCAATGAGAGCGGAGAGTGCATCGACCCCGTTCGGCTGTTCGAGCGCCATCGCCGCTTCGGCGAGGAAACGTTCGCCTTCGCGGTGGATGAGCGCCAGGACGAGCGCGTCCTTGCCGGGGAAATATTGATAAAGCGATCCGATGCTGACGCCGGCGCGCCGGGCGACGGCATTGGTGTTGAAGCCTTCCAACCCTTTTTTCTCGAGCACCTGTGCGGCGGCTTCGAGCAAGGCAGCCACCGTACTCTCCGAACGCGGCTGGCGTGGCGCTTTGCGAGGCTTGAGCGGCGGCGATCGGACCATCAGCGAAGGCTGTGATGCAGCCGCGCAAAAGGCAAGCCGTTCAAAGCTTCGGCGCAACGATCTCGACCAGCCAGTCGATGAAGACGCGCACGCGCGGCGAAAGCTGGCGGCTCTTTGGGTACAGCACGGAAATCGGCATCGTCGTCGACGGATAATCGGGTAGCACTTCGACGAGCGTGCCGTTGGCGATATCTTCGGCGTAGCGATGCCGTGGCGCCTGCATCAGGCCGAAATCCAGCCGTGCCAATTCTGCATAGGTCTCGGAGTTGGTCACGGTGATCCGGTACGGCAGCGTGAACGTGCGGATTTCGTTTGCCACCATAAATTCCAGCGGCAAAACCTGTCCCGTCCGCGACGAAGCGAACCCGATCATCTCGTGACCCTCGAGATCGTCGGGCGTGCGCGGTGTGCCGTGTCGCTTCAGATAGGCGGGGCTTGCAAAGGTTCGCTCCTGCGCCAGGCCCAACCTTCGCACGATCAGATCGCTGTCGGCGATTTCGCCGGCGCGGATCACGCAATCATAGCCTTCGCGCACGACGTCCACGAAACGATCGCCTTCGCCGATGTAAAGCGTCAGCGCCGGGTGCCGCGCGAGGAATGCCGGCAGTTCCGGAAGAATGAACATGCGCGCCATAGGGCCGTGCACCTCGATGCGAAGCAGGCCGCGAACCTCGTCGCCGGTCAGCGCCGCTTCGGCATCTTCGATCTCGGCCAGGATCGCTTTGGCGCGCTGATAGTAGATCTCGCCTTCCAGCGTCGGTGTGACGTGCCGGGTCGTCCTTTGCAGCAGGCGGGCACCGACCTGCTCCTCGAACTGCTTGATCGCCGTGGTCGCGGTCGAGCGCGGAATGCCGAGGTCGGACGCCGCGGCGCTGAAGCTCCGACGCTCCACCACGCGAACCAGCAGGCGCATGCTGTCGAATTTGTCCATTGTTCGTCTTTATAGAACAGTGATGCCAAAATAGTTGAATTGTTTTGTCCTGGCGCCCGCATACTTTCCTGTCAACCCAATCGCGGAGGACCAGAGACATGACCGGCCAGACATCGAAAATCGCTCTCATCACCGGCGGAAGCCGCGGCCTCGGCCGCAACACGGCCGAAAGCCTCGCCCGCAAAGGCGTCGACAGTGTGATCACCTACAATTCCCGCGCCGACGAGGCCCGCAAGGTGGTGGCCGCCATCCAGG
>Ga0181537_10005421_pt1 | contig 10314 bp, 15 predicted proteins | sample PEATcosm2014_Bin_39_FD_119765 | JGI IMG/M metagenome (GOLD analysis project Ga0181537, IMG submission 119765) | Peatland microbial communities from MTU Mesocosm Facility, Houghton, MI, USA - PEATcosm2014_Bin23_10_metaG | ecosystem: Environmental > Terrestrial > Soil > Wetlands > Peat | place... | reverse complement strand
GAGCAGGGCCAAAATTTCCTCGCCGCTGGCGGTGTCGAGATTACCGGTGGGTTCGTCGGCCAGAATCAGGCTGGGATTATTGACCAGGGATCGGGCAATGGCCACGCGCTGTTGCTGGCCTCCGGAAAGCTCATTCGGACGATGGTGCATGCGACTGCCCAAACCGACTTGCGTCAATAGTTCTTCCCCCGAAGCCGTCCGACTCGTATCCGCGGCATAAAGAAGGGGAAGACGAACGTTGTCGAGCGCGGTCGTTCGCGGCAGAAGATTGAACTGCTGAAAGACAAAGCCGATGGTGCGGCTTCTTTCCTGCGCAAGTTCATCCTCGCTGAGTTTTGATACCTCCCGTTCCATCAATTGGTAGGAACCACAATCCGGCACATCCAATAGCCCCAGGATGTGCATGAGGGTCGATTTGCCTGACCCGGAAGGCCCCATGATGGCGACAAACTCTCCCGCGTCGATCTGGAGGGAAATCTCCCGCAAGGCATGAATGTCGACTTCGCCCATGCGATATGTTTTTGAAACATCCTTGAGATTGATCATGGTGCCCCGCCTTCGCCGGGAGGCGGCCCTGAGTTTTTAGGGGGCGATGGGAGCAAACTCGTGGTTGTGGCCGTCGTTAAGTTTGCCACCTCGACCAGAACGGTGTCGTTTTCCTTGAGCCCCGAGACGACCTCCACCTGCTTGCCGTCGCTGAGGCCGAGTGTGACTGGCTGTATTTGCGATGCCGCCCCGGACGGATCTGAGGCAACAAGCACGGTATTTTGCGTGCCTTGAGGCGTGATGGCCAAGGCAGGCACGAGCAGGACATGATCGTGTTCGGCCATGATAAAGGTCAGGTCGGTGGTCATGCCACTGCGCATGAAATCGGGCACTTGGTCCGGCAAAATATCGACCTCAAACGTGGTGACGTTATTGACCGTGGTGGAATTGTAGGCGATCCGTTCGACCTGCCCGGTGAAGGGTTGGGAAGGATAAGCATCCAACACCATTTCAACCTTTTGTTTCAGGGCGATTTTAGCCAGGTCCGTTTCATCCAAAGAAGCGGCGACGATCAAATGGTCCGACATGGTGAATACGGTGTCGCTGGCGGTAACCACCTGACCGGGAACCACGCTTTTGCCGATGATCGTTCCGTCCAAGGGAGCAACCAATGCGGCCGGTTTGTAAAAATCTTCCCAGCGTTCGAGCTCTTTTTCTCCCTTGGTCCTGGCCACATCCAGGAGGGCAGCCCGTTCGGAGGAACTCATCCAGGCCAGCACCTGGCCCTTTTTCACTCTGTCGCCGATGGCCACTAGCACTTCCTCCGCCCGGCCATCAATGGGCGGTTTGATGGCGAGTTCATTCTCGGGCTGGACCGTGCCGGTGGAAAGAACCACCGTGCGGATATTTCCGCGTTTGACCACGACCGGCTCGTAGGTCTTCTTCGTTTCGTCCGAGGAAGCGGAGTCGTTCCACCACCACAGCCCCAGCAAAAGGACGGCAAGCAATAAAAGACCGACCTTCCAGGTAAACTTCATGGAATCACTCCCTTTCCTTGTGCATATTCCCAGTTGGCTTCGGCGATGACGGCATCGCGTCGACTTTGCAGTTCCTGGTTTTCGGCGGTGACCAAATCGTTTTCGATCAGGTTGAAGTCAGTGAAGGAAATGAGACCATTGGAATATTGGCCCTCGCCGATTTCCGAGCGGGCTTTTTGGGCTGTTACCGTCGTCTGGTCGACACCGACCGTCTCAATATCAGTGACCAGGGTGGAGTAATTTTGGGCCAGGGTGTAGACCGAGTTATCGTCGCTGCTTTGCAGATTGGCCAACGATTGGCGCAAGGCAGCCTCGGCGGCGTTGACATCAAAGTAAGTTTTTCCCCCGTCGAAAATCGGCAGTGACACGCTCAAATCCGCGTCCCAGCCGCTTGACTTGGGGAAGAAGCGCTGGTCCTCTCGTTCGAGCGAAACGCTGGCACTGACCGTGGGTAAAAATCCCGCCCGGGCTATCGTGATTCCGGCCCGGGAGGCCTCCGCATCGCTCACTTGTTGAAAGTGCGTCGGGGTTTCTACGGCCAGCTTGTCCAAATCAGGGGAGGATGGCGGGGTTTGGGTGACGAGTTGGCCGATAGCGATGATGGATTTTTTTATTTTCACTCCCATGACCTGCGCCAGCTGATGTTGCGAAACCACAACGTTTCGCTGGGCATTATGAAAATTGAGCACCGCCTGCTCGTAGTCCGACTCGCTCAGCAACCAGGAACCTTTGTTTTCCCGGCCCCCGTCGTACTTAAGATGAATCATATCGGCGTCCGAACGGCGTCGTTTGACGATTTGCTCCGTCAAGGTGACCAGTTCCTGGGCATAGAGAAGCTGGGCGAAGGCGCTCTTCAGATCATAACTAATGAGCGCTTTTTCCAGGACAAAAGCGGCCACCTCGGCGCGGTAGTTGGCGCCAGACTGGGCAACATTTCCCGGAGTCAGTCCGCCATCGTATAGAGTTTGGCTGACGGTCAGACTCGCGGTGTACTGGTGGAGCTGATTCGCGCTTCCGCCGAATGAGCCATTGGAAAGGGTGGAACCCTCTGTGGAAGTAGATGCTCCTAGTCCACTTTGATTGCCGGACGTGTGGTTATAGGTCGCCCCGGCACTGGCGGAAATTTGAGGATAGTAAGCGCTGAAGCTGCCTCCATATTTAGCCTCATAACTGCGGAGTTCTTCGTGCGAAGCAACCAAACTGGGATTGTTCAACGTGGCCAATTTTATACATTGCTCCCATGTCAAGGTTCCCTCTGCCCAAGCCATATCGCTAAGCGCAATCCAACAAATGACTACACAAAAAAGAGATTTCATGCGGAAGAATTTCGATCAGCTGCCTCACATGCTTGGTGGAGGACCATGTTTGGCGAATAATTCCTCCCGCTCCTCAGCCAGTTTCACCAACTCCTCTTTTTGCTCAGGAGTTAAAAATTTACTGATACGCTCCTCCTTCATTGCCGCCAATTGAGAGAATTGATTGATCGATTGTTCGTGAAAATTTTGCACCTGTTGAGCAAAGTCGTCAGCTATCGGTTTGACCTGTTCTTGTTGTTCTGGCGTGAGTTCGGGTCGATAGGTCAGAAAACTGAGCATGTGCTTCTGGATTTCTTCCTGGCTTGGAGGAGAAAACAAATAGGGACTCAAAAAGGTGCTTAAGCCCAATCCCATGATGCCTCCGAAGAAAAATATCGCGATCAGGGCTGCTGCCATTCTCAATTTTGAGTTTTTCACGGTATTTTTTCCCATTGCACGGTCGAATTGGCCAACTCAAGGCTTTCAAGGTAAGGATTTTTGACTTGAGTCAAAGGAAGGATGAGGCTTGCGGCCATAAGAACAGTAGCACCCGCTAAGATTCGGAAAATAAACCAGCTCTCAATAAAATGAGATGAAGGCATGGTCCCCGCTTTCAGCGCCAAGACAACCCGCTGTTCAAACCAGGGTGAAGGTTCAGGCATGGGCAAACGAGCCCGTTGGGCAGATTCAAGGAGTCGATCCAGTCGATGGTCGGAGGAATTCATAAAAGCTTTCGTTGCTGGGTAAGAGCTTCGTGCCGTTTTCTCATCTTAGCCTTTGCCCGACTGACCCGCATGGTAACGGCCCCCACGCTCCAGCCTATTGATTGACTGGCTTCTTCGATGGTGAGGCCCTCTATATAGATCAAACGGATCACGAGGCGATCCTTGGAGTCGAGGCACGAAACCAGATATTGAACCAAGTCGCGAGCGGCCGATCCTAAATGCAGGTCGAGGTTTTCGTCGGAAGCCGCCAGACTTTCTACGACATAGGCTTCTCCCGAGCTGAGATCGGAGAGGTGGACCTCGGAACGGCTCTTCTCGTAGCGGATCAAGTTCAGGCAGGTATTAACAGCTACGCGCGAAACCCAGTGTTTGAAAGGCACATGCCCGGAAAATCGATGTAGGCGTTTAAACGCACTGCTTAAAACCTTTTGGACTAGGTCTTCCTGTTCGTATTGGGGCGAATTGGAGCGCGGGAATTTATGAGCCAACGGGTACATGTATTGAATCGGGTACGGGTGGACGATTCGTCCCCTGACGCACTCGCTCCAAGCAGCCCGACACGTCAGAGTCGGTCATTTCGGGACGATGCCGTCCACTCCTACCCTACAAGACACCCTCACATGCCTTTGCCTAACAAAAATTTGCCCCTAACTCCGTGACCTTGCTACCCAACAGCAAAGTAAATGTTAGGCCGGCCTTGTGCTGGGAGTCTTATCAGCTAGGTCGAACAACCCCAAACCCTCTGCTCAGGCCAGGCGCTTCAGCGAGAATAGGTAAACCAAAAAATGAAAATCAACCCACAGCTAGTAACCAACCAACTTTCCGATGCGGAATTAATCCGTATCTTATGTGTCGATGATAACTCCGCATTATTAAGGACGATGACAACGGGGCTGACAATTTATGGCTTTGAAGTGGTCTCCGCTTGCGATGGAATTGATGCCTTGAGGAAATTCATAAACCATTCCGGTAAATTCGCGGCGATTGTCACGGACGATGACATGCCGCAAATGAACGGCTTGGAATTGGTGCGCTACGTGCGAGAACAAAAGTTTAAAGGCCCCATCTTTCTTATATCAGGAGATCTCAGGCCCCCGGATTTAGAGCATTATTATCTGCAAGATATTTGCGGCTTTCTTCAAAAACCCTTTAAAGTCAGAACCCTTGCCACACTGATCGAAACCAGCTTGGTATCTGCACTAGGTGCGCGGGAAGCTCGGTAGACTGCCTCAAAGCCATAATGGTGATACGGAGTATGGATCGCCAACCAAGTTAAAGTGGTAATATGCAATCAAGCTCGCTAAGACCGATGTTATGACCTCATCGAGACTTTGCCCATAGCGGCTGTTCAAAATCACGGCCCCGGAGGTCCGCCGTACTTTTGGAAGTCTTCGTCCCGCTCTTTGGCCAGCTTCTCCAACAAGACTTTTTGTTCGGGGGTTAGAATTTCGGCGATCCGGCTGTCCGTTTCCGCGGCCAATTGGGAAAGCTGGTTGATCGATTGGGCATGAAGTGTTGTCGCTTGGTTGGCAAAATCAGCGGTGATCGGCCTGAGCTTTTCCTGCTGGTCCGGAGTCAAATTGAGTCGCCGGGTAAAAAAGCTCGTCATTACCTTCTGCATCTCCTCGGGACGCGGAGGCGGAAAGAAAGGAGAGTGGCAAAAAAGGGTCAATCCCGCTCCGGAAACTGCCCCGAACACGAACATCGCGATCAGGGCCAATACTAATTTTGTTTTCGGGCTTTTCATCACATTTGCACCAGTCGGATCGTGGAGTTAGCGAGATTCATGGTTTCAGTGTACGGATTCTTCATCTGGACGAAGGGCAACCCGACACTCACCACCGTAATCACCGCCGCCAAAGCCAGGATCCGAAATGTCAGCATACCATCCAGGTAGCTCGATAACGGGGTTGCCTCTTTTCGCAGCGCCATGAGCACGCGTTGCTCGAACCAAGGCGACGACGCAGGAATAGGCGGACAGGTCTTTTGCGCAGCCTCCAGCAGTCGATCTAACCGGCGTTCGATGGGATTCATTGGTCATTTCCTTTCAGTAAAATGGCGTGGCGCGCGCGCATTTTGATCTTAGCGCGACTTACCCCCACGGCAATAGCTCCGGGGTTCAACCCGGTCGCTTCGCTAGCCTCCTGGATCGTGAAACCTTCGAGATAAATAAGGCGAATCAACAGGCGCTCCTGCGGACGCAGACAGGCCACGAGATGCTGGACGAGATCTCGCACCGCAAAACTGAGCCCTGCGTCGAGCGCTTCATCGGAAGCGCCCAATGCCTCCACCACGTGGGCTTCCTGTTCGCTCAGGTCAGCCAGGCGAACTTCGGGGCGGCATTTCTCGTAGCGAATGTGGTTCACGCAGGCATTGACCGCAATGCGCGAGACCCAATGTTTGAAAGGCACCCGGCCCGAGAACTGATTCAGACTCTTGAAGACTTTGGTGAGGACCGTCTGGGCCAAATCCTCCTCCATCCCGTGACGAGTCACGTTGGAGCGCACGATCTTATAAACGAGAGGGTACATGTAAGCGATAAGGGCGCGGGTAGCCCCTTCGTCCCCTTGGCGCACTCGCTCCAAGCAGGCCGACACGTCAGAGTCGGTCATTTCGGGACTATCCTGTGCCACTCCTATTCATTAAGACACACCCCGGCTCATTTTTCTAACAGAAAATAAATTGCAATACTTTGCTGCCCACGCATTCACAAAATAATTGTTAGGGAAACCCACTCCGCAGGGTCTCGTTTCTTGGACCCCAAAGACCACCATGACCTCATTTGTACACCTTACCGCCCTTTGTTGCATTCCCATTCGCAATCCCGAGGGCCGGCTCAAAGAACGGGAACTTCTTCGAAAAGCCGCCTTGGAGCGAGCAAAACACGCGCAACTTGCCTCCGCTGAACGTCGGCCCGGCCGTTGGGATGGAAACGAAGCAAAAGCCGTTGGAAAGCAGACATGAAAACGAAGGCGAACTTGCACAGCGTGCTTTACGTCGACGACAACCCGCAAATGCGCCAAGCGCTGGCACGATCCTTAGCCCAGAGTGGTTTCGATGTGGTTACGGCCACCGACGGAGCCGATGGCGCATTTCAGTTTCACGCACACGATGGTGGGTTTGATTCTGTTCTAACCGACCACGATTTGCCGGACGGAACGGGAGCCGAATTTAGCGAGCTGTTGCGCGAGTCCGGTTTCAAAGGTCGAATTATCGTCCTTTCGGGACTGCTGACCGAAAAAGACCAGGCCCTTTATGAAAAGAGCGCCGTCGAGGGCTTTTTCCGGAAACCGTTTAAACTACAAACGCTCGTCCAGTCACTCTTGAAGGGATCGAAGCCGGCATGAAAACGTCGGTTCTATTCCTATGCGTACGCAATTCGGATCGCAGCATTATGGCCGAGTATCTTTTGCGTAATTTGGCGGGAGATCGCTTTGAAACATTTAGCGCCGGAATTAAGTCCGCTCGGCAAATCCACCCTCTAACGCTCCATATTTTAAAGAAGAACTTCAACATCAATGCGAGAAATGCTCGTAGTAAGACTTGGGATGAGTTTTTAAACCGACAATTCGATCTCGTTTTTACACTTGGCCGTAAAGACAGGGAGCCCTGTCCTCAATGGAAGGGACAATCCCCGCTTGCCCATTGGGAAATCACTGATCCTGAGACTGGCAGAACGAATGATCTTCGTCAGTTGATGTTTCTCGATGTGGCCAAAGAGATTCGTGACCGCCTGAAGGAAATCTGTCGCTTGTCGGATCAACAGATCGCTCCGTACCGCACGCTTTCTTGTCAGGATGCCCTCCAAGCTAAGGGCTGATTTAAACAAACTTTGCCGGTTTATACACAGGATGAGTGCCCAGGAAGGCTTTAATTATCCAACTAATTTCCATGAACTGCATGTATTTTAGCTCCCCCGAACTGGCTCACCTCACCGGTTACAGCCGCATGCAGATTCAGCGATTGGCCAGAGCCAGGCGCATTCCATCCATGAGGATGACCCGAGGAGGGCATTTTAGATTTAAGAACGATGTCATGCTCCAAAAATGGATCAGACGCTGCAGAAAACCTCTTAAATCGCACATCGAAAAAAACGCTTCCCAGCATTTCTCTGGTCGCAGGGCAAATGCGAACTCGTTTGATCTTCAACCGTTAAAAGCAACGCAATCCTTTTGATGAAGGCTCCTTTGAAGTTTTGGAGAGGCTTGGCGCGAATTATCGTCATCGCAATGGCGGTCGGATTAGGTCTTGCAGGAATAGTCTCTATTCAGGCGCAAACTTCTAAACCTCCCGATTATACCGATTTTCAAAACGCACCCGTTAATTCCATTTTGGACGTCTATGAACAGCTTACGAATAAACATCTCATCAGGGATGCGAATTTAACGGGCGTTCCGCCCATCAGCATTACGGCAACGGGAATAAGCAAACAAGAGATGGTAAAATTAATCGAGGCGACGCTCCTCCTCAATGGAGTCGCCATCGTGCCGGTTGATGACAAAACCTCGAAAGTACCAGCAAATCCATCGACACGTCCGATACCTCCTTTCCCAAAGGTCCAATCCCGAGCCAAGTGGAAAAATGATTCCTCTTGATTCCGCGCTCGAGAGGCGCCCTTTTTTAATCAGATTAAATTCGCGTTAGGTTTTTCATGGCCGCGGTGTCTTATAAGGACACATATGATCTCCGTTTGGCACCTTGCAGCTGTTTGTTGCATTCCCGTTCCAAATCCAAAGGCCCGCTTCCGGGAACAGGAAATCCTTTGCCAGGTCGACGTCAATATCGCCAATCATGCAAAGGAAGTCTCCAATAGCCGGAGCTATGTCCGCCGGGGCGCGAATGAGAAGCGAAATGCCGCTACGCAGCTTCGAGGATGATGAACCCGCCCCGCATCCTTTGTGTGGACGACAATGCTGACTTTCTAGCGTGTCTGAGCCAACGGCTGGAGCATTTTGGATTGGAAGTCGTTACGGCGTGCCACGGGGTAGATGCGTTAATGAAGTTGACGGAGCACAAAGGAAAGTTTGACGCGATTTTAACTGATAATGAGATGGTTGAAATGGGGGGATTGGATCTCGTTCGCTTTGTGCGGGAAATGGGGTTTGGGGGAAGGATTATAGTTATGTCAGGCAATCTTACTCCCGAGGATTTTCGAGAATATAAACCCTATTCTATTAGCGGCTTCTTCCGTAAGCCTTTCGACACCAACTTGCTGATCCAAAGGCTAGGTGGTTCAATCGCTTTCACCGGAACTGATTAATATGTCCTCTGACGTCCAGCGAAGTTTAGCCAATGGCCGTAAAAAACAGGCCACCGTCTCAGAAACCTCTTTATCAATTATCTTTCTGATGTCGTCGTCACCGAAGATCCATCGAGGCTCCAGTAAGCTAAAGTCTCACGACGGATTCAAGCTCCAAAATAACATTAAACCGGAAAGCTGATTCTCGATTATGAGTAATCATTCGACTTCGGCGAGTAGTGACAGCTCCAACAGCTCCCAGGAGGCTGCCCCCCCCGGTGAGCGCGGTTCACGATTGGGGGACAGCCTCAGGGTAACACGGATTATTTTCCTATTAGACCGATGGGACTCCCAACGCCGGTAACGTAGTCCCAGCCGGCAGCGCATTTATAAGCCCCGTCACTGCCGGAAGTAATATCCCGGAAAGCTGAGGAATTATTTAGATAGGAATAAATGCGGGTCTGTTCGGCGGTCGTATCAGTCGCAAAACCATTTGAAGAAGCGGCCAGATTAATCACCCCGGCAAGACTTGGCGCAGCAACACTGGTGCCACCCAGGATCCAGCAGCCTTCTTCGCCATCATACGGAGTGCTATCGTAAACATTCACCCCGGTATTGGGATTGGCGTCAAAGGAAATATCGGCCGTACCGCGCTTGTTGCCGACAATGCTGTAGATGGCGTTTTGATAGCTGGGACGTGATTCATAGGTGCTCGGGCCGCACCCAGTGTCACTCCAGGCCGTTTCGCTGAGAAAATTGCCGCTGGAATCCCGGTTGAGGGTCGTACCGCCAGCCGCCACGACATAAGGTGAAACCGCGGGATATTCCGTTTCCGCGCTGGTATCTCCGCTCGAAACCACATAGACAATACCGGAAGTCTGGAAGTAGGAATCATAGTTGGCTTCAGTTTTAGTCTCACTTCCGCCCCAGCTCATCGAAATCTCCTTCACGCCGGAGATTGCGGATGCAACCTTAACGGCATACATGAGATCGGCGTTGGAATCGCTTGCTGCCTCGACCAGATAGATTTTTGCGTTCGGTGCCATGGCATGTGCCCACTCAATATCCAAAGCGGCTTCCAGATTCCAACTGGCGATGGTGTTCCCACCGGATTGAGGTTTTTGCCCCGTGGCATAAACGACCTGGAAGACGGTATTTGTCGTTGTTGTGGTCGAGGCATTCGTGCTCGAGAAGGCGGAAGCTCCCTGAGGAAAACCGAAGGCATTGTTCGGGCCTCCATAAAATCCGCGGCCTCCGAAAGGGGGCGGTGGGCGAAAGCCACCGCCTCCGCCAGGGCCGCCTCCACTACTGGTACCTCCTCCCGTCGCGCTCGTCGAAGTTTCCTGTGGCAAACTGAATTCCTTGGAAAACGTATTAAAGTCACTCAATGCCGTTGGATAATCGTAGGCGTCCACGATGGCGATGGCATTGGAGCCTCCAGTGGATGGAAGCGAGTAGGCACTGCGAATGGATTCGGGAGTGTTAAACGAGGCCGATTCAGAGGTGGAAGCGTTATCAACCAGCAAGACACG
>Ga0181537_10005420_pt1 | contig 10317 bp, 2 predicted proteins | sample PEATcosm2014_Bin_39_FD_119765 | JGI IMG/M metagenome (GOLD analysis project Ga0181537, IMG submission 119765) | Peatland microbial communities from MTU Mesocosm Facility, Houghton, MI, USA - PEATcosm2014_Bin23_10_metaG | ecosystem: Environmental > Terrestrial > Soil > Wetlands > Peat | place... | reverse complement strand
TAGGGGTATAAGTCTCTTGGAGTTCGCCATTTGTTGTATCTGTGGTTATTTGTTGTAGTCCATTGACATAGGTATGACGTGATTGTTTATTTTATTCCGTTATGGTCGTTAGAATGTTTTTGTTTGTGATCAAGTATTTTGTGTATGGGAAATTGTTGTGTGTTTTTAAGCATGTCATTGGGAGGGGGGGGTAGAGGGGGGATGCGGAGGTTAGGGGGGTGTATGGAGGTGGTTGTTGGGTGGGGTAGAGTAGTGTGGTGTCTTATTATATATTTGTTTTTGAGGGATCTAGGTGGATGATGTTGTAGGCATGGTGAGGGGCATTGTTGACAATGGGGGTGACAGAATAACTGAGTAGCTATGTTGAGTGCGCTTTGGATGAGTTTCGAGGGGGTAGAGTGATGTATTTTAAATTCGGCTGAGTTCATTAGTGTGGTTCCATTGGCCATGGTGATTTGGTCGAGTGTAGTTATATTGTGTACAAGCAACTTGTGTAGTAATTTAAGTGAGATGTCGGGATTTAAGCCGGGGAGATTATGTGATTCTTGCATCCATGCAGTTTCAAGGGGGGATGATTTTAGGAGAAAGTTGTTTAGGGTACTTTTTAGGTGGACCCCGGCTTGGTGTTTTAGTAGGAAGAGTGTTCTAGTGATAGGTGACCTAATGCAATGGTGGTATTTTATGCGGGTGATGTCCTTAGAGCCCCCATATTTAGCGAGAATGAATTGCAGTAGTCCCGCATAGATTTTCCCAATTCTACCTTTATCGTTGAGGGCGTTTTGTAGTTGTTCTCCAATACATCTTAGATAGGCATTTTGTAGTGAAAAGGCTTCGATGCCGAATAGGTTGTGTGGGAGTTGTGTAGTAATATTAGATGTGCATTTGGGAATTCCACATATTGTTTTATGGAGTGCTATGATTTTTTTGTCAAGTTTTTTGATGGCTGGTATGGAGTATGGTACAGCATAGAAGCTGTATGCTATTCCAGCGCGTATGACTGTATCTGCCATGTTTATTTTTTGCTTCATAGTGGCCGGACATGTTATGAGGGCTTGACATTGCTTGACTACTTTAGCTGTAGTGGTATTAATTTGTGTTTTCCATTTAAGTGACGGTGCAAGGTTTATTCCTAAATACGTGTATGGTTCATGTTGATTTAAGGCTGGTATGGGTTGATTTCTGTAGTTTATATTCGTGGCTTGAAGGAGGGCTTTAAAGGTAGTGGGGTGGAGTTTGGATTTGTTTGGGCATCCAGTTACAGCACACTTAGGTATTCCGAGGTCCATTCCTGCCCATTCACAAAATTTGTCTATTTTGTTGAGTTGTATTTGTAACGTTTCTAGTTTATTTGCTATGGCTGCTAAGTCATCTGCATATGCTGCAGATGAGATTCTAACTTTAGATGTACCGAAAGTGTAACCATTATTTCCTTGTTGTAGCCATCGAAGGAGGGGTTCTAGAAATATGATAAATAGATATGGGCTAAGGGTATCGCCTTGTATTGTACCTCTTTGAATGCGGATTGGTAGGGTTTTTCCGAAGTATTCTCCAGTAAATATAGTTGATGATTGTGAATATATATTACCTATGAGATTGATGGAGTCGGTGGGGTATCCTAAATCCTTCATGATGGCTAAGAGTCTGGCGTGATCAATAGAGCCAAAGGCATTTTTGAAGTCAATGTAAAGGAGATATATGTCTTGATTTGTGAGTCTTGCGTCTTCTAGGGCTGCGATTAGTAATTGAATTTGTCTAGAGGTGCTTCTCTCTGCTCTGAACCCCTCTTGACTATCGTGGAGTATTTGGTATCTCTCTCCATATGCTGATAGAATTGAGGTTAATGTACTCGTGTAGAATTTATATATGGTGTTGGCAAGGGCGATGGGTCTGTGATTTGTTAGTTGTGCCGGGTTACCTTTTTTATAGAGTAGAACTGTTAGACTGGTCTTCCATGATGCGGGAATTTGTTTTTGTTTATAACAATGTTGAAAAAATAAGAATAGTAGTTTATGAAAGCGAGGGGGCATATTTTTTAGAATAGAGTTGGGTATTTTATCCGGGCCGGGGGCTTTGTTATTACTTAAATTTTTGAGACAGATGTCATATGTTTCTTGATCAAAATATGTGTGCAGTGGAGTTTGAGGTTCGCCTCGTTTATCAATTGTGTATCCATCGAGGTCATGCCATGGATATTGTCGGACTCCGCATGTACAGTGGGGTAAATGTGTATGTTGATAATGGCAGGTAGGGACTGTTGGACGGTTACTGATGGATTGTTGTGTGTGAATTTCTGATGCAATATCTTCGGGGTTGGTAAGTATATTATTTTGCCCATCTATGATGGAGTCGAGGGGGGAAGTTTCCGTGTTTTTGAAGACCTTACGGTTTATCTTTTTGGGGCTTCTGTCATACATTTGACGGTATTTGGAAACTGCTTTTAGGATGCAGTCTTTGGTGTATTTTGTGGTGATTTTCCTAGCTTCTTTATTTGCATTTTTTGCGATGGTTGCTATATTGTCGATCCATTCGGTAATGGTTGTCGCTGTGGCTGGTGGGTGAGGAATGCTTACGTTTTGATGGCTTCGTATATCGTTTAGGATGGGGTGCACTTGCCATGATGGGTCATTTTGTACTATATATATTGTTTTCCGGATGAGATGATATGTGTTGAGGTGTTTGTTCCATTTCTTAGCAAGTTTACGTGGTAAGAATCCCCCCTGTTGTGATGTTCTATTTGTGAGGTTGGGTAGTGGGTCTGCTTTACAAGTTTTTTCGATTGTGTCTGAAATTTTGTGTATAATGTAGTCCAGTGTTGTACACGCATCTATCCATTGATCCGGGTTTAGATGTTGGTGATTTTCTAATAGTGTGGTAAGGCATTGTATTTGTGCCGAGTTTTCTTCGAAGAATTTTATATTAAATTTTTCGATGTTTTCTGGTGGTATTGGGTTTAGTATTCTGATTGGTGATGTGTTGGTGGGTGGTGGGGGTCTAGCAATAAGGGTGTTGTGGGGGATATGTAGTAGAACTGGATAGTGGTCTGAGTTTAGATTCATATTTGTGTTTGTGGTAGAAGCGAATTTACTGTTGTCTTGTGAATGAATGTAGAATCCATCGATGAGGCTAGTTGATGTGTAATTATGTCCTCCTTGTCGGGAGACGCTGTTATTAGTTGGGATATATTCTAAGTTTAGTGATGTGGTAAAATTTTTCCATTGGTAGTCTTCTTCTTGTGGAGGAGTGTTAATATTGTTAGTTTGTCGGCCTCTTAGTGCAATATCGCGATTGAAGTCTCCACATAATGTATATATGTGATTGGGGTGTAAAGTGATTTGGTTAGTGATTTCATTCTGGAGGTGTGGGAGGAGGCATGTGTCTTCGAGGTGTGTGGGCATATACATGTGTATGATTAACCAGGGTAGTAGTGGGTGATTGGTGATTTTTATTATTTGTAAGTATGGAGAGATATTGGCTGGCGTTGGAAGTTTGGTGACATTCCCAGGGAATGCATATTTATTGTGGATGAGTGTGAGGAGGCCACCTCTTCCGGGAGTATAAGGCATCCTTTGTTGTGTGCACCTTGTGAGTGCATGTGTGTTATTAAAAATGAGTTTGAATTCGGGGAATAGATTCTGTATGTATTTTGTAGATTTGTTTGCAGTGATTTTGGTTTCTTGGATGTGTATGATTGCTGTGTTATTTAGAGAGTTATTTACTAGGTTCTGTAAATTAGGTAATGAGGTGTTAAGTGATGATGCATTCCATGTTATTATATTTGTGGTATGTTCGGTGTCTGTATTGATTCTTATTGTTGGTGTGGGATTGGCGGGGAGTGGGGGTGGGTGTGAGTATTCGTCAATATTTTCTAGACATCGGAGGACTTCAGTGATAAGTTTGTTTGGGAGGAAGGGAAATTTACTTTGGAGGGTGGTTGGCGTGGGTGTAGTGTCTTGGTTGTGGATGAATTCATAGATTTCTGTATGAATGGAGTTTTTAAGATGTATTATTTCATGGTTATTGTCGACAAATGTTGTATAAGGGTGAGGTGTCAAGATGTGCCTTTCGGGGGGATTGGTGAGGTTAGCTAATCGGGTGATTAGTGTGTTGGTCCACATGTGATTAAAGTGATAATTTTGAGGCTGGGCTAGTATGTTATTACATACGTCTATTGAGGGGTGGATGGTAATGATTAGGGCGTATAATATATGGGGCAACGGTGATTGTCTGTGTGTTTGAAGATATTGATATAAATGCGGGTAAGTTATGACTACTTGGGGGTGTAGGGGATGTGTGGTTTTTAATATGGGGCTAAATGTATTTGCTATGTGTTGGTATTCAGGTTGTAGTTTTATAGTGTTTGGAATAAAGTATATGTTAGCTCTCTTTTTGTGTGTGGTCGGGTGTGCATGCAGGATGTTAGGCATTGGTCCAGGGTTGAGCTCTATGTCCCCACATTTAAATAACTCTAATTTGTTGATGAAGTAGTATCCGTAAAAGTAATGTATTTTTGGGTGTTTCATATTTGTTTTATTATATACAATGATTGTAAATTTGGTTGTAGTAAAGAGGTGGGGTAACGCGGGTGTGATGATTTCTGTTTGTTTAGGTGAAAAGTGTGTTTTTGGAGGATTTGTGGGTATTTGGTTTGTGGCTAAGTTGGGTTTCCAGTTTTTTGTGAGGTGACATATGCTATGTTTTGTGTGGCGAGGCCGGTAGGCCGAGGCCGTTATTTTTGTTGGGTGAGATTTGTACTTTGAATGAGAGGTAAGTTTTGATTGATGGTACAATTTTGCATGGTGTAGGAAATTAGGGTGGTTTTTAAGGATAGAGTGGTTGTTCTGGGTGAATCTTTTGTTGTTTGTTGTGTAGTGAAGCCTATAGGTTAAGGTTACTTTATTTGTCGGGTAAGGTGTGTGTATATTGCGGGTTTTTGGTCTTGAGTAGGGGGGGATTTTGATGGGAAGTTGGTGGTAGTGGCGTGTATCACGGCTAAGTATTGTATGGGGGTAAGGTGGGGAGTTTGGATTAGGATTCGGATGAAATTTATGTAGTGTCCTATATGGGGCCATAATTGTGGTTGGATGGGTGAGGTTATGTTGAGGAGGGAGAAAGTGTGTTTGGTGAGTGGGAAGATTGAGATTTAGCAGGAAAGTGATGGTGAGACTAATTGTTATTAGTTTAGTGATTTGAAGTGTTAGTATTAGGTGATGTTTTATGAGTGTGGCAAATGTTTCTATTTTAGTGTAGGTGTGGGTGTTTATTTGTTGGTATGGGGTGTGACGGAGTTTATGGATCATTGAGGATGGCCACATTGTGGGAGGGCTTGTGTTGTTATATAATAGATAAAAAATAGTAAACACAGAGAAAAAGAAAAAGAGTGTAGGTTGGTATGGTTGACATTGGTGAGTGTTATGTTTTGATAAGTGAGAGTTATGGGTGAATGGTAGTGTGTATGTGTTTGTTGTCGGGGGTTTTGTATGTTTGGTAATGAGGAGGTGGTTGATTTCAATGATGTGCGTGTGGTTGAGTGGTTTTAGGTAGTATGATATTTGAGGCGGTCTTTGATTGTGTGGGATATGTTGGATTCTAGTATAATTATGGGAATCTGCTTGGTGGGGGGTATTATGGGTATGTGGGGGGGGCTTCAAGGTTGCCCAAGTTGTGGGGGAACATTCTTGCTTGTGAGTACAGTGGTGAATGTAATATTGATGGTATGAGTACCTTGGTAAATTCTTGATGTGGTTGCTAGTCATTAATTGTATTGGACTTTTGGGGATGCCTTGGTGGGATAGTTTATGTGGTTCTAGGTGTGTTAGGTCGTGATTATAGTATTGAGGGATGTTGGGTGTTGGGTGGGGGATAAATGTTTTATTTAGTTGTACATGATGACATTGAATTGCTAAAGTGTGAGTGGAGAAGTATGGGCTTTGTGTGTGGTTTTGGGGGAGACTCTTGAGTATGGATGAAAGTAGCCTTGGATGTGAATATATGGGTCCTTTTAGGGGGGTGGGTGTAGAGTGGTTCCATGAGTGACATTGCGGAGGTTTGTTTGTGAGGGTATTTAAGTATGTGTTCCGTGTATGATATATGTGAGATATAAGTTTGGTAGTGGGAGGGTAGGTTAGCCATATTAGGAGTATTAGGCAATATTGTGGTAATCTTTTTGGACGGTGGGATGATTTTGTGGGGGAGGTTGGGTTATTGTTGGGAAGTAAGTCATTTGGATGGGTGTGGTGGTTAGTGTGGGTATTTTTAGTGAGTGTATGAGGGGGAGTTGATGTACGCTTTAGTGATTGGTTATAAGGGTGGGATGAGAAGTTGGATGTTATGTGCGAGACGCTTGATGGTAGTAGCCATAATTTGAAAACTTTATTATATAAAAACAAACAAATACAAAAAACAAGGTAGGGGGGCCATTTATGAAAGGCTATGTGGTTACTATCCATGGAATGAGTGTGGTCCTTGTGGATACATTAGTGGATGGCCTTGGAAGCCCGGTGGGGCTTGAAGTGGAAGTGGTGGGGCGTTCGGGTGGAGGCCATGTGACGTTGGTGACGGAGCGGAACGTTGTATGACGTCCGGGGCGGCGGTGGAGAGACCGGTAATGATGCCCTGCATACGAATGTTACTTTGTTGAAATTCTTGTGCAATGGTGCCTAGAAGTGCGTGAAGATGGTTGGAGTGGTTGGTAAGAGTGCTTGTGGTTGCGTCATGTCGTAGGTCCGTGTTGTGGTTGATGGAGGTTGTTAGTGAGCCAAACTTCTCGTCAAGTTTCTCCTCCCATTCTTTCATGGTGCGTGTGAGAAACTTTTCGGTGATGAGAGGGTTAGGGTTGGGGACGTTCCCCATAGCTTGGACTTTCTCCGCAAGAGCTTCTCGGGTAGAGGCTTGGGCTAGTCGAATAGCCGTCGTGTTGGGGTCCGACCCGTCAATACTCCCTCGGTGCGGAATGAAGTCAATGCGCCGGCCGAGGATGATGGTGGATTTGTGGATCCATTCAGTGTACACTGCAGTGTTTAAACACTGTATGTGACACCACCCTGCGTGCTTGTTGGTGGTGTCATGTGTGTTTTGTCCAAAGCTAAATCCAACTACATTGGCTTCGCCAAAGGCTTGCATGATAGCCTTGGTAATGGCGGATTGTGGCTCTCTTTGGGGTAAATTGTTAGCAACTAGGGTAGTGCTAATACGGAGTTCCGAAGGGTTATCACCACTACGGTCCCGAGTGACACTAACTTGTAACCTTTCATTGTTATAGGTGACTCCTTCCTTGAGAACTACGTTCCTAGCTTCCTCCGTAGTTAGGGTAAGAAATGCAAAGTTTTTGTCTAGTATCGGCTTTGTAAGTCCCATGAATTCGTGTTGGTGTCCACTATAGTAACTCTCATGAACTAGTGACTTGAAAATAGTGGAGGCATGCTCATGGCGGAGGGTATCACCCTTGAGGTGCAATCTAAGGTTGCGAGCTTTGGAAGCTAGCTCATATCCTTTCTCTATTTTGCCTATAACTTTCTCACCATTGTCCATTTGCATCACAAATGCCCTATGTCCTTTAAGAAGTGCTATGCCATCAAGTAAGGGATTCTTGAGGTGTACCTTTATGAACCCGGCCCAATTCTTGGTGACCGCATTCGTACCAATGTCGATAGGGTTGGAGTAGATGGTGCCAAGTGGAATATCCATTTGGCGGAGGCGCTCCACACAAGCTCCGCGAGCGTCTTGCCTAGTGACCCCTTTGAAGCCGTAATCGTACCGGATGGTGATGTGAAAACCGTCGGATAGGCCTGTGGCGGGGTCGGTGTGCTCTTGCTTCGGAATTTGGGTGAAATGTAAATGATTTCCAGGGACCGCATCCGGCCTCTCGTTCGGGAAGAGAGCTTGTGGCACCCTTGGGAAAGCCCGACGAAGTGTGTTGAAGTCCGTGATTTCCCGTGCAGGTGTACCAAGTTGGGCAAATTCTTCGTTAGTACGGTGTTCTCTGATGATGTCTACGCCCTTATGGATGGCCATGTCTTCGTGTATCGAAAACCCTAGCCACATGTGTGCAACAATGTCAATACTTGGAATGGGTTCTTTGGCTATCGTATTTGGTGTGGAGTTTGTGGGTGTGACTTGTTTCCCCGCCTCACTTCTTCTACGCTTGGCACTTTGTGAGTCGGTGATGGGTCCGGTCCTAGGAGGTGGTGTGAGTGTGACTTCCGCTAGATTGATGGCGTCTAGGTGTGAGATGGACAAGACGGCTTGGTGCGGGGCGGCTAAGTGATCATTTTGTGAAGTGGAGTATTGAAGTGAACTTCCGCCGTGCTCGGGGGATATGTCCACTAGTTGCATATCTATATCTAAATCATGAGAGAGTGGGTCTTGTACCCTAAGTGGTGCTAGTTGGTTAGCTAAGGGGTTAGCTAAGGGGTCATCCTCTTCGTCACTATAAGCTTGGATTAGGGCCCTTCTTCTTCCAATGCTTCTGCTACTGACCTCTGTGCCGGATCTGCTACTTGGGGCCGTCTTCGATTTGGCCCTGGTTACGGGCTTTGGCTGGCTCAGAGTTCGCCCTCGGATGCCGTTGAGTCTGCCTTGGTTGTCGGTTTCTCCGCCTGCCTTCGATGTCGAGTTCGGTGTGGACCTCCCGCTCCGTGCTGGGCCCCTACTCAGTCGCTGCAGTCCCTCCTCGCCTTGTTGAGATCTTCCTGGTGCCATGGTTGTAAATTCGATGATGGCTCTGGGTGCTCCTACTCTGAGTGCTCTTGCTCCTACCTGCTCTTCTTGGCGATCTATCACCTGCTCTGTTCGGCGATCTAATACTTGCTGGGGGACTAGTTCGGAAGAGAGAGAGGCATTGAGGTTTGCCATTGTGTGGGAGTGTGGGAGAGATGAGTTGTGGGTGTTGAAATGTAAGGTTTGGGTGGGTATTTGAAGGCCTGAGGGTGAGTAGAGGGTGGAGGTTAGGGGGGAGGTAGGTGTAAATCTATTGTGGTTGTTTTGGGAGGGCTGTTGGCGATGGGTGGTGGTGGAGCGTAGGAAGTCTGTGTTTCGGGGTATGGGAAGGTGGGTTGTGAGGTTCGGGGGAGCGTTCTGGTCTAAAGTGAGGGAATCCAATGTTGTGTTTGTCTTTAGAGTGTTGGAATCCAATGTTGTGGTTGTCCTGATGTGATCTTGGCAGTAGTGTATTTGTTTTTTGTGTGTTTGTTGGGGGGGGCAGCATGCTGGGTGGTGGTCGCTCGCCGCGTGGGAGAGTTGGAGACTGTTTACATGCGGGTGGCCTTTGGCTGAGAGATGTGGCTGGAATCTATTAGGTTGTTTTGTGTGCTTTTTGAGGGGGAGGCATCTTGCTGCTGGATGACCTTTGGCCGCATGGGGAGGCGAGAGACATCGGCAGGGAGATTTTGGAGGTAAGCTTGTAATGATAGTATGTTTTTCTTGCTGGAGTTGCTTGTTGTGTGGGCATGCTTGGTGGTAAGTGCCAATATTCTTGCTTACCTTGTGGTGTATGATTGTGGGGCGTGGCGTGGGAGGGGCGGATGCAAGGGTGGAGCAACGCAACATCGAAGTAGTGCGGTAACTGTTGGTGGAAGCGGATGCGTGGCGGCGTGAAGGGTGGACGCTCTTAGGTGGAGTGTAGTTGGGAGTATGTGTTGGTGGGGTTAATGGTGTAGATAGTGGGTAGCTTGTGGATCTCACTTCCTGGAATTGGGAGTTGGGTGTAAGGTTTATGGGGGGTGATAGAGTGAGGTGTATATTGTGGTGTGTAAGCATACACAGTGTGATGGTGCTGAGAAGCACCCATTTGAATAAAAGCAGTCCATTGTTGTCGAAGTTGCTGGTTTCGGTTGAAGCACTTTGTGATACCTTCTCGCCTCGAGCTGGACGTGTTTGGTGTTTTCGCAGTCTCTGCTTCTCTCTCGCGCCTAGGTCTGGATGCGTCTGGTGCTTTCTCAGTTTCTGCTGTTTTGTTTCGGCTAGATCTGTGCTTCTCTGGACCGCTCGGAGAGGTGGTTGCTCCGCGGTGTAGCGAGTCTTCGGTGTAGAGCACTGGTTGGCTTTCGGTGTGACACTGTTTACGTTGCCGCTTGATCCGTGTTCGCTCTGGGGCGCTGTTAGGGTTAGGTTTGTTGCCGCTCCTTGTGTTGCATTCGCCGGGTGGTGGGTTGCGGCGTTTCTCCGTAGGCTCTCTGGTCTTTCTTCTTGCTTGCCGGGGTGTCTCCGTGCTTCTGCGGCGTCGCTCTTGCTGGCTCTCCTCATGGCTCCCTCGTGTCGTGCAGCAGGTGTCCCCTACAATAGTATTAAGGTATGAGTGGTCACATTATGAGCACTTCCAAC
>Ga0181537_10005419_pt1 | contig 10318 bp, 11 predicted proteins | sample PEATcosm2014_Bin_39_FD_119765 | JGI IMG/M metagenome (GOLD analysis project Ga0181537, IMG submission 119765) | Peatland microbial communities from MTU Mesocosm Facility, Houghton, MI, USA - PEATcosm2014_Bin23_10_metaG | ecosystem: Environmental > Terrestrial > Soil > Wetlands > Peat | place... | reverse complement strand
GTATGCAAAATATAAATGGGAGTATGCACACGATGCCTCCTAAATTTCCCACCTTGAACTCAAAAATCAAGCGTTTCATAGCTCAATGGACAACACGCCTTATTATAAAGGATATTGGATGTAGTTTGACTTTCGCGAAAGGTGACTAACCGAAATATCATCAACACTACTAGAATGTAGGGGGTATAGCAACGTTTCCTAGCAACGTCCGGATTATAGCCCCGCTTGATTGAGCAAACGTTGCTGTCACGGGGGCACGGGCTGGCTACGTTGTTTTCAAGCAACGTCTGCGAGTTCCAATGGTCCGCCTCCGTTCCCAACGTTCCCGCGCTGCCAGCTGTTGAAGGTACTGCTCTACAGCAGACCCTAATTTAGGAATTTACCTTGCTCTTGCACAGTAGGGGCAGCGATTTTGTCCAACATAGAAAAAGTATCACTATATTCGTTGATTTGGGAATTTTTCGGCATTTTGAGACAATAACAAATTTAAGAACATGGATAAAATCAAACAGATATTGGAGAATGTTGTAAGATGTAAATACTTTGAAGCGGGTGTTCATATCAAAGAACCCAATTAAGAACTCATATCAAGATGGTTTAGGGTGGAACACACAAACATTAGACCATACTATTGTGGTCCATATATTAATTTGAGACAAGAGAAAGTCTCTCAAATTAACGAATATAGTGATATTGAGTTTATTTCTAATTTCTTCTAATATTGCCTTTTTGTTTCGCAATAAACATAAAAGCTTCTAAACCGAGGTGTGCAAAAAATTTCCAAAATGTAGTCCCCGTACTTATGGCTGCATTTTCCAAGAATAGCAATTCATAGTAAAAAAAACATAGAGTTAGCAACATCCCAATAACATATGTGGAATTGTATTTCATTAATTAAGAATTTCCACACGGTGATCCCAATGATGTTGGGCACCCAACTCTCCAAACTACCCAAACGCAATACTATCCAAACATAGTTGTATTCTACCTAATTGGTAGAAACTTTTTCAACTTCCAGAAGTAACTTTTAAGCTAGTCACTGCCTGACTCCCCTATATAATCCTCATTTCCACTGTCAGACTCGGTCCATGATATGGTCTCCTCTGATATTAATTGTTCTCCAATATATCTACGAACAACAGATCTATGCTGATGTGTTTCTATTCTTTGTGGCTCCTGCGATGCTAACACATTGACATCCACCTCATATTCGTAATCTTCCTCCTCTGACTCTGATTCTTGATCGTCATCATTGACTTCCTCATTTGACTCTGGTTCCTCATTCACAAAATCAGCACTTACAGGCTCATTCTGTCCATTGTTGTTGGATACGCCGGTAACATCTTCTGGTACTAAACCCTCTACATCTTCACTATCAATTTCACCATCTCTGCTACCACCTGCAGCTGGCACACCTTTATAAACGACAGGGGTTGATCTCGGTTCCATTACTTTAATTAGACTCCAGCCCTTGTTGATTCTATCTTCGATGAAAAAAACTTGCTCGCAATCTTCTGGGTACATGAATGGTTCGTGTGTTGGTAAGTGTGAGGGCAGGGTAGTTCTGGTTTTCACACGTAGGAAACCACATTCATCTTGTACTAAATTTGGAGATGCCCTACGGGTTGAGTTGCTATCAAACCACTTTCCCTTCAGTAGGGTTACTTGGAAAGAGGTGAAATGAATTTGAACTATATTCTCTATGCGCCCAAAATATTGTGTCGATGTACCTTCCTCACCATTTGAAGTACTGTCATGAAAATGTGCGTTGATTCCTATAAAAGGCCACAAAAGGCAATGTTACATACAAATTCTTAAATACCTCATAAAAACAAATAAAATAACAAACGTCACTATAAAACATATAAACTTACCAGAGTCTTGTGTACTCTTGTTCACAGTTTCCCTTGCTTGTATGCGGAAAAATTTACCCTCAACCCACATATGGGTGAAGAATCGCACCTTCTGATGAGGCCCTAGAGCTAGATGGTATTCGCGGTCGGATATATTAATTCCCATGCCTATGAGTGCTTGGATTTGAGCCAATACCCACTCCTTGAATTCAGGAAGATTCTCCGGATCTTGGCCGTCATATGTGGCTCTCCAGTGGGCCATCGCTGGGTCATTTCTAAGAACAAAATTGTGGACTTGGTGTAGAAATACCCGCCCAAGAGGGTCTCGATCCAACCTTCGTAATTTATGGGATTTAGGCAATAACGACCCTGTCAGTTTGGGATCATCCCGTAAACGCCATAGTTGTGGTGACTCCGGAGATAAGCGGGTTGTGTATTCTGTGAGATAGTGCATTCCTTCAAAAAGGACATATCCTTCTGCCATAGATCCCTCTGGGCGTGCCATCTGTCTCACCCAACCTTTCATGACTTTCATGTATCGCTCTAAATAGTACATCCACCGATAATGGATGGGCCCGGCTAGATCCACCTCCCCGGGTAGATGCACAATGAGGTGTGGTTGAATGTCAAAAAAACTAGGTGGTAAATGTTGCTCCATCAGACATACTAGCTCTGCCGCTTCATCCACCATGCTAGGCACTATGGCCTTCAATATCTCTTTGGAACTCAACCACCGGAAAAATGCCCCAAGTCTGTAGATGATTTCTCTAATCTCTTTTGTCAAAAAACCTCTAATTGCTATAGGCAATAAATCGTGCAACAGATTGTGGTAATCATGTGTCTTCATTCCAGATATTCTGTTCTCAGGGAACTTATACTGGAAGGAAGACCCATACCCACGAGGTGTTTTAATATTTTTCAAAATATCAATTACCTCCTCAAAGTCAGCTTTAGATAACACCCACGGAGCGGGCGGTGAGGTGTAAATGGAATTGCCTCTTGCATCCATTCCGGACCGCTTTACATGCAAATGTGGCATGATGCCCATTGCGCCCATCTCCAACCTTTGCTCCACTGAATCTCCTTTTGTGCCCTTTGCATTAGTAATAGTTTTGAACAAAGCGGAACACACATTCTTCTCAATGTGCATGGGATCTAATAGATGAGGTATGAGGTGCTCCTGCGCAAAATTTAAAAACGTAGTATTAGAAAATTTTCATCATATTGCACATAAATAACCATATATTTTCTAACCATATAACATCTAATAACCATAATCCTCTACCTAATAGTGAACCTATTATTTTTTTTAACGTTTTTACACACTCCTAATTTCTTACCGCCCAATACTCCAGCTCGAAAAATATAGAACACCCCTTCATGCCACTAGTCTCCATAGATAATGTCCCTTCTTCTACTTTTTCCCATTGCGCAAGCCATTGCCAACCATTCCACCTCTCTGGTGGCCCCACACTTGTTTCCATTTTACCGTTGAATTTTTTTTTATGTCGTTGATGTCTCCACTTGTGATCTCTAGCTAAGAACTTGCGGTGACCATGGTAAATGGTCTTCCCTAGATGCTTGGTGCCATATGATGGAACTTCTTCTGGACCACATGGGGGGCATGCATAATAGCCTTGCGTTTGCAGTGTTGATGCAATACCGTAACCTGGATAATCGTGCATGGTCCACATCAACACCGCTCTTGCTACATATGATCGATCTGCCTCATTTGCAATTGACATATCGGTCACTCTTGCTCCATGCTCCCATAGATTTTTCAATTCATCGATGAGTGGCCGGAGATACACATTAAAGTCCTTCACCTTTTTCTTCCCTTCATTGGATACAGACCACATGCTTCAATTAGAGATAGCTCGTCAGACCTTATTTTAGCTACACTGTCCTCACTCCTATTTAGACTACACTTCACTAACCACTGATACACTTAGATTAGACTCCACTAGTCACTGATACACTTGCAGGTAAAAAAAGGCAATGGCTGCATGATGATATTTAGTACCTGGTATAATGGCACTCAAAATTATGTGGCTTGCCTTAATAGCTAGCCATGGTGGAATGTTAAGATTCACCAACATGATGGGCCATGTGGAATGACTCGTGCCATTGTTACCCCATGGGTTTACCCCGTCAGTTGCAAACCCAAGGAAAACATTCCCCAACCTGTTCCCTAAATGTAGGGGATATTTTTCTGTCATGTGCTTCCATGCTTTGCTATCAGATGGGATCCTCATTACACCATCCTTGCTAGCATGGTCATAGTGGTGCGTCATCAATCGCGCAAGTGCAGGGCTACGATATATTGATTGTATCCTTGGCGTCAGTGGAAAGTAGTGCATCCTCTGTTTTCACACATGTAGGATAGCAATTAGACATAATTACGCTGCGTAAGATAGAATTACAACTGCTATGTCATCTTCTAAAGTGATAGGAACAGTGTTTAAAGCCCATAAAGCACCTAAAACTTACCTTTCTTGGCACTTTCTTGCTTACAAGTCCTTCCTTGTACCTTGATCTGTTACACTTGGGGCAAGCGTTCAATGTTGAGTCAATTTCTCCATAATATAGAAAGTAATCACATGGACATGCGTCAATTGTATTGTAATCCAACCCAATTTCGGTCACCACGCGCCTCGCTTCCGCACGGGTTCGCGGTATTCTGGACTCAAGGTTTTTGTTGATCACATGGTCATTAATAGCTAGTAAAACATCATCCATACAAACATTAGTCATGCCTGGATGTTTGGCTTGAATTTTGAGGAATATCATTATGAACGCTAATCGGTTTGTGGATGCTCCATTGAATATGGGTGTTGAGGCCTCCTTTTCCAAGTTTGTTATCCCCTCGCCCTCGTGTGCTGGTGATTCAGAGTTACTTGGTCTTGGTGCAGTGCCAAGGCGGTCCAGAATAAAATCAGCCATTACTATGTCAGGGTGTTCACCCTCATCAAACCCTTCTTCTGTATTCACATTTGCCACGTCATCAAATGTGGGGTGGGGTCCTGGAGCCTCTATAGAATTAGGTCCTCCGCCCAGATCTCCAACCTCACCCAACCCTGCTCTATAGAAAGCCTGAGCCATGAAATTTCTGTGTGGTTAGTACCATGTACTGAAGGAAATAAATAAAGGATAAGGAAAAAAAAACCAGGTGTATGTAGTGTACCTCATATTTTGGTGCTATTGGCCGCGTCATCAGATGTCTTCCAATCACGGACATGAGTCGAACTGTGGGTCTTGGAAATTCCGCACATGATATGCAAGGGCATATATTGTGATAATCTAGTTCAATTCCCTCTCCCAATTGTCCATCACCCTCTGCTCCTGTGGTATTTCTACGCCTGGATTTCCGCACATTGAGTTGCCTAACGGGGTCTAACACCACTTGGTCAACAAGGTTCACAGTTTCAAAATCAACAACCCTTTTTTTCCGCCTAGGCATATTGCTTAATCAGCTGTGGCGCCCTTACCATAAAGTTTTTTAAGACATTGTATTAGTTTAGATATGAATGTCACAAAGCCATCTACACTCTACATTTGACCACATAGGCCAGGGATTTGGGTTCACTGAAGTAATCTACCACGCCATAAGTTGTTTCGTGATTTGGTGATTCCTAACCCTCTTATGGTATAGGGGTGTCATTACTGTAGTACTTGTGAGTTAATTAACCCCTCATCAACTGGGGCCAATCATGTAAATCTGTACGTCCCCATTAAACTCTGCCGTCAAAGTGAACTGACCCCTCTACATCACACTGCCACTGCCACCTCATTTTTCAAATATGCCACGTCACAACACTGACCCTTCCACAAAACAACCATTTGCCAACTAGGATTTTGTAAACCCTGCCACCTCGTGACTTGAGTCTGCCACCTCGGCACAAAGATCTGCCATGTTGACAAAAGGGCTGCCACCTCAGTGTAACCCCCCCCAGCCAATGTGGAATCACCTAAACCCTAAACCCTGGCGTCTTCTTCCAAGTAGTCTTCGCTGCTTGCATTTGTCTTTTTTGTTTTACGCTCCTAGCAGGTCACAGTCACGGAGACGCCCATTCGCATCCAAGATGGCGTTTACCAAATCTGCCAAACGCAAGCGGAAGCTGGTGGAGTCGGACACCGCAACCCACGTCAATGCGAAGAGAGTTCAAGCGCCCAAGTCCGGCCCGGCCAAAGATCACATTGAAGAACCCTCTGGATCTGGAAGTCCCATACCCCGGCGACGTTCAAAATTGAAGGAATCCCCGTTGAAGGTGTTGCGCAATGGCAAGGCCATTTCGGCCATAGCAGGTGGGCGGGGAGGTGGGCGGGGACGTGGAATGAGGGCGACAATGAAGAATGCCGTAGCCGAAGTTCTGGCTATGGCGGATGCGCTGAAGGCGGTAGTAGAGGAAGGAGCTCAAGCCAGCAAATCTGTGGCAGAAAAACAGGTTAGACATGACGAATCTTGTGGCCCAAAGAGTGTACCAGACACGGTGTGCACACCACCGCTTTCTCCCTCAGGTGGTGTGCACATCAACTTCTACATATCTCCCACCAGCCCTTTGTTGCAGGAGTCTACCCTAATGAGCGGCAGAGTTCTGCGTTCAGAGGGCAACTCGGGAGTAGTCACTGGAACTCCGATTAGGAGTCCTCTACCCCCTCGATGCTTAATTCCTCCTCTCTCTCCTTCTGTTGCTGACCCTCAGCCACCCGCCAATGCTCCTGTTGTTGTCCCACCTGAATGCCCATTGAGCACCCCTCATTCAATCCATGTTGTAGATAGCACCCCCATTGCAGAGAACCTTCAGTGCAATCCAGGTTCAACTGTAGCCCAAAATCCCACGCCAATTGCGCCAACTCCTCCAGTGTCAGCAAATGCAGGTCCGTCACACGTTGTAGATAGCACCCCCAGAGCTGAGAACATTGTGGGTTCTCCAGCTTCAAATGTAGCCCAGCATTCAAACCCAATTGCGCCTACCCCTCCAGTTTCGTGCAATCCAGGAGTGTCAAAATTGGGCCCCGATGTAGATGTCCGTCGGACTTCACCCACGCGCCCGCAGCCCACCACAAGTTTGTCGTACCTTTTGTCTTTCATGCCAGACCATGAAAAACGAAATTTTCTATCAAAACACCCCAAAGCACGTCTGTCTATATCCTCATCACCTGTACCTATCGAGAGCCATGGTGCAGCAGACTCACACTACTCTGTCAACACTAAGAGTGTTGAAGACGTACAGATAGTGTCTAGCATACCACCTGCTCATCCAGTCCGGGATGTAGAATTCCCATGCGCAAGCCAACCACAGGCAGGAGGAAGCCCAAGTTTGCAGGTGGAGGGCGAGAAGGAGCAATGTCCCAACAGCAAGAATGTTGATGATGTACAAATTGTGTACAGTACACCGCCTGCTATTCCTGTCCCGGATGCAGAGTTCGCATGCGGAAGCCAACCAGAGGCAGGAGGCCCAAGTTTGCAGGTGGAGGGCGAGAAGGAGTTGATTCCCCCCTCAACCAGTAAAACACCAGCAAAGTACAAGATGAAAGCCTTGCGAGAGAAGAAAAAAAAAACACAAGAAGAAGGGCGGCTCACCTAAAGGACTGCCGTCGATATCTGAAGGCGATCTGGGGGACAACTGTGGGGCTGACATTCCAGAACCTCACCTAGCCGAAGATTCGACACGTCTGCAGGAGGAGGCGGGGATACAATCCTGCGACCACACAGGTGCACCAGGTCCGTCATGTGGTCCCATGCCGTCAAACTCTCCTGCTTTCAATTTAGCTAAACCGCGCCGCAAGCATAGAAGGACCAGGGCACATCCGCATCAATCCAGCGGAGGATCGACAGTAGCTGCATCTCAAAGTGTTTCTGAACACACAAAGAGATCAGAAGACTTCGTCACTCCGGCCACGTGGGGCACGGCAGGAGAAATTCCTCCATTTGAGGTGAACACACTAGCAGCTCCAACTGGTGACTTTGCAGACCACATGAAGCAATATGCATTTGATCAGGGCAGCAAGGAGTTTCCATGGCATGTGAACTGGAACCGCCAGTGCCCTGAGCTGAAGGCACGGTTCGTTATGAGACTGAGGAAGGTCTACCCTGGCCCATGGGAATCAAAAACAATTCTCACTGCGGTGGGCGCTAATTTGAGGGAAAGACGGTGCCGATTGAAGAAAAAATTCGAGACGTACAAGAATTGGAGGACAGTGCCGAGACCAACTGGCTGCACAGCGTATTCTTTCCAAAAAATATACGAGCTCACAAAGGATACAAAGATCAACCGCAAGGCAGAACTTTGCAGGAGTGCAGCAAACAAAAGGATGAAGGAAGTGGGGTACTCTCACAAATGTGGGCCAACCGGTTTGAAGGGCCTCAGCGACAGATTTGTAAGTGTATTTTTTAATATTTTAATGTTTTTATATTTATATTTTATGTTTTTTAAGTTACCTGAACCCTATAACGATAAGTAGGTTCAGCCATAGATAAACTGTGTGTGAAACTAACCTGTAGTACTAATGAGAATCCAGTCACATTTGATTACATTTGTTACCGCTAACGTGTAGTAGTAATCTGATTTTGTAAGCTAAGGGTTTGGTCTTGCTTAAAACCCATGCTGATTTCTAAAAGCAAAAATGTAGGTTCAGCCTCGGATATCAATTCTGTTTGGCTAACTGCTAGTATTAATCGCACTTTATGAACTGGCTCTTGTGTAGAAGGCGGCATTTGGCAAAGTGCCAACCGAGTCGGACTTGGAGTACGGGAAAAGGCATGGGTTTGACAAACTGGAGGAGCGGGAGAATGCTAAACTGGCAGGCATTGATCCGAATTCATTGTCCACAACCAAAGATGGGGCACCTGTAAAAGAAAAGACCAAGAAGCAAGCAGACATAGGGAAGGGAAAGACCAAGAAGCATTTTGACCCTGATGATGAAGACAGTATCTCAAGCGGAAGCACGTCAGATTCTTCCGAGGGGTCTTACGTGGAGGTTGAGGTTACAAATTCTGATGGGTCTGACTCTGACGACTCTGAGTCAAGTGGTGAGGAGTAGGTGGTATGGTCTTGGCTGTGGAGATAATTTGGTGGAGTTCAGCTCATCGGATTGTGCATGGGTTATGTCATCCAGTTCTCTTGAGAATTTCAGGTCCATAGGTCGCCACTTTGTTTATATTGTATATATTACAGACCTTTTACACAGTCTGGAATGTACTATAGGCATGTACAAGTATTTTGTGAAGTTATAGCTTATTGGTGGTAATCACTGCATTTGTAGACATTGGCAAGAATTCTATGCCACCATTGAAACATTGAAGATACCATAGAAATTGGGAACAGAAACTACAATTTGGAAACCCAATGTATGTTATTTTTGGGCACAGAAACAGGTATTACAATTGTCTTGACTCTCTTTGAGATTGGAATTGTGAAACTTGAATGATTTGCATTTATATAGCCTGTGTGCAATTGACACTTCTTATCTTATATCATGTGTACTGTACCAAGTCCAATGAGAAGAATGGTATGGTCTAGCTTTAGTAAACCATCACCTACCCTAAACCATAAACCATTCATGCCTGGCAGTTCATTTGTTGAATCCAAAAAACGCTGGATGCATTTTCCCATGATGGATGATAGTCTCTTCTATGAAATTGGCTTTTTGAAGGAAACAGCCATACTTTCAAAATTGTGAATGATGCTACCAATTCCTGTACGACACGTGTTCACAATAAACCTATAATTAGGTCACAGCTAAGTCTACTACTAGCTAAGTCAGCCAAATTGAGCCATTCCATTTGGCTAATTCAAAAGTACACCATAATCAGCACTTTGAGAATAGAAATCAGACACCTAATTATAGAATCGTACAGCTGTAACAACACACTCTGTATGTCAGAATTAGCAATTTTGCGTTACTATGACATGATTGTATATTGCCACGTGGCAAGGCAATAAAAAGATAGAAGTAATGTTAGTTACTTGGGGGTATTTTGTAAAAGTAAAAAGTGACATTCCAATGAAAATAACACATCAGCTTTTCACCGCAAATTACGGACAACTCTAGTTATCTCCAAAATTTACTATGTGACGGTGAATTCAATGTGTAAAAACCAACGGTAAATATGACTTTAAATAGTATGGTGGGACCATGTCACTGGTGAAGGGAACGTTGAACTGTGGAAGAACCCGAAATCGGAGTGAGCCCGTAGAAACGTTGCTAATTCATGTTCTAAAACGTTGCTCATTTTGAGCAACGTTTTTAACGTTGCTTCGGCAACGTTTATGAAGCCCCCCTTACGAGAAGTGACCAGTGTATTGAGCAACGTTTAAAGCGTTGCAAAGGCACCATCATTCTAGTAGTGTGATCCTTGCTCAGGTTTAAGTGAAAGTGATCCAAAACTATATACTAACTTTGATCTTTATGAAATAAAAACTCATAAACATTTAGAAAGCATATGAATCTACAAAGCCAAT
>Ga0181537_10005417_pt1 | contig 10320 bp, 7 predicted proteins | sample PEATcosm2014_Bin_39_FD_119765 | JGI IMG/M metagenome (GOLD analysis project Ga0181537, IMG submission 119765) | Peatland microbial communities from MTU Mesocosm Facility, Houghton, MI, USA - PEATcosm2014_Bin23_10_metaG | ecosystem: Environmental > Terrestrial > Soil > Wetlands > Peat | place... | reverse complement strand
CGGGCCACCGACGATTACGAGGGCGCCCGGGCGCGGGTCGCCAAGTTCATAAACGCGGAGAGCCCCGAGGAGATCATCTTCACGCGGGGAACGACCGAGTCGATCAACCTCGTCGCCGCGAGCTGGGGCGGCGCAAACCTGGGGAAGGGCGACGTCATCCTCCTGACGGAGATGGAGCACCACAGCAACCTGGTCCCCTGGCAGCTCGTTGCGCAGCGAACCGGCGCGACGCTCCGGTACCTGCCCGTCACGGGTGACGAGGGGCTCCTCGACATGGCGGCCCTGGACCGGCTCCTGACCCCGGAGGTCAAGGTCTTCGCGTTCACCCACGTCTCCAACACGCTCGGCACGATAAACCCCGTGGCGGAGCTCTGCGCGCGGGCGCGCAGGGCGGGCGCCGTCTCGGTCGTCGACGCGGCCCAGTCGATCGGGCACATGCCGGTCGACGTGAGGGCCATGGGGTGCGACTTCCTCGCGTTCTCCGGGCACAAGATGGCCAGCGTCACGGGCATCGGGGCCCTCTACGGGAGGCGGGCGCTCCTCGACGCCATGCCCCCCTGGCAGGGCGGGGGCGGGATGATCTCGAGCGTCGAGCTCTTCGAGAGCCGCTGGAAGCCCTCGCCGGAGCGTTTTGAGGCGGGCACGCCAAACTTTGGCGACGCCGTGGCGCTCGGAGCTGCCTGCGACTTCCTCGACTCCCTGGACCGCGCGACCATCCGCGAGCACGACGGGGCCCTGGCCCGGACGGCCTACGAGCGCCTGGCGGAGCTGCCGGGGATAAGGATGATTGGGCCCAGGGGTGAGCGCGGGGGCCTCGTCTGCTTCGCCTTCAAGGATCTCCACGCGCACGACGTCGTCACGTTTGCCGACGAGGACGGGATCGCGCTTCGCGGCGGCCACCACTGCAACCAGCCGCTCATGAAACGTCTGGGTCTCACGAGCACGGCGAGGGCGAGCTTCTATGTCTACAACGAGGAGAAGGAGATAGACATCCTCGTCGCCTCGATGAGGAGGACGCTCAAGTTCTTCGGGCTGGACTGAGGCTTGCGTAGGGGCGCGCTGTTTTCCTGAATTGCCACCCCCATGAAACGCGCCCCGATCGCCGTCGCCGCCCTCGTCCTCGCATCGCTCGCCCCCGTCCGCGCCGACGAGGGCATGTGGCTCTTTTCCGCGCCGCCGCGGGACAGGATCCAGGCGGCCTACGGCTTCAAGGTCGGGGACGCGTGGCTCGACCACCTGATGAAGGCCTCGGTCCGGTTCAACAGCGGCGGGTCGGGGTCCTTCGTGAGCGGCGACGGCCTCGTCATCACCAACAACCACGTCGGGCTCGACGCGCTCCAGAAGATGAGCAACGAGAAGAAGAACTTCGTCCACGACGGGTTCTACGCGGCGACGGCCGCCGACGAGGTCAAGTGCCTCGACCTCGAGCTCAACGTCCTCCAGTCGACCGAGGACGTGACCGCCCGCGTCAACGCCGGCGTCCCCCCGGGCGCCGTGGGCGACGACGCGGCCAAGGCCCGGCGCAAGGTCATCGCCGACATCGAGAAGGAGTCGAAGGACGCGACGGGCCTCCGAAGCGACGTCGTGACGCTCTACCAGGGCGGCGAGTACCACCTCTACCGCTACAAGCGCTACACCGACGTCCGCCTCGTCTTTTCCCCCGAGCAGCAGGCCGCGTTCTTCGGGGGCGACCCCGACAACTTCGAGTTCCCCCGCTACGACCTGGATATCTGCATCTTCCGGGTGTACGAGAACGGCCAGCCCCTCCACCCCGAGCATTTCCTGAAATGGTCCGAGACGGGACCCAGCGAGGGCGACCTCGTGTTCGTGTCGGGCCATCCGGGGACGACGGAGCGCCTGTTCACGGTGGCCCAGCTGGAGATGCTGCGCGACGTTGCCTACCCGTCGCTCGACGAGGCCCTGAAGCGCCGCGACGCGCTCCTGACGGCGTGGAGCGCCCGCAGCGACGAGAACATGCGCCGCGCAAAGGAGGACCTCTTCTACATCCGCAATTCCCGCAAGCTCTACGACGGCCTGATCGCGGGGATCCAGAGCCCGCAGCTCATGGGCGCAAAGGAGGCGGCCGAGGCGAGCCTCAAGTACCAGCTGGCCCAGAGGGCGGACGGCAAGGAGGCCCTGCGGGCCTTTGACAGGATCGCCGTCGCGGAGGGGGCCATCTCACGCATCTACGTCCGCGAGCGGATGCTGGAGGCCGAGCGCGGCTTCAACTCGGATCTCTTCGACTTCGCGCGCACGCTCCTGCGGGCGGGCGACGAGGGGCCCAAGCCGAACGGCGAGCGCCTCCCGGAATTCGCCGACCAGAAGAGGGACTCGCTCGAGCTCGGGCTCTTCTCGGAGAAGCCCGTCTACCCGGACATGGAGATCCTTACCCTGGGCGACTCCCTGACAGAGCTCGTGGAGACGCTCGGCTACGGCGACCAGACGGTGCAGGACGTGCTTGCGGGCAAGTCCCCGAGGGCGCGGGCCGCTGAGCTTGTCCTCGGCACGAAGGTGGGCGACATCGCCGTCCGCAGGAGGCTCTACAGCGGCGGCACGGCCGCCGTGCTGGCCGCCCATGACCCGATGATCGAGCTCGCCCGGACGATCGACGAGGAGTCGCGCACGCTGAGGAAAAACTACGAGGCCGAGAAGGAGATCGAGCAGCAGGCGCAGGCCGTCATCGGCAAGGCCCGCTACGACATCCTGGGGGCCAGCACCTATCCCGACGCCACGTTCACGCTCCGGCTGGCCTACGGGACCGTCAAGGGCTACGAGGAGAACGGCGCCCACGTCGCCCCCCTTACGACGATCGCCGGCCTCTACCAGCGCTCGGCCGAGCACGGCGACAGGGAGCCCTTTGACCTGCCGCAGAGCTGGGTCGACAGGAAGGCCGACGTGAACATGGCGACCCCCCTGGACTTCGTCACCGACTGCGACATCATCGGGGGCAACTCGGGAAGCCCCACGGTGAACGGCGCGGGGGAATTCGTGGGCATCATCTTTGACGGGAACATCGAGTCGCTGCCGGGCGACCTGGCCTACGACGGCGTCCAGGCGCGCTCCGTCAGCACGGACAGCGCCGCGATCCTGGAGGCCCTGCGCAAGGTCTACCGCGTCACGCCCCTAGCCGACGAGCTCGTCAGCGGCCACCGCTGATCCAATCCATAGCCCTGGTAGCGAGTCCGTCGAAGGCGCGGACGCAGAGCTCGAGGTGCTCCTCCCTCGTGTCCTCGATCTTGTTGTGGCTGATCCCATGGAGGCTCTGGACGAACATCATGACGGTCGGCACACCCGCCCGGGCCACCTCGGCCGCGTCGTGGAGGGGTCCCGACGGCAGCCGGTGGACGCTGCCGCATGTCTCGCGGATCGACTCCTCGCATAGCGCGATGAGCCCGGTGTCGAAAAGGACGGGGTCGATCTGCCAGATCCGCTCCCACGAGACGGACACGTTCCCCTCACCGGCGAACCGGCCGGCGGCCTCGCGGGCCGCGAGGAGCATCCGGGCGAGCGCCGCGCCGTCCAGGTGCCGCTGGTCGAGCGTGATCCGGCATTCCTCGACGACGCTGGTGACGATCCCGGGCTTGGTCGTGCAGGATCCTATCGTGCAGACGCCGCCCTCCCTCTCCGCGATGCGGTAGATCTCGGGGCCCATCCTCGCCGCCGCGAGAAAGGCGTCCCGGCGGCGGTTCATCGGCGTGCTGCCCGAATGGGCGGCCTGGCCCCTGAACGTGATCGCGTGGCGCTCAACGCCGAAGGTGCCGAGGACGGCGCCCAGGGGAAGGCCAAGGTCGAGGAGCACGGGGCCCTGCTCAATGTGCAGCTCCAGGTACGCGGCCGCGTTTTTCAGCTCCCTCCCGCATTTCTTGACGCCCTCGAAGTCGACGCCGATCGCCTTCAGGGCGTCCGGCAGCCGGACGCCGTCCCTGTCCCGAAGGGCCCTCGCCTCGTCCATGTCGAGGGTACCCGAGCAGGCGGAGGACCCGAAGAGGCTCTTGCCGAACCTCGCCCCCTCCTCGTCCGCCCAGTCCACCAGGCGGATCGTGACCGGGGGTTCGCCGCCGAACTGCGCGGAGATCCTTCTCAGGATCCCGACGCCCGCCAGGACGTTCAGGCAGCCGTCGAGCCATCCCCCGTTCGGGACGGAGTCCATGTGCCCGCCGATGAGCAGCGCCCTCTCGCTTCGCCCCTTGAGCGTCGTCCAGAGGTTCCCCGCCTCGTCCACGTGGATCTCGACCGGGAGCCCCTCCAGTTTCGCGCGGAGCCAGGCCCTTGCCCTCAGCCAGGTCTCCGTGAATGCGACCCGCTGCGCGCCGTTCTCGTCCGAGGTGAGGCTCCGGAGCTCCTTGAGCTCGGCAACCGTCCGCTTCGCGTCGATGGAGGCGTTCATCTTGAGTCGGAAGGCGCTGAGGGTGGCGCAGTTGCTGCTTGGAAACGAGTGTTTTCTGGGCAAGATTCCCCGGGTCCCGATCACCTATGCCTACACTCGCCACCACCGTCGACGGGCTGCGCCTTCCCAATCCGTTCATCATCGGGTCGGGGCCCCCGGGGACGAACCTGAGCGTCATCAACAGGGCCTTCCGAGAGGGCTGGGGCGCCGTGATCGCGAAGACGATCAGCCTGGACTCCTCGAAGGTCGTCAATGTCACGCCGCGCTACGCGAAGCTGCTCTCGAGCGACGGCAAGGAGGTCATCGGCTGGGAGAACATCGAGCTCATCAGCGACAGGCCTTTCTCCATCTGGCTCGACGAGTTCAAGAAGTGCAAGGACGCCCATCCCCAGGGCGTCCTCATCGCCTCGATCATGGAGGAGTACCGGAAGGACGCCTGGGTCGAGATCGTCGAGCGCTGCGAGGGGGCCGGGGTCGACGCCTTTGAGCTCAACTTCTCGTGCCCCCACGGCCTGCCCGAGCGCAAGATGGGGGCCGCCATGGGCCAGGACCCCGACGTCCTCGAGGAGGTGTGCGGATGGGTCATGGCCGCCGCAAAGCGCCCCGTGTGGGCGAAGATGACCCCGAACATCACCCACATCGAGGACCCGGTGCGGGCCGCCCTGCGCGCCGGGTGCCAGGGAGTGAGCGCGATCAACACGATCCGGAGCGTGATGGGCGTCAACCTGGAGACGCTCAAGCCGGAGCCCTCGGTCGAGGGCTGGACGACGCCGGGGGGTTATTCGTCGAGGGCCGTCAAGCCGATCGCCCTGCGGATGGTCATGGAGATTGCGACCCTCATCCGCAAGGAGTTCCCCGGCAGGTCGCTCTCGGGCCTGGGCGGGATCGAGAGCGGCTCGGACGCGGCGCAGTTCATCCTCCTCGGCTCGGACACCGTGCAGGTGTGCACGGGCGTCATGAAGGCCGGCTACGAGTGCGTGAAGCCCATGTGCGACGAGCTCCTCGCCTTCATGGAGAAGCAGAAGTTTGAGACGCTCGCCGACTTCAAGGGCAAGAGCCTGGACTTCTTCACGACGCACGCGGACTTGGTCAGGCGCCAGGGCGAGCGCAAGGCGGCCCAGAAGGCGGCGGCGGCAAAGAAGACGGTCGCCTCCGACGGCGAATGGAGCGGGGACGAGTTCGTGAAGCAGTCGGACGCGCTTTCGCGGCAGTAGCCTCGAATTGCCGATGATTCGACCGGTCAGGAAGGAGGACGCCCCGCAGATCGCCGAAATCTACCGCCCGTATTGCGAGGACAACTGCGTCTCATTCGAGGAGGTGGCCCCTGGCGCGGCCGAGATTGCGGCCCGCATCGAGAAGATCTCGCGCCGCTTCCCGTACCTCGTCGACGACGTGAACGGCACCATCGCAGGCTACACCTACGCGTCCAACCATCGGGAAAAGGCCGCCTATCGCTGGGCGGTGGAGTCGACCATCTACATCCACGAGGGTTTCCGCGGCAAGGGGGTCGGCCGCGCCCTTTACACGGAGCTGTTTGCGCGCCTGCGCAAGCAGGGCCTCGTCAAGGCCTATGCGGGGATCCTCGTGCCAAACCCGGCGAGCCAGGCGTTTCATGAGGCAATGGGCTTCACCCTCGTGGGAATATATCGCAAGATCGGCTACAAGCTCGGAGCATGGAGGGATGTCGGCTGGTGGGAGCTCTCGCTCCTGCCGCAGTCCGGGAGCCCGGCCGAGCCCACGCCACCCGAATCGTCCACACTGAAACTCTCATGAAGCCTGCACACCTCACACCGTGCCCCCTTTTCATCGGCGGCGAATGGATCCGGCCGAAGATCGCGGGCACCCCGGTCTTCAACCCGTCGACCGGTGACGTCATCGCGGAGTGCCCAGCGGGCGGCGCCGCCGAGGTCAACGCGGCCGTCGAGGCGGCGGCGGCGGCGTTCCCGGGCTGGAGGGACACGCCCGTCATCGAGCGGGCCCGGTATTTCTTCAGGTACCGCCAGCTCGTCGAGGAGAACTTCGACCGCCTCTGCGCCAGCATCTCGCTCGAGCACGGCAAGACCCTCGTCGAGGCGCGCGGCAGCATCTACCGCGGGATCGAGAACATCGAGTACGCCTGCGGCGCCCCCACCCTCCTCTTCGGCGACACCCTTGAGAACATCGCCCGCAACGTCGACTGCGAGACGTACCTGCAGCCGATCGGGGTCTGCGCGGGGATCACCCCCTTCAATTTCCCCGCCATGGTGCCCCTCTGGATGTTCCCGCTTGCGATCGCCTGCGGGAACACGTTCGTGCTGAAGCCGAGCGAGAAGGTGCCGCTGACCTCGATCATCCTCGCGGAGCTCCTCGAGAAGGTCGGCCTGCCCAAGGGGGTCCTCAACATCGTCCACGGCGGCCGCGAGAGCGTCGACGCGCTCCTCGCCCACCCCAAGGTCAGGGCGGTCTCCTTTGTCGGCTCGACGCCCGTCGCGAAATACATCCACGAGACGGGAACCCGCAACGGCAAGCGCGTGCAGGCGAACGGCGGGGCCAAGAACTACGTGGTCGTGATGCCGGACGCGGACATGGCCCGCACGGCCGAGGCCCTGGCCTCAGCGGCCTTCGGGTGCAGCGGCGAGCGCTGCATGGCGGGCTCGACGGCCATCGCCGTCGGCAGGGCCGGAGCCGACCTGTTGCCGCAGATTGTCGAGGCAGCCCGGTCGATCAAGGTCGGGCGCACCGACACCTCCATGTCGCAGCCCGACATGGGCCCGCTCATCACGGGGCCCCACCGCGACCGGGTCGCCGCGCTCGTCGATTCGGGGCAGAAGGAGGGGGCCACCGTCGCGTGCGACGGGCGCGGCATCAAGGTCGCCGACGCGCCGAACGGGTTCTACCTCGGGGCCACCGTCCTCGACAATGTGCGCGAGACGATGGCGATCGCCCGCGAGGAGGTCTTCGGCCCGGTCCTGAACGTCATGAGGATGGAAGACCTGGGGGGCGCCATAGAGGCGGCGAACAGGTCCGCGTACGGCAACGGGGCCTCCATCTTCACCTCGTCCGGCGCCGCGGCCCGCGAGTTCAAGCACCGGGTCAAGGCGGGGATGGTCGGGATCAACGTCGGGGTCCCGGCCACGATGGCCATGTTCCCGTTCACCGGCTGGGACGCCTCGTTCTTCGGCGACCTCCACATCCAGGGCCGCGAGGCCGTGCAGTTCTACACCCAGCAGAAGGTCGTGACGCAGCGCTGGTTCGGGGGAACGGTCGGGGACGTCTGGAGGAAGTGACGCTGCCATGTCGCTCCTGATCAGGAACGGGGAGATCGTCACCGCGGATTCCCGCTCGAGGGCGGACATCTACTGCGAGGGGGAGACGATCACGCGGATCGGCGCCGGACTGGAGGCGCCCCCGGGGGCGCAGGTCGTGGACGCGACGGGCAAGTACGTCTTTCCCGGGTTCATCGACCCGCATGTCCACATCACGCTGCCGTTCATGGGAACCTTCGCGAAGGACACCTACGAGACGGGCAGCAAGGCCGCGCTTGTCGGCGGCACGACGACCCTCATCGAGATGTGCTGCCCGAGCCGCGCCGACGACGCCCTCGCCGGCTTCGAGCACTGGATGGCCCAGGCCGCCGGCCGCTCGGCGTGCGACTTCACGTTCCACATGGGGGCCACCCGGTATGACGCGGCGACGGAGTCCCAGCTTCGGGAGATCGTCCGGCGCGGGATAAGCTCCTTCAAGATCTTCCTCGCCTACAAGGGGGCGTTCGGGATCGACGACTCGGAGCTCTACCGGACGCTGAAACTCGCCCGCGAGCTTGGCGTCGTCGTCACCGCCCACTGCGAGAACGAGACCCTCGTGGCCGAGAGGCAGCGGGAGCTCCTCGCCGAGGGGCGCACGGGCACGGGCGAGCACCACGAGAGCCGGCCGCCCGTCGTGGAGGCCGAGGGGGTCAACCACCTGATGACGTTCGCCGAGGTGACGGGCGCCCACACCTACATCGTCCACCTGAGCTGCGCCCGGGCCCTCGGCCGGGCGATCGCGGCCCGCAGGCGCGGGGTCCACGTGAGCGTCGAGACGCTGATCCAGTACCTCGTCCTGGACAAGACGTGGGCGGAGAAGCCGGATTTCGAGGGCGCGAAGTACGTTATGTCGCCCCCGCTGCGCGACGCGGCCAACCAGGCGGTCCTGTGGGACGGCCTGCGCGACGGGCTCATCCAGACCGTGGCGACGGACCACGCCCCGTTCGATTTCCAGAGCCAGAAGCAGATGGGAAGGAGCGACTTCACGAGGATCCCGAACGGCATCCCCTCGCTCGAGGAGAGGATCAACCTCCTCTACACGCACGGCGTGCGGGCGGGACGCATCGACCTGCACACGCTCGTCAACGCGGCGAGCACGCGGATCGCCAAGGAATTCGACCTTTTCCCGCGCAAGGGGACGATACAGCCCGGGGCGGACGCCGACCTTGTCGTCTTCGACCCCGCGTACCGGGGGGTCATCTCGGCGAAGACGCAGCACATGAACGTCGACTACAGCGCGTTCGAGGGATGGAAGATCGAGGGGCGGCCGAGCGTCGTCACCGTGAGGGGCGAGGTGGCCGTCCGCGACGGGAAGTTCGTCGGCGATCCCGTTCGGGGCCGGTTCCTGAGCCGCACCCCGAGCAGGGCGTGACGGGGCGCTACGCGCCGCCGCCCCGCACAACGACGGTCACGTCGCCGCCGCTCGTTCGCAGCTCGAGGAGCGGGCCGCCGCCGTTCACGTCCCCGGAGAGGCTGCTCTTGCCGACGCCCCCGTGGTCGATCGTGATCGTGAGCCCGTCGGCCTTGACGTCGCCGCCGCTCGTCGAGGCCGCGAGGTGGAAGCCCGATCCCCGCCCCACGGTCGCCCTGACGTCGCCCCCGGACGTCGTGAGCGAGCTGTCTCCCTTGAGCGGGCCCACGAACACGGCGCGCACATCCCCGCCGCTCGTGTGGGCGCTCACCGTGTTTTCCGCGGCCTCGATCTTTATGTCGCCGCCCGAGGTCCTGAGCTCGGCCGGACCGACGAGGCGTCCCGCCGAGATGGTCCCGCCGGAGGTCGAGAGCTTCACGCGCCCCTGCCCCGCGGCCAGGTCGACATTGCCCCCCGATGTGGTGGCGTCGACCTCCCCGCCGACCCTGCCGAGCCTGATCTCGCCGCCCGACGTGCGGGCCAGCACGGTGCCGTCAAGGTCCCCCACCGCGATGTCGCCGCCCGAGGTCTTCAGGTCCACGGAGGCGCCGGGGGGCACGGTCACGATGAAGTCGACCTCGACGGGCGGCCAGCTGCCGAAATGAAAATTGCCGTCGTCCTTGAAGGAGGCGCTCGCGACGACGTCGCTGCCGTGCTGCTCGATCACGAGATCCAGCCTCTGCAGGACAAGGTCGGCGTCGGCCTCGCTCGAGGCACGGATGTGCTCCCTCGCCGTGACGTGCACCGTGTTGCCGGCCAGGGGGTCCACGCGGATCTCCCCGCCGGAGGTCGAGACCCTCAGGTGCACGCCCGGATCGACCAGGAATGTTTTCTCGACGACGCGCTCCACCTTGGCGGACGCGGTGGCTGCGGCCGCGGCGAGGATGCCGGCGGCAGCAAGGAGACGGGGGATGTGGGTCATAAATGGGGGGCTTGCCCAGTATAACACCCTCGGAGCGCCGAGAGTTACAGAATCCTCAGCGATTCCCGGCGCGAGATTTGCTGCTCGTCGCGACCGGGCGGCCCTCCTAACTTCCGGAAGCACCCGCAAAGGCGATGGCCAAGTCATTTTCAGAACTCAACGACCAAGAGATACTCGCATTGGCCGTGTCGCTTGAGGAGGAGGATGGGCGCATCTACGGGGATTTCGCCGAGCGGTTCAGGGATGCCTATCCCTCCACGTCCGAGACCCTTTCGAGGATGCAAAAGGAGGAGTCCGGGCACCGGCAGATGCTCAT
>Ga0181537_10005416_pt1 | contig 10325 bp, 9 predicted proteins | sample PEATcosm2014_Bin_39_FD_119765 | JGI IMG/M metagenome (GOLD analysis project Ga0181537, IMG submission 119765) | Peatland microbial communities from MTU Mesocosm Facility, Houghton, MI, USA - PEATcosm2014_Bin23_10_metaG | ecosystem: Environmental > Terrestrial > Soil > Wetlands > Peat | place... | reverse complement strand
TGCTTTACGATCGCGCGCCGCGGGCGGCGGGACATACTCATTATTCCCTGAGCCGCATGCTGCATTTCGCCCTCGATGGCGTGACCGGTTTTTCGGCGGCGCCGCTGCGGCTGGCGCTCTGGCTTAGTCTTGGTTGCGGCGCGCTGGCGTTTTTGCTGCTCGTTTATGTCGGCTTGTCGTGGCTTTTCTTCGGCACTATTCGCGGCTGGACCAGTCTCGCCTGCATGATGCTGTTCTTCTCGGGCCTGCAGTTTTTCTGCATCGGAATGATCGGCGAGTATGTGGGGCGCATTTATCTTGAAAGCAAACAGCGGCCACTGTTTGTCGTCGACCGCGTGTGCGGTGGCGCCGCGGGTGGCGACCGGCCCTTATGAAATTGCGCCCCGGCTTTGCATCCGCCGCCGTTATTCTGGCCCTTGTCGGCATGCAAGCCCTCTTCGTGGCCAGTTATGTCGGGCATGAGCACACGATTTATTTCTGGGATCACGCCATGTATTTCGACATGGTCCGGCGTTTTTATTTTACCCTGACCCAGAATCCTTCAGCTGGCTGGGCGCTTTTTAAAAACGCGCTGTCCGGCAATTACAATCTTATATTCGCGCTGCCTTCCTGCGCGAGCTTCGCGCTACTCGGCCCGACGCGACTTGTTTTCATTCTGACGAATTTTTTCGTTTTCTTTCTCGCTTACGAGATCGCGATCGCGTTTTTTCTCCGGCACATGCTGAGTTTCAACTGGGCGAGCGCGCTCATTCTGAGCCTCGTTGCTTGCGCGCTTGTGCCGCCCTTATGGCTGCCCTTGCTCGAAGGCTATCCTGATGCGGGTGCTGCGGCTTGCATTATTTTCGCTGCCGCTTTGGCGCTGAAGGGGCCGGGAGAGAGCCGCATAATTCCAAGAGCGCTGGCGCTTGGCCTTATCCTTGGGCTGGCTGTTCTTTTGCGGCGACATTTCGTTTATCCCGCTTTTGCGTTGCTGGGTGCGCTGGGTGGAATGGCGTTTTGGGACGCGGCGCGTGCGCGCGAAGAACGCTGGGAAAAAATGGGACGCGCGGCTCTTTATTTCACGACATGCGGCTTCGCGTTCAGCGGCCTTCTTTTCCTTGTCGCGCCAGATTTTCTGCACGACGCCCTGACCACGAATTACCGTGTGCTTTACCTCTCTTATCAAAGACCGCCGCTTGTTTTTCTATATTTCGTTTTAGGCGGTTTCGGTTTCGGGCTTTTGCTAATTGCTCTTAGCGGATTGCTTCTGCTGGCGCGCTCGAGCGAGGCCGGAGGAAAAGCGGCCGCGCTAACGGCGCTTTATACTTTTTTATGGCTCGCCGTCTGGTGCCTCGGGCCGGATCAGATGGGTCATCATTACATCCTACACGCATTGCCGTTCTTTACCGTCCTGGGCATTGTCGGCTGGTTTGTTTTCCTCGCACCGCGTGTGGGGACAAAAAAATATATCTGGGGCGGTTCGCTGGCTTTGTTTCTCGCCGCCAACAGCGCCTGGGCCTTGTGGCTGTCGCCAGACGGCGTTTGGCCTAACGATAACGGAAGGCCTGAATTATTTTCGGCCCCACGGCCGCCCGTCGTGCGCGTGGATTATGATGAATGGCTGAGGCTTGCCGACTATCTTCGACGCACGACCAAGCCGGATGATCATCTCATGATCGTGGGCTCGTCCTTTGTATTCAATCAGGATATTCTGCACAGTATTTACGCGGACATTCTCGGCGTGCCCGATATGACCACGCGTTTTCCGAAAGCGCCCGAAATCGATCATGAGGAGCCAGCGCCGCTCGATGTATTCGCGGCTTCGGATGTGTATGTCGTGGCGGCGCCGGCGCAGTATCATCTCGATCCCGCCGGACAGCACGTCGTAACGGCGGCTGCAAATCGCTTCCCTCCGCCGCCGGCTTACGCGGCTTTATTTCGCGCCGATGACGTCACGTTTCATCTCGCCGATAACGTGACGGTAAAAATCTGGCGACGCCGTGACTGGACGCCGGCAGCTTTGCGCGCGGCGATGGAAGACATACGGCGCGATGCACCGCGAGATCCGTCTTTCGATCAGGATTGGATTGCGACGGCGTTGCCGCTGATCGCGCAAATTCGTACCGATAATGGCAACCGTACGAATGTGGCGGGACTCTTTACCTCTGACCATCGAGGTTTGAAGCTCTTTTTCGATTACCCGCTCGCCGCGGGAACGTATCAGCTTGGCCTTTCGGCCGCGAGTAACTGTCCTGACCTTCAATTCCATCTCGACATACTGGCGGCTGACGGACGTGTAGAAACGGCGAAATCATTTGCGCCTATTTTGCTGCCGGGTCAGGTTTTCCAGTCTTTCGCATCACCGACCGGGGATCACTTTTTACGGCTCGATCTTGCGACGGAAACCGCGTCTCTATGCCGCGTGGACTTAGGCGGTCTGCAAGTGAAAAAGGCGCCTTAACGCCGCTTGCCAAGCGCGCGGGATGCGCTATTTTCGCCTTCTTCCTCCTGCGGCCGACCGGAGAATTTTATGCCTGACATCAGGATCAAATCGCTGGATGAAAAAGAATTCGGCGCCTATTACGCAGCGCCTCCGAGCCATACCGGACCCGGCGTTCTGGTCATTCAGGAAATTTCCGGCGTGAGCGCTTCCATGCGCCAGATCTGCGACGACTTCGCGGCCAAGGGCTATATGGCGCTGTGCCCCGATCTTTTCTGGCGCCAGCAACCGGGTGTCCAGCTGACCGACAAGACGGCGGCCGAATGGGAGCGCGCTTTCGAGCTTTATAAAGGATTCGACGTCGAGGCCGGCGTGCGCGACCTTCTTTCGACGCTGGCTCATATCCGCGGTATGAGGGGCTGCACCGGAAAAGTCGGCGTGGTCGGCTACTGTCTGGGCGGTAAGCTCGCCTATCTTATGGCCGCGCGCAGCGATGTCGACGCGTCGGTGAGTTATTATGGCGTCGATCTCGACAAATTGCTGGATGAGATCCACGATATCCGCATGCCCTATCTCATGCATATCGCCGGTCTCGATAAATTCGTATCGGCTCAGGTACGCGAGAAAATACTTGCCGCGATCAAGAAAAATCCCGTCATCACGGCTTATGTGTACGATCACGTTGATCACGCTTTTGCGCGACCGGGCGGGCAGAATTACAATAAAGACGCCGCCCTGCTCGCCAATGTCCGTACAGACGAGTTTTTCGCGAAGAACTTACAGGGCTAGGCGCTGCGGCGCCAAAGCGGATCCTTGATCTGCGCCAGAAAATTTTCATGCGCCTTGATTTCCTCTTCCGACGGCGCATGCGTACGCGGCGCTATAAACTCGCGCGAACGTTCTTCGGCGATTACAACTTCGCTCACTTCCGCAACGGTCACCGCGAGGCCTGGCTGCCTGCCGCCGCGCAATTCGAGATAAACGTCGGCCAGAAGCCGCGCGTCCAGCAAGGCCCCGTGCAATTGGCGGTTCGAGGCATCGACGCCGAAACGCTTGCACAGGGCATCAAGCGAAGCCGGCGCGCCGGGAAACATCTTGCGCGCCAGAGGAAGCGTATCGATCACGCGCGCCGTGCCAAGCGGCGCAAAGCCATGCCGCGCAAGCTCGGCATTGATAAAGCCGAGATCGAAGCTGGCATTATGCGCAACGAGCGGCGCATCGCCGATGAATTGCAAAAAAGCGTCGGCGACTTCAGCAAAAAGGGGTTGCTTGGCGAGAAACTCGTCTTTCAGCCCGTGCACCAACGCAGCCTCGACCGGCATTTCGCGCTCGGGATTGAGATAGCTCTGCCACGTCTGGCCGGTGGGTACATGATTCAAAAGCTCGACGCAGCCGATCTCGACGATGCGATGCCCCTGCGCGGGGTCGAGCCCGGTGGTTTCGGTATCGAAGATGATTTCGCGCATTTCAGTCCTTGAAAATCCTCTCTAGCACGATACGCAGATTTTTTCTCGTTTCCTTATGGCTGCCGCCCGTATCGACAATAAAATCGGCGATTTTACGCTTTCGCGCGTCCGGCATCTGGCGCGCACGAATCGCTTTTAGTTTCTGCGCGGTCATACCAGGGCGTTGCAGCACGCGTTTTTTTTGAATGGCTTTCGGCGCCACGACGCAAATCGTATAATCGCAGCGCGCCTCCCCGCCGGTTTCGAACAAAAGCGGGATTTCGAGGATGGCGGCGGGATATTTTTTCCGGCGCGCCTTGCGTAAAAATTCATTCTCCGCACGCCGCACCAAAGGATGCATAATTTCTTCCAGTTTCCGCAATTCTCTGGGCTGGCCGAAAACAAGCCGGCCGAGCCGCGCGCGGTCGATCGCGTCGCGCCTGAGCGTTTGCGGGAAAAGCTTTGCCACCGGCCTCACGGCTTTGCCGCCCTCGCGCAAAAGCGCATGCACTTCCTTATCGGCCTCGTAAATCGGCAGGCCGAGCGCGCGCAGGATTTTCGCCGCCGCGCTTTTGCCCATGCCGATACCGCCGGTAAGGCCGATGATCAGCATGCGTTTTTGCTTTTTCATAAAACCTCAACCATGGAAGCGCGCAATTCGGGTGTGACCCCGGGCCGAACGCCGAAAAAACTCTCGAAGGCCGGTTGCGCCTGATAAAGCAGCATGCCGAGCCCATCGATGATTTTATGCTCGCGCGCCTGCGCCCGCTTCAAAAGGCCCGTCATCAGAGGTGCGTAGACGAGATCGGTCACGGCCGCCTTGCGCGCGAGGCCATCAATCGTCACCTCAAGCGGCGGCTGGCCTTGCATGCCAAGCGACGTGGCATTGACGAGGAGCGTCGCACCATCCATCGCCGAGCGCGCGCGATCCCAGGGGAAAATCTCGATCATGCCGCCCATCTGGCGCTTAAGCGTTTCGGCCCGCTCCGGCGTGCGGTTAACGATGCGAATTTCCTCCGCGCCCATATCCTGCAGCGCCACCAAAACGGCGCGCGCCGAACCGCCCGCGCCGAGGATCACAGCAGGCCCCGCCCGCACATCGACCCCTGAGCTCAGCAGATTTTGCATGAAACCGTAAACATCCGTGTTGCGGCCTTCCAGCGATCCATCCGCCCGCACCACGACCGTGTTGACCGAGCCGATGCGCCGAACGATGGGGTCTAGCTCGTCCATCGACATAAGCGCCTTTTCCTTGTGCGGAATGGTGAGATTGACGCCCTGAAACCCGTATTTCGGCAGATTCTCCAGAGTTTCGGCCAGCTTTTCCGGGGGCACCGCAAGCGCTTCATAGCGGCCCTCGATCCCGCACTTTTTGAGCCAATAGCCATGCAGCCGTGGCGACAGCGAATGCGCGACCGGCCAACCGATGACGCCGGCTTTCTTCATGACGCCGCCTCCGATCGGGCGCCGACCTGCTTTTCGAGCGCGCGCTTGTTGAGAAGCATCATGATCTCGGCGGCCGTTTCCTCGATCGAGCGGCGCGTGACATCGATTACCGGGCAACCGAGTTTCGCGAAGAAGCGCCGCGCGCCTTGCACCTCCTGCCGCACCTGCTCGGGATCGATGTAGAGGGTTTCCTCTTTCTCGCGCAGCAATTTGAGCCGGCTGCGGCGAATCTCCACAAGGCTGTCGGGATCCTTGGTCAGACCGACGATAAGCGGCTTCGTGAGTTTTTCGACATCCGGCAAGGATTGCCCTGGAATAATTGGAATGTTGGCCGCCTTGACGCCGCGATTGGCGAGGTAAACGCAAGTGGGTGTTTTGGAGGTGCGGGAGACGCCCAGGATAAGGACGTCGGCGTCAGCGAGCTTGTCGGCCCCATGGCCGTCATCCAGCGCCAGCGCATAATCCATCGCATCAATACGGGCGAAATAATCGGCGTCAAGCACATGCTGCCTTCCGGGCTCGTGCGCCGAGGCAACGCCGAAATAGCCGGCCATGGCGTTCAGAATGGGATCAAGCACTGAAATTCCGGGCAGGTTTTGCGCGCGGCAGAAATCTTCCAGCTGCCGGCGCAGCCGCTCGTCGACGAAGGTATAAAGCACCATGCCGGGCCATTGGCGAATGCCCTCGATTACGAGATCAAGCTGGCGCGGCGTGCGGATCAGGCTCCAGAAATGCTCCTGGGGCTCGATATTCTCGAACTGCACGAGGCAGGCGCGTGCGATGTTATTGATCGTTTCGCCGGTCGCATCGGACACCAGATGAATGTGAAAACTCTTGCTCATTTCATGCACAGCTACGGCTAAAAGCGGGAATGATCGTGTTGCATTTTAGAGCATGCCATTCTTGTGCGACCAATACCATATTCGCCAACGGGCAATTCAGGTGGGGGCTTTTCTTGTTCTATCTCCTGAAAAACGGGGATACATATTTATCGGTTTTTTGCCCATGATTCACATAAGGGCTATGCAGCCCTTCATCACTTAAGTTCCGGCCATTTATAAAAGAATTACCCGATACCCTGCCTAGAGATTGCTATTGTAAAAGTCGCTGTGAAAAAACGCCAAATTCAGTCATAAATTTTATCCCCGCAATCCTGCCATCCAACTAACCACCACCATCTTTCATTAAAATAGGAATGGAAAAAAACAGGTGATAAAAAAACGTAAAGCAATCCTCGACGTTTTAACTGGAAAGGAGCCGGAACGAATTCCCATCTGGCTCATGCGTCAAGCAGGACGCTATTTGCCGGAATACAGGAAGCTCCGTAAGCGGGCCGGAAATTTTCTTGATCTGTGTCTAACGCCAAAACTAGCCGCTGAGATTACGCTACAACCCATCAAGCGCTTCGATTTTGACGCCGCTATTTTATTTGCCGATATTTTACTCATTCCGCGTGCACTTGGCCAGAGGCTGGAGTTTCGAGAAAAGGAAGGCCCCCTCTTGGAGAAGCTTGAAGATGACAAAAAGTCCTTCAAGAAACTTGTTTTCGATCAAAATAAACTTGCTACCGTTTATGAGACTCTAGAAACCGTAAAAGACAAACTGCCGTCACAAACAACATTGATCGGATTTTGCGGCGGGGCATGGACCGTTGCCGCTTATATGATTGACGGAACCAGCAAAGACAATTTTCACCGCGCAAAATCGTGGGCCACCGGTGCGCCGGAATCATTGGACCGGCTGATTGAGATTTTGCTGGATGTTAGTGAAAATTATCTTTGCCATCAGATCAAAGCGGGCGCGGAAGCTTTACAAATTTTCGAGAGCTGGGCCGGATTGTTGGAAGGCGCTGCCTTCGATCGCTGGATTATCGAGCCCACACGCACATTGGTAAGTCGCGTTAAACGCAAATATCCGCACATCCCAATTATCGGTTTTCCGCGCAACGCCGCCACGCGCTATCACGATTACGCGGGCAAAACAGGGGTCGATGCCGTTAGCATCGATCAACATGTCAAACTTGATTACGCGCAAACGCAATTGCAGCCCCTAAAGCTTTTGCAAGGCAATCTCGATCCACTCTTGCTGGTTGAGGGTGGCGAGAACATGCGGCGCGCGGCGAAAACCATACTGGACGCATTCGGGACCAGACATATTTTCAACCTCGGTCACGGTGTTTTGCCGCAAACGCGGGTTGAGCATGTGTGCGATCTGGTCGAATTCGTGCGCGGCTTCAAGGATTTCGCATGAAGAAAATCGCCGTCGTTTTATTCAATCTCGGCGGACCGGACAGTCCTGAGGCCGTGAAGCCCTTTCTTTTGAATCTGTTCAACGATCCGGCAATTATACAATTACCCGCGCCGTGGCGTCCGATTGTGGCGCGGCTGATCGCGGCGAAGCGCGAAAAAATAGCGGCCGCCATTTACACCAAAATCGGTGGCCGCTCGCCGATCCTCGAGAACACAAAAGCACAGGCCGCGGCGCTCAAGGAGAAACTTGCCAGTAACGGCGAATTTAGATGTTTTGTTTCCATGCGCTATTGGCGCCCCTTTGCCGAAGAGACGGCGCAGGCGGTAAAAGATTTCGCGCCCGATGAAATCGTTTTGTTGCCGCTTTACCCGCAATTTTCAACGACGACGACGGCATCGAGCTTCAAATCCTGGGTGGAGGCGGCGAGAAGCATCGGTCTCGACGTCCCGACAAAGAAGATTTGTTGTTATCCCGGCGACGCGGGTTTTATCCGATCCCTGGCGCAATCGACGAGAGCGATTTACGAAAAAGCCAAGCCCTACGGAAAACCGCGCTTGCTTTTCTCGGCCCACGGGCTGCCCGAAAAAATCGTCAAAAACGGCGATCCCTATCAGTTCCAGTGCGAATATACGGTTACCGCGCTTGTGAAAGAGCTCTCCATCCCGAGCCTCGATTGGGTACTTTGTTATCAAAGCCGCGTCGGGCCGCTCACATGGATCGGTCCTTCAACGGACGAAGAAATAATACGCGCCGGTCGCGACAAGGTTCCGGCCACGATCGTCCCGATCGGTTTTGTTAGCGAACATTCCGAGACGCTTTTTGAGATCGATATTCTTTATCGGGAGCTTGCCGCCAGATCGGGCGTGCCTTATTTTGATCGCGTCGCGACCGTCGGAACGGCGGACGCTTTTATCGAAGGGTTGGCGGAGCTCGTGCAGCGGACGCTCGGCGAAGCGGGCAACGAGAGCTCGCGCGTCCGGCTTTGCCCGTCCGGCTTTTCCGGGTGCTATCAGAGGAAACAAACGCATGCCCCATGAATGGCTCAAGGCACTGCATGTGATCTCCGCCATCGCCTGGATGGCGGGCATGCTTTATCTCCCGCGTCTCTTCGTTTATCACGCCGACGCCAAACCGGGTTCCGAGCTTTCGGAAACATTGAAGATTATGGAGCGCCGGCTTTTGCGGCGTATCGTCAATCCGGCAATGATTGCGACATTTATTTTCGGCCTCTGGATGTTGGCACTTAATCCTGCGCTTTTGCAGCAAGGTTTTATGCAAGTGAAGCTGGGCGCGGTCATTCTCATGACGGCCGTCCACGGCTATTTGGCGCGATGCCGGCGCCAGTTTGCGGCCGACCGCAATATTCATTCGTCAAGATTTTATCGCGTTCTCAACGAAGTTCCGGCTTTGCTCGTCATCATCATCATCATCATGATCGTGGTGCAGCCGCGTTTTTAGTTTTCCCGCGTATGCGTAAACATACAGGAGCATGAAATGCCGCGTGTTTTGGGGATGCAGATCGCGCCCATTTATCCCTCGATAATTTTTGTCGGCTATGGTCGGAGCCTAACCTTGCGCGGGCCCGCTTATGGAAACCGTTTTGTCTATTATCGAATCGCCGCAATCGGCGCGCACCGTTTATGCGCCGGATCCCGCTGAACGTCTTAGCGAGGCCATAAAAGCCGGTCGCCGTCACTGGGCCTGGGAAACGGATCCGGAGGGCTGCTTTACCTATTGCTCGTCTGATTTCGAGCGCATCACCGGCTATCCGCTCTGCCATATTGTGGGCCGAAGCCTGGCCGCCATGATCGATGCCGGCAACGTCGATCGCGAAGTGCGCGCGCAGCAGTTGCAAACACTCGCGCAGCATGCGCCCTTCCACGAATTCATCTACCGGCTCGAAAACGCGCAGCACCGTCAGGTCTATCTGAGCTCGAGCGGTACGCCGATGTTTGGTGCGGACGGCGCTTTCCTCGGTTACAGGGGCCTTTCAAGCGACACCACGGACGAATACGTCGTCCGTCATCAGGCGCGCGCGGCGCTCACGGCTTTGCGCGAAAGCGAAAGGCGCGGCCGCGCCCTCCTCGATGGCACCGGCGGTTATCTCGTTATGCTGATGCCGGACGGTCTTATCCTCGACATGAACCGCATGGCGCTAACCTCGCTTTTCGAGGAACGCGAGACCGTCGTCGGCGGCCATTTCATGGATCTCGCCTGGTTTCGCGGCGTGCCGGGCTCGCGTGCCGCCGTAGAGGCAAGCCTTGCGGCTGCCTCCGTAGGTAAATCCCACAATTGCGAGCTTGCCATCAACGATCTCGAAAAAGGGCGTCGTTTGGTTGATTTCATTTTCAACCCGGTGACCGTTACGAAGACCAGAAGCGGCTTCATCGTCGTCGACGGCCGCGATATAACCGAGCGCCGCGCGGTCGAGGAGCGTAGCCGCGGTCTCGAAGTACAACTTATGCAATCGCACAAAATGGAATCGCTTGGCACGCTCGCCGGCGGCATCGCACACGAGATCAACACGCCGATCCAGTATGTCGGCGACAACATGAAGTTCCTTGGACAGGCCTTCGAAGCCATGACCGTGGCGCTTGCGGCTTATGGCGGGCTGGCGCGGGCGATTGAGGCGCACACCGATGGCACGGCAGCCCTTGCGCACGCCAAGGAAGTCTTGGCCGCGAATGATTTTGATTTTCTTCTCAGGGAAATCCCGCCAGCCCTTAAGCAAACCGGCGAAGGCGTCGATCACGTCCGGCAGATTG
>Ga0181537_10005415_pt1 | contig 10325 bp, 12 predicted proteins | sample PEATcosm2014_Bin_39_FD_119765 | JGI IMG/M metagenome (GOLD analysis project Ga0181537, IMG submission 119765) | Peatland microbial communities from MTU Mesocosm Facility, Houghton, MI, USA - PEATcosm2014_Bin23_10_metaG | ecosystem: Environmental > Terrestrial > Soil > Wetlands > Peat | place... | reverse complement strand
GCTCAGAATGACACAAACGCCTGGCAAGCCGGCATTGCGGAGGAGGAACCTGGGCGGGCACGGCGGCCCGCCACACTAACCCTTAACCCCTAACCCCTTCCCGCGCGGGAAGTTTGCAGCAACGTGGAAACTTAGAGCAGTAGGGCGCCGCGGAAGGGTTCGTCTCTTGGTGGCGGGAATTGGAGCAGGTTGATGGCCCATTTGCGGGCCTGGCGCAGCGCTTCTTCGGCGCGGCGGAAGATTCGCTCGCGATACATTACGGACCAGACGTAGGCGTCGACCGACGGCTCGTCGCCAAGTGTGATATCGAGCATCCAGTCTTCGAGCTGCGGGCCGCATATCAGCAGGCGCACGACGCGGCCGTGATCGATTACGATTCCCCGCGCCTCGCGCGGGATGCAGAACTCGTCCTTGACGCGTTTGATCACGTTGGCCGGCGCGTGCTGCTCGGTCATCGCGACGTAGGCCCAATCGCCTTGCGGCGGATCGGCGGCGCGCGCTATGCGCAGGTTGTTGTCGGTGAGATCTTCCTTGGCGCGATCCTGATCGTAATCGCGCGCGACCTGGTAAAAGGCCATCGCGACCGGCAACTGCGGCATCTCGGTTTCGGACTTCGCCTGCTTGGGTTTCTTGAAGTTGGTCTCGACCCACCAGCGATTTTCGACAGTCGGCTTCTGCGGCATCAGGCTGCCCGCCGCGATTTCCGCGCGAGGCCGCGCGCGGAGCGCCGTGATTTCTTTGCGATCGAAATACGCCCGCGACGTTTGCGGATTCGATTTGCGGCGCGGCGTGTGCTCGAGATTCCGGCGCGGGTGCGTGAACGCGCGGCGCCGCGGCGGCCGGGAAGTTTCAGCCCGCGCCGCATCCGGCGCGAGAACATTTCGGCCTTGCGCTCGGCGTCGCTCCAGAACAGGAAATGGCCCATCTCGTGGTAGATCATCTGAATCCACAAGCGCTCGCTGAAGTAGACGCGGCCGCGTTTCCAGTTTTCGGGATGCACGAGATGGATGCGGCCGTCCTCGTAAGTGCGGCCGGCCGTTTTGCCCCAATCGATATGCTCGAACCATTCGACGCGCGGCAGGCGGACGTTGAAGTAACGGCACATCGAGGAGATGGCGCGTTTGAAATGCGCGGTGCGATGACCGCGGAAAAATTCGGCGAGGTTGCGATCAATTTCGCGGCGATGAGCAACAGGAGGAACAATCATTCGCACGAGCAGGCGGACCTCCAATGATGGTAAGCAAGATCATATTGAGGGCTATCGATCAGAGTCAAACTGCGCCGCAAAAATGCGGCTTAAGAACGCCGTTTGATTGATGGGGCCACGCACTTTTCCCAACCAAACGGTCGGTTTCTCAGATAAACATGCCGGGCGGTAGGCCTAACAGGACGCGGCCTGCTACTTCGTAGCGAGCGGTATTCATCGTAACGTGTTGCGTGACGGCATGGACGTCGCGCCAGCATCGCTCAATAGGCAGCGCGCTCTGCATCGCGCTGATTCCGGCCGCATCGTAAACCAGGTCGACGGCGCGCGCCGCCAGCTTGCCGGCGGTCACGGACGCCATTCGCGCCGAGGCGAGTGCGTCGACGTCGAACGGCTCGTTCGACTCGCCTCTTTGCCAGATTTCGGCGATGCTGCCGTAGAGGTAAGCGCGAGCGGCGCGCAAGGTTCCTTCCGCCTCTCCCAGTTGGAGTTGCGCAATCGGGCGCTCGCGCAGCGACGCCGTCGTGCCAAGCGGGACCTTGGCCACGGCCAGCTGTTTGAGCGCGTCGATCGCATGACGTGCGATACCCAATGCCACGGCGGCGAGCACGTTGCCCAGCTGGACCATCAGCGGAATCCGAGAGAACGGTCCGGTCTGCCAGGCGCTTTTGGGATTGGGAAATTCGAAGGTGTAGCCGTCGGGGACGAAAACGTTTTCGAACACGACATCGTTGCTGCCGGTGCCGCGCAGTCCCGACACGGCCCACGTGCTCAGAATCTTTGCAAACTTGATCGGAAAAATTCCCGACCTGATCTTTGGAATGCCGTTAGCGATCTGCGGCGCGCCGTTGACCAGCTCGACGCCGCTGGTTAGCAGCCAGGTGGCCTGCGCCGAGCCACTGACGAAAGTCGCTTTGCCGGTGAACCGGAAACCGCCTTCGCAGGGTGCCGCGCCGTTGCCCACCGGAGCCAGTGAACCGGCGACGAGCGCGCGCGGATCGCTGAAGATATCTTCGAACGCTTCGCGCGCGACAAAGTTTGCAATCGCGGGACCGCCCGTGCCGATCGCGAAGTTCCAGCCGGTGGCGCCGTCGAAGCGCGCGATCTCCTCGGTCACCTCGCATTGCTGCGCGATTGTCAGATTAAAGCCGCCCATTGCGGTCGGCAGCAGCGCGCGAAACAGGCCGGCCTCGTGAAACGCATCGACTACTTTGGTGGAGAGCTGGCCAAGGCGCTCCGACTCGGCGGCGTGTTCGGAGATGAGCGGGCCGAGCTTGCGCGCACCTGCTATACATTCTGCGAAGCCGTTGGTGGATTCACTCATGCTGTCCTCGACGAAATACGGTGGAGACCGGCGTTCGGCGTGACTAGTCATGCCGACGAGAGGTTTTATACTCCCGCTGCGCGAGCTAATCCACGGCGCGATGGAAACGGAGAGCTAAGGCGTACGGTGCGCGCGACGCGCTCTGCTGGGGTCGCGACGGCGTACTCGATTCACCGTGAGACGCTGCATCCGGCTGGCTTCCTTCAGGCGCAGGCGCAGCGGATTGCCGCCGCGGCCGGCTGCCAGCTCCGACAGGCGCCATCGCAAATTCTGCGCGTCGATGCCCAGCGCGTCACATACGCTTTCATATGACAACGGGCACCTGACATTCTTGGTGAAGAACCAGTGCCAGGCTTCGTTGAAGGAATTGCGTTTGCGCAGGCTGGTTGAGCGGCCGAAGTCCTGGACGAGGTTAATGGCGTCGGCCAGCACCGCGAGCATCAGGCGCTGTTCGCTCGAGAGCGAACGCGTGCCGACCATCTCGAAGAACTGGCTTCGAAGGATTACGTCGGGAAAAGGCCGCGGATCGGCCGCAACAATTGTCGAGACGACAGTATCCATGTTCAGCTTCCTCATCTCCCCCGAGCGAAGAGCTTGAACTTAAATTTTCGGCAGCGAGGGATGCCCGACAAGCAGCATCCCTAATCAGGAACCCCTTTCCGTCTGGTAATTCTAGGCGGAGAAAGAAACTTAGTGAGAACGCTGACTCATTGCAAGGGAAAAGTCATAGCCTAAATCCACCTTCGCGAGCCTTGGATAAGTAAGATTTGTTTGGCAATAACTTTGTAATTAGCCTAAGCGAACGCGGCGGTGTCCCTGCCGTGATCGGCTTATCGTCGCGAAAGACAATTGTTATCGGAACCAGCCAAACGCTATAGTCGAAACACCGGAAAAATAGCGGGCCGAGGAGGACTTACGATGGTAGATTTTTACGGCAAGGACACTTCAAAGTATCTCCGCAATCTGCGCCAGAACGCGCCCGACGCGTTTAAGGGCTTCCTGGAATTCGACAAGGAAGTCTTCAAGGATGGCGCGATTCCGAGCAAGACCAAGGAGCTGATGGCGATTACGGCGGCGCATGTGACGCAGTGCCCGTGGTGTATCGAGGCGCATGTTACGCGCGCAAAAGAGAAGGGATGCACCGACCAGGAGATCGCCGAGGCGGTCTGGGTGGCGGCTGCGATGCGTGCGGGGGCGGCATTCAGTCATGGCGCGATCGCGATGGCAGTGGCCGACGAGCATAAGCACTAGCGCCGGCAGCGTGCATTCGGCAGCATAGAGACTCGGCAAGGTGGAAATGGATCAGGCACTAAAAGATCGGAAAACACGGCAGATTACGATTGGCGGTACCAAGATCGGCGGCGATGCGCCGGTGGTGGTGCAATCCATGTGCGCGACGCGGACGATTGACATCGACGAGACGGTCGCGCAGGCCCATCAGCTGGCGAATGCGGGCGCGGGGATCGTCCGGATCGCGATGGACAGCGACAAGGAACTGCCCGCGCTGAAAGAAATCCGCAGGCAGACGAAAGGCGTCGTGCTGTCGGTCGATTTGCAGGAGAACTATAAAATCGCGGACCGGGTCGCACCATATGTTGACAAGATCCGCTACAACCCCGGGCATCTGCACCATATCGAGAAGTCCAAGTCGATCGAGCAGAAGGTGAAATGGCTGGTCGACGTGGCGCGCGACAACGACGTCGCCGTGCGTATCGGCGTGAACTGCGGTTCGGTGGCGCCGGCGTTCCTGAATAAGTACCCGGGCGACCAGCTCGCCGCGATCGTCGAGTCGGCGGCGTACCATTGCGATCTGATGGACGAGCTCGGCTTCACGCGGTTCGTAGTGTCGTTGAAGGATTCCGATCCGGTCAAGGTGATGGACGCGAATCGACGTTTCTCGAAGCGGCGGCCTGATGTGCCGCTTCATCTTGGCGTCACGGAAGCGGGCTTGCCGCCCGATGGGATCATTAAGACGCGGATCGCATTCGAGAAACTGCTCGCGCAGAGTATCGGCGACACAATTCGCGTGTCGCTCACACTGCCCAACGAGCGCAAGCACGAGGAAGTGATCGTCGGCCACAAGATCATCGAGGACGTGGCTGCGGGCAAGTTCATTTCGGTGCCGGACTTTGGCGCGGGGCTCAATATCATCTCGTGTCCCTCGTGCTCGCGCGTCGAGAACATGAAGTTCGTTGAGCTCGCGCAGCAGGTGAAGGAGCTGACGGTATACGCCGAGAGATACAAGATCACGATTGCGATCATGGGATGCAGGGTGAATGGTCCGGGCGAAACCGATGACGCTGATCTTGGGCTGTGGTGTGGACCGACGACGGTGAACCTCAAGAAAAAAGACAGGAAACTCGGCTACTTCGGCTACGATGAAGTGCTGCCAAAGCTGCGCGCCGAGCTGGATCGATTGATCGCGGAACGTACCGCGTCAGCTGCCGCTACGAACTGACTACGAAGCAATGTCGGCGCGTTTCTGATACGATTGGAGTGTAGATTTTCTGCGATCGAGGTAGTCATCTGGCCAAGTCTTACGACGTTGCCCACGAGCATCACGAGAACGCAATCCTGGTCGGGATCGAACTTGGTTCCGAGGCGGGGATTGGCAGCGAGGAATCGCTCGACGAACTTAAGGCTTTGACCGAGAGCGCTGGGGCGGGAGTTGCCGGTGTCGTTCGGCAGCGTCTGAAGGCGCCTGACCCGCGCACCTTTATCGGCAAGGGCAAAGCGAGCGAGGTGCGCGAGCTGGCGAGTTCCAAAGGCGCTTCGCTGGCGATTTTCGACGACGCGCTCAGTCCTGCACAGGCGCGTAATCTCGAGAACGAACTGAAGATTCGCGTCATCGATCGCAGCCAGCTGATTCTCGACATCTTTGCGCAGCGCGCGCATACGCTCGAAGGCAAGCTGCAGGTCGAGATCGCGCAGCTCAGTTATTTGCAGCCGCGGTTGACGCGCCAATGGTCGCATCTTTCGCGCGTTCGCGGCGGCGGTGCGGGCGGCGGCGGTGTGGGCACGCGCGGACCCGGTGAAACGCAGCTCGAAGTCGACCGGCGGCGGCTGCGCGAGCGGTTGACCCGGTTGAAGGCGCGGCTCGGCGAAGTCGAGCGCACGCGCACGATTCAGCGCCGGCGCCGGCTCGACGTACCGTATCCGACCGTCGCGCTGGTGGGTTACACCAACTCCGGCAAGTCGACGCTGATGAACGCGCTGACGGACGCCGGGGTCGAAGTTGCGAATCGGCCGTTCTCGACGCTTGACCCGACCATTCGGCGCCTCAAGCTGCCGGGCGGGATGAACGCGATGCTGGTCGACACGGTCGGCTTCATTCATCGCCTGCCCCATATGCTGATAGACGCTTTCAAGGCGACGCTCGAGGAAGTGCGGACCGCGACGCTTCTGTTGCATGTCGTCGATGCGAGCTCGCCGCTGGCGGCCGAGCGAATGACGATAGTTGACGAAGTGCTACAGGAAATCGGCGCGGGCGCGGCGCCGCGTATCGTCGTCATGAACAAGGCTGATCTGGTCGAGCGTGGCGCGAATCGCAACGGGGCGCACGATGCGGTCTCGATTTCGGCACTGAAGGCCAAAGGCCTCGACGAATTGCTTGGCGCGATTGAACGCCATCTCGGCGGATCGCGTGAGGAAGTATCGGTCACGTTTTCGGCCCGGCGCGGCGACCTCGTGGCAATGGCGCGACGGGACGGAGAAGTGCTAAGCGAAGAATACCGCGACGGCCTGGTTTCGGTGCGGGCCCGCGTCAGCGCTCCGGTTGCGGGGCGGCTGCGCAAGGCTGCAAATGCCGCAACCTGAGCCGCGGTTGAAGCGAATGACGATGGCAGCGCCCTCACATAGCAGTTTTCGGGCACGCCCGGGCGTGCAGCCGGCGGCGTCGTACAGCGCGCTGCTGAATCTGCCGAATTTTCTGACCGTCTGCCGGATAGCGTCGATTCCGATCTTCCTGACGTTCCTGACGCGCCAGCGGTACGAGGCGGCGCTGTATGTTTTTGCGGCGGCAGCGTTGACCGACGGGCTCGACGGCGCGGTCGCACGATGGTTCGATTCGCGCACCGAGTTGGGCGCGTTTCTCGATCCGTTCGCAGACAAGCTGATGCTGGTGTCGGCGTTCGTCGTGCTTACTATCGACGGCGAGTTGCCCGGCTACCTGCTGAGTGTCGTCATGATTCGCGACATCGTGATCGTGGTCGGCTACCTGATGATTTCGTTTTTCACGGGCGAGCGGGTGCCGGTGCGACCGAGCTTTCTCGGCAAGCTGAGCACATTTATGCAACTGGCGTGCGTGCTCGCAGTGCTGGCGCGAGTGGGGAATTACCGGCCGGGCGACTTCAACGCGCTGCTAATCGCGACGGTCGCGGTCACCGGGGCGTCGTTCGTGCACTACATGTATCGTGGGCTGGTGTGGTTGAAGTCGCGCGAGCCGCAGATGTTCGAGTAGCAAACTCACGGCTTACACGATTACTTTTGCGGCTCTCAGTTCTTCCACCTGGCTGCGCTCTATTCCTGCTTCACGCAGAATTTCGTCGGTGTGCTCGCCTAGTTTTGGCGGTACTCGCCACATCTTCGCCGGGGTTTCCGAGAATCTTGCGCCGGGATTTACCGTGCGCACGCGGCCGGCGGTTGGATGTTCGTACACCGTGAAGCTTTCGTTCTCGACTATTTCCGGATCAGTCAGCAGCGTTTCGTAATTGTGCACAGGGCCGCATGGGATGTCGGCCTGCTCCAGCACGGGGAGCCATTCGGCGGTGTTCTTTTCGGGGAAGAGTTTCGCGAGACCGCGCATCAAATTGCGCCCGCGCTCGGCGCGCTCCGTGCGATCGGAGGTTTCCGGCCACCATTCGGGATGCCCGACCGCCTCGGCGAGACGCTTTGATTGCGCGTCGGTGAACGGCGCAATCGTCAGCCAACCGTCCCTGGTTTTGAACGGGTCGAGCGTGCTGCTCTTCGGCGCGAGGTGCTTGAACTCGTCTTCGGGCAGGAGCGTGTATCCGTAGATGGAGTCATTGGCGGTAAACGCCATCATCGCCTCGAGCATCGGCACTTTGATGTACTGACCGACGCCGCGGGCGCGCGCGGCATGCAGCGCGCTGACGACGGCGAGTGCCGCGGTCATCCCGCTTACTTTATCTGCCAGCGCCATCTTGACCGCGGTCGGCTGGCCGGCCTTGAGGCCCTGCACGTAGGCCATGCCCGAGTAGCCCTGGATGACAGGGTCGTAAGCGGGAAAATTCGCCAGCCGCCCCTTGGGCGGGAAGCCGCAAATCGAGCAATAGACGACCTTGGGATTGGCGCGGCGAATGTCGGCGTAGCCGATACCGAGGCGCTCGGCGACGCCGGGGCGATTGTTCTCGACCAGGGCGTCGGCCTTCACTGCGAGCCGGCGCACGAGGTCGCGGCCGTGCTCCTTCTTGATGTCGATCACGATGCTGCGCTTGTTGCGATTGAAGTTCAGGAACGCCGCGGTGAGGCCGCCGCGCTGCGGGCCGACGTTACGCCGCATCGAGTCACCTTCGGGCGGCTCGATCTTGATTACGTCGGCACCGAGGTCGCCGAGCAACTGGGTGCAGAACGGTCCCGAAATGACGGCGGTCAAATCGAGAACGCGGAAACCAACCAGCGGTCCATCAGCCATGATGAAAATTCCTTCAAGCGCGAACGAACGCCCGAGCGTTTGAGATACTAACCCCGATGAAGCGGTGAGTCACGGAGCGCGGAGTTGAATTTGGTTTTGATCAGCTATCGAATCAAAATTTCATTCGCCGCCACAATTCCACGGTTTACTGTCGGATCATCGACTCGAAGCCTGCTTAACCCGCGCGAGCATGCGCCGTCAAGTTTTTTCAGGAGACTTGCAGTTTATTTCTGCTCAGTTCGACGGCGGCTTCGGGACGCTCATGCTGAATGCCACGTTGAGGTCGTCGCCGTAGAACGGGTAGACGTGGACCATCCAGCCGAAGGCCTGCTTGAGCAGGTGACCGCCGGCGGCTTCGCATTCGGCGGCGTCGGAGATTTTGCCGGTGAAGCCGAAACGTCCGTCGGCCATGAAGCCAAGCCGCTGGTTGATGGCGGCCGCGAACACGTTCGACGCCACCGGCAGCGTGCCGGGCGTGTCGAGATGTGCCGCGCCGACGTCGCCGCGGATCACGTCATCGAGCGTGATGCCGTTGGGCAGGCAGATGTTGGTATGCGCGTGCCAGTGCGCGACGCTCAACGGGACGATCGCGTCGAGCTGATCGTAAGTGAAGTCGGCGGGCGCGCTATACATCGCGCCGACGAGGACGTAGTCGCCGCTCCCGTTTTTTACATAGAGCAAGGAGCCGGGATGGGCCGGATCGAAATTGCCCATGTATTCCTGGGAGGTCGCGGCGTAGTCGGTGAAGTGGTAGACCTCCTGCGGAACCGTCGGCAGAAAAATCCGGTAGCCCTCGGATAACGCGACCCGGTAGTCGTGGTACTTGACCAGCGAGCGGCGCAGCGTGTCCGTGACGTCGTGCGCACGCTGGAGGTCCGCGGGAGTTTGGGGGCGTGATGGCGTTATCGACAAATGCGGGCCCGTGCACATCTGACCGCTCATCGCGTTGGGCGCAGTGTCGCCGTCCGCATCACCGTGCGCGAAGAAATCGTGCGCGAACGCCGGTGCGTTAATCGAGAGAGCGAGCGCGGCAGTCAGAATTGCGAGTTTGTTCATGCGATGCTCCTGGATAACTCAGGCGCGATCGGTCCGCAGCCGTGCGTGTTTCAGCGCCGGCAACTCGCGCCGCACGCGATCCTGATACTCGAGATCGATTGGCGCGACGACGACACCTTCCTGGTCGGCGGCGCGCGCGAGCACGCGTCCCCACGGATCGACGATCATCGAATTGCCGTAGTCGCTGTAGCCGTAAACGTTGGGGCCGAACTGCGCGGGTGCAATCACGTAGGCCTGATTTTCGATCGCGCGGGCGCGGATCAACGGCTCCCAATGCGCCTCGCCTGTGGGGAACGTGAACGCGCTCGGCACGGCAATAACTTGCGCGCCGGCGAAAGTGATGCGGCGATAGAGCTCCGGGAAGCGCAGGTCGTAGCAGATTGTGAGGCCAATCGCGCCAAGCGGAGTCGCTGCCGTGACGACGTCGGCGCCCGCCAGCTTGGCATCGGATTCGCGCACCGTCACGCGGCCGGGGAGATCGACGTCGAACAGATGAATCTTGCGATACACGGCGACATGGCCGCCGTCGGGGCCGATCAGCACGGACGTGTTGTAGCATCGCGACTCGCCTGCCGCCTGCTCGGTGATCGATCCAGCGACGATATGGATGCTGAGCTCGCGCGCCAGCCGCGCCATCAGCGTTAGCGATTGACCGTCGAGAGTCTCGGCCGCCGCCGCCTGCTCGTTGCGCTTGCCGCGCCAGTTGAAAACCTCGGGCAGCGCGACGAGGTTCGCACCGCGCGCCGCGCCGACGCGAACCAGCCGCTCGGCGCGCTCGAGATTCGCCGCCTTGTCGGCCCCGGCGTTCATCTGGATTGCGGATGCGAGATAAGTCATCGCGAGGTAACCATTCGACATTATTGCGCGTCGGCCAGCGCGTTAGTAGCGCGGAGTCGAGGGGTCCGCGTCCTCGGACCACGCGTCGATACCGCCCGACAGATTGAACACATGCTCGAAGCCCATGCGCGCGAGGTACATCGCGACCTGCGCGCTGCGAATGCCGTGATGGCATACGACAACAGTCTCGCGGTCGGGGTCGAGTTCGGTCAGGCGCGACGGTATATCGCCCATCGGGATATGACTGGCGC
>Ga0181537_10005414_pt1 | contig 10328 bp, 12 predicted proteins | sample PEATcosm2014_Bin_39_FD_119765 | JGI IMG/M metagenome (GOLD analysis project Ga0181537, IMG submission 119765) | Peatland microbial communities from MTU Mesocosm Facility, Houghton, MI, USA - PEATcosm2014_Bin23_10_metaG | ecosystem: Environmental > Terrestrial > Soil > Wetlands > Peat | place... | reverse complement strand
GATCAGGTCTTCCTGACCGCCGACCGCTTTGCGCCGACCCATTTCGACCAGAACATCGCGCGCCGAGACGCCGTACTTCTGAGCGGCGCGCTGTGCGAACAGCAAAAAGGACGAGTAGAGGGTGCCGGGACCGGCGCTGCGCGAGGCCACGGTCGCGATGATTTCCGCATAACCGACCGCTTGCACCCGGGAAATTGCCGCCACGATGGGAATCGTCGCCTGGCCGCCGCAACTCACCATGTTGACGTTCATCTCGCCACGGCCGGCGTGTTCGACGAGGTTCACCGGTGGCACGCAGTACGGACCCACCGCGGCCGGCGTGAGATCGACAACGGCCACGCCCGCTTCGCGCAGCCGGCGCGCGTGCTCGCGGTGGATATGGGCCGAGGTGGCATCGAACGCAATTCGAATGTCATCCCGCTCAAGATGCGGCATCAGTCCGTCAAGCCCCTGGTGGGTGGTCTTGAGTCCGGCAGCTCTGGCGCGCGACAACCCGTCCGATTCTGGATCGATGCCGACCATCCACACGGGCGCCACATGCGCGCTGCGCAGAGCCTTCACCATCAGGTCGGTACCGATGTTGCCGGAACCGATCAACGCAATGTTCTGTTTTGCCACTCGCGATCCTTAGGTTGTGAATTCCGTGATGAGCACGCCGATGTCCTGCACCCAAATGCTGACGCGGTCGCCGGGCTTCAAGAATCGGCCACGCGCGGCGCCGCAGCCGGCCGGCGTACCGGTCGCGATCACATCGCCGGGTTGCAACGTCAGTCGCGAGCTCAGGTGCGCAATCTGCTCGGCGACCGAAAAAATCAGGTTGGAGCTCGATGAGTCCTGCATCAACTCCTCGTTCACCCATAGCCGGATACCCAGCTTGCCGACATCCGTGATTTGATCGAGCGGCACGATCCACGGACCGAAGGGCAGCGCGCCGTCGAATGATTTTTGGCTCACCCAGTCGAAACGAAACGGTGAGTCGGGCGCGACACCCTCGCGCCGCAAATGATCGCGCGCGGACAGATCATTGACGATGCTGACGCCGGCCACGTACCCGAGTGCGTCCTCGATGCTCACGTTGCGGCATTCGCGGCCGATGACGACCGCGATTTCCGCTTCCCAATCGACGCATTTCGAGTAGGCGGGCAGCGCGATGCGCGCGCCGTTGCCGCGCACGCACGGCACCGAGGCCTTGATGAAATGCCAGGGTTTCAAACCCAGCTCGTGCGGGTCCGGCTCCACGGGCAGGTTGAGCGCCCGGGACATCTCCTGCACATGGTCGCGGTAATTGGCGCCGGCGCAAAATACGCTCCCGGGATACATCACCGGCGCCAGCAGCTGTGCCGCCGACAGCGGCGCCGTCGCCGCCCGTCCCTCGCCAAGGCGCGCGCTCCTCGCGATTGCTTGTAATCGAGGATGCATGTCGCGCCAGCGCGAGAGCACTCCGAGCACCGAGGTACCCAGACCGGCGAGCGGTCCACCGCCGGTCTTCTGCAGCGCATCGGTCACATCGATCATCCAGTCATCGACGATGATGCCGGCCCGCGGAGCATCGTTCGCATCGACATAGGTGGCCAGGCGGTAAGCGGTGTCGGACATGGGTCGTTCAGGCTTGTTCGGAGCCGTCGGGCTTATCCGATTTACGCAGCGTCGATGCGGGACGGTCGAACTTCCGGCTCATGTGACCTACGCCCTCCTGATCGCCGCGTTCGAACATCCACGTATAGCCGCCCGGCGGATTGGCGAGGATCTCCCAGGAATTGTCGTCCGCATCCCAAAAATAAAAACTGTACGTTCCATGCTGCACCATGGGCTTGCTGATCTTGTGCAGCCGCCATTTTTCCGCCTCCTGTACGGTCAAACGGTGGCATTCATCCACGTCCTGTTCGGTCTCGACATCGATGCCGTTGTGATTCAGGAACGTCATCTCGGCTTTCTTTCCCGGCGGCACCTGGACGACCACGTAAATATGCGCGCCTCCGAGCCGGCACCAAATCGACACCTTGCTGGAGCGCACGACCTCGAACCCCAGGAATTCCTCATAGAACTTGCGCGTGAAATCCAAGTCCTTGCTCTCGAGGGTGCCATGCGACAAGAACTTGAGTTTCAAGGTCGGCTCGACTTTTGCCGTGGTCTTCGAGTTTGGATTCATGAAAGGCCTCCCCCACCCGCTTCGACTGTTTCGGGATCATTGCACGTCAGCCAGTCCCACATCCTCTCCACCAACCGCCCACCGCTCGCGGCCCGATCAGCGGCCTCGGACACCGTAAATTCCTGCGCGCTCTGCCCTGTCGCGAGAACCGCGAGTTCCACCCGCGCGGCATCTTCGAGGTACCAGGCCATGGCGACCGCTTCCTCGATCGATGCGCCGACCGTGACCGCCCCATTGCCGCGCATGATGATGCCGCGTGCGTTTCCGAGCTGTTCCACCAACGCCGCAGCGCTCGGCGCATCGCGCACCAGGCGCGGGTTGGGGTACAAGGCGGGCCTGGGCGCAAAGTAGGCGCCGAAACCGTGCAGCGCGCGCGGCGTGCGGCCGAGCGCGGACAACGCCGTGATATGCGGCGATTGAAAGCGCACGACGCCTTTGACATCAACGCGCTGCGCGTAGATGCGCTGGTGCACGATCACCTCCGGCAGTGCTCCCGCCGGCAAGGGCCCGGTCGTGCCAACCTGCACGGCCACGTCATTCGTCTTGACGAGACCGAGCGGCTTGGGCGGACTCACTATGAACCGCGTCGAATCGAGCCGCAGGCTGCAATGCCCATAAGCATGGACCAATCCGGCGTGCGCCAGGGCACGCGCTGCCAGCCGCAGAACGCGTGCCTGGCTTGGATCGGCTGCCGTCTCAGACACTGGCAATCTGCCGTGTTTCGAATTCAGGAATGTCCGGCACGGCACCCCAGGCGCAGAACGAGGAATTCGCTGCCGGAAATTGCCGCGGGATGTAATTCTCGTCGGTGATCATCCGCACGCCGGTGGAATACTCATAGATCATGCCGTCGGGACCCTCGAAGTACAAGAAGATGGCGCCGGAGGTGGGGTGTCGGCCCGGACCGAAGCGGATCCGCACATTCTTTTCCCGGAGGAAATAATACGAGCGCATGACGTCATCGATGCTCTCGACCTGATGATTGATGTGTTGCACACCGGTTCGCTGCGAGGGAAACAGCGCGACCCGATGATGCACGGGATCGATGCGCAGCAGCGGCGCCTCCCCGATCCAATCGCTCACCCGGGCGTTGCACACCGTGGTCCAGAATTGTTCGTCTTTGCGGGGCGCGATCGAATGCAGTCCGATATGCGAGAACCCGGTGATCCCGGCGTCGCGCGAGGGAAAGTAGCGTCGGCCGCTGTGCGCGGGGCGCGCAACCAATTCGATGACGTTGCCGCTCGGATCCGCGAACGAAATGAACGCATTCACCTGCCGTTGTTCGCACTCGCCGCGCGTGCCGGCGCGCACCCTGTAGCCGCCGTTGTCGAGCTCAGCGGCGGCGGCGTCCAATTCCCGATCCGAGGCGAGTTCGAAGGCCGCCACATGATCGGCCGGACTGCCGCTGGTGTACACCAAGGTATGATCACGATCGTCGGCGCGCAAGTACGCGCCGCCGCGCTCACGGCGCACCAGCTCGAGGCCCAGAATTTGGGTTGCATAGCGCACCGCCTCATCGAGATTGGCGGTGCCCAAGCGCACGTAGCGAATGTCCTTCAGAGAAATCATCGGCCTCGTTCCCGGGCGCTGATGCCGCCGATTCCCCAGAGTTCTGCCGGCACTTCGGTGATGATGACGCGCACGCTGTCCGGCTTGACCTTGAGCGTGTCGGCGATTGCCGCGGTGACCGAGCGGATCAGTGAAGCCTTGAGCAGGGGCTCGCGGCCTTCAAGAATTTGCAGGTTGGCGATGGGCATGAGAGAGACTCTGCGATATCAGGTGAATCTGAACGACAATGAACCCAGGGATTGAAAGCGCGCCGTGAAGTGATCCGCCGCTCCGGCAGCGACCGCTTCGGTGATCCCGCCGGTCATGACGAAGGTTCCGGCGGGAATGATCTGTTCGCGCAACGCGAGCAGATTTGCGAGCATGGCGAGACTCCATGCCGGATGTCCGAGGACTGCGGCACCGGCGCCGAACGCCACCGCCTCGCCGTTCTTCTCCATCACCACGCCCAAGGTGCGCAGATCCAGGTCTTGGATCGGGCAAGGAACACCCCCCGTCACGTAGAACGCGGAAGAAGCATTGTCGGCGACCACGCTCGGCAGATCGAACTTGAAATCGGCGTAGCGTGAATCGATGATTTCCATCGCGGGCAGCACGAAATCGATGCACGCGAGCGCATGCGCGATGGTGCATCCCGGACCCTGCAAATCGCGGCGCGTGACCAGCGCGATCTCAGGTTCCACCCGCGGATGAATGAGACGCGCCGCCGGCACATCCGAGTCCGCGGCGGCATGATACTCATCGAGCAAGAAACCATAGATCGGAGACTCCACGCCCATCTGCTTCATCTTGGGCCGCGATGTCAAACCCATCTTGAGGCCGGTCAAGCGGCAGCCGGCTGCGAGCCTCGAGTGACGCAGAGCCCATTGCACGTCATAGGCATCATCGAGGGACAGGGGCTCGAGATCGGTGAGCTTCGCAACCGGGCGGTGCCTGAGCGCGGCCGCCTCGAGGTGCGCTGCGAGTTCGCTGATTCTGGCGGCTGATAAGCTCATGCGCGATCGTTTCCTTCAAGAGAACCGGATGGACGCCGAACCGAGCCCGCCGATCGACAGGCTCAAATTGTCACCCGCCGTGACCGGCAGCATGGCGCCCAAGGATCCGGACAAGATGATCTCGCCGGCGCGCAACGCGATTCCGAAGCGTCCCAGGCAATTGGCAAGCCATGCGACGCAGTTGACCGGCGAGCCGAGCGCGGCCGCACCCACGCCCGTCGCCGCCACAGCGCCGTTCTTCTCGAGCACCATGCCGCAGGTCGACAAGTCCAAGCCCTTCAAGTCGACCGCCCGGTCGCCGAGCACGAACAGAGCCGCGGATGCGTTATCGGCCACGGTATCCTGCAGGCGAATTTTCCAATCCCGGATGCGCGAGTCGACGATCTCGAAACACGGCAGCACCGAGTGGGTGGCGCGGATGACATCCGGGCAGGTGACTCCGGGCCCGAGCAAATCGCGTTCGAGGAGGAATGCCACTTCGCCTTCGGCGCGGGGTTGGATCAGGGTGGACGTCCGTATGGCATCGCTTGCGACCATGCCGGCGAGCAGCTGCCCGAAGTCAGGTTCGCCGACCCCCAAGGAGCGCTGCACGATGCGGCTGGTGAGCCCGATTTTTCTGCCCACGATTTTATCGCCGAGCGCCAGACGGCGTTTGATCCCGTGCTCTTGGATTTGATAGGCCTCGGCGACGGTGATGCCCGGCTCGCGCTCCGTCAATGGCTCGACCGGCTCGCGCGAGCGCAGGCTGTCGTAGAGTTCGTCGCCGAATCGGGCAATTTGCGCCGCCGTGAGACTGGACATGGCTTGACCCTACGTGGCGACGCAGATGTTGCGAAGTTCCGTGTAGAACTCCAACGAATGCACGCCACCCTCCCGGCCGATGCCGGATTGTTTCGATCCGCCGAAGGGCGTGCGCAGGTCGCGCAGGAACCAGGAATTGATCCAGACGATGCCGGCGTGGATACGACTCGCGAACCGATGCGCGCGGCCGACGTCACGTGTCCAAATGGTCGCGGCGAGCCCGTAGGGCGTGTCGTTCGCCAACCGCGCGGCATCATCTTCATCGTCGAACGGACACACATGACAACACGGCCCGAATATTTCTTCGCGCACCACCGCCGAAGATTCCGGCAGCCCGGTCCAGATGGTGGGCTGAATCCACGCGCCGCCCGCCAGAGATTCAGGCATGTGCGGAATGCCGCCGCCGCACACGATCGTCGCCCCTTCGCTCAACGCGAGCCGATAATAGCGCAGCACTTTCTCGCGGTGCTGCAAGCTGATGAGCGGCCCGATGCCGGTGGCCCTGTCGGACGGATGACCGGGTTTGAGTGCCTGCGCCTTGTCCTTCAGGGCCGCGACGAATCGCTCGAATATCGGCCGCTGGACGTACACGCGCTCGGTGCCCAGACAGATTTGGCCGGTATTCAAGAAGGCCGCGCGGGCGATTCCCGCCGCGGCAGCCTCGAGATCGCAGTCCGCGAACACGATGCCGGGATTCTTGCCGCCGAGCTCGAGCGATACCGCACGAATGCCGTCGGCGGCGGATTTCATGATGGCCGTCCCGGTGGCCGTTTCGCCCGTGAAGGTGATTGCCGCCACATCGCGGTGGCGGACCAGCAACTCACCCGCCGCGCCGCCGCCAAAGCCGTGAACGACGTTGTAAACGCCGGGCGGGACACCCACCGTCTGCATCACTTCGCCGAGCAGGGTTGCGGTCGCCGGCGTTTCCTCCGAGGGCTTGACGACCACCGCGTTACCGCAGGCGAGCGCAGGCGCAACTTTCCAGGTCATCAACAACAGCGGCAAGTTCCACGGGCACACCACCGCAATCACGCCTTTCGGCGACCGTACCGAGTAGTTGAGCGCCTTGCGGCCCTCCGGCGTGACCATTTCGAAACACTCGGTGGGCACGTTCTTCACGGCATCGGCGAACACGCGAAAGTTTGCCGCCCCGCGCGGAATGTCGACGTGCGATGCGAGCGCGCGCGGTTTGCCGGTATCGTGAACTTCGGCGTCCAGGAAATCATCGAAACGCCGGTCGATTTCCCGCGCCACGCCGTACAAGAGGTCGGTCCGTTGCGGCAAACTCATCGAGCCCCAGGGCCCCGCCATGGCGTCGCGCGCCGCCCGTACCGCGAGATCAACCTCGTGCTCGGCGCCTTCCGCAACGGTGCCGACCAAGCTGCCGTCGACCGGCGATCGCTTGTCGAAGTAGCGCTCCGAGCGGGAAGCAATGAATCGGTTGCCGATAAAATGTAAAAACGTCGCGCTGCTCATGAGCACCTGACGTTACGTGCGGCCCCTCGAGGGGTCTAATGAAAAGTCGATATACCTTCAATACGTCGTCGACATACGGCTTCTAATGCAGCACGCCATGAACGGCGCTAGTATTGAGACCGGGGGCCTTGGTATGAGCTTTAACCGGCTTGATCTTAATTTGCTGCGTGTCTTCGACGCGATTTTTCAGACTCGCAGCGTGACCGTGGCCGCGACCAATTTGCACCTGACGCAGCCGGCCGTCAGCAAGCAGCTCAATCGCTTGCGCGAACTGCTCGAGGATCCGCTGTTCGTGCGCACCAACGACGGCATGGCGCCGACACCGCGCGCCGAGGCGCTCGCGGGTCCGGTGCGCCAGGCATTGAGTGAAGTCCGCAATGCCATCGAGCGCCAGCTCGGTTTCAACCCCCTCACTTCCGACCGCACGTTCCGCATATTCACCAGCGACTTGGGACAAATGGTGTTCCTGCCGAAGCTCCTGGACCTGATCTCGCGGGAAGCGCCGGCCGTCAACATTCAAACCGTGCAAGTACCGGTTCAGCGCATGCGCGGCGTCGCGCTCGAATCCGGCGATGTCGACCTGGCGGTGGGCTATTTTGAGGAGTTCGAAGGCTCCATTCACCAGCAGGTATTGTTCGAGGAGCATTATGTCGGCTTGGTGCGCGCCAATCACCCGACGATTCGCGACACGATCGCGTTCGAGCAATTCTTGAAGACGCCGCACCTGGTGTATCAACCCTCCGGCGGCGGCCACGGCTCGCAGGACAGCGTAGTCGACAAGGCTTTTTGGGCCGCGGGTGTGGAAAGGCGCGTCGCCGTGCGTGTGGCTCACACCATGGGCATCACCTCCATCGTGTCGAGCACCGACCTGCTGGTGGTCGTGCCGCATCGGCTGGCACGCGCCTGCGCTGCGCTGGTGGACGTCACGGTGCTCGAACTGCCGATCGAAATCCCGAAGTTCAATATTGCGCAGTATTGGCACGATCGGTTCCACACGGATCCAGGCAATCGCTGGCTGCGCAGCGTGTTCGTGCGCTTGTACGGCCGCCAAAACGTCGCCGATCCGCTCGCTTTCCTGACACCGCAGCCGCAAAACGCCTGAGCCTCATTCCTTTCGCGACTTGGCCGCATGGCGAGAGGTGATTTGACCCTCTCGAGGCGCGCATCTTATGGTCGCCCTGAACATATGGCCGGTTTACTCCAAGGTAAGACCATCATCGTGACGGGCGCCGGCGGCGGCATCGGACGCGCGGCCTCGATCGTCTTCGCCGATGCCGGCGCCAACGTCGTGGTCAGCGATGTGGCCGGGGAGTCCGGCCTCGCCACGGTCAGGGAGATCGAGGAACGCGCGGGCGCCGGCCTATTCGTCAAGGCCGACTTGAGCGTCGAGAACGAGGTCGCCGCGCTCATCGCGCGGGCCGTCTCGGTTTATGGGCGGCTCGACGGCGCATTTAACAATGCGGGCTTGGAGCAATGCGCCCTCCCCTTGCACGAATTGAGCACGGCACAATGGGAACGCGCCCTGCGCGTCGATCTCACCAGCGTGTTCTGGTGCATCAAGTACCAAGTCTTGGCGATGATGTTGAGCGGCGGCGGCGCGATCGTGAACACCGCGTCCTCGCTGGGCCAGGTCGCCATTCAAAATGCCAGCGAGTACATCAGCGCCAAACACGGCGTCGTCGGCCTCACCCGGGCGGCCGCTGCCGAGTACGGCAGCCGCGGTATCCGCGTCAACGCCATACTGCCCGGCATCATTCGTACGCCGATGATTGCGCGCTTGACGTCGGATGCTCGATTCGCTGCATTTTTCGAGAAACTGAAAGACCGTCATCCGATCGGCCGATTCGGCGAGCCCTCCGAAATCGGCGAGGCCGTGAAATGGCTGCTCTCGGATGGGGCTTCCTTTATGAACGGCGCCGCCATGGCCTGCGACGGCGGATATCTTTCCATTTAGCCGAGGTAGCTGTGTACAAACTGAGTCGAACGGTTGCGGTCAATGAATCGGGCAAGTCGTATTTGAGCCGGCATGACGTATGGAATGGCCTGATGATGAAGGCCAACAATGCGCTGCCCTACGTGCCCATCATGCAGAAATGCACGGTCATCGAGCGCGGCGACGGGTGGCTGATCCGCGACATTCTGCTCAACAATAATCCGCTGCGCGAGAAGGTCAGCTTCGAACCGGAAAATCGCGTCATATTCGACCGTATCGGCGGCAACGAGCGCGGCCGCATCGAAAATGTGATTGGTGAGGACGCCACCGGCAATCTCACCTTGACCTTCTCGTTCGGCCTCACCAAGGAGGGCTTGGCGGACGGCAGCGATGCGGAGCAAAAACATTTCGCGCCGATGGAAGGCGCGTATCTCGGGGCGGTGGCCTCGACGCTCGCGGCCGTGCGCCGCACCGTCGATGAACAGGGGCGCGAGAAGCTGCCGATGGCGAACGAGACGGACCGCGCGGGGGAGACCACGTGGATTTACGAATTCTTTCGTTCGGCCGATAGCCTGGACCTCGACCGCCTCTCGAATCACATGACCGACGATGTGGCGCTGACCTTCGCCAACTATCCGACCAGCCACGGAAAGGAGGCATTCCGCCAGGCCATCGGCGGCCTGTGGAGCCGCATCAAGGGCATGTCTCACAGCCTTTCCGGCGCCTGGTCGATCCACGACGGCCGGGTCGGCGTCGGCGAGATGACCGTCTTGTACACCCGTCTCGATGACTCGCTCTACCCCGTCAAGTGCGTTACGGTGCTGCGGCGTCGCGGCGAGAAGATTCGCGACATCCGCATCCACGCCGATGTGACCCAGCTTTGAAGCGCCCGAAGGAGACGGACCCGTGGAGCTGCTACACCACCTCGCCGCAGCGCTCCTTGGAGATCTTCGAGGAAGCGCGCGCGCAGTGTCCCGTGGCGCACAGCGAAGCCCACGATGGCTTTTACATGCTGCTCGACTACGACGACGTCAAGCGCGCCATTTTCAGCGATGCCATCACGCCGAAGACCGCTGGCGATTATTCCTTCATTCCCTCACTGCAGGGTGAGTTCTCGCCCGGAAACCCCGAGAGTGCCGCGTTGTCGAGACCGATCATCCGCCGGTCAATGCAATCAACGCCGCAGTCAGGCGCAAATCAGCGCAGCGGGGAGAACGTCGTCGTGCCCTCCGGAATCTTGTCCATGTAGGCCCAGTTCTTGGTCGGCCGTCCCTGTTCGAGCGCGGCCAACTCGCGCGCGAATATGCGGCGGTAGAACACGACCCCCAGATCCGAACGGCCGAGCTTCTCGCCGTGGCGGTCGACGATGCGCCCCTGACCGACCTGAGTCAGCATGTCCTCGACCTCG
>Ga0181537_10005413_pt1 | contig 10329 bp, 5 predicted proteins | sample PEATcosm2014_Bin_39_FD_119765 | JGI IMG/M metagenome (GOLD analysis project Ga0181537, IMG submission 119765) | Peatland microbial communities from MTU Mesocosm Facility, Houghton, MI, USA - PEATcosm2014_Bin23_10_metaG | ecosystem: Environmental > Terrestrial > Soil > Wetlands > Peat | place... | reverse complement strand
GCGCCCGAGTTGCGAGAGGCCGAGATTGCCGCCCTCGCCCACGACCTTGCAGTTGAGCTCGTGCGCGTCGATGCGCACGGCATCGTTGCTGCGGTCGCCGACGTCGGCGTTGCTCTCGGTGGCCGCCTTGACATAGGTGCCGATGCCCCCGTTCCAGAGCAGGTCGACATGCGATCTCAGGATGGCCTTGATCACCTCGTTGGGCGTCGCGTGCGCCGGCAGCTCGAGGAGCGCCTGGACTTCGCGCGAGAGCGCAAGACTCTTGGCGCTGCGCAGGTAGATACCGCCGCCCTTGGAGATCGCCGCCTGCGCGTAATCCTCCCAGCTCGAGCGCGGCAGCTTGAACAGCCGCTCGCGCTCGCGGAAGGAGCGCGCCGCGTCCGGATCGGGGTCGATGAAGATGTGCTGATGGTTGAAGGCGGCGATCAGGCGGATGTGCCGTGATTGCAGCATGCCGTTGCCGAACACATCGCCCGACATATCGCCGATGCCGGCCACGGAGAAATCCCGCGCCTGGATGTCGATGCCGAGCTCGCGGAAGTGCCGCTTGACGCACTCCCAGGCGCCGCGCGCGGTGATCGCCATCTTCTTGTGGTCGTACCCGGCCGAGCCGCCGCTCGCGAACGCATCGCCCAGCCAGAAGCCGTATTCCGCGGAGATCGCATTGGCGATATCGGAGAAGCTGGCCGTGCCCTTGTCCGCCGCGACCACGAGGTAGGCATCGTCCCCATCGTGGCGCACGACGCGCGCGGGCGGCACGATGCGCTCATCGACGATGTTGTCGGTGAGATCCAGAAGTCCGCGAATCAGGGTCTGATAGCAGGCGACGACCTCGGCCTGCTGTGCCTCGCGATCCCCCGTGCTCGCGCGCTTGACGACGAAACCGCCCTTGGCGCCCACCGGCACGATCACGGTGTTCTTGACCTGCTGCGCCTTCATGAGCCCCAGGATCTCGGTGCGGAAATCCTCGCGCCGATCGGACCAGCGAATGCCGCCGCGCGCGACGTAACCCATCCGCAGGTGCACCCCCTCCATCCGGGTGGAGAATACGAACACCTCGAACAGCGGCTTGGGCAGCGGCAGCTCGCGCATCTTCTGGCTCTCGATCTTGAAGGACAGATAGTCCTTCGGCTCGCCGGCCGCGTTGCGCTGGTAGGCGTTGGTGCGCACGGTGGCGCCGAGTGCGTTGTACAGTGCACGCAGGATGCGGTCCTCATCCGAGCGCGTGACCCGCTCGAGGCGTCGCAGGATGTCGCGCTCGATGCGCGCGAGCGCGCCGCGGCGTGCGCCATCGGCGAGCTGCGGGTCGAATCGCGTCACGAACAGCTCCGTGAGTGCATGCGCGAGCCCGGCATGATTGACGAGCACCTGCGCGATGTACCCCAGGCTGAAGGGCAGGCCGGTCTGCAGCAGGTAGCGGCAGTAGGCGCGCAGCACCGTGATCAGGCGCCACGGCATCGCGGCGCCCAGCGTCAGGCGGTTGAAGCCGTCGTTGTCCATGCGGCCGGTCCACACCGCCGTGAAGGCGCTCTTCACTTCGGCCTCGAGCACCTCGAAGCTGCTCTCGGCCGAACCCTGCACGAGGAGCTCCAGATCCTGGATCCAGGCGCGCCGGCCGCCCGCGAACTCGAGCCCGTAGGGCCGCTCGGCGATAACCTTGAGGCCCATGTTCTCGAGCATCGGCAGGAGGTCGGAGATCGGAATGGCGTCCTGGACGCGGAACAGCTTGAGGAAGAACTTGTCGCGGCGCCGCGGCTCGGGACGGTAGATGTCGAGATGCAGGCGCGCGTGGTCCGCGAAAGCCGCCTCGAGGAACGCGACGTCGAGCGAGGCCGCCTCGCCGTTGAAGTCCTCCGTGTAGGCGGCCGGGAAGGCCTGCGCGTAGGTCTCGAACAGCTCGAGCGCGTACGCCTCGTCGAAGCGGGCGAGGAGCGCGGCCTTGAAATCGTCCGCCCAGGAGCGCACCGCGATCGCGACGCGCTGCTCGAGCTCCTCGAGGTCGAGGCGCGCCGACTCCTCGGGCTTGGTACGCGCGACGATGTGAATGCGCGCGAGATTCGATTCGGCGATCTGTACCTGCGACTCCATGCTCTGGGCCGAGAGCGACTCGCCGATCACCCGCTCGATGCGCTGGCGGACCTGGGTGTTGTACTTCTCGCGCGGCACGAACACCAGGCACGAATAGAAGCGGTGGAACGGATCTCGGCGCACCAGCAGGCGCACCCGCGGCCGCTCCTGCAGTCCGAAGATGCCGGTGACGGTGCGCACGAGCTCCGGCACGCTCGCCTGGAACAGCTCGTCGCGCGGGAAGGACTCGACGATGTGCTGCAGGGCCTTGCCGTCGTGACTGTCGGGCGCGAGCGCGAAGTGCAGGATGACCTGCGCGACCTTGTGCCGCACCAGCGGGATCTCCCGGGGGGTCGTGTTGTAGGCGGCCGAGGTCCAGAGGCCGAGGAAACGCTTCTCGCCGACCAGGCGCCCTTCGGCGTCGAAGTGCTTGATGCCGACGTAGTCGAGAAAGCCCGCGCGATGCACGGTCGATTGCAGATTCGCCTTGGTGACGAGGACCAGGTCGCGGGAGCGGCTCTGCTTTCGAATGTCGCCCGGGAGCGTGCGGCTCGAGCTCGCCGGACGCTTGTGTCCCGCGCGCAGGATGCCGAGGCCGGTTGCATCGACCGGCTCGAGGCTGTCCTGGCCGCGCCGCGCCCGCAGCCGGTACTCCTTGTATCCGATGAAGGTGAAGTGGCGGTTCTCCATCCAGGCGAGCAGCGCCTGCGCCTCGCTCACATCGCGCGAGTCGAAGCGCGTGCTCAAGGAGTTGAACTCGTCCGCCGCGTCGCGCGCCGCGGCGACCATCTTCGACCAGTCCGCACAGGCGACGCGCACGTCCGAAAGGCTGCGCTCGATCTGCGTACGCAGCGCGTCGAGCGCCGCCGGATTGACGACGCGGTCGACCTCGATGTGCTGGAAGGATTCGAGACGCCGCGCCTCATTGCTTGCACCGCGCCCCTCGATCGAGCGCAGCGTGCCGCTCGCATCGCGCTTCACGGCGAAGATCGGATGTGCCAGGAAGTGCAGGGTCAGCGCGCGCTGCGCAAGGATGAGACCGATCGAGTCCACCAGGAACGGCATGTCGTCGGTGACGACCTCGATCACCGTATGGGGCGAGGTGTAGCCGTGCTCGCGCATCGAGGGGTTGAAGACCCGCACCAGAGCGCGGCCGCGGCGCCGGCTCGCGAACTTGAGCTGCGAGCTCGCAGCGGCCGCGAGATCCGCGGGCGCACGCCCCTTGAGATCCTCGGCATCGACGTTGGCGTAGTAGGTGTCGAGGTACGGGCGATGCAGGCTGCCCGTCGCGTGCGGTGCGCGCGATGCCCGCGATGCCCGCGATGCCCGCGGTGACTGCGGTGACTGCGGTGACTGCGATGTGCGCGACGCCCGCGGTGCACGCGGTGCAGCCGCCACCATGGGCGTTGAGCTCTTGCGATACCGACCCGTCGTGGCCTTCAGCATGATGGCATCCTGGAAATGCGTCTCTTTCAGTCGGCGTGCCCGAGATCGGCGATGACCGCCGCGAGGAAGCGGCAGGCCTCACCGCCGGTGACGCAGCGATGGTCGAAGCTCAGCGACAGCGGCATGCGCCGGCGCGCGACGATGGAGCCCGCGATGGCGACCGCCTCCTCGCGCACGCGGCCGGCCCCGAGCAGCGCGACCGCCGGCGGCACCACGAGCGGCGTGCCGTAGCGGCCGGCAAGTGTTCCAAAGTTCGACAGCATGAAGGTGAATCCCCGCAGATCCGCCGGCAGGGCGCTGCGTGCGTGGGCGGCCTGTTTTTGCCGCGCGATCTCGGCACGCAGCTCCTCGGGCGAGCGGCTCTCGACGTGACGCACGACGGGAACGATGAGCCCGGCAGGAGTGTCGACAGCGAGTGCGACGTCGATATGAGCGAGCAGAATCCGAGTCTGGCGCGCGGCATCGTACCATGCATTGAGCGCCGGCTCGGCCTGGGCGGCGCTGCGCACGGCGCGCAGCAGGCGCAGCGTGAAATCGCTGCGCGCGGGCCAATCGTGAATGTCTGCATCGTCGCACACCGTGCTCATCGGGATCGCATCGCGCGCGAGCGTCATGTTGTGTGCCATGGCCCGGCGTGCGCCGCGCAGCGGCTCGACGCGCGCTCCGGCCGGCAAGCTCGCGAGGGCGAGGCTCGGGGAGGGCGCCGTGCCGCGCGCGCCGAGCACATCGGCGAGCACCACCGCACCCTCGGGACCGCTGCCCGCGATGCGGTCCAGATCGAGGCCGAGGTGGCGGGCGACGCCGCGCGCGAGGGGCAGCGCGCGCGGGTGAACCGCGGTGCTCGGGCTCGGCCGCATGGCGCGCGCCTCCGCCGCCGCCGCGCGTGCGCCGTCACCCCGGCCCGAGGCGGCCCCGCCCGCGCCGCCGCCGCCGCCGCCGCCCGCGCCAGCGCCCGCGCCGGCGCCGCCCACAGCGCCACCGCGCGGCAGCGGTGCGCTGCGCGTGGGCGGCATGGTGCCGACGACGGTGCCGGAGTCGAATTCGACGAGCGGCGCGCCGGTCGCGAGGATGTCGCCGATGGCTCCGAGCAGTGCCCGCACGGTGCCATCGAACGGCACGGGCACTTCCACGACGGCCTTCGCCGTCTCCACCGACACCATCGGCTGATCCGCTTTGACCGTGTCACCCGGCTTGATGTGCCAGGCGAGGATTTCCGCCTCCGCCAGCCCCTCGCCCAGATCCGGTAGCCTGAAGGTTGCCATCGCTCCCTATGCCTCGAGTGTGAGCCGCACCGCGTCGACGATGCGCGCGGCGCTCGGAATGTAGTCGTATTCGAGCCGATGCAGCGGCACGACCGTGTCGAAGCCGGTCACGCGCTGCACCGGGGCGAGCAGATCGTAGAGCGCGTGCTCGGCAACGAGCGCCGCGATCTCCGCGCCCAGGCCCACGTTGCGCGCGGCCTCGTGCACGATCACGAGCCGGCCGGTCTTTTGCACCGAGGCGAGGATGCTCTCGGTATCGAGCGGGCTCAAGGTGGCGAGGTCGATGAGCTCCACGCTCACCCCATCGCTTTGCAGCTCCTCGAGCGCGGCCTGTGCCTCGAGGATCATCGCGCCCCAGGTCACGAGGGTCACATCGCGCCCCTCGTGGAGCAGCACGCAGCGGTCGAGCGGCAACGCGGCGCCGTCATCCTCGATCTCCTCGCGAAACGCCCGATACAGACGCACCGGCTCGAGGAACATCACCGGGTCCGGATCGCGCATGGCGGCGAGCAGCAGTCCGTAGGCGCGCTGCGGCGAGGTCGGGCACACCACGCGGATGCCGGGGATGTGACAGAGCATCGTCTCGGTGCACTCGGAATGATGCTCGGGGGCGCGAATGCCGCCGCCGTGCGGCATGCGCATCACCACCGGGCAGCTCAGCCGGCCGCGCGTGCGATGACGCAGCCGCGACATGTGATTCACGATCTGATCGAGCGCCGGGTAGAGGAAGCCCATGAACTGGATCTCGGCCACGGGCCTCAAGCCCTGCGCGGCCATGCCCACGCACACGCCGGCGATCGTCGCCTCGGCGAGCGGCGTGTCCTGCACGCGCTCGGCGCCGAAGCGCTGCTGCAGGCCCTGAGTCGCACGAAACACGCCGCCGTTCACGCCGACGTCCTGGCCGAGAACGACGATGCGCTCATCGTGCGCGAGCTCCCACGCCTGCGCCATCGCGATCGCCTCGACCATGGTGAGCTGGCTCAAGTCAGTGCCCGTCGCGCTCTGCGTCACGCTGTGCATAGGCGCGCGCGACGGCGCGCTGGGCCTCGAGGTTTCGCGGCAGCTCGGCGAACAGGTGCTCGAACATCGCATCGGTCTCGGGTCGCGGAGCGGTCAGATACGCGGCCACGGCCGCATCGATCTCGCGCGCGCACTCTGCGGCGTGCGCCTGCTCCTCTGCCTCGCTCCAGGCGTGCAGTCGGGTGAGGTAGCGGCGCACGCGCAGCAGCGGCTCGAGGGCCCAGGCCTCGCGTACCTCGCCCTCCGGGCGGTAGCGGCTGGCATCGTCGGCGGTGGTGTGATCGCTGAGGCGATAGGTGAGCGCCTCGATCACGCAGGGGCCGCCCCCGGAGCGTGCCACCGCGAGCGCCCGCTCGAGGACGCTGCGCACCGCGAGCACATCGTTGCCATCGACTTGCACCCCCGGGATCCCGGCGGCAATCGCCTTCTGCGCGAGGGTGCGTGCCGCGGTCTGTGCATGCGCCGGCACCGAGATCGCCCAGCCGTTGTTGACGATCATGAACACGACCGGCAGGGCGCGCGCGCCCGCCATGTTCATCGCCTCGTAGAAGGCGCCCTCGGAGGTGCCCCCGTCGCCGATGTAGGCGAGCGCGCAGCGCGGCTCGCGGCGCAGCTTGAACGCCATCGCCGCGCCGGTCGCGTGCAGCGTCTGGGTGGCGATCGGCACGCACCACGGAAAGTCGTGGCGCGCGTGGGCGAAGTCGTTGCCGCGCTCATCCCCGCCCCAGTAGAGCAGGATCTCCCGCATGTCGACGCCGCGCAGCAACTGCGTGCCGACCTCGCGGTACACCGGCGCGAGCAGGTCCTCGGGCGCGAGCGCGAGGCCCACGGCGACATGCACCGCCTCCTGCCCCAGACAAGAAGCGTACGTTCCGAGCTGGCCGGTGCGCTGCAGATTGACGCACTTCGCATCGAAAGCGCGCGCGCGCACCATGGCGCGGTACATCGCCGCCACCGCATCGAGGTCTTGCGCGAAGCGCGGCAGTGATGCGACGAGCTCTCCCTTCGCGTCGAGCACCTGCTCGTGCTCCACCGTGAACTCGGCAACCGTGCGCATCGGCGAATTATGCCAGGGGCCAGAAGCCGCAGACAGGCTGCCAGCGCTCTGCGCTTCAAGCATGATGCCGGCCGGCGAGGTAGCTTGCGGTCTGCATCTCGATGAGACGGCTCGTCGCGCGCGCGAAATCCTCGCGCAGCCGCTCGCCCTGGTAGAGCGCCGCGGGCGGCGCCATCGCCGAGAGCACGAGCTTGACGCCGCGGTCGTAGAGCTCATCGATCAGCATGATGAAGCGGCGCGCCGCGTCGTCCATGCCCTCGATGAACACGGGCACGTTCGACAAGAACAGTGTGCCGAACAGCCGTGCGATCTCGATGTAGTCGTTCTGGCTGCGGGGTCCCTCGCAAGCCTCGGCGAACTCCAACCAGACCATGCCGGGACCCGAGGCGCGCGCCTGCAGCGGCCGGCCCTCGATGATGAGCGTCGAGGGGCCGCGCGCCGCCGCGCCCGCGAGCGACTCGAAGCGCGCCTCGAGCGCGGCCGCGGTGCCGGGCTCGCGCGCGTCGAAGTAGATCGGGGCGCGCTCCAGGCCGCGCAGCCGGTAGTCGATTCCGGCATCGAGGTGCACGATCTCGAGATCGCGCTCGAGGAGCTCGATTGCCGGCATGAAGCGCTGGCGCTGCAGGCCGCCCTTGTAGAGCTCTGCCGGCGCGAGGTTCGACGTCGTGACCAGCGCCACGTCGTGGCGCAAGAGTGCCTGGAGCAGCCCCGCGAGAATCATGGCATCGCCGATGTCGGCGACGATGAACTCATCGAGGCACAGCACGCGCACCCGCCCGGCGAAGCGCCTGCCCACGGCATCGAGCGGATCGACGCTGCCGGCGAGCTCAGCGAGCGCGCCGTGCACGGCACGCATGAAGCGATAGAAATGCGTGCGCTCGAACGCGACGCGCCCGTCGCTGTCGAGGGCGGCGCAGAACATGTCCATAAGGAGCGTCTTGCCGCGGCCGACGCCGCCCCACAGATAGAGGCCGCGCGGGCGCCCGGGATCATGGCCGCGGCCGGCGCCGCCGAGCCCGGGGCCGCCGAGCCCGGCGCCGGACGCGGCGCCCAAGCGCGGGCCGCCGAAGCGACGCCGCCAGTGTGCGCGCAATCGCGCGAGCGGCGCGCGCGAGGCGAGCAGCGCTTCGCGCAGCGCATCGAGGCGGCGCGCCGCGGCGCGCTGCCCGGCATCGGCCGCGAGCCGGCCCGCGGCGATCTCAGCCTCGAGGCGGGCGCTGACCGAAGCATTGCGACTCAAGATGCGGACGTCGCCATCACGAAGGCTTGCGGCGCGCTCGATGGGGCGCCAGCCTCACAGGCTTTGATAGTTCGGCCCTGACCCGCCCTCGGGAGGCACCCAGGTGATCTGGCCGGTGTAGGGCTCCTTGATGTCGCAGGCCTTGCAATGCACGCAGTTCGAGGCGTTGATCTGCAGGCGCCGTCCGCCGGCGCCATCCGCGATCATCTCGTAGACGTTCGCGGGGCAGAAATTCTGGCACGGGTTGCCGAACTCCTGGGTGCAGCGGCCCGCGCACAGCGAGGTGTCGGCCACATGCAGATGCACCGGCTGGTTCTCATCATGCGTGGTGGCTGCAAAGTAGACGAAGGCGAGCCGGTCACGCGGCGGCAGTTCGCGCTCGCCCCAGTGCCGATCCGGGGAGTGGTACTCGAGACGCTTCAAAGCCTTGTCGTCGGCATGATTGGCGAGCGTCCAGGGCGAGCGGCCGCGGGTCACGTAGGTCTCGAAGGCGGCATTGGCGAGGCCGGTCCACAGTCCCCGATTGAAGCCCGGACGGATGTTGCGCACGCGGTAGAGCTCCTGGCCGCCGATCGAGGCGCGCCAGCGCGCATCGAAGCCCGCGCTCGTGCCGGTCTCGATGTAGTGCGCGGCCGCGGTCATGCCCGAGCGAATCGCCTGATGGATGCCCTTGATCTTCGGCGTGTTGAGCGTGCCGCCGGCATCCCCCACCAGCATCGCCCCCGGCATCTCGAGCTTCGGCATCGATTGCCAGCCGCCCTCGATCACGGTGCGCGCGCCGCCCGCGAGAATCTCGCCCCCCTCGAGGAGCGGCCGCACGGTCGGATGATTCTTGAATTGCTGGAAGGCTTCGAAGGGCTTGAAGCGCGGATCCTCGTAATCGAGGCCGACGACGAATCCCACGTACGCGCGATCCTTGTCGAGGTGGTAGAGAAAGCTGCCGCCATAGGTGCGGTGATCGAGCGGCCAGCCGATGGTGTGCTGGATGAGGCCGGGCTCGATGCGGCCCGACGGCAATTGCCATAGCTCCTTGAAACCCAAGCCATAGGTCTGCGGCGAGGAGTCCGCGTCGAGGTTGAAGTGGCGGATCAACTGCTTCGCGCTGCTGCCGCGGCAACCCTCGCAGAACAGCGTCATCTTCGCGTGGATCTCCGGGCCGAGCGTGAAGTTCGGGCCGGGCTCGCCGCTCTTCTCGACGCCCATGTCGCCGATGCGCACGCCCTTGACGGCGCCGGCCGCATCGAAGAGCGCCTCGGTGGCCGCAAAGCCGGCGAACACATCGCATCCCAATCGCTCCGCCTCCGCTCCCAGGATCGGCGTGAGCTGACCCAGGGAGGTGATGAGATTGCCGTGATTGATCATCTGCGGAGGCGTCACCGGAAATCGGTAGCGCCGGCGGGCGGTAAGGTAGGCGAACTCGTCGCGGCCCGCCGGAACACAGATCGCTGGGGCATGGTCGCGCCAGGCGGGAAACAGCTCATCGAGGGGTCCGGGCTCGAGCACGGCGCCGGAGAGGGAATGCGCCCCCAGGCTCGGGGCCTTCTCGAGCACGCACACGGAGAGGTCGGGCTTCAGCTGCTTCAAGCGGATCGCGGCGGCGAGGCCGGCCGGGCCGCCCCCGACGATGGCCACCTCGTACTCCATGACATCGCGCGCGGCTTCATTCATCGAACGGTGCTACCTCTGCGGGTCTACGTCAGCCCTGTTCTGGTGCGTTGGGCCCCGAAACGGCGGCGTAGTAGACCATAATCCCGTCCGCTCGGGGAGATGACCACTATGCGGACAGGCGATGGGGGGATTTGCCGCCGGTTGTCGCTTTACCTGCTGGGGACACCATGATGACAGGCCACGGACGCCGCCGACCACAGGATGGCCGATGGAGCGGGCATGGTCGGGCAAGGACGCCCCCCCTCGGGGGCCTTTGGCGAAGGGCCAAAGGCTCTTAGAGGGCTACAGCGCCTCAACGGCGATGGCCGTGGCCTCGCCTCCGCCAATGCACAGACTCGCGATGCCGCGGCGCTGGCCGCGCGCCTTGAGCGCGTGCACGAGGGTGGTGAGGATGCGCGCGCCCGTGGCGCCGATCGGGTGGCCGAGCGCGCACGCACCGCCATGAACGTTCACCTTGCCGGCATCGAGCCCCAGGTCGCGGATGGCCGCCATGGCCACCACGGCAAAGGCCTCGTTGATCTCCCACAGATCGACGTCCTGCGCTTTCCACTCGAGCTTGCCCAGGAGCT
>Ga0181537_10005412_pt1 | contig 10330 bp, 14 predicted proteins | sample PEATcosm2014_Bin_39_FD_119765 | JGI IMG/M metagenome (GOLD analysis project Ga0181537, IMG submission 119765) | Peatland microbial communities from MTU Mesocosm Facility, Houghton, MI, USA - PEATcosm2014_Bin23_10_metaG | ecosystem: Environmental > Terrestrial > Soil > Wetlands > Peat | place... | reverse complement strand
GCGGGGTATCAGACGACGCTCGAATCGACCCAGAGCTTCAGTGGCTTTCAGACAAACGACATCTTCTCGGCCTTCCCCACGAGTACAGGCAACACGGGGACGATCCACGCCGCTCCAGCCATCGGAGCAACGTCGGTGACGGTTGACACAGCGACGGCGCCGCAGTCGGGGCAGTGGCTCCAGCTCGGCTATCCAGGCGCGAGCATCATCACGGCGCAGATCTTCAAACTGGCCGCCACCTGTACCGGGGCGTCGGCTCCATTCACGTGCGCGCTGGATCGCCCCGTCGTCTATCCTTTCACGTCCGGCGCCACATCGACCGTTCGGGTGTGGAGTGCGATTCCGCAGGACATCCATCTCTCGTCGATGCACATGACCGGGACCGGAGATCGCGCGATCGAGTTTCTAGGGTGCTTCAGGTGCTCCGGTACGGATCTCGTCTACGACACGACCAGCGGGACGATGGGCGACAGTGTTGCGAGCTTCGACGTCGGAAGTCGTAACTGTCTCTGGAATCACAACTGGGCCGACATGACCGGCGCGACTGGGGGGACGTCGTCCTATTACGGCTGGATGCTGGAGGGCAACGAGGGCAGTGCCGTGACCAATTCGCACGCCCGCGGGTGCGCCAACGGTTCCAACTTCTTGGTGGATGGCTGGAGCAACGGTTCCAACGACAACACGGACGAGGGCGGCGCCGAGTTCGGCTTCTACTGGGGGCAAGGTAGCGGGCTCGGGGCGATTGCGTGCAGTGCGAAGGGGGACGGCGCAACGAGCCCTACGGGCTTCAACATGGCGATCACCACAAACGTAACCATCGATGCGTGCTCCGCCATGGGCAGCACACTCGCCGGACTCAATGTCGCATCGACGTCAACCGGGACCGTGGCCAACAACTTCACGTTTCAAGGCAACGGTTCGGCGACGAACGCGGTGGCTGTCGCGTCGGATCTGAGCCTGAGCATGATCGAGACCGGCATCACGAATGCCGTAAACGTCGTCAATGTCACGGGGTCCGGCAACGTGACCATTCACGACAGCGTCATCGCGTTGCCAGTCAGCGGAAACGGTGTGAATGCGGAGCCTGGTTACACGGGCCGCATTGGCATCTACAGCACCACTATCGGGCTTGCCGCGAGTGCCCTCGCCATACTTCCGCAGGGCGGGACCATGTTCCTGCGCGACGTCAAGCTGACCGGATCGGGAGCGAGCAGCGTCGCGCTCTACACGGGTAGCGGCGTGACGACGTGGATCGAGACCGGTACCGATCTGACCGCCGCTGCGACGCTCATCGACAACAGCGGCATCGTGAACATGGTGCAGGGCGGCGGCCTGTACGCGGACACGACCACCTCGGGGACGGTGAGTCTGACGCAGGTGCAGGCGCAGAACACGTCGATGAAGTTCTCGCAGACGTTGTCAGGCAACATCACCTACAACGTACCGGCCAATCTGCCCGGGTTGATGTACAACGTCGATCTGTCGGGCGTCACCCTGTCCGGTCACACGTTCTCGGTCGGTGTGACGGGAGGCTCCGCGGTTTCTCTCACAGCGGCCCAGCACATCGTCTACTCGGATGGTACGAACGCACATACCGTCCTGTTCCTGATTCCGATCGACAATGAGCCGGCCAACGACAACGTGCAGCGCGTCGGTGAGATGGTGGGCGGACTAGCGTCTGGTTGGCGGTGACGACCTTGAGGAAGAACATGAAGAATGTAGCTCTCGCGTTGCTCGCGACGTTGCTGGCGGCATGCTCGACGCCTTCCGATGCGCCGCTTCCAGCCCTTGAAGCCGCACCGCCGATCGTAGCGACACCTTCGACGCCTCCGCGTCGACCAACCGATGGTGAGCTGCGGCAAGCGCACCTCACACAGGTCAAGAAACTGCCGAAGATTGCCGCGAAACAGGATTCTCGCTCGTCAGACACGCTCGCGGACATCGCGTGCCGTGGAGCCAATGGTCAGTGGCTCTGTCCACAACGTCCGCAATCAACGAAGTTGATGGCATCATCGGCTGGTCCTGTGCAGCCGCCCAGTTGGACGGTTCCAAACTGGTACATCGACCCGGCGAAGACGCTTGCATGCGCCAGCGACCAGAACTCATGCACGAGCGCAACGTGTGCTGGGGCTGGGATCGGTCCGTGCGTCACGACGCAGCAAATCGTGTCGGAACGTTGGGGCACCACGTCTCCCATCCTGCCGCAGACAACGACCATGACGATCTTGAGCGCGGAGACGTCCGGTCAAGAAAACGTCGTCCTCGCGCCAAACATGGTTCAGGGCTCCAACTTCGTCGTGCTTGGCACACTGGCAGCGGCTGGAGCCACCTTTCACCCGTCGAGCGTCATCCCGAAGAATCGCGTGACGCCGCAGCTCCTTCAGCTGCACGGGATGCCGGCGGGAACGTCGGCCGGACAGATCCTGGTGGACGTCACGCGCGGCAGTCAGGCGTTCGTAGACAGCGTGTCGGTCGGTGTGGCGACGATGACGCAACCGTTCACCACCACCAGCACGACAACCGTCCAGACCGGCTTCGAGGCGTCGCCGGCCGAAGACGACTCCTGGGCGAACACCGACACGTTCCAGCTCTACACGGTGCCGCTCTACAACCTGAAGGTGCTCAACACGAACAATGCGGATACGGCCACGACCGCGCTCACGACACCTACGGTCTGGGTGCAGTACATCCACATCCCAGACATCAGCGGATCGCCGGGGTACTCGCAGTACATCTCCGCGGCGTCGAGCGTATCGAGCGTCGTCTACTCGAACGTATGGTTCGATCCGACATTCATTGGGCAGTCCGAGCTGGCAAGCTACGACTCCAGCAACCTGTCGTGCTGGCACAACGGCGGAATGAGTTTGCGCAGTTGGGGCGCGATCGGCGGCGCAAGCAGCACGACAGGTTCGTTCTTTCTCAACGGGTCCTACCTGCAAGATCTGTCGGTCGTCGACGGCGACATCATTCTGCACAAGAGCTTCACGGCGAAGGGCGGCTACAGCCTCGCCGGATACGCGTACACGGACACGGGACCATCGGGACCATCAGAGATCGCCGCCTCGCAGCTACGGATCGAGCCCTACGACTTCGCGAACAGCATTCTATGGGGCCCGGGAGCGATCGATCTCAATAGCGGCGGTTCTCTCGTCAACGAGAGCGGAACGACGTGGGCAAACTGCCTTACGGTGACCGGCGCACTGACTCTCGATGGAGCGTCCACCGGATGGTCGCCACCAGCTACCGGGACCGTTACACTCAACGGTACGGCGGCTGTCACGATCACGGGCGTGAACGGCACCAACGCCTTCCCGGCAAACGCGACGTTCACTCTCTCGTTGCACACCGTCGGTGGTACGCCGGGAACCACGGCTCCGTACTTCTTCACGGCGACAACGGCCAACGCTGCGCAGATCAAGAGCGGCACCACGAACGCCAACGACGTGTACAACTGGAACGCGGCGCCAACTCCGGGGGTATCGATCACGGCCGGCAACATCGACATCTACCAGCGGCTCTGGAGCCCGATCTCGGGATCGTACTTCGGACCGACCTGACGATTTTACCCGCTGCAACCGTCGCCGCGTTCTTGGACGGCGGCGGCCAGACGAAGCCTCTTCGCCGCAGATCCCGGATGATGTTGCGCAGCGCGTGGTGATCGTCGCTCGTGCTGAAGGCCTCCATGCGATTGCGCCAGTCGGCGGCGACGCGACGCTCGAACGCACGGCCGCATCGAGGACTTGGCGCACTGGCGCCTCGGAGGCGGGCGAGTCACCGCTTCCTCTTCTTGGAGAGCGACTGCGCCAGTACGGACACCAGATCCCAGTCCACCGGGCCCGCCGGCGCCTTGCGCAGGGCGACGTCGAGATCGTGCTTGATGACCCGCTGCAAGATCATGCGAGCCTCTTCGCTGCCGCGCTCGACGGGCTGGAAGTTCCGATCGAGGATCGGTCCCTCGTAAGCCACGTCGAGCGTGAGCCGGTACCAACTCTTCTTCACTCGGACCTCCGTTCGCTCGGGCCACTCGAGCCACGACCCCTGCCCCTCTACCCTTGAGCAGAGAGGCAGCAGGTCGAAGCGCGAGCTACGAGGCTCGACGACTGGGCGTGTGGCCCTCGCGCTCCTTCTTGCCCTTGGCCTTTGGCTTCGGCGGATCCTCCACCTTCGGCTTCTCGGCTTTCTCATCGTTGGCAGCCTTCGCGCCGCCCTTCTTGCGCGCGGCCTGCTGCTTGATCGAGCGCGCGAGCAGCTCGCCCAGGTCGAGGACCTCGTCGCCGCCCTTCGGCTTGGTCCCCTCGGACGGCGGACCGCCTTCCACCGTCTGGCCGTCCTCCACCTTCTCCTGCACCGCGCCCATCAGCTTCTTCAGGTACTCGTCGCTGTGGTTCTCCGGGTGAAACTCATCCTCCATCGAGGAGAGCAGCAGGCGCGTCTGCTCGCGGTCCTGCTCACGCAGGACCACCGCAGGTGGGACGATCTCCTTCGCGTCGATGATCTCCGCGGCGTAGTGCATCGTCGTCAGCGCCAGCAAGTCCGCGTGCGGAGCGATCATGCACATCTTCGGACGCGTGCGCAGGGCCACGGTCCCGATGGCCACCAGGCCCGTCCGCGCCAGCTCCTCGCGCAGCAGGTTGTACATCTGCACGCGCTTGGACCCTGGAGCGAGGTAGTACGGAGAGTCGAGGTACAGAGGGTCGACGCCCGTCAGCTTGACGGTGTGCAAGATCTTGATGACGCCCTTGCCATCGAACTCCTGCAGCTCTGCCAGCTCCTCCTTCGTGAAGGGGACGTACTCGCCCGGGGCCACCTCGTGGCCCTTGACGATCTCCTCCCACGCCAGATCGCGCTTGCAGTGATCGCAGCGCCGCACGAGGCTGATGCGCGTGCCACACGCGTCGTGCAGCTGGTGAAACTGCGGCGTCAAGTCCTTGGTCGCCGTGTACATCTTGACCGGAATCGGGATGATGCCGAGCTCGATGTCTCCACTCCAGAATGCTCTCATGATGTTGTGTCCTTTCGAATCGACGTTGATCTACGCGGATTCAGGCTGAGTCCCGACGGTTTGAAGCGCGGGGCGACCTGATAAGCCAAGTCTAAAGCGTGAGAACATGAGAAACCAGACGCCCTGCGCGGGCGGGCGTCCCCTCCGGGGAGGGTTTCAGCCAGCCTTGGCGTGATTGAGCACCTCGTCGATCGCCGCGATCTCCCCGTCGAGATCCGCGCGGCGGCTCAGGAGCTGCGCCCGCACCTCCGCGAGCACCGAGGGCGAGAGCTTGACGACGAGCCCGTCGCCAGCGCCATTGGCCTTGTCGGTGCACAGGCGCGCCGTGGTGTAGTCGCCGGGCTCGTAGGTGATGACGCCGTCGACCGAGAGCTTGCGGAACACCTGCGTGGTGTCTCCGACGCCCGTGGCCTCCTGCACCTGCGTGTACGTCGGACCGCGCCCGTTCTGGGCGATGTACTTGACGACGAACTCGCGGGCCTTGGCGGCCTTGGACCCCGTGGTGCGCGTCTGGCGGTGACTCGTGACGCGGGCGGCGACCTTCACAGGCCGGCGCGCGATCCTCTTGCTCTTGACTGCTCTCTTCTTGGAACCCATGACTTCTTCCCTCGTTTCAAAGCCTGCCCGTCCAGGCAGGACCATCGTAGCTCATAACACCAAACGTAGCACCATGCTACACCATGATGTCGGAGACCTCCGGTCAATCCTCCTGCGCCCCGTTCGGCTTGTTCGCGAACCCGTTCTGGCAGGTCCAGGTGGCAAGGCGACTCAGCGTGGTCTCGTAGGTGGTCCGGCTGCCCTTCGGGCGCACGAGGACGCGACCGCTCGAGCGGTCGATGGTGACCGTCCCTTCCTTCTCGGGCCCCGCCGAGTCGAGCCGCCCACGCACCTTGAACGATGCTGCACTCATGACTGTCCCTCCAGCGATCGAAGCTCTCCCATCACCCTGTCCGAAGCCCGGTACTCGTGAGCGGCATCGCGCTCGCCTTCGCTGCCACGATGGCAGCGTCGCTCGCAGAGGCCGTGCCGGTAGAGGCTCGCGAGCGTCACGCGCTCGCCGCTGCCTGCTGCCCGGTACCACGTCCCGCTCACGCGGGCCTTGACGCATCGGACGCACCGCGAGCGAACCCGCCGGCAGCTTCACACCGCACCCGCAGCAGTGGTGATCGATCTGAAGGCGAACGCGATAGATGTTGGTCTCAGGCATTGATCACTCCCTGTTTCTCCAGCCGCAGCTGCAGCTTGCGGCTGCGCGCGAAGGTCTTGTCGTACCACACCTGATCGAGGATCTGCCCTCGCGTCGCGATGGCCTTCCAGTTCCGGATGGCCTTCGCGTACGCGCTGAGAATCGACCGCGGCACTCGGGCCCTCGGGTGGATGTCGAAGTCCTCCATGTCCGATCCCTGCGCGCCGTCGAAGACGTCGAACTCCGTCGCCAGAGCCCAACCCGCCTTGCAGTAGCGGTAGTGGCAGAGCAGCAGGCACCACGACTCGTCGTGAGCCTGCACGAACTCGACGCGAAACTTCTTGCTGGCCTCCGCTCCGAGGATCGCCGACACGCGCTCGGCGGTGTAGCGACCTTGCCGCCGCTTGTCGCGCACGATCCCCGCGGCGACGCGCGTGCCCTTTGGCCGGGGCATCGGCCCCGTGACCTCGTCGATGATCCAGCCATCGAAGCTGTCCTCGAGCGCGTCGCAAAGCATCACGCGAGCCCGCTGCTCGTTCCTCGCCTCCACCACCACGCGGCGCCGGCGCCCCGACGGCAGAAGCCGGACACGGATCTCCCAGAACTCGGCCATCAGCCACCCTTGCTCAGAGCTTGAGCCATCAATCCATTGAGCTGCGCGACCATGTGCGACGCGTCCGAGAGGTTGCTCTTGGCAGGCTCGCGCGCCTTCCAGGCTTCACGGTCCACACGGATCTCCTCGAGCTTCGGGACGCGGCTACGGGCCACGAGCGTTTCGAGCAGCTCCTGGCGCTCGGCCCGCACCTGCTCGAGGGCCCGCTGCGCCTCCGCCAGCCTGGCGTCCGCTGCCGCCAGATCCTCGGCGAACTCCTCGGGGAACACACGGAGCACGATCCGTGCGCCCTTCGCGGCGCCGAACCGCTCGCGCCACTCCTGCACCACCCCGCGCTTGACGAGGTAGCCCGTACTCGTGCCGTGAGCATGAACTCGCACGTCCTTGCCACCTTCGAGGATCCTCGGCGGCTCGCTGTCGACGACGAGCCTCGCCGCGCAGCCGCCATGACTCATCCGGCCTACGATGTAGCGTGCCATCTAACCCTCCATGAACGAGAACGGGCCTTGCGCCGGCCGGGCGGCCCCTCCGGGGCGGGTTACTCCGGGGCGGGTTACTCCTCTTCTCCATCTTCCGGGATCTCCGGCAGCTTGAAGGCCTTCTCGAAGTGGTCGAGGCTCCGGCTGAGCAGCATGCGAAGCACGGCCGCCAGCGTCAGCTCGAGATCCGCCCCGCCCATCTCCTTGCCCTCCCGCGCGCGGCGGGTGAGCTCCTCGCGCATGCGGGCGAGACGCGCGTACGAGCGGCGATCGAGACGTATCATCCTGCTTGCAGACACGTGGCTACCTTCCTTCGTCGGCACGGGTGACCTCCACCTCGAATTTCGGATACGGCATCGACTGCGGGAGCGCCTTGCGCGCCGCTCGCGTCAGGCCGAAGAGGTACCGGAAGTTTCCGGGGTGGCGGAGCTTGCGCGTGACCGTCGGCAGCACGGCCCGCAGCCACTGCCGCTCATCCTGATCGCCCAGCGCAGGCGCGCCGGCCGCCACGAGCTGCGCGCACCCGTACTGCCAGCCCTTGTCACGGCTGCGGATCTTCTGTAGCACCCGCGCGCTGCACACCGTGCCGTCGGGCAAGAGCTGCAGCGTGCGCGCGGTCGACCGCCCCGCGAACACGGCGTTGCACGCCTGGTAGATCGTCCCGACGTGGCCCCTGTGCACCACGGTCCCGTCCACCGCCGAACGCGGCACCGGATCGCTGAAGGAGACCACGGCGACGATCCCCTCCTTCGCCAGAAGCTTGAACGCCCGAGCCAGGAAGAACGTCTCGCCGTTGCCCTTGACGCTGTCGAGCAGCACGAACCGCCCGAGCTCCGTACGCTCGAGCCCCTGCCCGGGCAGGCAATCGAGCACAGCGCCCGAGCACGGATGACTGAACACCGCCACGCCCTCGAGCACGCCCGCGCGATACAGGCCGTACCGGAACCTCGCGGCCGGATAGCTGCCCGCGTAGTGGTGCTGCAGCACGAACGCCCGCGCCACGCTGTCACCCGCAATGGGCGCCACCTCGTAAGCGCGCGTGTCGATGGTCTCCCCCGCAGGACGGTACGTCCCTCGCTTGTCACGCCAGCGCTGGCAGACGTTCGTGTTCACTTGGACCGTCCTTGCGGCCACCGCGGCCGGGTAATCGGGATCAGAGGCAGCTCGCACCGCGAACTGGTCGCGTCCTTGATTCCGAGGACGTAACGCTCCCAGATCTCGAGCGGCACCCCCACAAATCGGCGGCGGCGTCTTGAGCTTGTTGAGCGTCCGGCGCGAGACGAACAGGGGTACATCGGTGAACCGATCGTCCTTGAGCCAGTGCGGCTGATGTGTGCCTAGGTAGAACATCATTGGGTTACGGAGGTCCGGGGGCATTCCTAGCGTAGCGCCACATCTCCGCGACGACGGCGTACCGCTCGACGAGGATCACGTCACGCTCAGGGTACCGAAGCGAGTAGCCAGCAGCTCCGGCGAAAGGTTCGACCATGCTTATCCGGTTGGATACTTCAAACGAACCTTGCGGGCCGCCTCGATTGCATTCTTCCTGGCCTCTGAGCATTCCAGACACAGGTGTTCGACGCGACAGATGTCGTTGTTGGGAGGATGAAACACCTCCCATTGCCCTCCGACTGAGCCTGGACTGTCGGACGGCTGAAGGCACCAGTCGCATGAGTACGTATCGGCTCTCATCGGTCTCTCCTTGCCCGCGCGGGGGCATACTCAAGCAACGCTTCACCGCAGCCCGCCCACGATGAGCCGCAGCGCCGGCCCTGCCTGCTTCCGACCCTCGCGCGTGAGCCTGTAGCGCCACTTCTCGACGCGAGCTCGGTCGTTGAGCACCTCGAGCCAGCCGGCTGTGATGGCCTCGGCGACCGCCTGGTAGCCGGCCGGAGTGTCGTCGGGTCTGCCGCCGTCGCGTACGGTTCGCAGCACGCGGAGCAGCTCCGGCTTGGTCGCGGACTGACGGCCACCCTTGAAGGAGATCATTGCTCGGCCTTGTCGGCTGCGGCGTTGAGCAACTGGGCGAGGCCGCGAGCGAGGGCGGGGGAAAGCGCCGAGACGGTCTGCTCGCCATTGAGCCTGGTCTCGGTGACGGTGAGCGTCACTTTGCCGGCGTCAGCGACTACTCGGGCGACGCCGGACTCTCGGGAACTGATGGTGCCCACGTGGATCTCGGCGCTCACGATCCGCCTCCCGTGCCGCCGTGCAGCGCCTCGACGGCCTGCCTCCGCTTCTCGTCTGCCGCCCTGCCGACGCGCCGGCACGCCAGGTCGAGCTGCCGCGCGAGGCACCACGCCTCCGACTCCGACAGCGCGAACTCGTCCTCCGCGTGCGGCACGACCAGCACGATCTCGTCGCCGTGCGTGGCGAGTACGATCGACTTGCCGCCGACCGAGGCGATGCTGACGGCTCCGGTGAAACGCTTGTCGTCGATCATGGCGCACCTTCCGAGCAGTAGTCGTCCCACATCGTTTGGATCGCCTCTTTCACCACCGCGAGTTCATCGTAGGTGCAACCGAGCACCTTATCGTCCTGCACGTCGCGGGGGCTGCTTCGATCGACGTCGACCTCAAAGCCGCATGCGCCGTCTATGTGGGCACAAACCCAGTTGAGCCAACCCTCGTACTCACTTTCGTCCGACGACCCGAGGCCGTCGCGGCCGAGCACCAACATCCTAGACATAGCTTCCCTTCCTTCTCGGCTCCCGCCGAAGTCCGCGCGCCCGACGTCGGGGCTCTCCCCGCCCATCTCGACCCACTCCTTGCGAGCGAGCCGGTCGACCGGCCTGCCGTTCTGCATCGTGTGCGCTCGAAGCTCCATGTACTGCAGAGAGGCCTTCGCGATCTCCTCGGGCGTCATCTTCGAATGGCTGATGGCCCACTGCTGGCTGATGCCGCAAGCCACCACCATCCACTCTGGATCCGCGGCGCAGCTCCGAGCCTCTTGCTGATCCAGCTGCGCCTTGCGCAGCGCTCGATCCCACATGGCTACTGACACCTCGAACGTGCCGCCGCCGCCCAGTCTCTGGAGCGTGATCATCAGCTTGC
>Ga0181537_10005411_pt1 | contig 10330 bp, 8 predicted proteins | sample PEATcosm2014_Bin_39_FD_119765 | JGI IMG/M metagenome (GOLD analysis project Ga0181537, IMG submission 119765) | Peatland microbial communities from MTU Mesocosm Facility, Houghton, MI, USA - PEATcosm2014_Bin23_10_metaG | ecosystem: Environmental > Terrestrial > Soil > Wetlands > Peat | place... | reverse complement strand
TTCAGGTAGTTGGCCAGCGTGTCGTGGCCGGACTCGGCCAGAGCCCACTGATCGTCCAGCAGCGCGATCCGATCGCCATCGGGCAGCGTGCCGAAATTCCTGGCGATGTTCGCGAAACTGCCATCATCGTAGCGGCTGCGATAGAAGCCGATCGCATCGGCATTCACGCTCAGCGGCTCATCGCAGCGACCGGCGGGTACCTTTTGCTTATCCTGGGTGATCAGCACCGACTTCGGGCTGGCCGAGGCGGCGGATCGTATCTGCAGCGGTATGCGCCACTTCGCTCCCTGGGTGTCGACTCCGCTCAACAGGAAACGCCGCTGCGACAGCGTGATGCTGCGCGCGCCGGTGGCATCACACGCGGCCGTAACGCTGACGAGAGGAAACCCGCCCTGTTCGGTCCAGTCGGCCGCAATCGCGCCGATGTCGCTGTGGCTGGCGGCGCCCAGCGCATTCCACAGATCCGCGGTGGTGGCATTGGAAAACGCGTGCGCCTTCATGTACGCGCGTATGCCATCGCGAAAGGTATCCGCTCCCATGTAGGCCTCGAACATGCGCAGCACCGCCTGGCCCTTGTTGTAGGTGATCTCCGGATCGAAGGAATTATCGACCTGCAGCTCGTCGGTCACGTGCTGCTGGATCGAATGCGAGGTGATGCGCGCATCGGCGCGCATCGCGGTCTCCTTGCTGCCGTCCTCGCTCTCCCACCATTTCCAGCTCGGATTGCGCAGGTCGGTCTCCTTCGCCGCCCGCCACGACGCGAAACTTTCATTCAGCCAGATGTCATCCCACCAGCCCATCGTGACCAGGTCGCCGTTCCACTGGTGCGCCATCTCGTGTGCCTGGACGCTGAACACCGCCTGGCGGTCGCCGATGGTACTGGCGTGCGTGACCAGCAGCAGCTGGTCGTAGTAGGTGATCGCGCCCCAATTCTCCATCGCGCCGCTGAAACCGCCGGGAATCGCGATCGAGTCGAGCTTGGGCAGTGGATAGCGATAGCCGAAGTAGTCATCGTAGTCCGCCAGGATCTGCTGCGCGTTGGCGAGCGCATAGCGGCCGTTCTGCTCCTGGCCGCGAACCGCCCAGACGCCGAAATCGACGCCGCCGCTGCGGGCCTTGATCTGCGCCAGGTCGCCGGCGGTGAATTCCACCAGGTACGACGGCATCTTCGGCGAGCGCTGGAATGCCACGGTCGCCATGTTGCCGTGTACGACGCGCCTGGCGACCGGCATGTTGGAGAGCGCGGTCCATTTGGACGGAATCGACACCGTCAACTCAAAGCGCGCGCGAAATGCCGGCTCGTCCCAGCACGGAAACATGCGCCGTGCGTCGGTCGCCTCCATCTGCGTCGACAGCAGCAGGCCGTGTCCGCCGCCGGCCATGTCGTAGGGTTGCACGAACAGGCCGTGCGGCTGCTGCTCGATCTTCCCCTGATAGGAGAAGCTCAGCGTGTGCAGTCCGATCGGTGCCTCTTGTGCCAGCGTAACGGTGGTCAGCTGCTGCGCATCGTCGCTGGCTACCGCTTTCACCGGCTTGCCGTCCAGCAGCACGTCATTCAGGGTTTCGTTGATCGAGTTGAATAGGAGGGTTGCGCTCGGCGAGCGAAACTGCAGCTGCACCGATTCAGTGCCGTTGATGGTCAGCGCGGTGGCATCGGGCACGATGCTCACGCGGTAATCGAGCGGCACGACATTTTTCGGCAGCCTGCCAGGAGCGCTATCGAATGAGAACGGCGCCGGCGCGGTGGCACGCGCCGGCGCTGCGGCAGGTTCGTCGGCACTGGCGCCGGCAGCGGCGGTAAGGCTCAGCGTCAGCGCCGCGGCGATCGCTGCAAGACTGGTTGTGCGCGTATCCATCGTCAACATGTCCGTTCCTCCAACCCCCCGGGGCGCGGTACTTTGCCACTGCCGTGCCGCGTTGGCGAATGCCGTTTGCGGCCGGACCCTGACGCGGACTAGGATTCCGGGCGAAGAAGCATGATCGGCCGGGTACCCGGCCGCCGATGACTACCAAATAATTCGAATCGACCAGGGAGATCGACAGTGGATATCAATAAAATTATCACACGCGCCAGATCGATGCTGTTCTCGCCACGCGCGCAGTGGCCGCTGGTCGCGGCCGAGCCCGACACCGTCGGCGGCCTGTACTCCGGCTACATTGCCGTCCTGGCCGCGATCCCGCCCATCGTGCATTTCCTGTCCTCCACGCTGATCGGCGTATCGGTACCCTTCCTCGGGGCGTTTCGCGTACCGCTGGCCACCGGACTGACCACCGCAGTGCTGAGCTACGTATTGGCCCTTATAGGCACGTTCATAGTGGCGCTGATCGTGGACGCGCTGGCGCCGACCTTCGGCGCCGAGAAGAACCGTGTGCAGGCGCTCAAGACGGTCGCCTACGCCTATACCGCCTCCTGGGTCGCATCGATCCTTGGCATCATTCCCGGCCTCGGGCTGCTCGCGGCGCTGGCCGGGGGCATCTACAGCATCTACCTGCTTAACATGGGCCTGCCGTTCACGATGAAATGTCCGCCCGAAAAGTCCATTGGCTACACCGCTGTCACCCTCATCGTAGCCATCATCGTCGGCTGGGTGCTGTTCCTGATCGTCGGCTCCGTGACGGGCTTGGGTCTGGGGTACGGTCGTGGTTTTGCCGGTTATCCGGCCCCAGGCTACACGCATCAGGGCGGCGACTTCGCCGCCGGCACCACCGGCGCAGCACTGCAGGCCTGGACCAGGAAGATGGAGGACGCCAGCAAACAGGTCGACGCGGCACAGAAATCCGGCGATCCCAACGCCCAGGCGAACGCCGTGGGGCAGATGATTGGCGCGGCGGTCGGCAGCGGCGGCAAAGTCGAATCGCTGGCGCCCGACCAGATCAAGCCGTTCGTACCGGACTCGCTGCAGGGACTGAAGCGCACGCAACTATCGGTTGATCGAAGCGGCGCGCTGGGAGTGCAGATTTCCAAGGCTACCGCGACCTACGCCGACGACGGCCAGCGTCGCCTGACGCTGGAAATCACCGATACCGGATCGCTCAAGGGCCTGGTGGGCTTCGCCTCCGGCTGGGCAGGCGTGGAACAGGACCAGGAAACCGATAACGGTTACGACAAGACCTACAAGAGCGGCGGCCAACTCGTGCACGAGAAATGGGACCGTCGCGGCAACACTGGCGAGTACGGGGTCATCGTCGGCAATCGATTTTCCGTGGACGTGACGGGCGGCGCAGCCAGCATCGACGACTTGAAGGCCGCCGTCGCCAGCGTCAACCTGGCCGGCCTCGAGGCGCTCAAGAACCAGGGCGCGCCGGCAAACTGAACCCTATTTCGCCAGCTGCACCATGGTCGACACCACCCAGCCTTCATTGCCGAGCTCGTCGTTGACTTTCCACCACACACCCTGCTTGTCGCCGGTCGGATAGAGTTGCATGCCGGCATCCAGGTCACGCACCACTTCCGACTTCAGGTCCGGCTTGGTATACAATTTGCCGGGCTTTGTCATCGTGACCGCCTGCTGCACGTTGTCGGCCTTGGCGTCCGGCGCAGAAGACTTCACATCGTTGACCAGCTTGGTATAGGCATCCAGGTAAGCCATCGCCACGACCTGCCCAATTTCCGTATTGGCGTAGCTGCTGGCGCCCCCGGCGGCAAATCCGCCGAAGAATCCCAGGCCGCCGCCGCCCATCCAGCCCAGGTCGGTCTTCTTCGCATGTCCCTGCTCGAGCGCCACCTGCTCGGTCGAGCGCACGTCGGTCAGCGTCAGCACCACGTCCGCGGTCTTGCTCTTGAGGCTGACGCCTCCGACCACCGCGCCGATCCCATGGCCCAGCAGGCCGCCGAGCGCCCCACCGACATTGGTACCCTGGGCATTGCCATTGCGGTTGGCGATGTCCGGCACCAGTACATAGTCGGCCGCCTTCATCTGTCCCTTGCCGATGTTGGATCCGACGCGCTCCTCGCCGCTGGCCGCCAGCTCGCGCTCGGCCTTGGCCGCCGCCAGTCCCTTGCCGCGATCGACCAGCGTAAAGCACTTCGACTGCGACACGTAGATCTTGATCAATGCGGCCGGCGAATCCAGCTGCATCGCGGTCCACCACGGGTTCTCCGGCTCAGTCACCGCCAGCGTGCCGATCTTCTTGTCGCACACCGGAATCTGGGGCTGTGCGCTGCTATCGGCGGCGTCGGCCGTGGACAAGCCCGCCGCCGACGCCGCCGACAACGCGGCCAGCGCCAGCATCAATCTCATCTCATACCGGAAATCTCTGTTGCCCATGGACCTGTTATTGGACGTAGACATGCTGCTTCCCTCCCGAGTCTGCGAATGTTGCGCAATTCTTAGCCGCTCCCGCCACAATATTACCCTCAGTGATCGTCCGGCGGGGATCGATGCAAAAGGTGTTCATATCGGCCGAGTCGCTGTTGCGCGATGCCATGCAGCTCGCCGTCCAGATCGTTCGCAGCGGTTTTCGTCCGACCTTCCTGGTGGCCGTGTGGCGCGGCGGCGCACCGATCGGCATCACGGTGCAGGAAGTGCTCGAATACCACGGCGTGCACGCCGATCACATCGCGATCCGCACCTCCTCATATACGGGCATCGACCAGCAGTCGAAGACGGTGCGGGTGCACGCGCTCGACTATTTGGTGTCGCGCCTGTCGGCCGAGGACCAGCTGCTGCTGGTCGATGATGTGTTCGACTCGGGCCTGAGCATCGAGGCGATCATGAATGAGTTGGCCAGCCGCTGCCGGCGCAACCTGCCGGAGCAGATCCGGATCGCAACGGCTTACTACAAGCCGGCGCGCAATCGCAGCGCCCTGAAGCCGGACTACTACGTGCGCGAGACCAACGAATGGCTGGTATTCCCACATGAACTCAAGGGACTGACCCGGCAGGAGATCCTGGAGCACAAACCAGTGGACGCCAGCTTTTTCGACCCGGCTTAGGCCGGCCGAGGCGGATGTTTTCGCGGCGCCTGCTGGACGCTAGAATACCGCGATGAAATACCTGCACACCATGGTCCGCGTCACCGACCTGGACGCGTCCAGCAAGTTCTATTGCGATGCGCTGGGTTTGCGCGAAGTGCGCCGCATGAATAACGACAAGGGGCGCTTCACGCTGGTCTACCTGGCAGCGCCCGGCGACGAGGACGCCCAGATCGAGCTGACCTACAACTGGGACCCGGAGACTTACACCGGCGGACGCAATTTCGGTCACGTGGCCTACCAGGTGGATGATATCTACGCTACCTGCCGCCTGCTGATGCAGCGCGGTGTCACGATCAACCGCCCGCCGCGCGACGGCAAGATGGCCTTCGTACGCTCACCCGACCTGATATCGATCGAGCTGCTGCAGAAAGGCGCAGCGCTGCCGCCGCAGGAACCCTGGGTCTCGATGCCCAGCGTCGGCAGCTGGTAGCCACGAACGCGATCAGCCGCGTCGCCCGCTATTGGCCGCGTCGCTCGACGCTCATCAGCACGTCCTCGCGGCTACGCAGATTGATGCGGGCTTCCATTTCCATAGGGCCGGAACGCATGCCGCGCAGCCTGAAGCGGCGCGCGGCATGGTATATATGGATGGCCATCTCGTAGTTCGCGAAGCTCTCCCCGACGCAGTGGCGCGGTCCGGCTGAGAACGGTATGAAGGCGAAGCGATGCGCCGCGGTCGGTGCGTCGGCGCTAAAGCGTTCCGGCCGGAACTGATCCGGGTCCGGCCAGTGCCTTGGATCGCGCTGTATCACATACGGGCTCATGAACACATCGGTTCCCGCGGGAGCCTGGTAGCCAGCAAGGCGCTGCGCATGCACGCAGCGGCGTGTCAGCACCCATACCGGCGGATACAACCGCAGCGCCTCATTGATCACCTGCTGCGTGTAGTGCAGCGAATCCAGCGTCGACAGCGACAGATCGGCCAGCGGCGTCGCATCGACTTCGGCATGCAGCTTCGCCTCCACTTCGGGGTGTTGCGACAACAGGTACCAGACGGCATTGAGCACCGCGGCCGTGGTCTCGTGGCCAGCGACAATGATCGACATCACCTCGTCGATCAGTTCCCGGTGCGACATCGCCGAGCCATCGCGACGGTCGCGCGCCGCCATCATCATCCCCAGCCAGTCGGCATCGCCGGCAGCATTCGCCGCCTCGCGGCGCGCGATCACCGTCTCGATGTGCCTGGCCAGCTGCCGGAAGCGGAACGCGAAACGCAGGTCGCGCGCGGCCTCTTCAGTCAGCATCGCAAACGGGTTCACGCCCAGGTCCGCCAGCAGCCGGTCGTAGTCGGCCCCGAGCGTCGCCCGCAGCACCACTTCCAGCGCACTCTCGCTGGTCTCCCGGGTGACATTCAGCGGCTCGCCACTGTCGGCCTTTTCCGCCCAGCTCGCCAGGCGGCGGGTATTAATTTCAGCGATCATCTCGCCGAATCGCTCGACCCGCGAGCGCTGGAACATCGGCTGCATCATCCGATGCTGGCGCTTCCAGACCTCCCCTTCGCTGACGATGATGCCGTTACCGACCAGGATGCGGACGCGGTCCAGCCCCACGCCGATACTGTAGTGGCGATGATCGGTGACCAGTACGCGCTTGATGGTCTCCGGATCGGCGACTACCCAGGTGTCGCTGTGGCGGCCAGGCGCGTGCACGCGATAGATGTCGCCGAACCTGGGGCCATCCTCGACCATCCGCGCCAGCGAATCGTCGGTGGAACCCACGTCATACTGCGCCTGCGCGCACGGCGGATGCGGATCATTGCTGTCAGAGGAACCCATGGATTCCTTTTAGCACGTCATTCACAGGTGGCGCAGCCTCACAGGTACGGCAGCATCAGGTGCGCGGCGTTGTCCCGCAGCCGTACCGGCAGCGAGCGCCGGTCCAGGTCGGCCTGCAGCAGCCGGGTGTGCTGGTTGGCGCTGATCTTGGCACTCACCTGTTCGACCAGGCCCGAGTGGTAGACCTCGAGGTTGATCTCGAAATTCAGTCGGAAGCTGCGCATGTCCCAGTTGGCGCTGCCCACCAGGCACCAGATGCCATCCACCGTCATCAGTTTCGAGTGATCGAACGGCGGCTTGTGAGTCCAGACGCGACAGCCGGCCGCGAGCAGCGGCCCGATGTGAGCGCGCATCGCCCAGTCGACGCTCGGGTGATTGCTGTGCTCCGGCAGCACGATATCCACCTCGATATTGCGCATCGCCGCCAGCGCCAGCGCGGTGATGATGCGATCGTCCGGCAGGAAATAAGGCGTCATGACCCGGATCGATGAACGCGCACAGGCGATCGCCTCGAGCACCAGCAGCTCGATCTTCTCCAGGTCCTGATCCGGGCCCGAGGTCACCGCCCGCGCCAGGCTGTCGCCGGCCGGCTCGAGTTGCGGGAACCAGGCCGCACCCGCCAGCGTCTCACCAGTGCTGAAGTACCACTGAGAAGCAAACGCCTCGGACAGCTGTGCCACCACCGGACCCTCGAACCGGAAGTGCGTGTCGAGCACGGTGTGATGGGGGTCGTCCGCCACCACATTCTCGGCGCCGATGTTCAGGCCGCCGGTGAAGCCGATGCGGCCATCGATGCACAGTATTTTTCGATGCGTGCGCAGATTCAGGAACGGCATGCGCCAGGGCAGCGCCGAATGCATGAAGCGGGCGACTGGTACGCGCGCGTGATGCAGCCGTCGATAGGTGGCGGAGCGCAGATAGCCGCCACCGTAGCCATCGATCAGCACCCGCACCTCAACCTTGCGGCGGCGCGCAGCGATCAGTGCCGCGATAAATTCGTGACCGACACCATCGGCGCGAAAGATGTAACTCGACAGCGCGACGCTGGTCGCAGCGCCGTGGATGGCCGCGAGCATCTGCGGGTAGGCGGCGTCGCCATTGGCGAGCATCCACACCGCGTTTCCCGGCTGTACATGCCGTCGGCTGATGCGGCGCGCCGCCAGCTCCAGCGCCGCCAGATGCTTGCAACCGGGAGGCCCGGGCACGGCCTCGAAGATCGCATCGCCCGGCTCGTCTATGCCCTCGCTGCGGGCGCGCCGCCGCACGCGGTTGATGCCCAGCAGTACGTACAACAGGCTGCCGACCACCGGCGACAACCACGCCAGTCCGATCCAGGAAACGGCAGAACCGGGATTGCGATTATGCGACAGCACATGCAGCGTCACGCCGGCGGCAAGCGCCAGGTGCGCGATCGACACCGTGAGCGCGACGTAGGGAACCAGCAGCGGTGGCACGAGCGTGGGGCCTAGCGCTGCAACTTGTGCGCGCGCAGCTCGTCGTCGGCCAGCTCGACCGAGCGTTCAAACAGACGCATCTCGTAGTAGCGCAGTCGCTTGTAGAGCGCGTAGTCGGCTGCCATGTAGGCCGCGACCCAGCCACGCCATCCATCCAGCACCGCCAGGCGCAACAGGTAGTCCTTGATGAAGGTCAGCATGAACACCAACGGCCATAGATACGGCCGGCTGGCGCGTCCGCGTTCGCGCCAGTCGAGCGCCTTGAGTTCCGCATAGCGCAGGTACTTGAGCTGATGGTGCACCAGCGTGGGATTCAGGTAGTGCAGGAATGGCGGCTGGAACGCAACGTCCGCTGCGCGATACTGCAGTGACTCGTGCACGCGCGCCTCGCTCCAGCGCGCACGCTGGCGATGATAGATGCGCGGCTTGCGCTCGCGCACCATCATCCGGTACCAGCGCATCGGCCTGCCCATGAACCAGGCGGTGCGGAACAGCACCCCGGCCGCGGCATCCGACGCCTGCAGCTGCGGCAAGCCGCGTTCCAGGGCGAGGGTGAGCTCCGGGGTCAGTGCCTCATCGGCATCGAGCGACAGGATCCAGTCATGGCTCGCCAGGCCGCTGGCGAAGTTGCGTTGCGCGCCGTACCCAAGCCACGGCTGGTCGACGACGCGGGCCCCGTGAGCCGCCGCGATGGTCCTGGTGTCGTCGTCGCTGCCGCAGTCCACCACGATCTTTTCTGCGGCAAAACCGACACTGTCGAGGCAGCGGGCGATGTTGGCCGCCTCGTTATAGGTGATGACGATCAGGCTGATGGGATTGATCATGGGTGATGCAGCGCGGCCTGCCAGGCGGCCAGCACCTGCTGCGGGCTAATGTACAGCATCGAGCGTTCGCCTTCGTGCTCGCCGACCAGGCAACGCACCACGGCCGTGCGGCCCCGCGGCGCGTACATGAATGGCTCGGTCCTGCCGAACAGCGCGACCACGGTGCAGCCCACGGCCGCCGCCAGGTGCGCCGGACCGGTGTCCACCGAAATCATCCCGCTGGCGCGCCCAGCCAGGCCCAGCAGCCGCGATATCGACAATTCCTGCACGACGTCGTATGCGCCGGAGATGCCGGCGAGGGCAAGAATCTCCTGGTTGAGCGCAGATTCCTGCGCGACACCGAGCAGCAGGATGGCATGCCCCGGATGCAGGAGCCGCAGTCCGCGCAGCACCTCGGCCCAGTAGCTCTCCGGCCAGTACTTGGAGTTGCTGCGGCGGCGGCGCAGCCCGCGACGCATGGTGCGCTTGTTGCCTGCCTGGATCAGGATCAACGGCTGTGCGGCCCATGGGCGCGCCTGCGACCACTCATCTACTTCACGGCGCTGTTCTGGCGTCACGATCAGCTCGCCGAACGCATCGCTGGCCTGCAGCGGCAGATCGTCGCCGCCCAGAAGCCCCGGATTGCGCCAGGCAAAGCGCAGCCAGCGGTCACAGAAATGCGAGCCTTCCAGCCCTGGCAGGTCCTCGTGATGGCACCAGCAGGCTGCGTTCCAGCCGGCGCGCAACAGCAGGTCGCACACCTTGCGATTGTCGTGATCGAACAGCCAGGTCGGTCCGGCCCCGCGCGCGCGCAACTCGTGTACCAGCCGCTGCTGCGCCGGACTCAGCCAGTACGGCGGCTTGCGGCTGGCGAGCAGAAAGACATCACCCACGCCCGGCTGTCCCTGCAGCAGCGGCCGCGTCCAGTCGGCGGCGGCCAGGATGTCCACCGGCTGGCCAAGCCGCGCATGCAGGTGGCGGATCGCCACGGTGAGCATCACCATGTCGCCCAGGGCGCCGAAGCGCACCGCTAGCGGCCGTGGATTCAACGTCTAGCCACCGGGCTTGTCCGTGCGCGGACCGGGATTGTCCTTGCCCGACGCGCCGCCGTGCAGCACGCGTACCAGGTCGTCTACCGCGCTTTGGATGCGCGCCGCGAAGCCGCGCTTGTTGTCCACAAACCAGTGGCGTGCGGCCGCGCCGATCGCATCCAGCCGCGTCGTGTCCAGCGCCAGTGCGTGCTCGATCGCCGCCTCCAGCGCCGCGTCGTCGAAGCGCGCGATGCGCGCCAGATTGTGCCGTTCACCCAGCCGCACGGCT
>Ga0181537_10005410_pt1 | contig 10331 bp, 10 predicted proteins | sample PEATcosm2014_Bin_39_FD_119765 | JGI IMG/M metagenome (GOLD analysis project Ga0181537, IMG submission 119765) | Peatland microbial communities from MTU Mesocosm Facility, Houghton, MI, USA - PEATcosm2014_Bin23_10_metaG | ecosystem: Environmental > Terrestrial > Soil > Wetlands > Peat | place... | reverse complement strand
ACTTGGGCAAGAACATTGACCGGTAAAATTAGCACGGCCATTAAAACGGCCTCAGAAAGGCGCATCAAGCTCACAGCAATGATGCTAATTCTTGGGGGAACAAAGTCAATTCGCGAAGTGCTTAAGATCGCTCCACAAATCAGTTTGAAGTTTGAGAAGCGGAATGGCGTCAGAAGGAGCAACCAAGATGCTTAAAAAACATAGTCGGTTTCATTTGTCGGACTCGCTCTGGTGGCGGGTAAAAAAATTAAGCTAAGCGGGCAAAGAATAGTTTACTAAAAGGTCAGCTATCTCGTCGAGGGCGACCGCCCAAAGATGATCGGCTCATGGTCGAGGCGATCTTCTATGTGATGCGCACGGCGGTGGCGTGGCGGGACTTGCCCGCTTAGCTCGGAGCATGACGTAAAGGACGCCTTGCTCGTCGTTGATTGAATCGAGGCAGGTTAGGTAACCACTGGCCATGAGACTTTCAATGATGTGCGGGTCGGCCCATTCGGGGAGAGGATTCAAGTCCCTTGGTACGGGAAGGTCGTGGATGCGCTTAAGGACTTCAATCTCCTTGGTCACGTCGCTTATGCTGGCGTTTCCAGTCTTGAAGGCAAGGCGGGCAAAATAGGTCAGAGTGTAATGCAGGCGTAATGCAATCGGATTTCTGAGCCTTCTACAGAGGGCGGACAGGGTGGGAGTCGAACCCACGGTACCTTTAGAGGGTACGCTCGATTTCGAGTCGAGTGCCTTAAACCACTCAGCCACCTGTCCCAGATCGAAGGCGGACGGCTCGCCCAGCGGCGAGCGTCGGCAGAACCAATCATACTACGCGATTCATTTCGCAGGCGGCAAGGAAATCCGACGCGTGGCGGTTACTTGCGGCGCGCCTGCTTGAGGGCCTGGTCCATCTCGCGCTTGGCGACGGCTTTTTTGAGGTCCTCGCGTTTGTCGCGGACGTTCTTGCCGATGCCGACGCCGAGGAGGACTTTGAGGCGGCGGCCCTTCCAGTACATTTTCAAGGCGACGAGGGTGCGGCCCTTGACGGCGACGATGCCGAAGAGTTTGCGGATTTCCTGCCGGTGGAGGAGAAGCCGCCGGACGGCTTTGGGTTCGTGGTTGAAATTGTTGGCCTGCTTGTAGGGCTGGATGTCGAAGTGGTAGAGCCAGACTTCGTTGTTCTCGATGCGGGCGAAGGCATCGGTGAGGTTGCCCTGGCCGGCGCGCAGCGACTTGACTTCCGAGCCGCGCAGGACGATGCCGGCCTCGTAGGTCTCGAGGATTTGGTAATCGCGTTGCGCCTTGCGGTTGGTAATCAGATCATCGCCCATTTTTATCTCGCAGCATCCATCAGGCTGTCCGAAATGTCAGCGCGGGTCACGCCGAAAGCCTTTTTTGGCCTGTATTCGCTCGACACGGCATCGGCAAGGAGCAGGAGAAACGCCGGGTGACAAGTTCCTTATCCATGGCAGTTGATCGTCGCGCCTGGAGCTGCCTGGCCTGCGAAACTGCCGAAGATTGTCAACGAACGCGAGGAATGTAATCATAAGTTGATGAGGAGCTGGATCAAAAAGTGGAAGCTCAGGCCGTTTCCCAATTCGCTGACATCGTTGAAGGCCGTCCAGACATCGTGGTCTCAATTCGGAGAGGACCTGCTTTTGTCGCATCTTTTTGGCCAGGAGCAAACGAATGGATTTTATATCGACGTGGGCTGCTTCCATCCCGTTCGTTACTCAAACACTTACCTCTTTTATCGCCGGAACTGGCGGGGCCTTTGCATCGACCCGAGCCCCATCGCGGGGGCGCAGTGGCAAAGGTATCGTTCCCGGGACACGGTGATTACCGCGGCCGTGGGTCAGGCGCGCGGGGAGGCGTACTACGTCGAATTTGCCGACCGGCCCCAGTACAACCGATTATACTTTGGTGATGATTTAAGTGAAATCAAGGAGCCATGCGAACCGAGCCGTTCTTCAAAGATACCCGTGATTCCCTTGGCAGAAATACTGGAGAAGCACATGCCCAAAAACACCCGAGTCGATCTCCTGTCGGTGGATTGCGAGGGAATGGACTTGGAGGTCCTTCGCTCCAATGATTTTGCGCGCTTCAAGCCCAGGGTCTTTGTCGTGGAAGATCACGATTTATCCCCGGATACGGCGGTGACCCGCTTCGCTGAATCGGTGAACATGAAACTGGTGGCGCAGGCGCTTGTTTCCAAAATCTTTGTCGATCCAACCATGGCTCTTCCTTTTCAGGCCGATTCTCTTATCCTTCACTAACAGGCTTCCAGCAATTCGACGCTCCTTCCGTGACTTCTTCCCTCTTGCGAGCCGTGGTCAGCCGGCTTTTTACCAGCGCCTGTACGGTCCTGACCTCGTTTATCAGTCTCAAGCTCTACAGTCTCTATCTCACCAAGGAGATTTACGGAGTCATTTTGGTTGGGGTGCAAATCATCTCCTACCTGCCGCTGACGGGAGCGGGATTTATTATGGTGTTGAATCAACGCATCCTGACGGATCGCAATACCGAATCGGCCAAGGAGATGTCGTGGTTTGCGCAATTGCTGCAAAATTATTTTTTCCTGTTCGCGGTGGTTGTCGCCCTAACTCTGATGGCCGGTTATTGCGAAACTTCCCTGGTCCGGACCTCCGGCCTCCCGGTGCCCCTTTTTCTTTGCATCGGCATGGCGGGGGCGATCACGTTCTATATGTCCGGCCAGCTTTCTTTTTTGATCGGGCAGGGGGAACAGGTCAAATGCTATTTCTTTCAGGGCATCATGAGCCTGCTGGGCTCGTTGATTCTTTATTGTTCTTTTGCCGCCGGTTGGGGGGTTTGGGCGTTCCCGATTTCCGCAAGCCTCAGCGCGCTGCTGATCTTTCTTCCCGTTCGTTATGTCTTGCGCGCGCGAATCTCCGGCCTCCCTCTTTTCGTTTTGCAGCCCAAGCCCGATTTTCTTGAGCGCTTAAAAAAGATTTGGCGTCCCGCGCTCGATTGTCTCATGACCCAGGGATGGGGCATGCTGAGTTTCAGTCTCGATACCATTTTGGTTGGCCTCATCGTTGGACCCGGGCCGGCCGCCATTTATGGCGTCATTTCCCGTGTGACCGGCATATCCAGGCATGTGCTTCAGGCGCTGGGCGAGGCGTCGTGGCCCCGGCTCGCGCAGCAGGCCAATCCTGAACTCAAGGCGCGGTTCATGCGCAAGGTGGACCGGCTTAATGCGTGGAATGTGGGCTGTTGGTTTGGCACCATGTTCGCCACCGTCCTTCCCTTTATGGGCTGGCTGCTCAAAGCCGATTGGCTGGCGGGGCCGCTGCTGGTCGCGCTTGTTTTAACCCGGCATGCGATCATTTCCCTGGCCGGGCCGCATGTCTTTGGCATTACCAGCCTGGGCCTGTTCAAGGAAAATGCGCGACTGGCGCGACTGGAGGTTATCACCTCGGTCATCCCGGCGGTCATCCTCAGTTACCTCATGGGAAGCGTCGGCACGGCCATCGGGTACCTGATCGGGACGCTTTGTGTTTCCGCGTGGCAAGTCACCCGTCTTTATTTTGTCTCCAATAACCAGCCTTGGATAAGGGAATGGTGCGCGCTCTATATTCGAGGCATCTTCGGCGCGCTCCTCGCCTACACGTTGGCCGCCGTTTTGTGGAGAGGCTGCCATTCCCTCTGGCCAATGCCCGGCTGGGCGGCGCTGATCGTGGGTGGGATTGCCCTTGGTCTTTCCTGGGCGGCAACGGCTGGAATCGAGATGTGGCGGACGCATTTTAATCCGCTCAAAGATTGAACTTATGTGCGCAAGAGGTCTCGCAGCATATTGATGTGGTTAAGCCTTGTTTAACCCGGACTCCTCTCTAATTTGGCCCCATGATCGACTCGAACACCCGCCCTTGCGTTGTCAGTGTCGTCATACCCGCTTACAACGCGGAGATATTTATTCTCCGGGCCGTGGAATCGGCATTGAATCAAAAGGTGGAGGACTGCGAGATTCTCATCGTCAACGATGGTTCCACCGATCAAACGGCGGCCAAGCTGGCCATCTATGATAATCATCCTCAAGTGAGGCTTTTGTCCCATCCGGGGGGGATCAACCGCGGTGTTTGCGCTTCGCGCCGACTGGCACTCTGCGAGGCCCGGGGCGGGTTTATCGCCTTTTTGGACGCGGATGACGAATACCTGCCGGGGAAACTGGCCCGCCACATCAAGATATTGAGGGAAAATCCGCAGGTCGCATTGGTTCACAGCTCGGTGCAACGGCGGACCGAAGAACCGGAGACAAAGACCCCGTGGACGCTTAACCTGGGAGCCGAAGCCGAAATCTATGACCTCACCAAAAAGAGCTACTTCCTGCGTCGTAATTACATCTGCAATTCTTCCGTGGTGTGTCGCCGTTCGGCCCTGCGGCCCGAGGAGGATTTGCCGCCCAACATGATCGGGCAGTCCGAGGACTGGGTGCTTTGGAACTGCATCTCCTTCCGTGGCTTGTTTTATTACGATCCCGCACCGCTGACCATCTACTCTTACCATGCGGCGAGTTTCACCCACCGGCTGAAAGCGCGGTCCGGAGCGGCTGAACTCACGGCGATCGAATTTTATCTTTCGATGCTCCCGCGGCTGCCGCGCTTGGGCATGCGCGTTCGCGCGTTCATTGCGCTTATTTATCACCTGAAAGCCCTGACGGAAATCCGGCGCGGCCCGCAAATGAAGGCCGGGTTCTTTGGCCGGCTCCTCCAGTTCATCTTTGATCGCGTGAAAACCAAAGCGCCGCATGGGGAGTAGAAGCGGTCCAACAGATGGCTTTCCAAGGCTCTGGGGTGGTGCTACTAAAATATTTCCCTTTTGCTCCGCCAGCCTTCATCACGATGCACGCCAAAACTGCTCCGAACGGTAAAGCCTATCTCAATATTGGGTGCGGAACGCAGTATTCGCCGGAGTGGAATAATCTCGATCTTAATCCGCAGCCCGACGTGATCGCCCATGACGTGCTCGAGCCGCTGCCCTTCGATTCGGAGACCTTCGATGCCGTCTATAGTTCGCACGTCCTCGAACACCTGACCCCTTCCGATGGCGAATTCTTTCTGCGCGAGCAGTACCGAGTCCTGAGAAGGGGAGGGTGCTGCCGTATCGCGGTGCCCGACCTGGAAAAGATCGTGCGGGATTACCTCGTTCAATTGGAAAAAGTCGAACAGGAGCCAAGCCCGGCCCGAATTCTTGATTATCAATGGACTGTCCTGCAATTGGTGGACCAGCAGGTGCGGGAGGAATCCGGCGGGGAAACGCTGAAAACACTGCTCAGTGGAAATTTCAATCCTGAGTTTGTTCGCAGCCGGTGCGGCGATGAATTCGCGAACTTCGTGGATCGAAGCGGGCAAACCCCAGCTTCACCAGTCGCCGCGCTGAAATCGTATCTGCGCCCGCTCAAAAAGGCCCTCCGAAAAACTTTAAAACTAGAACCTCCGGCTCGTACTTCGGGCGAGGTCCATCGCTGGATGTATGACCGCGTCTCGCTTCGCCTCCTGGTGACGCGCCTCGGTTTTACCGATTTCAAGCTCGTCAGCCATTTGCAGTCGGCGATTCCCGATTGGGACAAATATCGCCTCGACACCTCTCTTCAGGGCCCCTATCCGAGGAAGCCCGATTCTCTCTTCGTGGAAGCCGGCAAACCTGGTTAAGCGCTCCCCGCACGCGATGAGACGCCCCGACATTCCCGTCCTGACGACGCTGCGCTTTCCGGCCGCGTTCGCCATTGTGCTTTATCATTTCCTGCCTTACACCACCTGTCCCTCCTGGGTTTGGGGGGGATTCAGCGAGGGGGTCTCGTTCTTTTATGTCCTGTCCGGATTCATCCTCTACTACAACTATTTGGACATGACGGATCGCGGCTTTTTCTGGGTCGCGCGCCTCTCGCGAATTTGGCCGGTGCACCTGGTGACCTGCCTGATGGCGTTACTCCTCTTGCCTTGGGAGAATCTGCTGGGACACGCTTCCTGGCAGATTACCCTGCCGGCCAATCTGCTCCTGGTCCAGGCGTGGCTTCCCTTCAAAGGTTCGACTCTATCCTTCAATGGCGTTTCCTGGAGCCTGTCAGTGGAGGGTTTCTTTTATCTTTGCTTTCCGTGGCTTTTGGGGTTGTTGAAAAGGAGAAGATCGTCTTTCGTTCTTGCCGCCGCTTTTGGCCTGGGCTTCCTCATCGTCTCGCTCGCCACCATCTTCTGGCCCGCGAACGCCTCGATCGTCGGCAGCTTTAACCCGGCGTGCCGTCTTTTTGAATTCGTCCTGGGCATGACCACCTGCAAATTCTGGCTTGAGGGCAAGGAGCAGGCCACGAACGTCAGCGCATGGCTCGGTTATGAGGCGCTGGTCTTGAGCATGGGCTTGGTCCTGGTCGTGAGTTTGCCGCTGATCATCGGGGCCTTGGGCATGGTCAACCCGGCCGTCAATTGGCTCGGCTCAACCATCTGCGCCTTCGGATTTGCCGGCTTGATCTGGGTGCTGGCCCATCAAGCCGGGCCGATCTCGAGGATGCTCTCCCAGCGTTACCTGACCTGGCTCGGAGAGATCAGCTTTGCCGTCTACATGTGCCACCAGATTATTCTGAGACGGATGGGAGTTGACGACCTGCTGGACCCGGCGCGGGCCTGGTGGAAATTTGCCATCTACGCGCTGGTGACGCTCATCGCTTCCGCCGCCATTTTTCATTTGGTGGAAACACCCTCCCGGCACGCCCTGGTCTCGGCCTATAAACGCTGGTCCGCGCGTCGCAACCCCAACTGATGCCCGGAAAATAAGTCTCGTGCGCCTTTTTCCGGGGCATAACCTTTGTTATAATGGGCGATGTGGAGATCAAAGCTCTTTTGCTGAACGGAAATCCGGAATTTTGGGATCGCCTGGCGATTCTCACCCGCCAAGCCGGGGATTTCGACGAGATGTTCCAGCTTTCCAATCTGCGCAAGAAAGCGCTGGCCCGCCAGGTGCCAAGGCCCGGGCCGGTTCCGAAGAAAATCCGGCTTGCCCTTATGGGCGGTTATAGTTTCTATCCGTTTCGCGAACTGCTGGAGCATGTCGGTGATATGGAGGGCCTGCCGTATGAGTTGTGGTGCGGCGATTACGATAACTACATTTCAGAGATCATGGACGAGGCCAGCGGCCTTTACGCCTTCGGGCCGCAGGCGGTTTTGCTGATGCCTTCGGAGCAACGTTGCAAGTATCCCGGCAAGCTCACCGATCCCCGCGAGATGCAGCAGGCGGAGGCCCGGCGGGTCGTCGATTCCATCCTGGAACTTGTCCGCAAAGTCCACGACAAGAGCCAGGCCGAAGTCATGGTCACGAATTTCATGCTCCCCGCCCGCCATGATCTCGGCGCGTATCGAGACCGGACGCTTGGGTCCGATTGGGCTTTCCGCAAGTGGGTGAACCTGGAGCTGGGCCTCAACGCGCCTTCCTTTCTGCATCTCTGCGATCTCGAATTTCTGGCCTATCGTGCCGGCGGCCTGAACGCGCGGGACGAGCGGGCCTGGTTTGAAAGCAAGCAGCCCTGCTCCGCGGCGCTCCTCCCGGCCCTGGCGCGCGAAGTTGTTCATCTGATGGCGGGCCTGCGGCGCGCTTCCAAAAAGGTGCTGGTGCTCGATCTCGATAACACCCTTTGGGGGGGCGTGGTGGCGGACGACGGGATCGAGGGCATTGAAATCGGCGACACGTCTCCGCGCGGCGAGGCCTTCAAGGCTTTCCAGAAATATGCCGCCTCACTCAAAGAGCGCGGAATTCTGCTCGCGGTGGCCAGCAAAAACGACCAGGCGAAAGCGGAGGAGGTTTTTCAAAAGCATCCCGAGATGGTCCTGCGCCTTGATGACTTCGTTTCCTTCAAGGCCAACTGGGAGCCGAAGTCCGAAAATATCCGGCAAATGGCCACTGAATTGAATCTCGGCCTGGACAGCTTTGTCTTCGTGGACGACAACCCGGCCGAGATTGAGATTGTCCGGCAGTTTGTTCCCGAAGTGGAGACGATTCTGCTTGGACCCGACCCGGCGGATTATGTCGGCCAGTTGCAGGATTGCCGGCTGTTTGAGCCAAGGAACATCACCTCGGAAGACATCGAACGCACCCATCTCTACCGCTCGGAAACGCAGCGCAAGGCTCTGGCGGCGACGATGACCGACATGGACGCCTATTGGGAATCGCTGGCGATGGAAGGCGAGATCAGCGCCTTTACGCCCATAGATGTTCCCCGGCTCGCGCAGTTGATCAATCGAAGCAACCAATTCAATCTCACGACCCGCCGGCGTTCCGAGGCCGATCTTGTTGCCCTCATGCGGGACCCCGCTTATTCCTGCTTTTCCTTCCGGCTCAAAGACCGGTTTGGCGACCACGGTTTAATCTCGATTGTCATTGCGAAAAAGACGGAGGCGGTCCTGAGCATCGACACCTGGCTCATGAGTTGCCGCGTCCTGAAAAGACAAGTTGAAGACGAAGTTCTCAATGAACTCGTGCGTCTCGCGCGCCAACAGGGCTGCATGAAACTCGAAGGCATCTATTTACCCACGGCCAAGAACGAGATGGTCCGCGATTTCTACGCCCGGATGGGGTTTGTTTTGACGCACGAGGATGAGTGCGGTAAGAAGTACGACCTGTCGGTTCCTGCCTTTCAGCCCATCCCGACAAAAATCAAAATCTCGCACCGATCCCATGACCCAGGCTGATGTCATCGCCAAGCTTCAAACCATCTTCGACCAGGTGTTTTTAGAGCCGGTCCACCTCACTCCGATCATGACCGCCAAGGACGTTCCGGAATGGGATTCACTCACGCATATCTCTCTTCTTTTGGCGGTGGAAAAGGCGTTTGCCATCCGTTTTCATGTCGGTGAGGTCGAAACCACGCGGAATGTGGGCGAGTTCGCCGACTTGATCGCCAAAAGAATTCAGACACTTTGATGTCCCCGGCATTTTCCTCCATAAAAGACGCCGGAGCTTTTGCCCTGCTTCTGCTCATCATCCTGTTGCTGCCGATTCTCGTTCCGAAATCGGAACTGCCACCGCGCGAACAAATCTATGCCACGCTCTCGTGGAATGTCGGGCCGTACCCTTTCATCCATCAGCAAATCTACGACGAAAAAAGCGACATCGACATCGCGATTATCGGGTCTTCGCGGATTTGGTGCGCCATCAATACACCCTACTTGCAGGAGCAGCTCAGCGAAAAACTGGGACGCAAAGCCGTGGTCATTTCGCTCTGCTGGCCGTGGACGGGATTCGACGCCGTCTACTTTATCGCGCAGGATCTTCTCCAGCATCGCAGGGTGCATACGCTTGTCTTTACCGATGAATCCGGGTTGTACGGCGTCCAAACCACCCCCCATGATGAGGCTTGGCGCTGGTTTCGTTTTGAAGACGATGCCGATGCGCTCGAAGGCCTCCCGCTGCAAGCGCAACTCACCTATTATTATGGCTCGATTCTCGGCCTGCCCCGCAACCTGCTCAGTTTGATTCGCCCCAATCTGCCGCCGGATTTGTCCCCGGAAAGAACACGCGCGCTGGAAGCAGACCATCACTGGGTCATGCCCACGCAAAATCTGGGCGCCGCCGTCATGCTGGAAGGCTACTTCAACCGCCCCGATTTGTTCGAGAAATTCACAGGCAAGCTGCCGGCTTCTCCCTCCGACGTCATCAGCTACACGCCGCAAACCGCCGCGGATTTCCATTTTGAAATGCAGCCCGCGCCCTCGTCCCTGCAAACCCATTTCGTGAAAAAATTCGGCGCGCTCGCGCAGGCGAATCACACCGCGCTGGTTTGCCTCAACGTCCCGCATCTTGACGACCGGGAATCCAAAAAAATCCCGGAAAGATTCTTCTGGCCCGAGGTCATGGAATCCCCTGTAACCCTGTTGGGAATTGTTCCCTCCGTGCTATTTAAAGGAATGAGCGAAGAGGACGTGGAAAAATTATACTGGGACCGCCACCACTTCAACCAAAACGGCCAGGACTATTTCACCCATCTGATCACGCCCAAGCTAATCGAAATTTATGATACCCCGCCAAAAAGCTGAATGGATCATCTACGCGCTGATAATCGCCCTGTCCGTGATCGCACTGACCCTGGCCTTTTTCTCCTCCTCATTTGCATTCGACAATAGAGTCGTTTATCAGGGATTTTAAAGCGTGCGACCTGAGTCTTTGATCCTCGGGATCATCATCTATCTTGCCACCGCCCGCATCACGCTGAAGTGCCTTGGCGGCTGGCGGCGGGAGGCGGCTTTTACCCTGGTTAACCTGGTGGCATGCTATGTCTTTCTTTTCAAGATACATGACTTGTATTCAATCAAAATCTATCTCATCTATATTTCCGCCGTGCTCGT
>Ga0181537_10005408_pt1 | contig 10333 bp, 9 predicted proteins | sample PEATcosm2014_Bin_39_FD_119765 | JGI IMG/M metagenome (GOLD analysis project Ga0181537, IMG submission 119765) | Peatland microbial communities from MTU Mesocosm Facility, Houghton, MI, USA - PEATcosm2014_Bin23_10_metaG | ecosystem: Environmental > Terrestrial > Soil > Wetlands > Peat | place... | reverse complement strand
CCGACCCATGACGGGCTTGAAACCGCCAAGGCCCTTGCGACGCATGCAGCGAAGGCGGGAGCGCATGCGATCAAATTCCAGATCATCGATCCCGATCGGCTGGTGGCCGATCGCAAGCAGCCTTTCAGCTACCAGGTCCTTGTCGATCGTGAGACTGGAGCGACCGAAACGGTGGAGGAGCCGCTCTACGACATCCTGATGCGCAGGGTGCTGACAAAGGATCAGTGGCGCGACGTCAAGGCGCATTGCGATCGGCTGGGGCTGGCGTTCTTCGCAACCATCGGCTTCGAGGATGAAATCGAATTGCTCACCGATCTCGGATGCCATTCGATCAAGATCGCGTCCGGGGACGTCAACCACTATCCGCTGATCAGGCTGGCCGCGCGAACCGGAATGTGTCTCCAGCTCGATACCGGCAATTCCAATCTCGGCGAGATCGAGGGCGCGGTCGACGTCATCCGCTCGGAAGGCAACGACAACATCATCATCCACCAGTGTCCGTCGGGATACCCCGCGCATCTGGACAGCATCAATCTGCGCATTGTCGAGACCATGCGGCAGATGTTCCCGTTTCCGATCGCGTTCTCCGATCACACGCCCGGCGCCACGATGGATATCGCAGCCGTGGCGATCGGGGCCAATCTGGTCGAGAAGACCATTACCCTCGACCGCACGACGCGCAGCATCGAGCACATCATGTCGCTCGAACCGCACGAGATGGCTCAGTTCGTGCAAACCATCGCCGATCTCGAGCGCGCGATGGGCACGCCGCGCCGTATCCTGCACGACGCCGAACGCAAACGTCGGCTCGCGATCAGGCGCAGCGTCTTCCTTGAAGGTCCCGTCAAGGCCGGCGAAGAACTCGGCAAGGCCAGGGTCGTGTTCCGCCGTCCGGGCTTTGGTATGGGGCCGGATCAATATGAACAATCGCTCGGCACGCGGTTCCGCCGCGATCTGCCGGCGGGACACATGGTTTCTGTGGGCGATCTCGAATAGCTGATCTGGACGTGACAGCAGTTGCGATAATTCCGGCGCGCGGCGGCTCACAGCGCCTGCCGCGCAAGAACATCGCCGATTTCCTCGGACGGCCGATGCTGGCCCATACCGTCGACGCGGCGATCGAGAGCGGATGCTTCGCGCGCGTGGTTGTGTCGACCGAGGACGATGAAATTGCGGAAGCCGCACGGCGGGCCGGCGCGCTGGTCGATCGGCGGCGCCCGGAGCTTGCCACCCATCAGGTCGGCCTGGTCGATGTCTGCCTCGATTTTCTGGATCGCGAAGAGCGCGAAGGACGTCCGTGGCAAAATCTGGCCTGCCTCTATGCGACGGCGCCGATGCGAAACGCGAAAGACATCCGTGACACCATGGCGCTGCTTGAACCGGGGCACTGCGGCTTTGCCATGGCAGTGACGTCCTACGATCACTATCCGCATCAGGCCCTGAAGTTTGAAGCCGGCGCGGCGCTGATTCCGATGTGGCCCGATCTCGTGACAAAACGCGGCAGCGATTTGCCGCCTTTGCGTTGCGGAAACGGCAGCACCTATGCCGTGAACGTTGCGGAGTTTCGCAAACATCGCTCGTTCTACGGGCCGAATCTGCGCGGCCACGACATGCCGCGCGATCGGTCCGTCGACATCGATACCCGTGACGATCTTGAGTTTGCGATCTGGCTCGCTGGCCGGCGCGGCGCTGGATCGAGCCCATGATGACGGCCGCCTCGCCTCCGTCCGTTGTCGTCGTGGATTATGGACTGGCCAATATCCAGTCTGTGGTCAATGCGCTGGAATGCTTCACGCCCAATATCCGTATCGCCGAAACCGGGGACGATCTTGCCGGTGCTGCCAGGATCGTTCTGCCTGGGGTCGGCCATTTCGACGTAGGCATGAAGGGATTGCGCGAGCGCGGGCACGTCACGGCACTTGAGGCCCAAGTCCTGGACGCCGGCGTTCCCTTGCTCGGTATTTGCCTCGGGCTGCAGTTCCTGTTCGAGGGCAGCGATGAAGGCGTGGAGCCCGGCCTTGGCTGGATTTCCGGGCGCATCAAGCGCATCGAAGGAAACAGCGTGAAAGTGCCGCATATGGGCTGGAGCGAAGTGACGTGTCCGCGTCCCTCACGGCTCTTTGCCGAGATCAAGGCTCCGATCGAATTCTATTTCGTGCATTCGTTTTGCGCGCCGAACAGCGGCGAGGCCGCGAGCCTGGCTTCGGCGACATGTGCCTACGGCACCGAATTCGTCGCCGCCTTCGAGCGCGGCAACATCTTTGCGACGCAGTTCCATCCCGAGAAGTCGCAACTGGCGGGGATGAAGCTGCTGGAGACATTCCTGTCGATCTGACGCATGCCCAAGCACCGCCTCATCGCCACCCTCCTGATCGATTCCGGCAATGTCGTGCAAACGCGGCTGTTCAAGCGCACCAACATGGTCGGCAGTGCGTTTACGGCGGTCGACTTCTTCAACGGCTGGACCGTCGACGAGATCATCGCGCTCGAAATATCGTCCAACTCCGACTTTCTTCCCCGGATGCAGGAAATCGTGGCCGAGCTGTCGCGCCGCTGCTTTGTTCCGCTCTCCGTCGGCGGCAAGATTACCAGCGCAGAGATGGCCGCACGTTATTTGCGCACGGGTGCCGACAAGGTGGTGGTGAACACGGCGGCATCGGATCGCTCGGAACTGATGTCGGAGATCACCGATCGATTTGGACGCCAATGCCTTGTGGTCTCGATTGACGGTCGCCCCGATCCGGCGATGCCGTCCGGTTACCGTGTCGTCGTCGACAATGCCCGCCGCCATACGGAACGCGATGTCGTGGCGTGGGCGCAGGAGGCGGCCACGCGCGGCGCAGGCGAACTCATGGTCAATTCCACGACCCACGACGGCAACAAACAGGGTTATGACCTCGAGCTGATTCGCAAAGTCAGCGCCGCCGTGTCCATTCCCGTCATCGCCATGGGCGGCGTCGGTCAGTTGTCGGATTTCATCGACGGGATTTCCGTCGGCGGCGCCGACGCGGTGGCGGCCGGGAACATATTCCACTACTTCGAGCACTCGACGAAGAAAGCCAAAGAGACAATGGCGGCGGCCGGATTGCCGGTGCGCAGCATCGGTTTCTACAAGGTGAACATGCCGCGCCGTCCGAAATACCGTCCGTTCTGAACATCGGGACTCCCATGCACTACTGCAAACGCTGCGTCTATCCCGCAAACGCCAGGCCCGGCATCGTGTTCGATGACGAAGGCATCTGCTCGGGATGCCGGACCTTCGAGCACAAGACGATTTTCCAGGACCAGATCGATTGGCCGGGCAGGTACCGGAAGCTCAAGGAATTGCTGACGGAATATGCGGCGCGGCAACGGGCCAAGAACAATCCCTACGATTGCATCATCCCCGTGTCGGGCGGCAAGGACAGTCACTTCCAGACCTGGCTCATTCGCAAAGAATTCGGACTCAATCCGCTGCTGGTCACCTACAACCATACCTTCAACACGCCGCTCGGCGTGCGCAATCTGACCAACCTGGTCGAAAAACTGGATTGCAACCATGTCCGTTTCTCGACGGCGCCTGGCGCGGCGATCCGGATGGCCAGGCACATGTTGCAGCGCGTAGGCGACGTCACCTGGCATTACCATGCGGGCATCATGACCTATCCGATCCGGGCGGCCGTGCAGTACGACGTGCCGCTGGTGATCTGGGGTGAGGAAGGCTTCAGCGAGCTTGTGGGCATGCACAACCTCGACGACTACGTCGAGTTCACCAAGAAGAAGCGGCAGGAACACATGATGCGCGGCTTCGAGCCGGAGGATCTGCTGGACGATCCGGATTGCCCGCTGACCCGCTACGACCTCGCGCCGTTTTTCTATCCGACCGACGACGAAATCGAGCGGGTCGGCGTGCGTGGCATCTATCTCAGCAATTACGTGCCGTGGAATGCGCGGGAGCACGCCGAGTTTGCTATTCGCGAGCTTGGCTTCGAGTCCGCCCAGAAGCAGGAACGCACGTTCAATATCTACGCCAAGACCGACGATATCCACGCCAACGGCCTGCACGACTATCTGAAATATCTCAAGTTCGGATATGGCCGCGCCACCGACGACGCCGCCAACGAGATACGGCATGGCCGGATGACGCGGGAGCAGGGCATCGAGATGGTGATGCGCTTCGATCATGCGCGGCCCTACGACATGGACATTTTCCTTGCCAAGAGCGGGATGACCGAAGCCGAATTGCTGGCGATGATCGAGCCGATGCGCGATCCCTCGATCTGGGAAAAGAACGCGGCCGGCCAGTGGCAGGTCAAGGATCACGCCGGCAATCACCTCAACGATCCCGGTGTGAACGAGGCGCGCCTGCCGCAGGTCGGCACGTGGCAGCCTTTCGCGCCGACGCCGCCGGAAGTCTCGATCAAGCGTCAGGAAGACGGACGGCAGTCCGATTACGTCCTGCTCTGACACAAAGGACACGATGACAACGCGTACGGCGATTTTTCGTGCCGACGCTTCCTCTCGCGTCGGCAGCGGGCATGTGCGGCGCTGCCTCGCATTGGCCGAGGCGCTCGCGGCCGACGGCTGGAGCGTTACTTTTGCGTGTCGTGCCGGGACGAAAGAGGCCGTGCCGTCGCTTGCCCGGAGCCGGTTCGCCTACCGTCTGATGCCTGGAGACAGCAATTGGGGTGCCTCGTTGGATAGTCTCGTTGCCGATGAATGCGATCTGCTGGTGGTGGATCACTACGGGCTCGACGCGCGCTTCGAGCGCGCCTGTCGTTCCTGGGCAAAGACGATCCTGGTGATCGATGATCTCGCGGACCGTCCGCACGACTGCGACATCCTGCTTGACCAGACGCCGGGCCGGCAGGCGAGCGACTATGCGAGCCTGGTGCCGGGCCATTGCACGATCCTGGCCGGATCGACGTTCGCGTTGCTCGATCCGCGCTTCAGGCGGGCGCGTGAGCGGTTGGGTTCGCGGTCCGATCAGGTGCGACGTGTGCTGGTCGGCTTCGGCGGCACCGATCCGGCCGGGGCCACCGCACGCGTGCTTGAGGCACTCGCGGTGGCGAAGCTCGGTGCGGCGGTCGATGTCGTTTTGGGGACAGCCAATGATGACTTGGGCCAGATCCAGCAACTCGCCGCACAGCTCGATCCGCCGGCTGTGGTCCATGTTTCGGTCGACGACATGGCGAGCATGATCGCGCAGGCGGACATGGCGGTCGGTGCCGGCGGCGTCAATGCCCTGGAGCGTTGTTGCCTGGGCGTGCCCTCGATCACGATCACGATCGCCGACAACCAGCGCAAGCTTGCCGACGAATTGGCGCGCTCGGGCGCAACCGAAAATCTGGGGCCGGTAACGGGATTAAGCGTCGGAGACGTCGCCGACGCAGTGGTGTGCCTTGCATCGGATCCGGCGCGGCGGTTGGCGATGCGCGCGGCGGCGCTGGCGATCGTGGATGGCCTGGGTGCCGCACGCGTGCGCGCCGCCTGTTCGCCCGCCTTGTCCGCGAAGGATGGCCGGCCCGTGCAATTGCGGCTCGCGACCATGGCGGATGCGGAGCTGATGTTCGAATGGCAATCGACGCCGGGTATTCGGGCGTACTCGCGCAACCCGGACGCGCCAGAGCCGGCCGAACATACGCGATGGATGCAGAACAAGCTCGCTGACCCCGGCTGTATCTTCCATGTCATCTTGCACGGTGGGCGTCCTGTGGGCGTTCTGCGCCTCGATTGGCAGAATGACGGCGCCTACGAAATTTCGATCCTCGTCGCGGCGGCGGCTCATGGCAAAAATATCGGCGGTGCGGCGCTGGAGCTGGCAAAGCGGTTGCTGCCGGACGCGATGATCCGTGCCGTGATCCACGCGGACAATGTCGCAAGCATCCGCATGTTCGAACGTGCAGGCTATCGCCGTACGGGCGAGGATTGGATACTTGCGCCGCTTGCCCCGGCACGGAGCTTCGCCTTGCTATGACACAGACCAAAGACGAACTGGCGATCGCGGGCCGCCGGATCGGTCCCGGTCAGCCACCTTACCTGATTGCGGAAATGTCGGCCAATCATGGCGGGTCGCTCGATCAGGCGCTTGCGGTGATCGAAGCCGCCGCGAAAGCTGGCGCGGACGCGATCAAGCTTCAGACCTATACGGCCGATACGATCACGATCGACTGCGACCGCCCCGATTTTCTGATCAAGGGCGGGCTGTGGAATGGCCGCACGCTGTATGACCTTTATCGGGAAGCCCACACGCCGTGGGAATGGCATCGCGAACTGTTTGCCAAAGGCCGCGAGCTCGGCATCACCATGTTCTCGTCGCCATTCGATGAAACGGCGGTCGATTTCCTCGAGGAGCTGAATGCGCCCGCCTACAAGGTGGCGTCCTTTGAACTGGTTCACCTGCCGCTGCTGCGCAAAGTCGCGGGCACCGGCAAACCGGTGATCCTGTCGACGGGAATGGCAAGCCATGCCGAAATCAGGGAGTCGATCGGCACGTTGCGCGATGCCGGCTGCCGCGAATTGGTTGTGCTTCACTGCACGAGCGGTTACCCGACGCCGCCCGACGAGGCGAATGTCCGCATGATCCCGTACCTCTCGGAGATGTTTGACGTCCCCGTCGGCTTGTCGGATCACACGCTCGACAGCACCGTCGCGGTCACGGCGGTCGCGCTGGGTGCAGTGGCGATCGAGAAGCATTTCACGCTCAACCGTGCCGATGGCGGTCCGGATGCCGCGTTCTCGCTGGAGCCGTCCGAGTTCGCCGGTCTCGTTGCCGCGGCTCGCACGGCCTGGGCCGCGCTCGGAAAGGCCGATGATGTGCGCGCGCCGAGCGAGCAGGGCAACCGGATGTTCCGCCGGTCAATATACGCGGTCAGGGACATCAAGAAGGGCGATCGGCTGACGAATGAATCCATCCGCGTGATCAGACCCGGATTTGGACTCGCGCCAAGGCACTATGACGAGGTGATCGGACGGCACGCCAGCGCAGACATCGCGAGGGGTACGCCGATTTCCTGGACCCTGATCGAGCAGGCCTGATGCGCAGCCTTGTGAAACGCGCGTTGAGGCGTATCTATCGGGGTCCTACCGCAGCCGTGAGCCCTCCCGTTTTCGTGGCGAAGCAATACTACGGCCTCGACGGCCTGGATAAAAAGCTCGAGCCTTATATCGATTTCGACGGCGGAATCTTTGTGGAAGCTGGCGCGAATGACGGTCAGACGCAGAGCAACACGGCTTATTTTGCGCGCCACCGCGGATGGCGCGGCCTGCTGGTTGAGCCTATCCCGGAGCTCGCGGCGCGATGCCGCCTCGCGCGGCCCGAGAGTGCGGTGGAAAATTGCGCGCTGGTAACGTCCGGTGCTGACGGTCAGACCGTCCCGATGACCTATTGCGGCCTGATGTCGGTCGTTGAAGGTGGCTGGGACGATCCGGAAGCAGAGAAGGCGCATGTCGAAACCGGACGGCACATTCAGTCGCTGGCACCATATCATGTCGACGTACCCGGCAGATCGCTCTCGGCGCTGCTGGACCAACACAAGATGAACCACGTTGACCTGCTCAGCCTCGACGTCGAGGGCTTCGAGCGGCAGGCGCTCGAGGGCCTTGATCTTGAGCGTCATCGGCCGCGCTTCATCCTGGTGGAAGCCCGTTTTCGTGACGAAATCGACCGTCTCCTGCTGTCCCGTTACGACGTCATCGCCGAGCTGTCGCACCACGACGTGCTCTACCGGCTGACCTGAACGACAAGATGCTCTTCAACACCTCCGAGTTCATCTTCATCTTCCTGCCGCTCGCGGTCGGGCTGCATTTCCTTGTGGCGAGGCGGTGGGGGACGCTGGCGGCCGCTGCCGTCACCGCGATCGCCTCGCTGATTTTCTACGCCTGGTGGAAGCTGCCTTACGTCGTGCTTCCCATTCTTTCGATCCTGATCAACTTTGCGATCGCGCGCGGTATCGTGGCCGCCGGCGAAGTCAATGCGCGCCGTTTGCTGACGTCGGGCGTTGTCGGCAACCTTTTGGTGCTGGGTTACTTCAAATACGCCGACTTTGCGTTGTCGATCCTGCAAAGACGCCATCCCGAGGCCGCCGCCGTTCCCCTCGCGCTGTCCTTTACGACATTCGTGCAGATCGCATTCCTCGTCGATGTCTGGCGCAAGCGCGAACTGCCGGACTTCACGCGTTACTCGATGTTCGTTTCGTTTTTTCCGCATCTGATCGCGGGGCCGATCGTCCGCTGGGCCGAGCTTGGTTCGCAAATCAACGATCCGCGCCGTTATCGCATCGACTTCGACAATCTGGCGCTGGGCATGACCATCTTCTGCCTCGGCCTTGGCAAGAAGGTGCTGATCGCCGACCGCCTGGCGCCGCACGTGGCCGTGGTGTTTGATGCCGCGTCGAATGGGCAGCCGATCACTTTTCTGGCCGGCTGGGGAGCGGCGTTCGCCTACTCGACGCAGCTCTATTTCGATTTCTCCGGCTACTGCGACATGGCGGTCGGGCTCGGCCTGTTGTTCAACCTGCGGCTCCCGATCAACTTTGCCGCGCCGTTCCGGTCGACCAGCATCATCGAGCTTTGGCGCCGCTGGCATATTTCGCTGTCGCGCTTCCTGCGGGACTTCGTCTACATCCCGCTGGGCGGCAGCAATTGCGGTCCGGTTCGGCGCACGTCCAACCTCGTTGCGACCATGACCTTGGGCGGGTTGTGGCATGGCGCGAACTGGACATTCATCGCCTGGGGCGCCTTTCACGGTGTCCTGCTCGCGATCAATCATTTCTGGCGGACCTGGCGCGGTCCGCGCGAGGAGACGTTGTTCCGGAACGTCGTCGGATGCTTCGTCACCTTCACGGCGTTTGCGATCGGGATGGTGATGTTTCGCGCCGCCGACATGCCGGCCGCGACCAACATCATGACGTCGATGGCCGGGATGGGGAAAGCGGCGGCCGTGTCCGATAATTTCAAGGTCGGATGGGATATCCCCTGGATCGAGTCCGGCTATCTGTCGGAGCCCTTCGTGCGCGGCTGGTTCGGCGTGAACTGGTCTGTCACCGGCACGCTGTTGACGTTGCTCGCCGTCGCGATCGCGCTTCTAGTGCCCGATACGATGGAATTGGTCGACTATCGCGAAGGGGAACCGCATTCGAACTGGCGCCGCGCGATCGGGTGGTTGGCCTGGCGCCCTTCGGCGCCCTGGCTGGCGGCGGTCGTCACGGTGTTTGCCTTCTCGTTCGTCTATCTCTGGGACATCAGTGAATTCCTGTATTACCAGTTTTGAGTCCGGACGATGAACTCGCGCTCCTACGTCGTTGCCGTGATGTGTGCCGCAGTCGCCGTCCTTGCCGTCACTGTCGCTGCGAACGTCTCGATCGATCCGCAGGGCGTATTCGGCTCCCGGTTGATCCGCAGCCATCTCAATCCGAATGGCCGCTATCGCGCCTATCAGGCCTACGCGGCAAGCCCGTCGAAGTTCGACGCCGTCCTGTTCGCGTCTTCGCGCGGCCGGGTGTTCGACCGCGAGGTGCTCGCCCGCTATCTCGACGTGCGTGAGGTCGCGAACTTCTCCGTGCCGTTCGGCATGGTCACCGACTATCTGCCGATCCTTGAACTGATGCTTCGCGAGGACGCGCGCGCCCGTGGGCGGCTTAAGGCCGTTTTCCTCATTCTCGATCCCGACTACTTCGGCGAGAGCCCGTGGACCAACAGCGAGATCGGAAATTTCTGGCCGCCTGAAGTGACCGGCGAGAGCCGTTTCCGTTTCTGGTGGCGTTATCTGACCGTGTTTCAGTACAACTACTGGAAGGTGGACGTCTTCCACGAACTCGGAATCCCGCGCTCGCCCGCATCGGCGACAAAGATTGCAGCCGGCCCGACGCCGCGCCCCGATCTCGCGCGGCAGGCCGAAATGCTGAAGCGGTTCGTCGAACTATGCCGGGCGCATGACGTGCGGCTGGTTGTGGCGCTGCCGCCGCTCAGCCGTCAGAACATGCTGGAATTCGATGCAGAGGACGTCGACCGCAATGTCAAAGGCATTTCCAGCATCGTTCCGGTCTGGGATTTTGGCCGGCCGGACTGGCTTTCGGATCGCGCCGATCTTTGGGAGGACAAGGTTCACTTTTCCGGCGAAGTCTCCACCATGATGCTCCAGCGCATCTTTGGCGTTAAGACCGAGGCGCCGGAGAATTTCGGCAGCTTCCGCTCTCCATAGGCCCTCTACAGCCAGCCCAAGACACCTGATGCGCATTCTCATTCTCAACACCGATTACGAGGCGTTTCTTGACGACCTCTACGCCGAGAATCCGGGGCTGGCGGATCGTGACTACGACGAGCAGATGGCGGTGCGGAACCGCTCGCTGTTCGG
>Ga0181537_10005407_pt1 | contig 10333 bp, 6 predicted proteins | sample PEATcosm2014_Bin_39_FD_119765 | JGI IMG/M metagenome (GOLD analysis project Ga0181537, IMG submission 119765) | Peatland microbial communities from MTU Mesocosm Facility, Houghton, MI, USA - PEATcosm2014_Bin23_10_metaG | ecosystem: Environmental > Terrestrial > Soil > Wetlands > Peat | place... | reverse complement strand
TGGGCAACGGTTTCCGTGGGGCGACACAATTTCCGAAAGCCAGGCTAACTACCAGGCTGACCCCGGTGATTACACTTACGACTTAGGGCCATATTACGGTTACAACACCAACTTCGACACCGGCGATGGCCCCTACACCAGCCCGATCGGTTTTTTCGCGCCGAACGGTTATGGACTCTACGATATGGCTGGGAATGTAACGGAGTGGTGTTGGGATTGGTATTCCGCACCGCCATATCCGGCCGGCAGCCCCTATTTGGGAGGCAGCGACCCGCGCGGACCGGCGAACAGTGGCAATCGTGTGATGCGTGGTGGCAGTTGGTATGACTATGCCAACTACTTGAGTTGTTCGCATCGTAACTATACCCAACCGTACTCTGCCTACTTTACCAACCTCGGCTTTCGGTGTGTAACGGGGTTTTAATTTTTACTCGTTGAGCCTTCCTTGCCATGCTTGCCCCGTTCCACGGCGGCGAGCGAGTCAATCGCCGCCAACCCTGCACTTCAAATGGGGGTAGTGACGAACTATCTCATTTTTCATTCTCTGCTAAAATCCCCGCATGATTGGTTTTCAATCATCGGCGACCGCCTTGGCCATTGAAGTTTGGAGCTTCTCTGGAGCTTGGCTGTTGGTCCTTGGAGTTTCCTCAAAGCTCTGTGCCGCGCCCCGCGTGGCCTGCGCCTCTGTGGCAAAAATCCGGGTTTATCCGCTTGCTACGTTCCACGTGATTTCCCTCCGTGGTTACAAAACACGTTTTTGCGAAACGAACCCAATTTACTCCATAAAAACCTTTCCATCAATAAGATACACAAAAAACAACATGCTAAGTAAAACTTATGGACGCTTTGCGCCGGGTGCTCCAAATCCGCAGCCGCCTCGATTGGCCGGTCCAGCTCGGTCAAGGCTAGTCAAGGTAAGTCCAGCCAAGTCCAGCACTTTTTTCAGGAAAAAAATTGTTTATTTTATGGCCTGGCGGCCTGCCCTGTGGTTCTCCGGCGCAGGTCAACCCTAATCAACCCTCTCATGCCAAAAAGCAAACCAAATGCAAACCGAAGCAAACCAAAAAATACGCCAATTTTTTCTCGTCAATTTCCCGCCAAACGATAAATTCGCGCGTATGAAAACTCCCGTCTTGTTTCGCGCTATTGCGTTAATCATTTGCTTGGCTTTTGCTGGCTCCCAGGCCTTGTTCGCGGAAGTAGCGGACGTTTCGCACTACCCTGCCGACCCTTCCGTATTGCCGGGTAAGGGGCCCGCAAACAAGTGGGGCGGCCTGCCGGGCATTTGGGCGCAACGCCACGCTGAATGGTCCAAAACCGCCGATCAGGATCATGGCGGCGTGGTTTTTCTCGGCGACTCCATTACGCAGGGATGGAAATCGCTCGCGCAGGATTTCCCAAATCTAAAAACCGTCAACCGCGGCATTAGCGGCGATTACACGCGCGGCGTTTTATATCGTCTGGACTCCGACGTCCTTTCTCTCGATCCCAAAGCCGTTGTGTTATTGATCGGCACGAATGACATCGGCAACAACGGCGCCGATCCATCTGATGTGGCCGACAATATCAAAACCATCATCAAAGCTATTCATCACAAGTATCCGCATATTCCCGTCATCGTTTGTGAAGTGATGCCCAGCAGTGCAACCAAACAACGTCCCGCGGATAAAATCGAAGAACTTAATAAGCTGATCAAAAAGGATGTCCGCTGGAACTCCCATACTTATCTGTGCGACACGTGGACTATTTTCGCGAACGCCAATGGCGACGCCACGCCGGATATCTTTCCTGATTTATTGCATCCCAATAAAGCGGGCTATGCAAAGTGGATAGCCGCATTGAATCCGATTTTCGCCAAGGCGAATATCCAGATGAGACAATAGTTACCGTTTATCGGCCAGCGGCAGGTTGGCATAAATCGCCAGTGCCTGCGAACGTGAGCGCACGTGAAGCTTCTCGTAGATGCGCCGGATGTAGGTGTTCACCGTTTGGACACTGAGTTGTAGCGAGTCGGCAATCTCTTTGTAGAGATAGCCCCGCGCCAGCAGTTCGAGAACCTCCTGTTCTCGTGGCGAAAGTTCGGCTACCCCGGGCATGGTTTGATGCCGGAAAGACTGCACGACCTTGCGGGCGATGCTGCTGCTCATTGGCGAACCGCCTGCGTGCACGTCCTTTAACGCGGCCAGCAACATCTGGCGCTGTGTCTGCTTGAGCAAATAACCGCTGGCACCCGCCGACATGGCCTTGAAAATATGATTATCATCCTCATAAACCGTAAGCATGACGAATTGAGTCTGGGGAATGACGCTCTTGAGGCGGCGGATGCATTCGATTCCGTTCATGCCCGGCAGGTTGATGTCCACCAGTACTACCGACGGTTTCTTCTCCGGCAGCATCTCCAGCGCGCTCTCGGCATCGTCGTGCTCACTGACACAGTCAAAGCCATCCGAGCGGCGAATCCAGTCTGCGAGGATCTCCCGCGCCGGCACGTCATCCTCAATAATTGAAACCGTCACATTCATCGACGGTTTTATTTTATCCTGTTTCGACACAAAAGGCGTGTCACGATTTTTCGTGACACGATCAAAGTCGTTCCGGAAATCCTTTTGGTCAATTGAAATTAACGCGCAATTCCTTCCGCTCGTATTTCACGGTGCGCTGAGGGGAAGGCGTAAACGAAAAACCAACCGGATTACCCTTGGAAATCAGCACAAATTGGAATGTCCTTTCCTTGAGCATTCCATCAAAAGAACCGTGGCATTTGCCAATGGTCAGTGTGCGTTTGGCGTCGTCCCAATGAAAGGGAATTTGCGTGAACGCACCCTTTTCATACTTGTAGGTAGCTCCGTCGTCCTCATAAAGCGTGAAATCGCCATCAGCCCCGGCATAAATGAAAATGGTCAATGGGTCGGCCGGTTTTTCGCCGACATACTGAAGCTCGGGCCCAAACGGCACAATCGACCCGGCACGGACATAAATCGGAATAGCGTCAAACGGTGCGGGCGCGTCAATCGTTTGCCCCGCGTCAAAATGCCCCCCGCTCCAAAAATCATACCAGCCACCTTTGGTTTGGGGCAGGTAAACCGGCCTTTGGCGCACCTTATAATCGGTTACCGGATTCACCAAAAAAGCAGGGCCAAACATGTACTCGTCACCGATGTTGAAGACGTTCATGTCCTGCCGAAAATCCATTACCAGTGCGCGCATCAGTGTGCCGCCATTTTGCGTCACGCCGCCGGCCAGCGAATAAATATAAGGCAGCAAACGATAGCGTAACCGGTCGAATTTCAACTCTGCCGCATACGTGGGGCTTGTATTACCTCCAAATTCCCACATTTCGCGATTCGGAAACTCGCCGTGAACGCGGAGCAGGGGAACGAATGTGCAGAATTCAAACCAACGGGCATTTAACTCACACCACTCGTCAAAATCTTCTCCGCTGGAAAAGCGCGAGGGCACAGAAAACCCACCGCTATCCATCGTCCAATACGGCATTCCCGAAAGGCAGAAGCCTAATCCGGCTGTAATCTGTGCGCGCATCGCCGTCCATGTGGAAGAGGTATCGCCGGACCAAACTGCGGCGGGGTAGCGCTGCATACCAGCAAATCCCGAACGCGTTAAAATAAAGGCACGTTGGTCTGGTTTCTCCTTCCTTTGCCCTTCATAAATTCCTTCGCTATTTGCGAGCGGATAGGCGTTCAACATGGCCGCGCCGGTGCCGAGATAGTTGGGGTGCAAATGAGTTCGCTGGCCATCGAGCGTTGGTGTGGGCAGCATGTCCGGCTCGCTCGCATCCATCCACCAGCCATCAACGCCCTTGCTAAATAGTTTTTCACTGATCTGTGACCAAAACAACTTTCGCGCTTCGGGGTTGAAGGCATCGTAAAATGTGTCCGGATGGCCAACCCAGTCTATGATATCGTCCGCGAGATTTTCTTCATAAAGAAAATGATGGGCGCGCATAATCTCAAAGTTGGTTGTGCCGGCATAGAATTTTGGCCAGACGGAAATCGTGAGATGCGCATGGTATTTGTCATGAATGTCCCGAATCCACTTATCGGGATCGGGGAAGCGTACCGGATCAAATTCGTGGGAGCCCCACTGATCTTCCTTCCAATAGAACCAATCCTGGACAATGTTATCTATCGGTATGTCGAGAGCGCGATACTTCGCGAGTACGTCTAAACTTTCTTGCTGAGTTTTGTAGCGCTGGCGGCTTTGCCAGAAACCGAAAATCCATTCCGGCATCATCGGCGCCGGGCCGGTAATTTGCCGGTAGCCCGCAATCACTTTATCCAGGTCCGGCCCATACATGAAATAGTAATCAATGCCTTGGCCCGCTTCTGACCACAAAGAGATGCCTGAACTGTGCGCCGGCGTCTTCCAAAGTAATTTTACCGTTTCCATGCCTTGTTCTTTTGCCCATTCCATTTTTAAGTGATAACGCTGCCCGGCTTGGAAGTGCACACGGGCAACGCTCCACCAGGGCAGCCACCCCTGCCGCCAATGCGAAATAACTAGCTGGTCATCTACCCAAAGTTTAAGGCTGTTGTTGAAAAAAGCTTCCAGTAGATAATCGCCGGTTTCATTGGGCTGGACATCGCCTTCCCAACGCACGCTGGCATTCCCATTTCCTGACAAGCCGGGGAAAATTAACTGATTCGCATTAGTCGCGCCCGATGGGATAGCAATATCAACTATTGGGTCTACACGTTTACCAATAAGCTTTTCAAAGTTTTCTCCCGTAAAATACGAGCCAGTTAACCCGCCGGCTTTTCCGTCGGCATCAAATAATTCGGACGTGGGAATCGGTTCAGCCTCGCGTAAATCGCCGAATCGGGTATAGGAAGTATTGTCCCATAAGATTCCATAGCCGCGGCTGGAAACCAGAAACGGAATATCCACCGTGCCATTGTGCTGCCAAAGGTCGAGGTCGTAGCCTTTGAGATTCATCAAGCCTAACTGTTGTTGTCCCAGGCCGAACAACGCCTCGCCATCATTGGCCTTCCATTGCTGGCGTATATGATATGTCTGGTCGCCCTGGACAAAAGCAGGCATCAGCTCGTGCCCATCTTTTGTCTCGGCAAGAATCAACCGGCCATCCGAATTATAAAATGAAACCGCCCCGGAAGCTAAATCGACCTTTACCAGCAATTTGTCCGTAGTCAAAAACCCTTCACCATCTTCCGTTTTGAACGACCAATCCGTTTTCGCATCGCGTCGGTCTCCGGCAGCGAGACTTTTTCGTGCGAAAAAAGATTTGTCGGACGACCTGGCAACATGAATGACGTCATCCGCACAGACTTCCAATTTCAAAAAATCATCACCGACCGGGATCAAGACACCGTCTTGCAATCTTTCGGGTTCGTTGGATGCGGCGCGGGCGGCCAATGAGCTTGCCACGACAATAGCGCCAAATAATAAAAATAAGCGGGAAGGTCCTGCGATAGTGAACATGATTATTGCGTGAATATCAGTGGCCAAAACCATTGTCAAGAAATGGCCTGTCGCTAAAATTGAGGACAAAGAATGCTCTGCATTAACGTGACATCAAATGCCGAAAATGTTCTTTTGGTTTCCACCTTATTTATGCCCTTTCCCGGAGTAAGAGATAAAATCAAGTGGACCGTCACGTGCGCCATCATTGCGTTCGTTGCCAGTTGTTCCGCCTACACAAATTTCCATACCGCCGTTTACATCCCTGTAAACGTGGTAGCCAGTTTTCAAGATCCTGAAAAATTACAGGACCAATGGAACATCATCAACAGCCAGGTGAAGATTGATAAAGTTTATATTGAGGTTCAGCGCGACCGTCGGACAAACAGCGACGCGCTGCTTGAGCAGGTCAAAAAGTTCTTCGTGGACCGCGGCGTGAAGGTGGCCGGCGGCATGGCATTGTCCGATGGCAGCATCGGCGGTCAGTTTAAATCCTTTTGTTATACCGACCCCAATGACCGGGCATTTATCAAAAGCGCTGCCGAACTGGCTGCGCGGCACTTCGACGAAATCATCCAGGATGATTTCTTTTTTAACTCTACCAAGAATGACTCGGACATTGCGGCCAAAGGGAAAAAGAGTTGGACCCAGTTCCGTCTCCAGCTCATGGACGACGCAGCGGAGAATTTGATCATCAAGCCGGCGCGCAAAGTAAATCCGCAGGTTAAACTCATCATCAAGTTTCCCAACTGGTATGAACATTTCCAAGGGCTGGGCTATGACCTGGACAAGGAGCCAAAGCTATTCGATAGCATCTACACTGGAACTGAAACGCGCGACCCTGTGATAACCGATCAGCACTTGCAGCAATACGAAAGCTATGAAATTATCCGTTACTTTGACAATATCGCGCCGGGGCGCAACGGCGGCGGCTGGGTTGACACATACAGTCTTCGTTACCTTGACCGCTATGCCGAACAGCTCTGGGATACAATGTTTGCGAAAGCGCCGCAAATCATGCTCTTCGAATGGTCGGCGATGTTGCGTCCTATCGAGCCGGGCGAGCGTACGCAGTGGGAGAATTTGCACACCAGTTTCGATTATGGACTAATGCTTGCTTCATTTCATACCAACAGCTCCATTGGGTTATCGGAGCCTGCTATGGCGCGAGTCGCTGGCTATGCGTTAGAGCAAGTAGATCCAGTGGTTGGCCAACTCGGCAATCCTATCGGCATTGCGAGCTACAAGCCGTATCAATCCACGGGCGAGGATTTCCTTCACAATTATTTAGGAATGATAGGGATTCCGATTGATTTGCATCCTGATTTTCCCACCAACGCGGATCTTGTTTTATTGACCGAATCGGCAAAGTTCGATCCCAACATTGTCAACAAAATCGAAAATCAATTGCGCGCCGGCAAATCCGTCGTCATTACGTCCGGCCTGTTGCGCGCGTTGCAGGGCCACGGTATCGAGGACATAATCGAAGCGCGATGCACCGACCGCAAAGTATTGGCCCGCAAATTTTCTAGCGGTTTTGGCGCCGGCGATGCCTCCCGGCTTGATGGAGCAACGAATACCGATATTTTGTTTCCGGAAATTGATTTCCTGACCAACGAAGCATGGTCGCTCGTCCGCGCAGAAGCGAATGGCAACGCTTTTCCTATTTTGCTGATGGATCGCTATTCCAAAGGCGTCCTTTATATTTTGACAATCCCTGACAATTTCAATGACCTGTACGCCCTGCCGTCAGAGGTGACCGGGGCGATAAGAAATTACCTCATGCGCGGGTTTCCCATTCGGCTGGATGGCCCTTCACAAGTCGCCTTGTTTGCTTATGACAACCAAAACTTTGTTGCCGAATCCTATTTACCTGGCGAAGTGGACGTAAAAGTTTTCGTTGCTGGAGATTACAGGCATTTAAAAAACCTCGTTACAGGAGAAATCGTATCCGGCCAAACCATTCCCGCGCGCCGATGGTTTCAGCAAGATGTCGACGCAAGAAAGGTTTCGTATACCATCCATTTGCTTCCGCATAGCTACGCGGCTTTTAAGATGGAACCATAAGCTTATCCGGGGTGCCACTTCTGAGGATTTCTCTAATTTGGAGAAAATTTCCGCGTGGACATATTTTCCGACAGCACTTCGACAATGAATTTAACTTCCGTCCCGGCTCCGGGTTTGCTGTGGATTTCACAGCGTCCGCCGATTTTTTCTAGACGGTTGCGCATGTTAATCAAACCGTTGCGCGAGGCCGAGCGGCCGGTTTCTTGCGGCGGTTTTTGCGAGAGTGCTTCCGGCGCAAAGCCGCGCCCATTGTCACGTGCCACTAGGGTGAAGGAATTTCTTGTGGTTGTGAGCGAGACCGTTACTTCGGACGCGGCGGCATGTTTGACGACATTATGCAGAGCTTCTTTGAGTGCCAGGAACAAATGATGCCGCACTTCAGCTGTCACCAGCCATTGCGGCAATTGCACCGGCAAATCTAGCCGGCACCGGATTCCAAGTGAACCCAAATAGTCCTGGGCAAATTTGCCTAGATAATTCACGAGGCTATCTAGAGTGTCGTGCTCGGGATTGACGGCCCAGACGATTTCGTCCATCGCGCGGGTCATCTCGCGCGCCGTTTCATAAATCCGGTTTAGTTGCACGGCGGCTTCTTCCGGATTATTCAGTTCGCTATGCGCGGACTGGCTCAGTAAAGAAATGCGCGTTAGATTCGCCCCCAGGTTGTCGTGGATGTCCCGGGCGATGCGCGCGCGTTCGCGCTCGATGGCACGTTGGCGTTCCAGGCGCTCCAGTTTGCGGCGTACCCGCCAGCGGGCGATCCACAAGGCGATGACACTTAATAATGCGGCAGCAAGCAGGCCGCAGCCGATGCGAAACCACCATGTCTGCCAAAGATAAGGTTGTACCGTAAAAGTCAGGCTGTCCCCGGTGGGATTCCAAACGCCGTCACTGTTGCAGGCGGTGACTTCAAAGCGATAAGTGCCGGGCGGTATGTAGCTGTAAACGACAAAACGTTTTGTTCCCGCGTCCGTCCAGGTGCGGTCCAGTCCATCGAGCCGATATTTGAATGCAACTTTTTCGGGCGCGACAAAACTTACGCCGGTATAGTCAAATTCAAAACGCCGGCGTCCGGGTCCAATTTTCAAAGGACGATTTGTACTGTCAATTCCGTCGGCAGGCAGACCGTCCACGAGCATTTTTTCGATAACAACCGGAGGCGCGAGTTGGTTGACTTTGATGTCGTCCGGGTTTATGACGACGATCCCTTTAGTGGTGGAAAACCACAATTGCCCGTCGCTCGTTTTAAATGCCACCGGTTGAAATCCGCCCGAACACGCCAGCGTCGGCATTCCATCACCGATGCCGTAAACCACGGGATGCACCGCGGGAATTTCTTTATTCAGGCATTCGTCCATTTCGGATTTTTGTATCCTGAAAATGCCTGAATGGGAGCCAATCCAATAATTACCCGAGTTATCCTGTTCAATCGAGCAGATGTAACTGCTCGGCAGTCCCTGGTTGATGCTAACAGTCGAAAAATGACCTTGCTTGAAACAGTCAAGTCCTCCGCCATAAGTTCCTATCCATAATGTGTTGTCCGCATCTAAATGGAGGCACTGGACAAAATCACTCGAAAGCCCGTCCGCTTTCCGAAATTGTTTGATGGCGCCATTTTGGAGCCGGCCCAATCCTCCCCCCAACATTCCAAACCACAATGTCCCGTTAGGCTGCTCGACAATAGTGCGCACATCCGGCAAAGCCAGGCCTTGTTTCTCGCCATAATGAATGGCTGTCCCATTCTGCCACTTAAACAAACCCGTAGTCGTGCCAATCCACGTAACCCCATCTTTCCCGTGGAGAACGGCCGTCGCCGCCATCCCCGGTCCAATGGAAGTTATCGGCACAAAATGGTCGCCGCTTTCGGTGAGCAGTCCTGCTCCCCAGGTGCCGACCCAGAGCTGATTTTGAGCATCTTCGGAAACAGACCAATCGAACAAATTGGAAATCCCGTTCGTTCCCGTGAAATGTGTCCATTGGTTGTTATAAAAGCGATATAAGCCGGCACCTTCGGTGCCAGCCCATAGGGCACCATCATGCGAACGGGCAACTGAAAGCACACTGGCTCCCTGCCAGTTGTCCGGCGGTTTGATCGTCATTACGCGGCTTGGGCGGAGAGCCACCAGGCCGCTGCCACCTGTGCCCACCCACAAAGTTCCCTCCCGGTCCTCGCACAACGAACGCACCCAATTATCGGGGAATCCGCTGTCATGGTCGAAATGTACGATCCCGCGCCCCGGAAAAATAAGGAAAAGCCCTTGTTCCAATGTTCCCACCGCTACGCATCCTGATTTCATTTCCGTCATGGCCACAACTGAGCTGTTGCCCACCGGGCTCGCGCCCTCGTCATACATCCGTCCGTTCTTCCACAGTGACAAATAATTCTGGCTTAAAACCCACAGGCCTCCGTCGCGCCCCGCGCAGATCCCTTTGACATAATCTCCGGATCGCGCTGGCAGCGGGCTGAGGACATCATCGTGCAGGACGAAAGCGAAGCCGCCGCAATTGATCCAAAGGCCGCCTTGCGGACTGGACGCCAACGAGGTTGCCCCGGCCGCATTGGCCACATTCGGAGGAGCACTGATTTTCCCCTCCATGTTCGCCAGCACACCTGCATCGTTTAAGAGCCAGACGTTGTTATCCGCATCAGCGCCGATGTACTGGATTTTTTTTTGCTCCCACGGAGCGCGGAAGGTCGTGGGGTAGAAATGTCCATCGCGATAGCGAATTAATTCCCCGGTTTCGTAGCCGATCCACAAATTTCCGGTGGCGTCCTCAAACAAACTCGTGACCCGGGTGCTGTGCATTTCCGGAGTCGTGCTGCTGTCAT
>Ga0181537_10005406_pt1 | contig 10333 bp, 6 predicted proteins | sample PEATcosm2014_Bin_39_FD_119765 | JGI IMG/M metagenome (GOLD analysis project Ga0181537, IMG submission 119765) | Peatland microbial communities from MTU Mesocosm Facility, Houghton, MI, USA - PEATcosm2014_Bin23_10_metaG | ecosystem: Environmental > Terrestrial > Soil > Wetlands > Peat | place... | reverse complement strand
GGTTGACCGCGACCGCATGGAGCGCGCCAGGCGCACCTATTCACGCAATGCCATCGGTCAACTTCGCCGGCATCAAGCCGCCCTCACTCCGTTCGCGGGCTAACGCCGGTGCTCACGCGGCTGCCGAGGTTGAACGAGCCAGGATGATGAACACAGCAAGACGACTCCTGCTGTTGGGACTGCTGCTGTGCCTGCAGGGGCCGGTGCACGCAAGCGGGGTGACTCCCTATCTGCCGCTGAACCTCGATCCCGAAGTGGAGCGCGAGGTCGAGCGCGTCCTGATCCTCGGCGGCAGACCCGTAATGACCCGGCCGATCCCGGCCGCGACCGTTCTCGAGGCCCTGCCTAAGGCGTGTGAAATCGATCCGGTGCTTTGCGGTCGGGTGCGGCGGGTGCTTAAGCGCTACATGCAGGGCACCGGGGTCGAATTCGCCAGCGTGGAGGGCTCGGTCTCGAACGGCGCCAAGACCGTGATGCCCAACCAGCACGGCCAGACCGAGCAGAGTCCGTATCAGGTTGCGGGCGCTGCCTACATACAGCCGAGTGCCTACGCGCTGCTCAATGTAGGCGGCGTCTCCTACCAGGGCAGGACCACCGCGACGGGCTCCTTTGTCAGTCTGGGTTGGGACTGGGCCCAGCTCGATTTTGGCTTCCGCGACCACTGGTGGTCGCCGATGACCGACAGTTCCACGCTCATCAGCACGGAAGCCCCGACGATGCCCTCCGTGACCCTGTCCAACTACGAGCCCTTCACCCGTCTTGGAGTGCAGTACGAGGTGTTCGCGGCGCGCATGTCCTACACGGACAAGATCGAATTGACCAATGGAACGCTGTCTTCCGGTTATCCCAAGTTCGCGGGTCTGCGTTTGGGAATTTCGCCGGACAATTCCGGCTGGTCCTTTGCCGCCAACCGCATCATCGTGTTTGGCGGCGGCGCTGCCGGTGGCCAGTCGCTCAAGGAGATCCTGCAGGGATTTTTCGGTGGCAGCCAAAGCGAGATTGCGAAGCAGGAGGTCTCACTCACCAGCCGCTTCATCTTTCCGGGCCCCCACCCGTTCTCCGTGTACTTCGAGTTCGCCGGCAACGACACGGCGGGCGGCAGCCCGCTGTTCTCCAAGACCAATCTCTCGGCCGGCGTACAGTTTCCGCGAGTTGGCCCTTTCGACCTTACTTACGAGTTCTCCGAATGGCAGCCGACTTGGTACATAAAGAATTACACGGCGACACAGAATGGTTACGGCGACGGCATCACCAACTACCTGCTGAGCATTGGCCACTGGTTTGGGGACCAGCGGCAGTTCGGCGACGCCGTCGGCGGCCAGAGCAACATGCTGCGCGTCGGCTGGGAGCCGCACTTCGGTGGACTGCTGGAGGCGCAGCTGCGGGTGCTGGTGAACGACTCGTACTACTCCGCGATCCCTTATCACCATGAACTGATGAGTTCGCTGACTTACTCCCATCCGTGGAAGGACTACGTCATCGGGAGCGAGGTTGACTACGGGCGTGATGTCTATGGAGCGCATTACACCCGCCTCACTGGCTTCCTGCGCTACGGGGATGCGCTGCATGACGGCGGTGATTACGAGGAGGAGGAAGGCGGCAGCGTCACCCGTCCGGATCATGCCGAGATCTTCGTGGACGCCGGGGTCAGCGCCACCCGCATCGAGTCGCAGATTACCTCGGACACGCCCCGTGTAGTCTCCGGTACCGCCGCCGGCCCTCATGTCGCCATCGGCGCCCGCCGCGCGGTCTCCGAGCATCAGGACTTAGGTGTGGCGTTCGAGGGCGACGATGTCCACGGTACCTCGCTCCTGGGCGCCCGCATCGTGGATTACCGCTATCGCTTCGACAATCCGCTCGCGCTGAACCTCTTCGGCGGGGCGGCCCGCTACGCAGCCGCGACACCGGCCTACGGGTTCTACTTCGGCGCGGGCCTGCAGTGGCGGGACATTCTTCCCCACTGGGACATCGGCATCGACTACCGCTACGCCACCAAGGTGGACCGGCTGCGCAGCCTGCCGACCGACCCGCAGGGCGGCTATCGCCCCGACGCCTACTACGACATTTCCCTGGGCACCTTTTACGTCTCGCGCAAATTCTGAGCGCGCCCGGAAAGCCCTGAATTGACGATGACAGGCCCCAGCCACGGGAGCACGGGGCAAGCGTTCAGCCGGCCGGTCAGCGCCAGGCAGGCGGGGCGCCGGCGGCGCCGGAGGCGCGGCCACGCTGCCGGGTGAAGGCGGCCACATGAATCCGCGCGCTTCAGTACAATCGCGCATTCTTGGATCGGGGGATGTGGGTTACTAATGCGCGCTAAGCGACGTTTTTCGGGCCTAGGGACAGCCTTATTGGCGATAGCAGGCTGCCTTCTGTCCGGAAACGAGCCCAGCTACGGGCAGTCCTCGACCTCCGGTGCTGACCAGCTGCAGATGCTCCAGGGGCTGAGTCCCGAGCAGCGCGACGCACTCCTTAACCAGATTGGCCAAGGGGGCAGCTCAACAGGCAGCAGTGGCAGCAGCGGCAATAGCCGCAGCGACAGCGATCGCCGTAACGGCGACCTCAACAACCAGCAGGACACGCGCGAAGAGCGCAGACGCACGCCGTCCGAGGAAGACGAGGAGCGCGAGCCCCTGCTCCCGGTATTCAAGGGTGAGGACTGGGTGGTGGTCGAGATCGACTACGTGCTGCCGCCGCGAGCGTATTCTCCGTCGCTGCAGGCGCTGTACCTAAGTCAGGGAGCCGCGGGAATCTCGGCGTTGCAGTCGCAGCAGAGCGCAGCGGCCGCCGCCGCTGCCGCAGCCGTGACTGCCGGGCAGCAGAACCCGGCCGCGGCGCTCAACTCCGCGGGTGTAACACTGCCGCCGGGGGTGGCGGGCGCCTCGCTCCCGGGACCCGGTGCCACGGGCCCCAGCTCCCAGTCCGGGCAGACAAACCTCCCCGGGCAGCTCAGCGATGCCGACAAGGAGCGCATGGATGGACTCATCACCGCGATTCGCGCCCGCAATCCCTACCGCCTGTCGCGCGACGGCGCGCTGACGCTGCCCGGGTTCCCCCCCATCCCGTTGCTCGGCCTGTCCGAGGAGCAGGGGACGCTGCGCCTTAAGGTGGAGCCGGCATTGAAGGGCCTGGATGTCAGGCTCACGCGCTTGCCGATTAAGAAGACCGGGGCCGAGGGACTTAAGCCTTTTGGGTACGATCTGTTCGATCACTCACTGTCGACGTTCGCGCCGGCGACCAATGTGCCGGTGCCCTCGGACTACATCGTCGGTGCCGGCGACGAGCTCAATGTGCAGCTGTATGGCAAGGAGAACCGCTCCCTCAAACTCACCGTGGGACGCGACGGTCGCATCAACCTGCCGGCGCTCGGACCGATCACGGTGGCGGGTCTCACATTCGATGCAATGCGTGCGACCATCGAGTCGCGCGTGAGTGCGCAGCTGATCGGCGTCAAGGCGAGCGTCTCCATGGGCGACACGCGCTCCATCAGGGTATTTGTTCTCGGCGAGGCCAGGCGTCCGGGTACCTACACCATCAGCGGTCTGGGCACTATTACCTCGGCACTCTACGCCGCCGGCGGTGCACGTCCTTCCGGTTCGCTGCGTAACATCGAACTTAAGCGCCGCGGAGTTCTGGTGCGTCGCCTCGACCTCTACGACCTGCTGATCCGCGGTGACACCAGCGACGACAGCAAGCTGCTCCCCGGTGACGTGATCTTCATTCCGCCCGTGGGGCCGACCGTGAGCGTCGATGGCGAAGTGCGCCGCCCGGCCATCTACGAGACGCGCAGCGAGACTACCGTGGCCGAAGTGGTGCAGCTGGCCGGCGGCCTCACGCCGGAGGCGGAGACCTCCGACGTCATGCTGACACGCATCGAGCCGAACCAGCGCCGCGTGGTCATCAGTGTTGACCTGAACGCCGCACAGAAGAGTCCGGAGGTGCGTAACGGCGATTCCCTGCGCATCACGCGGCTGCGGCCGACACTCGACTCCGGTGTCGTGGTACAGGGTCACGTGTTCACCCCCGGGGCGTTCGCCTTCCATCCCGGCATGCACCTGACGGACGTGTTCCACTCGATCGACGAGCTGATGCCCAATGCGGATGAGCATTACGTACTGATCCGTCGTGAACTGCCACCCGATCGCCGCATCGCCGTGCTGTCCGCGGACCTCGCGGCCGCGCTGCGCGCCCCCGGATCAGCTGCCGATGTGGCATTGCAGGCCCGCGATCGAATCACGGTATTTGACCTGTCAACCAGCCGCGACCAGATAATCGAACCACTGATGGACGAGCTGCGGCTGCAGGGTACGGTGGGCGCACCGACCGAGGTAGTCCACGTCGACGGCAACGTCAAGGTGCCTGGCGAGTATCCGCTCGAGCAGAACATGACGATCGCTGACCTCGTCCGTGCCGGTGGCGGACTGAGTGACGCGGCCTATGGTCGCAAGGCCGAGCTGACGCGTTATACGGTCGTTGACGGGCAGACGCGGCACACGGATCTCATCCAGATCGACCTTGCCACGGCCCTGCGTGGCGACCCGGTCGCCAACGTGCGGCTGCAGGCATTCGATACTCTGAGCATCAAGGAGGTTTCGCTCTGGCGCGACCAGGAGACCGTCACGCTCAAGGGCGAAGTGCGCTTCCCTGGCAGCTACACCATCCGCCAGGGTGAAACGCTCAGGTCGGTGGTCGCGCGCGCCGGCGGTCTCACCGAGTTCGCCTTCGCGGAGGGCGCCGTGTTTACCCGCGAGGGACTGCGCAAGCGCGAGCAGGAGCAGCTCGATCTGCTGGCCACCCGCATGCAGACTGATCTGACGGTGCTCGCCCTGCAGAGCGCTGCGGCAGGCCAGCCGGGGGGCGCCTCGGCGCTCGGTCTGGGTCAGACCTTGTTTACCCAGTTACGCACCGCGCGAGCGGTAGGGCGTCTCGTCATCAATCTGCCGCGCCTGATGCGCGAGCCCACCGGATCTTCGGTGGACGTCATCCTGAGTTCGGGCGACCAGATGATCGTGCCGAAGTTCCAGCAGCAGGTCACGGTCATCGGTGAGGTGCAGAGCGTGACCTCGCACCTGTATAACGCCCACCTCGGTCGCGACGACTATATCGCCCTGAGTGGTGGCGTGACGCAGCGCGCGGATCGCAGCAAGATCTACGTGGTGCGCGCGGACGGCAGCGTCATCGCAAATTCCGGTAACCATTGGTTCGAGCATTCCTCGAACGTCAAGATCCGGCCCGGTGACACGATCGTTGTACCGCTCGACACTGAGCATATTCCGGCGCTGCCCTTCTGGACGGCCGTCACGACGATTCTGTACAACGTGGCAATCGCGGTCGCGGCTGTACACGCGCTCTAAGGAGCGGACGGCAGCTCGCGGCCACGCAGGAGGCAGAATTGACCGACGCACCGGCATACTACGCGCACCCGACGGCGGTGATCGATCAGCCCTGCGAGATCGGCCGCGGTACGAAGATCTGGCACTTTTCGCACCTGATGCGCGACTGCCGGGTTGGAGCCTCCTGCAACATCGGGCAGAACGTGGTGATCTCGCCCGGCTGTGTGGTTGGCAGCGGCGTGAAGATCCAGAACAACGTATCGGTGTACACCGGCGTCACGGTCGAGGACGACGTGTTTCTCGGTCCCTCGATGGTGTTTACCAACGTCATCAATCCTCGCGCGTTCATTGAGCGCAAGCTTGAGTACCGTCCCACGCTGGTGCGCCGCGGCGCCAGCGTTGGTGCAAATGCCACGATCCTTTGCGGCGTGACGCTCGGGGAGTTCTGTTTCGTTGGTGCGGGTGCGGTCGTCACGCACGATGTCGCGGCGTTTGCGACCGTATACGGCAACCCGGCACGCGTCCACGGCTTCACCTGCTGGTGTGGGGTGCAGTTGGTCCTCAAAGCCGAGCGCACGCCCGATGAGCCAGCCGACCTCGTCTGCGCACAGTGTGCACGCCGCTACCGGCGCGCGGGCGCCGGCCTCGCACCGGTTGACGGTTGAGGGCTGTGCCGTGCGCCAGCATGCAAGGGCGCGCCGCGCGCGTCGTTGGTCAGTGACCCTATGAGCCGGGTGCGCATCGTGCAGGTGGTCGGTGCCCGACCGCAGTTCATCAAGCTCGCGCCCGTCTCGCGGGCGTTGCGGGCCCATCCGCAGGTGAGCGAACTCATCGTGCACACGGGTCAGCACTACGATCCTCAGCTCTCGCAGGTTTTCTTTCAGGAGCTTTCGATACCCGAGCCCGCCGTGAATCTGGAGGTCGGCTCGGGAGCGCACGGACAGCAGACCGCCACCATGCTGGCGAAACTGGAGCATTATCTTCAGGCGCAGCAGCCCCAGGCCGTCATCGTTTACGGCGACACCAACTCGACCCTGGCCGGTGCGCTGGCGGCCGCGAAGCTGCGCATTCCGGTGGCGCACGTCGAGGCCGGACTGCGTAGCTTCAACCGCGCAATGCCGGAGGAGCTCAATCGCGTCGCGACCGATCACCTGGCCGACCTGCTGCTCGCGCCAACCGCCGCGGCTGTAACTAACCTTGCCGCGGAGGGATTGCAGTCGCGCACGCTCCTGGTAGGGGACGTGATGTACGACGCGCTGCTCGCCAACGTTGCCCTGGCGCGCCACCGATCGCAGGCCGTGGAGCGACTGGGGCTCGCTACCGCTCCTTTTGGGCTGGTCACGGTGCACCGTGCGGAGAGCACGACCGCCGGCGCGCTGGCGACGCTGCTGCCGCTGCTGGAACAGGCATCGCGCCTGGTGCCCCTGGTCTTTCCGCTGCACCCACGCACCCGGGATGCCATACGCGGCGCTCTGCCGGCCTGGCAGCCGCCCGCAACGCTGCGCATCGTCGCGCCGCTGGGGCCGCTCGACATGCTGAGCGTCACCGAGGCAGCCGCGGTGGTGCTCACCGATTCCGGAGGTCTGCAGAAGGAGGCCTTCATGCTCGGACGACCGTGCGTCACGCTGCGTGCGGAGACGGAGTGGGTTGAGACGGTGAGCTCGGGCGCCAACAAGCTGGTGGGACAGGACCAGGCGGCCGCCCTGGCCGCGGTGCGCGAGGCACTCGCGCGACCTGCGGAATTCAAGCGCACCACCGCCGCCGCGGCCGGCGCCCTATATGGGCAGGGGCGGGCGGCCGAGCATTGCGTGAGTGCGGTGCTGCGGCTCGGTCCCGCAGCGTGAATGTCTGGGTGGTCAAGACGAGTGAGATGCTGGCGTCCGACAGCGGCAACGGGCGCCTGCTGCGCTCGGGTATCGTGGCCAACATGCTGGATGAACGTGGCCACCGAGTTACCTGGTGGATGTCGACATTCGACCATGCCAATCGCCGCAACCGCGCCACGGCGGATCTCACGGTGCCGTTCGGCGCCCGCGGCACGATCCGCATGCTTCACAGTCCCGGCTATCGCGCTTCGATATCTTTCGCGCGGCTGCGCGATCACAGATTGTGGGGCCGGGCCTTTGCCGCCGCGATTGAGGGGGCCACGCGTCCCGACGTCATTCTTTGCTCTTATCCCACGATCGAGGCCGCCGCGGTCTGTGTTCGCTTCGGCGCGCGGCACGGCGTCCCGGTGGTGCTGGACCTGCGGGATATGTGGCCCGACATTTTCAGTGAGTACGCCCCTGCATTCCTGCGGCCACTCGCGCATGCCCTGCTATGGCCCTGGAGGGCGCGGGCGCGGGCGGCGATGCGGGGCGCCACGGCGCTCTTTGGCATCACGGATGAGTTTCTGGCCTGGGGGCTGCGATTCGCCGGGCGCCCGCGGAACGACTGGGATGGGGCATTCCTGCTGGCGTTTCCCGACCCGCCGCCGGCTGAGCAATCGGACCCGGCCGCACGCAGCGCCGAGGCCTTCTGGGATGAGCGCAATGTGACGGCCGCGAGTGCGTTCAACGTAGTGCTGGTTGGATCGATGACCAAGCGCCGCTTCGAGATGCCCACCGTGCTGGCGGCCGCGCGCGATTTGCAGCCGGACGCGGGGCGGGTAAAGTTCATTCTGGCTGGTGATGGCGACGACCTCCATGAATACCGGCGCGAAGCAGCCGATTGCGCCAACGTGGACTTCCCGGGCTGGCTGAACGCTGCCCAGATCCGGTCATTGCTGAAGCGCGCGCATCTGGGTCTGGTGCCTTATCGGAACACCCCGGACCTGGTCATGTCAGTGCCGAACAAGGTTGGCGAGTATTTCGCCGCCGGCGTTCCGGTGGCGACTTGCCTGAGCGGCACGCTGGCGCGCCTACTGGAAGAGCGTCGCTGTGGTATGCAGTTTGAGGCACGGCAGCCCCTGACGCTGGCCACGCTGGTGCGCCGGTTGCGCGCCGATCCGCAGCTGTGCCGTGAGCTGAGCGCGAATGCAAAGCGGACGTACCAGGAGGAGTTGAGCGGTACGCAGGTGTATGGGCGAATGATCGCGCGCCTCGAGGCCATTGCGGGCGCGGGTCTGGACGGGGCGATCAGGGCAGCGGGCGGAGTTGAATTGCACACATGAGCGAGAGACACATTTCGGAACTGGGGGAGCTTATCGACGCCGAGGCGCCGGCGTATCTGCGCCCTTGTTCGCTCGTCGGCTATGACAGGGAGCAGGCACTGGGCTTGTTGCGCACCATGCTGTTGATCCGCCTCGCCGAAGAGCAGGTGGGTCGCTGGGCAGAGAGCGGACAGGCGCGCTGTCCCTGCCACCTCTCCATCGGTCAGGAGGCCGTGGCTACCGGCGTCGCGGCCGCCCTGCAGCCCGGCGATCGCCTGTTCGGCAATCACCGCTCACACGCGCACTATCTGGCCGCGGGTGGTGAGCTCTATGGCCTGCTCGCGGAGGTTTTGGGTCGGGCCGACGGCTGCTCGCGAGGCATGGGCGGTTCAATGCACCTGCAGAGCGAGGCACATGGCTTTTTCGGCTCAGTACCCATCGTTGCCGGCACGATTCCCATCGCAGTAGGTGCGGCACTCGCAGCCAAGATGGATGGCGGCTCCGACATCGGCGTCGCCTTCTTCGGCGACGGGGCCTGTGAGGAGGGTGTGCTGCACGAGTCGCTCAACCTTGCCGCGGTGTATGCGCTGCCGATGCTGTTCGTCTGCGAGAACAACCAATACTCGAGCCATCTCGATATCGCCTTACGGCAGCCCAGCGACCGTCTGGCGCGCTACGCGGAGGCGCACCGGGTCCGTGCCGCGGTCGTGGACGGCAATGACGTGACGCGGGTGGCCGGATGCGCGCGCGAGCTCGTGGGGGCCGCCCGGCGCAACTCCGAGCCCGTATTTCTTGAAGCCGTTACCTATCGCTGGCGCGGCCATGTCGGCCCGAAAGAAGACCTCGACGTCGGTGTTCGCCGCAGCATGACGCACCTGGCTGCCTGGAAACGCCGCGATCCGGTGCTGCGACTGGAGGCTGCGCTCGTCGAGGCGGGCTACGCCAGCGCCGCGCAGCTGGCGCAGCTGCATGCCGACGTGCAGCAGGAGGTATTGGCGACGGCGGCCCGGGCACTGGCCGCGCCGTGGCCTGCGGCGGAGGCGCTTCTGGACTATGTCTATGCCCAGTAAGCAGACGCAGGCCGCGGCCGATACGCTTTCCTATGGGCATGCCATCCGCGAGGGCTTTGCATGGCTCATGGCACGTCACCCGGAAGTGTTCGCCATCGGTCAGGGCCTGTGGAGTCCCTGGTATGTAGGGAACTCCATGACCGACCTGGATAAGGAATTCGGTCGCCAGCGAGTCCTCGATACCCCGGTCTCCGAAGCGGCTTGCACCGGGGCGGCGCTCGGGGCAGCGCTGTGCGGCTACCGGCCCATTGTCATCCACCCGCGCATTGACTTCATGCTGCTGGCAGTGGATCAGATCGTCAATCAGGCCGCCAAGTGGCGCCACATGCTCGGTGGCAGATCAGGGCCGCGGGTCACCATCCGCGGCATCATCAATCGCGGCGGCGAGCAGGGTGCGCAGCATTCCCAGGCGTTGCATTCGTGGTTTGCGCATGTACCGGGCCTGCGCGTGGTTATGCCCGCGACCCCGGTGGATGCGCGGGACTTACTGATTGCGAGCGTCCTGTGCGACGATCCGGTGCTGTACATCGATGACCGCTGGCTGTACGAGGAAAGTGAGCCCGCGATCGCGCCGCAGGTGCTGGATCTGCGCACGCAGGGACCGGTGTGCCGCCGCGAGGGCCACGACGTGACCCTCGTCGGAGCGAGTTACTCGGCGCACCTCGCGCTGCAGGTAGCCGAACGGCTTGCCGCCCTGGGGCACTCCTGCGATGTGTGGGACCTGCGCGTCCTCAACCCGCTCAACATGCGTGATGTCAACGCGTCCGTAGCGCGCACTGGACGGCTGTGCGTTATAGATGGTG
>Ga0181537_10005405_pt1 | contig 10333 bp, 13 predicted proteins | sample PEATcosm2014_Bin_39_FD_119765 | JGI IMG/M metagenome (GOLD analysis project Ga0181537, IMG submission 119765) | Peatland microbial communities from MTU Mesocosm Facility, Houghton, MI, USA - PEATcosm2014_Bin23_10_metaG | ecosystem: Environmental > Terrestrial > Soil > Wetlands > Peat | place... | reverse complement strand
GGGTGCGGCCGATTCGCCGCCGACCGACGACGCGAGCACGGCGCCCGCGCCGACGGACGGTGACGATTCATCGGCGGCTCCGCCGCCCGCTCCGTCGGGTAACGGAGGCGGTGGTGGCAAGGGTCGCCACCATCATGGGGGTGGCGGGGGTGACGGTGGTGGTGGTCAAGGCGGGGATCCCAGTCCAACGACGGGCGATCCGCATTCCTGGGCTCCGGACGTCATCGGTCCGAAGGGCAACGGGCAGGACGCGAACACGGAGGATGCGACGATGTCTGGCTACCGCTGGTACGGTGGACACCAAGGGCCTTACTACCAGGGCGAAGGATTCGGCGGATGGCAGGGAGGGGGGTACGGCTCGCCGTACTTCCAGATTCATCGCCAGCATCCGTGGTGGGGATCGCATCACGCGCCGCCGGTTCCGTACGCGGAGCGTCCCGACGCAGCTGCGGGGTTCCTCCCCGGCTACGAGATGGGCGCGCAGGCACAGGCGGGATTCCTGCCTGGGTACGAGATGGGCGCGCAGGCACAGGCGGGATTCCTGCCTGGGTACGAGATGGGCGCGCAGGCGCAGGCGGGATTCCTGCCTGGGTACGAGATGGGCGCGCAAGCGCAAGCCGGCTTCCTCCCGGGCTACGAGATGGGCGCGCAGGCGCAGGCGGGATTCCTGCCGGGCTACGAGATGGGCTTCGCGGAGATGGGTCGCTCCGAGATGGCGGGCGTCCCGCGGCAGCAGACGGGATTCCTTCCGGGCTACGAGATGGGCTACGACGAGTACGAGCACCGACCGCCGCCGCCGGAGTTCCATCACGAGCACCGTCCCGCGCCGCCGGAGTTCTACCGGCCGGCGCCGCCGGATTTGCACCACGAGCACCGTCCCGCGCCGCCGCAGCTCGGGCAGCCGGGTCGTCCGCCGCCTCCTCGCATGAACAGCTGGGATCGATGGCAGAAGATCCATCCGGGCTCGTCGCCGCAGGACTACGTCAACTGGTGGCAGCAGTATGGCCAGCACGGCGCCACGATCAGCGGTGACTTCGACACCGGCCGTGGTGGCGGCGGTGGTGGTGGTCATGGCGGTGGCGGCCACGGTGGTGGCGGCTGGGGTGGCCATGGCGGCTGGGGCGGACGCGGTGGATGGGGTCGTCGCGGCGGCTGGGGCGGGGGCTGGGGTGGCTGGGGGGGAGGACCCTGGTGGGGCGGGTGGGGCGGCTACTGGCCGTTCTACTGGGGCTGGCCGTGGTACGGGTACAACCCGTACGGCGTCATCGTCGCAGGCAAGCCTTCCTGACGCTGGACGTGAGTCGATTCGCGCCCCGCAGTGCGGCCCTTCGGGAGTCGCGCTTGCGGGGCGACGTCGTTGTGTCACCGCGTGGAGTCACGTGCTGTCGTAGGTGATCGTCATGGGCTCGGATGATGGGCTGAAGGATCCGAGTGAAATGCCGACGCACCGTGAGAGCGGGCATCTCGCGGTGTTCGAGCAGACGGCGGTGGAGTCGCTCGCCAAGCTCGAATCGCTTCCCGAGCCGATCGATGACGAAGTCCGCGAGCTGAAAGCGGAGGCGGTGTCGCTGCTTGGAGTCTTCCGGAGCTGGGCGACGGAGCCGCCTATTGGAGAGGAGCGGGCGCGCGCTATCGAGCGCGTCATGGATTTGCACCGCAACGTGGAGAGCTTTCTCGCGGGGCATAGGTAAGCAAACACCATGCCTACGATTTGAGAAAACTCTTTGGGCTCAACCGGCTCCGTGGTACGCGGGTCGGATGGATACAGCAAGGAAGACCCCTCTCCGGTGGGTGCCCATGGGCATCGTTCTGACGGCCGTGCCGCTCGCCGCTCTTCTCGGCTCGTCGGCAGAGGCGACGATGGACACCCCATCTCCGCGGTCCATGGTGCAGGTCGACGGCCTTTTGCCGAGCGCGGCGGATCACGAAGCACCGCTCGTCGAGGCGACCGATCCGCTGGTGACGTACCTCTACGAATCCATGCGAGCGTGGACGAAGCTCCCGGACGAGGCGGGGGATGTGGCGCATCTCGCTGCTGCGAGAGACGCGGCCATCAAGGCGATGGGTGGTCCGATGGCGGCGAGCACCGATGCGGCCGAGCGGCATGCCGAGGAGCTGGTCGACATCCACGCCAAGATGCGGGTGCGGTTCATGGAGATCGCCTCCGACGTCGTCACGGTGGTCCGGTCGGAGAAGCCGGCTTTTCCGTCCGACGAGAACCGCAGCAGGACCGCGGTGCTCGTGGCGGGGGTCGCCTTATTCGAGGCGGCGTTCCAGTACTACGTCGACGCGGGTCTCTGCAACCAGTGGAAGTGGCGGCACCCGAAGGCCGGTGAAGACGGGATGACGGCGGACGACGTGAAGGACCGCTACAATCTCCTCGCGGCCGGGAGCTGCGACGGCGGGTGGGCCTACACGATGTGGCAGATCCATCCGTACTCGCCGGACTGGAACGAGGGCATCGTGCTGCTCGATGACGGGCGGGAGTGGAGCTATGCGCAGTACGTCCGCGATGGCGAGGAGCACGAGGTCATCAAGGGCAAGGACATGATCGGCAACCGGCAGACGGGCGCGCGCGTGGCGCTCCACATGCTCCGGCGGTCGCTCGGAGCGAGGGGCGAGAACGGCCTCTGCGGGTACACGGGCGAGGGCGGCGACTGCCACAAGGCGCTCCTTCGCGAGAACTTCGCGAAGAGCTGGTCGAGCAAGCACCCGTTCGTGGGGTGAGAGAAGGGGCGGCCGATGGCTCACAAGCCGCTCAACGCCAAGGTGAGGCAGCAGCAGGCCACTAAGGGGCGGCGCAAGCCGCCCCTGGGCCCGACTCTGGCCGAGATGCATGCTTCGCTGCCTAGCCCTGTCGGAGTGGCGGCGGTCGAGGGGATCCTCGACGCCATCGAACAGGGCGCGCACGAGTGCGGCCTCCGGGGTGTCGCAGCGCCCGCGCTTCGGTCCATCTTCGGGATGCTGCTCGGGGTCGCGATCGATGCGAAGGAGGGAGCGACGCTCTCGGTCGAGGGGGCGGAGCCGGTCCACATCCGCAAGGCGGACGCGCAGTACGTTGCGTTCAAGAGCCTTGCCGAACTCACTCGTCTGGAGGTCGCGCACGCGATCGGCAAGGCGAAGAAGGGTCGCACCGAGGGATGACCGAGGCCGCATGCACGCTCAACTGTGGGGCCATCTTCCACATGACGGGCGGTCAGCACCGGACCGACTGTCCTGCGTATGGGCCGCCCTCCGCTGAGCCAACGATCGAGGAGGAGTGGGCCGAGATCATCCTCCTCCAGGTGCACCTCATCGACCGCATCGATCGGCTCGTCGTCCGGGCCGGTTGCAAGAGCCGCCGCGAGTTGATGGAGAGGCTCGCCAAGGGCGCGGCCCGATGAGCCACGTGGCCCTCTACGGCGTGTTGTCTTCGTCCGGAGCCAAGGGACGAATCGTCTCGGAGCTACTGTCCGCGAGCTTTCGCAGGTAGCTCGCAGCATCCTCTTCGGATCGGAGCGTCTCGGTCGTCAGTGGGTCCCACGCGTCGGCGCCCTCCATCATGAAGCCGTACGCGATGGCCGTGTGCCTCAAGGTCTCGACGAAAGGCGCCAACTCGTCGCCAAGGAATGCCGTGCCGGCCACGGCGCCATCCCGATCGAGGAATCGTACGGTGGTGGGCACCGAAGGCGATCATATCGGTCGGCGTCGGGAAGGTGTACTCTTCCGAGTGGAGCCCACCCATGTTCCCTGGGTACCTGTACGCGCCGCAACCCGATGTGTATCCGTCGTACCCGTTTACGATGGTCCAGCAGTCGCCCCTCTGGTGGGGCGGCGGAGGCTACCGGCAGCCCTACTCGAAGTATCCCTTCGCGAAGCTGCTTCTCTACGGACCGGGGTGGTTTCCGTCGGGGCACGATCCCTTCGTCGTCCAGACGCCGGGCTTCCCGCCCGGCGCGGACTACTACCACCCGGACTGGCTGCTCCTCATGGGCCAGATGCCGCAGCAGCCCGAGCCACAGCCTCAGTACTCGCAGCCCGAATACTGGTGGGGAGCGCGGTGAGCGTCCCGATGAGCGGTGTCTACATCTACACGATCCATGGCTGCCCCTACTGCGCGAAGGCGAAGAAGCTCCTTCTCTCTCGCCACGTCCCCTTCCAGGAGGTGGACGTCACCGAGGATCACGAGACGCGCAAGTGGCTTCGGCAGGTCACCGGCAAGTCGACCGTCCCGCAGACCTTCGTGAACGGCCAGCCCGTCGGCGGCTACGCTGACCTCGACGCCATCGACAAGGCTGGGCGGCTCGGCCGGGTGATGTTCGGCAGGTGAGCCCTATCGGCTGAACCGTAGGCGCTTCATGTGTCCTGACTTAGCTCCGGATGGCGGCGGACGCCTGGGTCGGGAGAGGCCGGCCACAACGTGATCGTAGCTCGCAATGACGTCGCGTGATTCGAACGAGCGCAAGATGGCGCGAACTGTCGCCGGCTCGAAGAGCCCCAGGTTGAACATCGTGGCGAAGTCGCGGTTGTCCTCGGGGCGATCTGAGATGAACTTCGCGATGGCGAGCAGTTCCACGGGAAATACGCGCGCCTTGACGCCGCCGATGGTTCCCTTGGTAGGGTGCTCGACGGCGCTGAGATCCGGTTCGGCCGCAGGGAAGAGCATGTCGATGCGGATGCGCGCGTCGCCGTCTTTCGGGAAAAACGCGATGTAGTGAATGTGGCCGAAAATGTTGTCGACGGTGAGGCCGTGCTTGCGGGCCGCACGCAACCACGTCAGACGATCTCGTTCCAGAAGGAACGCGTCGACGTCCTTGGTCTCGCGCGAGTAGCCGTGTGCGCTCATGGATAGCGCTCCGCCGATGGCGTATGGCCGTCGCACCTCCTTGGCCATCGCGAGGAACGTCCGCAGTAGCTTTTTGACTCGCGGATCGTAGGGCCATCGAGTCTCTCCGCCTTTCGCCATCGTCATCCTCCTGGTGTCCGTCGTCGACGTTCATCAGCCGGTAGCACCCTCCGTTGCGTGACAGGCCCGTCTTCCTGCTTGTCGCTGGCCACGCGCAGAAGCTCACGTACGAGGTCCGAGGCCGTCAGTCCGCGTGCTTTGGCCATCCGGCCGATCTCCCGCAGCTCCGCAGGCGTACAGGACATGTTGAACCGCTTCGAGCGTCCATGTACAAACGGTGCGAACAGGCGCATGAGTAAACACTACTCACCGCCTACTCATTGTCAAGCCACCGGCGATCGCGGCCCGTTCTACGGTGGCGCGACTGTTCTACACGGTGTATAACGCCTCATCATGGCCCAAAAACGACGCGAACCGAGATCCCGTTACGACCTTCGACTGCCGAGCGAACGGAACCTTGCCGCGCTCCTTCTACGTGCACGCGCGGGCGAATTGTTGACGGAGGGAGAGACGAACCAATTGCTATCCGTCAACCCTCACTACGAGTTCCGCTACCTGCCGTCCGAACCGTCCCTCAGCAACCTCGCGCCATGCTGGCGCATGCTCGGCCGGTCGATGCCCATTCTCCACGAGAACGAGGCTTTCACGCTCGTCATGTGGCTCGACCCCAACGGCTTCTACTGGGGCGTCCACCTCGAAGGGGAACCGATCCGCGAAGGTTACGAGACGACGCCGCAACGCGCGGCGCTTCGCGGCGCCAACGAGTTCGAGTGGGAGCGGTGGATGCGCCTGCCAACGGAGCCGCCCGACTACGAGTGCGCGACGCCTTCGACGCCGCTCTGCGATGTTTGCGGCCTGTTCGCCGAATCCATGTGCAAGTACTGTGGCCACAAGTACTGCGAGACGACCGGCACCTGCCATCACCAACCCCATTTTTCCCGCAGCTCCTGCCTCTTCTGCCGCCAGGACGACCATGCGTTCGTTCCTCCGCACGTCGAGGCGAAGCACTGACGACCGCGCGGCGATTCGGCCGGGTGATGTTCAGCCGATGAGCGCGTGGTAGTCTTCGGGCATGGCTCGTAGCCGTACCCAGACGACGATCTACGGTGGTTGGGAGATCCGAACGTCCCCAACGTCTCACCGAGGGGAGCGCATCTACGAGGCAGCGATCTACTCGTTGAGCGGAGAACTTGCCGACGTCGCTCACAGCTATGATCGAACGTCTGCGCTCGCCGAAGCGATCGCGCTCGTCGATAAGCATCGCAGTGGCAAGCAGCTGCTTCACAACCTGCGCCCATTTCTCCTCCCAGAGCCCCTGGGGTCGGGTGGCGACGAATAGGATTGCCCAGCGTGGACCACACGGCGCTTCTCCTTGTCGTCGGCGCAGGCGCGCTCGCCGTGCGAGCGGCGGCCAAGAAGCACTCGCACACGGGCGCCAGTCGCATCTTCGCGCGTCTCGGACAGCAACCCGCGCGAGCGGACGATGGCACGCAGGGGCCCGTACCGGACTTTCCAGAGGCACCCTCAGCGCGCGACGCTTTCATCCTCGATGCCGTGCGCAAGGGCCAGGCGGAAATCCGCTGGGCGCCGGTGCGTTCGAGCTTCAAGGAGCATCAGGCGGAGTTTCGCGTCTTCGCCGACGCGATGAAGATCGGCGGCATCCGCGTGAACCTCACCGCGATCGGGCAGCAGCACGTGGCCGACCAGCTCGGGTGCATGCTGCTCACGCTGATGATGGCGGATCTGCTCTGGTCGCAGCGCCAGGTGGAGCTTCGCCCCGTGGAGCTATCGAAGACGCAGCACGACATCCAGGTGATGAGCACCGTCGAGCGGATGGTCCTTCACTCGCGCACGATCGACGAGATGATCCGCGCGCTGCCGCAGCCGCCCGAGGGCATCGTCAGCACGGTGGGCAAGCACTGGATCATCAACGACGTGCTCGCGCAGCCGAAGAAGCTCGCCGCGAAGGCGGCCATGAACTACGGCTGGAACAACCGCGCTGCCGGCAACGTCTGCGCGACGCCTGCGGGCGTCCTGCCACCGGGCGGTCCGCCATGCCGTGTCGTGCAGGATCCGGGTACCTTCCACAACTTCAGCCATCTCGACTACAGCCAGACATGCACGCTCATGGACGGCACGTGCACGGTCGACGGTCAGACGATGTCCGTCGCGAAACTGCTTCAGGATCCGGTGCTCTCGCACCTGGCGAGCAGTACGGGACCGATGAAGGTGCTGAGGCAGCCGGGCGCCTGACCGCGTACGATTCGTACGAAAAACGCGGCTGTATGGTAGCCTGGGTCGACGAGGGACCTCGATGCCGATCAGCCCGATCCTCCCCCTGGCTGCCGCGGCCGTTGCCGCCTACTTCCTTCTGAAGGACGACGACGAAGACAAGGGCGATGAGGGGCTCCCTGCCCAGGGAGCGCCGCCGCCGATGCTGCCGCCACCCATCCTGGCGCCCGCGCCGCTCCCTCGTGCTCCCAGCCCCGTGCCTTCCGCGACCGCGCCTTCCGCCATTCTGGTCGCGGCGGCGCAGCGTCTCGCGAGCATTGCGGCCGCGCCGGGAGCGCCGTGCGACCAGGTCGCGCAGGCCACCTTCGCGTTCCAGCAGCGTGCCGCGAGCGAGGGGCGTCATCTTCGGACGATCGATGGCAAGTACGGCGCCGAGACCCGAGGGCTTCTCGCGAGCATCCTCCAGGGCTCGGTTCCCGCCGCTCTCTGGCCGGGTCGCTGTGGAAGTTTCAAGCCGGTTCCGAGCGCGGCGCCGCCTCCCGGCCTGCCGCCCGCTCCGGGTGGAATGCCGACACGCGTGGCGGACACACCGCTTGCGGCGATGCAGCAGCTCATCGATCAGGGCGACGCTGCGGGCGACGACTACAACAAGGCCGTCACGCTCTACAAGGTGGCCGGGATGTACGGCGTCACGAACGTCGGACCGGCGATCGATCGGCAGACGGGGGACCGAAGCAAGGGCGCGACGCATGCCATCTGGCAGGTGGACAACGCGCACCTCCAGTCGGTGCCGTCCGTGAGCGCGACAGCGAGCCTGTCGCAGTCGGTTCTCCACGCCGGGACGCCGGTCTTCGTGTGGCCTGCGATCGATAAGGCGCTCCACGCGCTGCACGTGGGTGGTCGTCGCTCGACGATCGCGGACGCGATGACCGCGCAGTCGCTCGTGCGTGGGATGTACCAGAAGTACGCGTCGCTCATCGCGCAGTTCCCGGCCGTCGCCGGCATCGGCGTCGGCTCGGTCGGCTGGGTGGGTGGAGGCTACTGGACGGGTACCGATCTCCAGAACCCCGAGCTTCTGCACATGAAGACGCAGATCGATCTCGGCGAGTCCGCCTTCGCGAGCGGTCGCTACGACGAGGCCATGCTCCACTACAAGGCGGCCGGTCAGATCGGCGCCTCGATGGGTCACGGGATCGACGTGCGCACGGGCGGTACGCGTCAGCCGCTGACGCAGTCGGCGCGAGCCCTCAGCGGTCGGCTGGCGAGGATGCCGATGCCTTCGTCGATGGGCGCGCGAGCGGCCGGTGTGGCGAGGACGGCCGGTCACCTCGCCAACGACATGGCCGACCAATGCACCGACGCGCTGACGTCGTCGCGGCCCATGGCAACGACGGGCATCTGGTACACGGGGCAGCTTCTCCCGGGTCAGAGCAAGCAGCTCCTCGACCGCATGTCGACCATGCTCGGCGCGGGTGACGCGGCGATGCAGCGCAGCCTCGACGACGCGGTCGAAGGCTTCAAGATGGCAGCGCGCCAGGGCGCGCAGTGGGTGGCGCCCGCCATCGACATCGAGATGCCCGGCAAGGGCCTGACGACCCGCGCGGGCGCGATGTACGCGCGCATCGCGAACATCGTGACGGCGGCGATGGGTCGAGCGGTGCCCAAGGCCGATGCGGATCTCGCGCAGGCGACGGCGCACGAGATGTTCACGATGCTGTCCAAGGCCCTCGGTGGCGACAGCACGGGCTACTCCCCGTTCGGGTACGCAACGGGCATCGGTACGGTCATCCCGTCGATGTACCATGCGCGCGAGTGTCTCGACGCCCGCTCCGATCCGCAGCTTTGCGCGGCGGTGGCTTCGGCGCTCGCCAGCGAGACCAACGTGCAGAACCTCCAGAGCCTCGTGGCGCAGCTGACGAGCCGTGGCTTCCTTCAGGCGGCCCTAGCCGTCACGCAGAAGGCTGCGTCGCTCGGCGCAGCATCCTAGCCGACCGAAGAGGGCCCAGTGGTGTGCGGTCAAGGGCATCCCGCGACGACGACGCTTCGGGCCCTTCTCGCCGCGCTCCTTCTGCTCTGCTCCGTCTCCTGCGCCTCCTACGTGAAGGGGACGTCGTCCACGGCGACGACGAGCGCCGTTGCGACGCTCACGGACGATCAGTCGAAGAAGGAGTTCGACGCGCTCGTGACCTCTGCCGTCGCGGCTGCGCGCGATCAGGGGTTCGGCCCCGAGACCCAGGCGCGTCTCGCGGCGATCGTCCGGGCGCTCGGAGAGCAGCTCAAGGCGCTCGCCAGCGCGCTCGGCGATCAGCTCCGCGCCCAGCTTCTCTCGACGCGGGACGCGATGCTCGACCAGACGCTCGACAAGGGGGTCGTCCGGCTTCGCGAGGAGCTTCTCGGCGCCGAGACGAGGCAGCTCCTTCAGCAGCTCCTCAGCGAGATCGTCGCCAGCGCGGGGCCGCTGCGCGAACAGCTCGTGGGCGCGCCGCTGCGTGACGACGCGGATGCGCTCCTCGCGGACATCGGCCCTCGAATCGACGCTGCGGTGCAGGCTTCGCTCGCGAAGATCCAGGCGGACGCCAACGCGGAGATCGCGAAGTACAAGCTGATGCTCGCGGCCAGTGGCGTCGTGCTTCTCATCGTCGTGGTCGGCGCGATCTACGTCGTGCGCAGCCACCGCAAGATCATCGACTCACTCCTCGCGAGCCGCAAGTGACCGTGAACGTCAGCCCGCCTTCTGGGTGGGGTGCTCGCTCGTGGGTCGCCGTGCTTCGCCGGATTTCATTGGCGACGCGCATCAGGCGAACCCCACGGACGTGGGGGGGTGGGAGGTTGTGTCGGCGATGGAGCTGAATGAGTGTACGGTGTACGGCGCGCTGGCGATGACCGCTATCGCGGCCAGTATCCTGTAATACGCCGCGTATAACACTGGCCCCTCCCTTGCATCTCTTGGGAGGCATGAGCCGACGTTCTTCGAAGCGAGCCGGTCACGCGGGGCTGGAGCTACTGACGGCCGCGCTGGGCTTTCTGGCGGCCCTCCTCAGCCTCGCCAGCGGCGTCGTGAAGCTGCTCGGGGGCCTGGTGGCCATGGGCGTCCGCCGCGTCCAGGCGGCCTCCCAGACCCGTACGAATGGGGCGGCCCGCCCGTCCAACTCGTACCAGCCGGCCCCGGCCCCCCAGGCCACCGTGCCCGCCTGCCCCGCCCCGGTGGTCCAGGCC
>Ga0181537_10005404_pt1 | contig 10334 bp, 7 predicted proteins | sample PEATcosm2014_Bin_39_FD_119765 | JGI IMG/M metagenome (GOLD analysis project Ga0181537, IMG submission 119765) | Peatland microbial communities from MTU Mesocosm Facility, Houghton, MI, USA - PEATcosm2014_Bin23_10_metaG | ecosystem: Environmental > Terrestrial > Soil > Wetlands > Peat | place... | reverse complement strand
GCTTGCGTGCTCTCTTACGCTTATGCCAAGGCTTTTCCGGTCGCCTCGCCCAGGAGTTTCCACGAATGGGTCCGCAACCGTTTCGGCGAGCGCCTGTTTCAGATCTTCTTCAAGACCTACACCGAAAAGGTGTGGGGTATGTCGTGCGATGACATCTCCGCCGATTGGGCGTCGCAGCGTATCAAGGGACTGGACCTGCGCGTCGCGGTCATGAACGCGCTGACGCGCTCGTTTCGGCGCAAACCAAAATCCGATGCGGCGGGCGAGGCCGTCGTCAAGACGTTGATCGAGACGTTCCAATATCCGCGCAAGGGTCCCGGCATGATGTGGGAAGCCGCGGCCGCCAGGATCAGGGAGCGCGGCGGACAAATCCTGATGGGCCGCGAGCTGGTCGAACTCGCTTATGATGAGGTTCGAAAAATCTGGCGCATTGGCGTTGCTACCGCCGACGGAGGGCACGAGACCTATACCGCCCGGCACGTCGTGAGCTCCGCGCCGGTGCGTGAGCTGGTGCAAAAGCTCTCGCCCAAACCGATCTCGCTCCTGCACGCGCGCGAGCTGCGCTACCGTGATTTCCTCACTGTTGCGCTGATGACCAACAAGCCCGATGTGTTCGCCGACAACTGGATCTATATTCACGATCCAAGCGTGAAGGTCGGACGGGTGCAAAATTTCGGTTCATGGTCGCCCGAAATGGCGCCGGCCGGCATGACGTGCCTCGGCCTTGAATATTTCTGCTTCGAGGGCGACGGCTTGTGGACGATGTCCGATCAGGACCTCATTGAGCTTGCCACCCATGAGGTCGCCAAAGTCGGTTTGATCTCCGCTACCGACGTGACCGGCGGCTGCGTGGTGCGCCAGCCCAAGGCCTACCCGGTTTATGACGACGCCTATCGCGAGCACATTGTGACGATCCGGCAGGATCTGGAGCTGAGCTATCCGAGCCTGCATCTGATCGGCCGAAACGGGATGCACAAATACAATAATCAGGATCACGCCATGATGACCGCAATGTTGACGGCGCGAAACATCATGGCGGGCGAACGCATTTACGACATCTGGCAAGTCAACGAGGACGCCGAATATCACGAAGCGGGAACGTCGAGCGCGCAGGCGGCGCTGTCGAGCGAGCGGCTGGTGCCGGCGAAGGCGAAACCACGCGCGGCGTAGTCGTGTTCACCGCAGCACGTGCCGCGGCAGCCACAGCGAGACTTCGGGCAGATAGGTGACGAACATCAGGACCAGGAACATCACGGCATAGAACGGCCAGATCTTCTTCATCACCTCTTCGATCGAAACCTTGCCGACCGCGCAGCCGACGAACAGGATCGATCCGACCGGCGGATGGCACAACCCGATGCCGAGGTTGAGCAGCATGATCATCCCGAAATGAACGGGATCGACGCCGAAATTTTGCATCACCGGCAGCAGAATGGGCGTCGCGATCAGGATCGACGGCGCCATGTCGACCAGCGTGCCGAGGATCAACAGGAGAACGTTGATCAGGAGCAGAATGACGTACTTGTTGTCCGAGATCGACAGGAAGAACGCCGTCATCTTGGCCGGCATCTGCGTCAGCGCCATCACATAGCCGACGCTGGAAGCGCAGGCGATCAAGGTCAGCACCATCGCGACCGTGCGCAGCGTCCGGTGCAATAGCACGGGAAGATCGCGCCACTTGTAGTCGCGATAGATGAACATGGTGACGAAGAACGCCCAGATGCAGGCGACCGCGCCAGCCTCGATCGCGGTGAAGATGCCGCCGAGAATACCGCCGAGAATGATCACCAGCGTGATGAGGCCCCAGGCGGCATCGATGGTGATCTTGACCGCATCCTTGGCCGCTACCGTCTGGCCGCGCGGATGGCCGTCGCGATACGCGAACACGAGGCAGAGAATGATCAGGGAGAAACCGAGCAGAAGGCCGGGAAACACACCGGCCATGAACAGCGCGCTGATCGAGATGGTGCCGCCGGTAGCCAGCGAATAGAGCACCGCATTGTGGCTCGGGGGCACCAGCAGCGCCTGAACCGATGAGGTGATGGTGAGGTTGGTGGCGAACACCCGCGGAAATCCGGCCTTCTCCATTTGCGGGATCATCACCGAGCCGATCGCCGAGGTGTCGGCGACGGCCGAGCCGGAAATGCCGGAGAGAAAGGTGGTGGCGAGCACATTGACGATGGAAAGCCCGCCGCGCAGGCGGGTGAAACCGACGAGCACGTCGGCGAATGCAACCAGCCGCTTCGCCATGCCGCCTTCCGCCATGATCGCGCCGGCCAGCACGAAAAACGGAATCGTCAGCATCGCGACCTTGCTGACGCCGTCGGAGATTTTCAGCATCACGGCTTCAAGGGGAATGCCGATCGACCAGGCGCCGGCGATCGCAGCGAAGGCCAGCGAATAGGCGATCGGCATGCCGATGACGAAGCAGAAGATCATGGTGGCGAGAAGAACGAAAATGTCCATCGGTGATCCTCTCCCGCTTAGTCGAACGACACGGCTTCGGCGTGAGAAGGAATCGGGTCGGGCGGCGCCCCAAGCCATACCCGCTCGATGATGAACAGCAGCAGGCAGGCGCCGCCGATCGGAATCGGCAGGTAAGTGACGCCGACCGACAGGAAGGGGAAGTCCGCGATCGTGTTGTGCCAGGTCACTTCAACCAGAAGCTCACCCCAATAGATCATGAACAGCGCGATCAGGGCCATCAGGAACTGAACCAGAAGATCGAGCAGCTTGCGATAAGGCTGCGGCGCCAGACTGGCGAAATAGCCGACATTCATGTGCAGGTTGAGCCGGTAGGCGGCGGCAGCGCCGATGAAGGTCAGCACGATGGTCAGGAGCACCGCGAGCGGCTCCGGCCAGGACGCGGCGCTGTTGAGCACATAACGGGTGAACACCGCCCACGGGATGATCGCCGAAATCAGCACCAGCGCGATGCAGCCGACGATCACGCATATCAGATAGAGGGCGTCCATCGCGCGGCGATATGTGGCGACCATGGCGTTACGCTCCTCTTTTGCCATGTCGAGGGGATTACGCGATGGCCTGGATGCGCTTGATCGTGTCCTGATATTTCGGACCGTACTTGTCCCACACCGGTTTGACGGCGTTCTGGAACGGCGTCTTGTCTGATATCTCGACGATCTGGCTGCCGGCCGCCTTGGCCTTGTCCATCGCCTTTTGCTCGTACTGGTTCCACAACTCGCGCTCCTCGAACTGGGCCTCGCGGGCGAACTTTTTGATGAGATTCTGGTCGTCGGCGGAAAGACCGCTCCAGATCCGCTTGGAGAAAACCAGCATTTCGGGAATGACGAGATGTTCGGTGAGGCTGAGATATTTGGCCGCCGTATAGTGGTTGGAGAAGACATAGCTCGGCACGTTGTTTTCCGCACCGTCGATCACGCCGGTCTGCAACGCGCTGAACACCTGATCGTACCCCATCGCGACGCCGTTGCCGCCGAGCGCGTTCATCATGTCGACGAAGATCGGATTGCCGATGACGCGGAATTTCAGCCCCTTGATATCCTCGATCGATTTGATCGGATGCTTGGTGTTGTAGAGGCTACGCGCGCCGGAATTCATCCAGCACAGCGCGACCAGGTTGGCGTTCGGGCTTGCGGTGATCTTGTCGAGCAATTCCTGGCCGATCGGCCCGTCCATCATCTTTTCCGCATGCGCGGTGTTCTTGAACAGGAACGGCATGTTGACGACGTTGATGTCGTCGACGATCGGCCCCATCGAGCCGACGCTGACGCGCAGCATCTGGATCGCGCCGATCTGCGTCTGTTCGATGGTTTCCTTTTCGCCGCCGAGCTGCATCGACGGATACATCTGGATCGAGAGCCGGCCTTGCGTCGCCTCGGAGAGTTTCTTGCCGAGGTTTTCAGTAGCGGCCACGGTCGGATAGCCCGGCGGCTGGACGTCGGAGGCCTTGAATACCGCCTTGGTTTGCGCGTTCGCACTAAAGGGCAGGGTGCCCGCCAAACACGCGGCGCCCGCACTCGCGCCAAGTTTCATGAAATCGCGACGCTTCATCGCTTTCCTCCCGGTGGTGTTCAATGCGCGGTCATTTCCTGACCCGTTTTCTTTTTTCGTTTCGTCGTTGCTAGCAGGCCGCCTGCAGTCAGACAAATCCGAAAACCAAATGGCGGATTTGCCGGTCGATCGCAAGCATGCTATAACTTGTACGATGACCCGACAAGCTCCGTCAAGCTCACCCCCGACCGGCGCCGCCCGGCGTCAGCGCGAGCGGCTGCTTCGTCCCGTCGGCGCCCCGAAAAGCCTGAGCTCCGAAGTCATCGACCGGCTGGCCGAGCAGATCATGTCGGGAAAACTGCCGGTCGGCGCCAAATTGCCCTCGGAAGCGGAAATGATGAAGGGCATGGGCGTGAGCCGCACGGTCGTGCGCGAGGCGGTGGCGGCGTTGCGGGCCCGCGGGCTCGTCATCACGCGGCAAGGGGCGGGCGCTTTCGTCGATCGCGATGCGGGGCGGCAACCTTACGCGATCGACCCTGAAGGCCTCGGCTCGCTGGAGAGCGTGCTCGATATTCTGGAGTTACGCATGGCGGTGGAATCGGAAGCCGCCGCGATCGCGAGCGAACGGGCGACGGCCGCGCAGATCAAGGCGATCGGCGAGGCGCAGCGCGTGTTCGGCCGCGCCATTTCTGGTGGCGAGCGCGCGATCAAGGAAGATTTCGCGTTCCATCAGGCGATTGCGGCCGCGACGCAAAACAGCCGCTTCGTCGAATTTCTGGATTTTCTCGGCCGCCTGATCATTCCGCGGCAAAGCATTCGTTCCTTTGAGGGCACGCCAGAGGGGCCGCGGCAATATCTCGGCCGCATCGAGAAAGAGCACGACGCGATCTTCCAGGCGATCGGCGCCCATTCGCCGAAAAGAGCGCGAGACGCCATGCGCGGGCATCTTTTGAAAAGCCGGGAGCGCTATCGCGAACTGGCGTCGCGGAAGTCGGCGACCTAGATTTCCGGAAAGCCCGAACGCTCGCGCAAGGTACGTTGATCGGCGCTGGTCAAGAGGTCAATCAGGAGATGTTCAAACGTGTCACGATGAAAGCTCCATGGCCGCGATCAGGCGATCGCGCGTGATCGGCAGGTCGCGAAGGCGCACGCCGAGCGCATCGAACACGGCATTGGCGATCGCTGCGGTGACAGGGCCATGCGCGGCTTCTCCGGCGCCGACGGAATCCACTTCCGGCCGCGAGATGATTTCGACATCGACATCCGGCACCTCGGAAAAGCGCAGGATCGGATACTCGGTCCAGGAATTGCTGGTGATGCGCGTGGCGTCAAAGCGAACGCGCTCCTTCAGCACCCAGCTTGTGGCCTGAATCGCGCCGCCCTCGATCTGGTTGATGACGCCGTCCGGATTGATGGCCTCGCCGACATCGACCGCCAGCGTCAGCCGTCTCACCCGGATATCCTCGCCGACTTCGACCTCAGCCACCGCGGCACAGTAAGCGCCCGTGCTCTTGTAGCGCGAGAAGCCGATGCCGTAGCCGATACTATGGCCGATGCCGTCCTGTTTCGCCGGCTTCCAGTTGGCGCGGGCCGCGGCGGCCTGGATTACATCCCTTGATCGCGGGTCGGATAGATGACGCAGGCGGAAGGCGACCGGGTCTTCGCCGCGCTCGAAGGCCAACTCGTCGAGAAAGGATTCGATCGCGAACACATTGCCCTGCGCGCCGAGCGTTCGCAGCGCGGAGGTGCGGATCGGCATGGTGGTGAGGCGATGCGCCTCAACATGCCACGCCGGAAAATCATAAAGAGGGACCGAATTGCGATCGCTGCCGCCGCCGATCGCCGCCGGCGGATCGACGGAGATGGCGCGCGGAAACGGCGTTGCCAGTTCGGTCGCGGCGAGCAGCGCAGGTTGATCCGCGCGGCCCGGCCGCGCGGTGTGGCCGTTGCCCCAGATGCTGTGGCGCCAGTCGATAATCTCGCCGTTCGCATCGAGATCGGCCTCGACCTCGACGGTCATCGCGGCGCCAAACGGCGCGTGCGACATCTCATCGGCGCGCGACCACTGCACCCGCACCGGGCGTCCTTCGACGGCGCGAGCCAGCAATGCGGCGTCAAGCGCGACGTCGTCGGCGCCGTTGTGGCCGTAGCATCCGGCGCCTTCCATATGTTCGACGATAATGTTCTCGCGCGGCAGCTTGAACACCATCACGAGATCAGAGCGCAGCAGATAGACGCCCTGGCTGTGGGTCCATACTTGCACACGATCGCGGTCCCATTGCGCCATCGCGCAGGACGGCGCGATCGAGCCGTGGGCGATGTAGGGGCGGTGATATTGCCGTTTGATTGTGCGCGCCTTCGCTACCGGCGAGGCGGCCTTCTTGCTTGATATCACGGTCGATTGCGCCGGCTGTCGTTTCAGCCACTCGGCAACATTGTCCTCATCCGGCAGCGTCTCGCCTGACGCCCATGTCGCGCCCTTGCGCAACGCGGCGAGTGCGGCTTCGGCGCTGGCCTCGGTCTCGCAGACGACGCCGGTGAAATTGCCGTCGCGCACGATTGCGACCAGCCCTTCGATCTTGCGGGCGCGCTCTTCATTCAGTTCGACAAGCGTCGCGTGCAAAAGCTCCGGGCGCAAGATCCGGCCGTGCAACAGGCCGGGCAGGGACGTGTCGTGAATGAAACGCGGCCGGCCGAACACCTTGTCGGGAATATCGAGCCTTTGGAGTGAGCTACCGGCCAACGTCCGCTGCGCGGACGATTTCGGAGGTATGCCCGCTGTGGCGTCGCGGTCGAGGGAGATTTCGTCGGCGAGTTCCCTATAGCTGGTCGAGACGTTGCCGGGACCGGCAATGACGCCGTCGATGATCGTGAGCGCTTCGGGCGCGACGCCGAGCCGCTCGGCGGCCGCATCGAGAAAAATCTTTCGGATTTCTGCGCAGGCAAAGCGGATCGCGCGGCCGGAATGCTGCACGGAGAGACTGCCTGAGGTCACGCCTTCGTTGGGGCTAGCCGATGTGGACGCGCGCACCATTTGCACGCGGGCGAACTCGACGTCGAGTTCGTCGGCGGCGATTTGCGCCAACGCGGTGACGATGCCCTGGCCGATTTCGACCTTGCCGGGAGAGACCAGCACTTTCCCCTCACTGGTGAAGCTGATCCACGACGACAATTTTGGATTCGCCGCGAGCGACGGCGGCAATGGCGGTGAGGCGGGTTGGGCCGTCATGACGCGCGCATCTCGGCAGCCGCCCGCAATATGGCCCGCACCATGCGGTTATGCGAACCGCAACGGCACAGGTTGCGGTCTAGCGCGGCCTTGACGTCGTCGCTGGTCGGGTTCGTGTTTCGCTTCAACAATGCCGCTGCGCTCATCATGATGCCGGAGAGGCAGTAGCCGCATTGCAGCGCCTGCTCGGCGATGAAGGCGCGCTGAAGCGCATGCGGCTGTTGCGGGCTTCCGAGCCCTTCGATGGTGGTGATGTCCTTGTCGGCGACCGACCACAGCGGCGTATCGCAGGACGTCACCGCGTGATCGCCGATCAGGACATTGCAGGCGCCGCATTCGCCGGCGCCGCAGCCGAAATGCGCGCCCGTCAGGCCGAGCGGTCCGCGCAGGACCGCGAGCAGGGGTGTATCGGGATCGGCGTCGACGTCGGTCTCGACGCCATTGAGCCGAAAATGAATTTGGGTCATCGAAGGCGAATTCCTTCAGCGGTTCCCGATCACGAAAGGTTGTTTGAGACCTGGAGCGCGTTGCCGAGCACGCGCGCCCCCACATCGGCCGGTCCGCCCGCACCGGGCACGATGATCCCGCTTTGTCTTTTGGCGCGAATGGCCGGTCAAGTCCAGCAATGGAGTCGTGGACTTCGACATGGACTTCGACATGGACTTGGACATGGACTTGGACTTCGCGGACGGAATAAAATAAGCATCGTTAAGCCGGCTCAGGGTCGGCCAATAACCAATAAGATGAATCAGGGAAGCAATGAAAAACACAACAATTTCCCGAAGGGCAGTTTTCAGGGTTGCCGGTGGTTTGCTGGCGGGTTCGGCGTTTTCCACCCGCGTTCTGGCGGACGCGCCGCCCGCGGAAGCCGTCACGCCGGCTTTGATCGAGGCCGCCAAAAAGGAAGGCCAGGTCATCTATTACACGTCGGTCGATTTGCCGGTCGCCGAGAAGCTCGGCAAGGCGTTCGAGGCGAAATATCCCGGCATTTCCGTGCGCGTCGAACGCACCGGCGCGGAGCGCGTGTTCCAGCGCATCGGCCAGGAATATTCCTCTAACATCCACGCCGTCGATGTCGTGAATTCTTCCGATGCCGCGCATTTCATCGTCTGGAAGCGTGACGGCATTCTCGAGTCTTACGTGCCCGAAGACGTCGCGAAATTCTATGCGCCGGAGTACCGCGACACGGACGGCCAGTTCGCGAGCTGGCGCGTCTGGCTTTCCATCATCGCCTACAACACCAGCATGGTGAAGGCCGAGGACGCGCCGAAAAGTTTTGCCGATCTGCTCGATCCCAAATGGAAGAACAAGATCGTCAAGGGCCATCCCGGCTATAGCGGCACCATCATGACCGCGACCTTCCAGTTGCAGCGCGATCTCGGCTGGACCTGGTTCGAACAGCTCGCCAAGCAGAACGTCATGCAGGTGCAGTCCTCGGCCGATCCGCCGAAGAAGCTCGAACTCGGCGAGCGCGCGGTCATGGCCGACGGCAACGAGTACAATATCCTGCAGTTGAGGGACGCGGGACGCCCGGTTGAGCCGGTCTATGCGAGCGAGGGTTCGCCCATGATCATCGGCCCCAACGGCATCTTCAAGGGCGCGCCGAACCCGAATGCGGCAAAACTGTTCCAGTCGTTCTGTTTCAGCCGTGAAGCCCAGCAACTCATCATCGACGTCGGCGGTTTGCGCTCGCTGCACCCGCAGGCCAAGGAAAAGCCGAACTGGATTCCGCTGAAGGACATCAAGACCCTGAAGGATGATGCCGCGGCGGTGGAAGCGCAGGGCAGCGCCATCAAGACCCGCTATACCCGCATTTTCCGCGTCTGATCTGCGAGAAGCCCTTTCATGACCTCCGAGCTGCCAAAAATTTCCGTCGCCGAAACGCTCGCGCACAAGATCGCCGCGCTCAAGCCGGGCGTGTTGCCGGCAGAGACGCTGCGCAAATGCGAGGACTTGCTGATCGATGTCGTCGGTCTTTGTGTCACCGCGCGCAACGAGGACTACGTCAAGGCAGCGCTTGCCGGCTGCGACGATGACGGCTCCTGCACCGTGATCGGCCATGCGCGCACGTTGACGGCGGCGGGTGCAGCCTTCGTCAACGGCACATCAGCGCATGGCGAGGATTTCGACGACACGTTTGAAGGCGGCCCCGTTCATGCCGGCGCAGTGATCGTGCCGGCGGTGCTCGCGGCCTGCGAGCGACATCATCCGGATGGCCGTTACGCACTGACCGGCATTGCGGTCGGCACCGAAGTGCTGTGTCGCCTCAGTCTCGTGGTGCCGAAGGCCGTCCACAAGGCCGGCTTTCACCCCACCGCGATTTTCGGCGCGATGGGCGCTGCCGCCGGCGTCAGCGCGGCGCTCGGGCTCAACGCGAAGCAGATCGTCGATGCGCTCGGCATTGCCGGCAGCATGTCGAGCGGCATCATCGAATATCTCGCTGAAGGCGCGTGGACCAAGCGGATGCATGCCGGCTGGGCGGCGCAATCGGGCATTCGCGCAGCGCTCCTTGCCAAGCAGGGTTTTGTCGGCCCGCGCACGGTGTTGGAGGGCGTGCACGGGCTGTTTCATGGTTTCGCGCACACCACCAAAGGCGACTACGAGGCGCTGATCGGCGATTTCGGTACGCGCTGGGTCACGGACACCTTGGCGTTCAAGCCGTATCCGTGCGGAACGATGGCGCAGCCTTATATCGATTGCGCCAAACGGCTCGCCGCGCGCGGCATCAAACCGGAAGACGTTGAGAGCATTCTCTGCGAGGTCGCGGAGGGCACCGTGCACCGGCTGTGGGAGCCGCTCGCGGACAAGCAACGTCCGCGCAACGGCTATTCCGCAAAGTTCGCCGTGCCGTATTTGCTGGCCGCGGGCTTCGTCCATGGCGGCGTGGGCTTGGGCGCCTTCACGGAAGAAGCGATCCGCGACGAACGCGTGCTGGCGCTCGCATCAAAAGTGAAATTCGTGATCGATCCGGACAATCCATACCCGAACAACTACACCGGCCATATCAAGGCGACACTCAGGGACGGAAGCGTGATCGAGGAGCGGCAGCCATATTTGCGCGGCGGCGCGCAAGAGCCGCTGACGCGGCAGGACGTGTCAGATAAATTCGCGCTCAATGTCCAGCATGGCG
>Ga0181537_10005402_pt1 | contig 10336 bp, 11 predicted proteins | sample PEATcosm2014_Bin_39_FD_119765 | JGI IMG/M metagenome (GOLD analysis project Ga0181537, IMG submission 119765) | Peatland microbial communities from MTU Mesocosm Facility, Houghton, MI, USA - PEATcosm2014_Bin23_10_metaG | ecosystem: Environmental > Terrestrial > Soil > Wetlands > Peat | place... | reverse complement strand
GGCCTGCAACGATTGCGGCCGGTTGCGCTATCCGCCGACGACCGCGTGCCCGTGGTGCATGTCGCGCGAATCCACCTGGAAGAAGGTCGAGGGCAAGGGCGCGGTGCATTCCTACACCGAGGTGCACCACGCCATTCAGCCCGCCTTTCGCGGCAAGACGCGCTACATGGTGCTGCTCGTCGACCTCGACACGCAAAAGGGCGAGCCTACCCCCGACGAGGCGCTGCGCGTGATCGGCAATCTCTGCACCCCCGATGGCCAGCTCGCCCCGCCGGAATTGGTGAAAAGCGTTGGCGTCGGCACCCGCGTGCGCATGGTGTTTAGCGACGTGTCGGACGGGATCGCCCTGCCGCAATGGACGATCGACGAGACCGCGGCGCAGCCCGAAAAACCCTGGCGCTACGCGCAGGAATAGCGCCAGACGCGGCGCCGGTCAGGGCGCCGTCTCGATCGCGTCGACACGGTCGGGATAGAAGGCGACGTGGTCCTTGATCGCCGCCACCGCGGCAAAGGGCGCCTCGTAGCTCCACACTGCGTCGGCGGCGCGCTCGCCGCCCAGCGGGATGCTGAAATAACTCGCATCACCCTTGTAGGGGCAATATGTCGTGCTGTCGCTTTGTGCCAGCAGTGACATGTCCACGTCCCGGCGCGGGATGTACCGCACCGCCGGGTAATGCGCTTCGCGCAGCGTCAAGGCGGCTCGCGTGTCGGCGACCACGTGGCCCGCGACCTTTACCACGACGCGGCCGGGGTTGGGTTCGATCGTGATCGGGTGATCGAGTCCGGGGATTTTTACCGGCTTTGTCTCTGTTAGGCTGCTCTCGGGCATGGGATCGCCTCCGTTGCTGGGGGTTCGCGGTTTACGCGGCCGATTTGCCGCCATCGACATACAAGATATGGCCGGTCGTGAACGAGGATTGGTCCGACCCAAGAAAGAGGATCGCGTTCGCGACCTCCCGCGGCTCGCCGACGCGCTGCAGCGGTACGCCGGCGACCAAACCGGCCTTGCGTTCGGCATTGCCGGTGAAGCGGTTGAGCATGGCGGTCTCGACCGGACCCGGCGCCACCGCGTTGACCCGTACGCCGCTGCCTGCGACTTCGAGCGCGGCGGATTTTGTCAGCCCCTCGACGGCGTGTTTGCTGGCGGAGTAGACCGCCGCACCACGGCCGCCGCGATGACCGTAGCTCGATGAGATATTGATGATGCTGCCACGATGCTGTGGCAGCATCGCGCGCAGCTCATGCTTCATGCTCAGCAGTGTGCCCAATACGTTGGTGTCGAATGTCGCGGCATAAAGCTCGGCCGACTGCTCGGTAATTGGACCCGGATGCCCCTCGGTGCCGGCATTGTTGACCGCGACATCCAGGCAGCCAAACCGCGCGACCGTGTGATCGACCAGGCCGCGCACCTCGTCATCGTGGCGGACATCGGTGCAAATAAAATCGGCCTCGGCGCCGAGGGCGCGAAGCTCCGTCGCCAGCGCCCGACCGGCTTCCTCATGCCGGCCGGAGATGACGAGGCGGCAGCCGGTCTCGGCAAAGGCCAGCGCCGCAGCGCGGCCGATGCCGGTCAGCGCGCCGGTGATCAGTACAACAGGGTGTTCCATCACTACTCCTTTATCCCTGCCGCTGCCCGTCGAGGGCGGCGTAGCGCGAGGTCTTGCGCGCCGGATTTGGGTTTTCCTCGTGTCCGCGAAAAAGACTTTGTAGGCTTGCCTTCATACCTCACAGGTATGAGAGGGGCCGTGGAGCTACGCCATCTGCGCTATTTCGTTGCCGTTGCCGAAGAGGGCAGCGTCACCCTCGCGGCGCGGCGCCGCCTGCATACGGCGCAGCCGTCGCTGAGCCGCCAGTTGCGCGACCTCGAACGCGAAGTCGGCGCGCAACTCTTCGCGCGCAGCGTCGAGGGCATGCAATTGACGCCGGCCGGCCGCGTCTTTCTCGATCACGCACGGTTGGCGTTGGCCCAAGTGGGCGCCGCGACCGAAGCGGCGCGACGCGCGGCCGAACCGGCGAAGCCGTCGATCGTCATGGGGTTCCTGATCGGGACCGAAATGATCTGGTTTGCCGAAGCGGTGCGGCTCCTGCGCGACGAGCTCCCAAACATCGAAGTTCGGCTAATGAGCCAGGACTCGCCCGCGCTTGCCGAGGGGGTCCGCGCCGGCCGGGTCGATATCGCTTTTCTGCGCCCCGAGCCGAACCGTCCCGAATTGGCCTATCGGCATTTGTTGAGCGAACCCCTCTTCGCGGCGCTGCCGAGCGACCACCTTCTCGCCGCTCGCGAGGCGATTCACCCGGCGGATATTGCCGGCGAAACCTTTATCAGCATGGCGGACCAGGCGCCGACGTTGCGCGTGATCATCGATCGCTATCTCGCGGACGCAGGCGTCAACATTTTCGCCTCACATGAAGCATTCGGCCTGTCGAACGCGATTTCTCTGGTCGCCTCGACGCACGGCATCGCGTTGCTTCCGGCCTTTGCCGCCAATTTCCTGCCGAAATCGGTTGTCAGCCGCCCCCTGGCCGGGACGCCCCCGACCATCGACCTCGCGCTCGGCTACCACACAGCGAACACCTCTCCCCTCCTCAAGCTCTTCCTGTCGCGGACCGATGAACTGGTCGCGCGCGTGGCGCCGCATCCATAGACCTCAGGTGTAACAGGCGGCGTTGCCGACGCGCCGGGGTCGGCTATAGTCGCCACGGATTCGTGCTGAAGGAGGGATGCGATGCGCTGGCTCCGCTATGAGGCGAACGGACAGGAATCCTACGGCATCATCGAGGGCGACGAGGTTGTCGCGGTCAAGGGTGACCCGTTTGCCGGCTACGAGATGACCCGCACCAAGCACAAATTGCGCGACATCAAATACCTCGTGCCGGTGGTCCCGAAGACCTTCTACGCGGCCGGGCTCAATTACGTCGAGCACATCACCGAGATGGCCAAAAAGCGCGGTGTCGAGCCGAACATTCCGCCTGCCGCGGATGTCGGCTATCGCGCCAACAACGCGCTGATCGCGCATAACGAAACCATCGTGATTCCGCACGATGCCGGCGAACTCGTGCAATACGAGGGCGAGCTTGTCGCGGTGATCGGCACCAAGGCCAAGCATCTGTCGGAGAGCGAGGCGCTCTCCTGCGTGCTCGGCTGGACGATCGGCAACGACATGAGCGAGCGCACCTGGCAGCGCAACGACCGCACTTTGTGGCGCGCCAAGAACACCGACACGTTCAAGCCGATGGGGCCGTGGATCGAAACCGATTTCGACCTCGAGGCGGCGCGGACGATCGTCCGCGTCAACGGCGAGGAGACCGACAATTTCCAGACCAACCACATGCTCTACGGCGTCGCGACCTTTATCAGCCGGATGTCGCAATACCTGACCTTGTGGCCCGGCGACGTGGTGTGGATGGGCACCGAGGGCTCGCCGCGCAACCTGAAGCACGGCGATGTCTGCGAAATCGAGATCACCGGCATCGGCATCCTGCGCAACCCGCTCGTCAAGGAAACGCGCTAGTCATTTTTATGATCATTCCGGGCGCCGCGTTGGTGGCGCACCCGGAATGACGGAAGGCACGGAATGACCCTCTTCGACCTCACCGGCAAAGTCGCCGTCATCACTGGCTCGTCGCGCGGCATCGGCCGAGCGATGGCCGAAACCTTCGCCGAAGCCGGCGCCAAAATGGTCATTTCCGGGCGCAACCTCGAACCCTGCGAGGAAGTCGTCGCGGCGATCAAGGCCAAGGGCGGCGAGGCGACGGCGGTGACCTGCCGCATCTCCGACAAGGCGCAATGCGAGAACCTGATCGCTAAAGCCAATGAGGCTTACGGCCAGGTCGACATCCTGGTCTGCAACGCGGCGATCAACCCGCATCACGGCCCGATCGACACGCTCTCGGACGATGCGTTCGAGCGGATGATGACGAACAACGTCCAGAGCAATCTCTGGCTGTCGAAGCTGGTCAAGCCCGGCATGGTCGAGCGCAAGGACGGCTCGATCATTTTCATCATCTCGGTCGCGGCGTTGCACGCCTCGCTCGAATTGCCGATGTACGGCATCACCAAGGCGGCAGATTACGCGCTGGCCCGCAATCTCGCGGCCGCGTGGGGGCCGGATGGGATCAGGGTCAATTGCATCGCGCCCGGTCTCGTCGTCACCCAATTCGCGCGCGTGCTTTACGAGGACCCGGAGCGCCGCGCCCGCCGCGAGGCGGCGACACCGCTGCGCCGTCTCGGCCAGCCGATCGACATCGCCGGCCCAGCCTTGTTGCTGGCCTCGCAAGCCGGCGCCTTTATCACCGGGCAGATCCTGACCGTCGATGGCGGCACGACGATCCAGTCGCGGTAATGCTTTGCGGCGAAGCCGCACTGTCGCTGTGGTGATTTTATTGGCGCTACGCGCTTACAGCATCCCCAGCGCGGTCCGGCCCTTCGGTGGCGGAAAGGAGCGGTTGAGGTCGGCCAGGTCGGCGTCGGTCAGTTTGAGATCGAGCGCGCCTAAATTCTCGCGCACGTGCTCCTGCCGGCTGGCCTTGGGGATCACCACCATCTCCTCCTGGCGCAACAGCCAGGCAAGCGCGATTTGCGCCGGGGTCGCGCCGTGTCGCGCCGCCACCTCGGCGAGCGCGGCGTGGCCGAGCATGCGACCTTGCTCGATCGGCGAATAGGCCATGATCGAGATGTGGCGCTGACGGCACCACGGGATCACGTCCCATTCCGGCCCGCGCCGGGTCAGATTGTAGAGGATCTGGTTTGAGCCGACCGCCTCGCCGCCCGACTTGACCCATTCTTCCATGTCGCTGCGGTCGAAATTGCTGACCCCGTGATGGCGGATCTTCCCGTCGCGCCGCAGCCGGTCGAACCCGGCCAAGGTCTCGGCGAACGGATGCGACCCGCGCCAATGCAAGAGGTAGAGGTCGATATGATCGGTGTTGAGCCGTTTGAGGCTGCGCTCGCAGGCCTGGATCGTGCCCTTTTGCGAGGCGTTGTAGGGTAACACCTTGCTGACGATAAAAAGCTTGTCGCGTCTTCCTTGGATGGCTTCGGCGGTGACCTCCTCGGCGACGCCGTTGCCATACATCTCTGCGGTATCGATCAGCGTGATGCCGAGATCGATGCCGAGTTTCAGCGCTGCCGCCTCATCGGCGAAGCGGGAGCGGCTTTCGCCCATATGCCAGGTTCCCTGGCCATAGGCCGGCATTGTGTCGCCGTCCGGCAGGGTGATCTGCGGCATGTTCATCGCTGTCCTCCATCGCGGCGCAGGAAAAGCAGTTTCGCGGCGCCATAGACGCGCTCGTCGATCATTACGAACCCTACGGGCAAGGAAAAGAGTTCCCGTGCGGCCAGCTCGACAACCGCAAGGGCGCGCGGCGTGAGCCAGCCCATTCCGGCCAGCGCCGTGAGGGCCGGCGCGGCCAGCCCACTGCGGTAGGGCGGGTCGAGAAAAGCGAGCGCCGCGGCGTAGGGCGCGCGTGGCGGACGGGTCGCGTCGCCGGCAATGACATCCGCGGCATCTTCCTCGTCGAGCAGGGCGAGATTGCGCCGCAGGGCGCCGAGCGCCATCCGGTCGATCTCGATAAAGGCGGCGCGCGCCGCTCCGCGCGACAACGCCTCGATACCGAAGGCACCGGTTCCGGCAAAGGCGTCGAGGACGTTTTCGTCGGCGAAGGGCAGACCGGCGGCGGCGAAATCGCCATGCGACAGGATGTTGAACAAGGCCTCGCGCGCGCGGTCGCTGGTCGGCCGCACCGCATCGCCCGCCGGCGCGGCAAGCCGCCTGCCGCGATGCCTACCGCCGACGATTCGCACGAGGTTTGGCCGGACCGTCGCCTTTGCCGAGCTGGTCGGCCAGCACCGATTTCGGCACTTCCTCAAGCGCGCCACGCTCAAGGTTGCCGAGCTGGAACGGCCCGTAGGAGAGGCGGATGAGGCGCGTTACCGCATAGCCGAGATGCTCCATGACCTTGCGCACCTCGCGGTTCTTGCCCTCGCGCAGGCTGAGCGCGATCCACGCATTCGAGCCCTGCTGGCGTTCGAGCTGGGCGTGGATCGGGCCATAGGCGATGCCCTCGATCGTCACGCCCTTGGTGAGCGCGGCGAGCCGCACCGCATCGACCATGCCATGCACCCGCACCTTGTAGCGGCGCAGCCAACCGGTCGCCGGCAATTCGAGCCGGCGGGCGAGAGCACCGTCATTGGTCAGGAGGAGCAGACCCTCGGAATTGAGGTCGAGGCGCCCGATCGAGATCAGCCGCGGCAATTCCCTGGGTAGCGCGGCGAAGACGGTGGCGCGGCCCTTTTCGTCGCGATGCGTTGTGACCAGCCCCGCTGGTTTGTGATAGCGCCATAGCCGCGCGCGCTGCGGCTCGGGGAGCGGTTGGCCGTCGACCCTGATCTCGCTTGATTCGGTCACGTTGACGGCCGGGCTGGTCAGCACCTTGCCGTCGACCGCGACCCGGCCCTCGGCGACCCAGCGTTCGGCATCGCGGCGGGAACACAGCCCGGCGCGGGCGAGAACTTTGGCGATGCGTTGCGGCGCGACGTCATTCATGCTGTCAGCACATAGCGAGGGGCGCGAGCGCCGGCAATGACCAAGCGTACCGATACGCCGATGGCGCTGGCTTTTGCCGAGGCCGAGCGAGCCGGGTGGTGCGGTGAGGTGCCGGTCGGCGCGGTGCTGGTCGGTGCCGATGGCGCGGTGCTCGCCGCGTCCGGCAACGAGGTCGAGACGCGGGACGATCCGACCGCACATGCCGAAATGCTGGTCCTGCGCGCCGGCGCCGCCGCACTGGGGCAAAAGCTGCTCGACACCTGCGACCTTTATGTGACGCTCGAACCTTGCCCGATGTGCGCGGCGGCGATTTCGTTGGCGCGCGTCCGCCGGCTCTATTTTGGCGCCTATGACCCCAAATCCGGCGGGGTCGAGCACGGACCGCGCATCTTCGACCAGCCGACCTGTCATCACCGCCCGGAAATCTATGGCGGTATCGACGAGCGCCGCGCTGGCGCGCTGTTGCGCGCCTTTTTCCGCGCCCGCCGCTGATCTCAGTAACTGATCTCAGTATTCGAGCAGATTGTCGCGGAACTGCTCGAACGCGTAAGCCTTGCGCATCAACCCGCGGTCCTGCAGCGCCGGCACCAGCCCGTCCTCGATCTCAGCGAGGCTGCGGCGGCTGACATTGTTTAGCGAGAACAGAAAACCGTCACCGCCGACTTCCTCCATGACCTCGCCCATCCGCGCGGCAACCGAATCGGGCGTCCCGACCAGTTCGACCGACAGGCTCGTCGCGTTGTAATCGGCCATCGTCTCGCGCAAGGTGCGGCGCCCGGCGATGCGCTTGAATTGTTCGAGATTGAGTTGGTGGCCGTTGGTGGTCAGCTCGACATCGGCGATCGGCTTGTCGAGGTCGAACACCGAAAAATCGATGTTGGTGACCTTGCCAAAATGGGCGAGGCGCTGCGCGACTTGCGCAGCGGCGTGGGCGGCGCGGCGCTGCTTGTTGACCTGCGCCTCCTCCTCGGTCTCGCCGAGGATCGGGGCGATCATGAACAGCACCTTGCAGGAATCGGGGTCGCGGCCATGCGCGATCATCCGTTTACGGACATCATCGCGGTAGGCCTTCATCGCGCCGATACCCTTTGGGTGGGCGACGATCGTGTCGGCGTGGCGCGCGGCGAACTCGCGACCGCGCGGCGACCCGCCCGCCTGCGCGATGACCGGCCGGCCTTGCGGGCACGGTCCGGAATTCAGCGGCCCGCGCGACTTGAACCATTTTCCTTCGAAATCGATGTGATGGACCTTTTTCGGGTCGATAAAGACGCCGCTCTCCCGGTCGGCGAGAATCGCGCCGGGCTCCCACGAGCCCCACAGCCCGTTGACGCAGTCCATGTATTCATCGGCCATGTCGTAGCGCGAATCGTGCTCGGGCATCCCGGACAGGCCGAAATTCATCGCCGCGTAATCCGAGCTGCCGGTCACCGCGTTCCAGCCGGCCCGCCCGGACGATACCTGGTCGAGCGTCGCCATCAGCCGCGCCAGCAGATAAGGGTGGTAGGCATAGGTACCAAAAGTCGGGACGATGCCGATGCGCGAGGTCGCCTGGGTCATCAGCGCGGCGACGACCGACGGGTCCTGGCGCGGCACGGCGATCGCGTTTTCAAGGTAGATGTCGCGCGAGCCGCCATAGCTTTCGCCGATATAGGACGAATCCTCGATCAGCACGTAATCAAAGCAGGCACGTTCCAAGGTGCGCGCCAGGTTGAGGAACAGCTCGGGCACCATCCAGCTCGTGCCGATATGCCCGGTCCATGCCTCGCCCCAGGCCTGGGCGCTCGATCCTTGCAAAAACCACGCGAGATGAAACGGATTGGTCATCGGCCAGCCTTTGATGGTGTCGGCCCGGCGGCGTGCAAATTCAGGGCCGTGTCGCCTGCCGCGCGAGCCGGGCGATCTCCGCGGGCCGGACCGGGGTCGCGTTGATTTCAAGGCCGAGACCGGCCATCGCGTCGCACACCGCGTTGGCGATCGCCGCTGGCGGCGCGACCGCGCCGCCTTCGCCGACGCCCTTGACGCCAAGCGGGTTCAGCGGTGACGGCGAGTGCATATGCACGATCTTGAAGTCGGGCATGTCGATCGCGCCCGGCAACGCATAGTCCATCAGCGACCCGCTCAGCAACTGCCCGTTGGCGTCATAGGCGATCGCCTCGCACAGGATGCCGCCCAACCCTTGCACCGCGCCGCCATGAATCTGCCCTTCGACAAGCATCGGGTTGATCACATTGCCGCAATCATGGGCGACCGCGTATTTGTCGATCCTGACCCGGCCGGTTTCCGGATCGACCTCGACGATCGCGACATGCACCGCATAGCTCCAGGTGACGGTCGGCGGTTGCCAATAATAGGTCTCTTCGAGCCCGGCATCGACACCGGGTGGGCGCTCGTTGCTCCAGCTCGGCATCGCCGCGCGCGCGATGCGGGCGAGCGAGAGGGTGGGTCCCGGCACGCCGACGACGCCGACTCCGCCATCGCGCAACTCCAGATCGGCCGGCGCGCATTCGAGGATATTGGCGGCGATCGAAAAGACCTTCTCGCGGAGCCGCTCGCTGGCGTGGAACATCGCCGCCGACAGGGTGACGGTGCTGCGGCTCGCCATCGTGCCAAAACCGATCGCGATCGACGACGTGTCGGCGAGCGAGATCACGACGTCTTCCGGGGACACCTTCCACAGATCGGCGGCGACCTGGGCGAAGATCGTCTCCATGCCCTGGCCCTGCGGCGCGGCGCCACCGGAGACAAAGAGCTTGCCCGACGGGTCGATGCGGATAAACGCGCTTTCGAACGGCCCGACACCGGTGCCCTCTATGTAAAAGCCGATGCCAAGCCCGAGATGGCGGCCTTCGTTGCGCGCCGCGGTCTGGCGCACGCGGAACGCCTCGACCCCGCCGATTGCTTCCAACGCCTTGGCAAGCGCGGTCGGGTAGTCGCCGCTGTCGTAGACGATCGGCTCGCCGTCACGATACGGCATGCCGACGCGATACGGCATCTCCTCGGCGCGGATCATGTTGCGGCGGCGCACCTCCGCCGGTTCGAGGCCGAGCGTGCGGGCGATCAGATCGATCGTCCGTTCCATCGCGAAGGTCGCTTCCGGCCGACCGGCGCCGCGATAGGGCGCGTTCGGCACCTTGTTGCTGACCACGACCCGCCCGGACGCCGCGTAATTCTCGATCTTGTAAGGGCCGGTGACGTGCACCGCGGTGTTATAGGCGACCGCCGAGCCGATCGGGTTCCACGCGCCGCAATCGACGATATAGGCGTCGCGCAACGCCAGGATGCGGCCATTGGCGTCGAAGCCGACATCGATGTCGTGCAGCTGGTCGCGCGAATGCGTCGCGCTCATCAGATGCTCGCTGCGTCCCTCGATCCAGCGCACCGGCCGGCCGAGCCGGTGCGCGAGAAACGTCATCAGCATGTCTTCGGGGTAGACATGCCCCTTGCCGCCAAAACCGCCGCCGACATCCGGCGCGATGCAGCGCACCCGCGCCTCGGGTATGCCGAGCAAGGCCGCCGCCTCGCGCCGCACCCAATGCACCACCTGGGTCGACGACCAGATCGTCACCGAGTCGGTGCGCCGGTCGTAATCGGCCAGCACGCCGCGCGTCTCCATCGGCACCGCGGCATAGCGGTGATGGTAGAAGCGCCGCTTTTATCACCATCGCTACGCTGCGGTGCCGATGGAGACGCGCGCCGTGCTCAGCGCCTATGACCGGCGCACCGACGCGGTGACGATCTGGTCGTCGACCCAGGTGGTGCATTGGGTGCGGCGCGAGGCGGCCGCGCTGCTC
>Ga0181537_10005401_pt1 | contig 10336 bp, 7 predicted proteins | sample PEATcosm2014_Bin_39_FD_119765 | JGI IMG/M metagenome (GOLD analysis project Ga0181537, IMG submission 119765) | Peatland microbial communities from MTU Mesocosm Facility, Houghton, MI, USA - PEATcosm2014_Bin23_10_metaG | ecosystem: Environmental > Terrestrial > Soil > Wetlands > Peat | place... | reverse complement strand
GTAAAGATTGGAGTCGAGAGCCTGATTGTCGTTGTGCTGTACGCCGTAATGCTCGTAGCGCAAGCCATAGTTGAGGGTGAGCCTCGGTGTTGCCCGAAAGCCATCCTGTGCGTAGATTGCCCAGTCCTTGTATCGATAGCTGCGAGAGAAGCTTGGCGAAGTTACCGGCGGTGTTACTTCGCAGCTTGACGTTGGAATCTCGGTGCCATCGGCATTCGTTGCACACGGAAGCTTGCCTTGTGGGTCGACCGCCGCCTCATAGTAATCCAAGATGCCGGTCGTCATCGCCGTTAGCGCCGCCTGTGGACCGGTCGGCAGAACCTCTACTGCTTGCGCATAAGCTCCGTAGGCATTGTTTAATTGGATGTATGTGAACTGGCCGCCGAAGCGAAGAGAATGCTTGCCCCTGGTCCATGCCACATCCTGCTCTAATTGAAAAGTGTTCTGGGGACCGCCGTAGGGTAGCCCGCCCTCTCCGGGTGACATGTAATTTTCCAATCCCGGGAACTGAATCGAGAGGCCATTCACGGAAGCCCCTTCAAACATCAACCCGGGTATGTTTTGCAAGGCTGGGTTGTAAGTATTGGGGGCGGCAAACCGGGAAAAACTGATCTTCGAATTGCTTAGCAGGTTTGATGTGAAGCTATGGGTAACGGAGAACAATCCGGTGTCGTTGTTGTTAGCCGTACCGACGTCGTATTGCGGATACGCGCTGTAATAATAGGTACCCGAAAAGAGGAGTTGGTTTTCCTGGCCGAAGCGAAAGAACATTTGCGTTTTATCGCTCAGGTTGTAATCGAGACGGCCTAGGATCCGGTACGTGTTCTGTGGAAAATCGCCGCCCGCATCAGCATCGGCCGCGAAGCTGACTCGTTGCAGAATCGGCGTTGCCGCGGGAACGGACGGAGGGAGCGTAATCCCGAGGGCCGACGCGGTGAAAGTGGTAGAGGTTTGGCTTAGGTAAGGAGTACTCCCGAATGCATCGAAGTAGGACTGCACGTTCGGAGCCGTATAGCCCAGAAACGCCGTGGTTGGTATCAATTCCGTCTCGATCGCCGCGCTGCGGACTCGGGTCCATTCCGTACTTCCAAAGAAAAACAACTTATTCCTGAAAAACGGTCCCCCTATGTCGAAGCCGAACTGGTTACGAGTGTAGACACCCTTCGGAAGGTCATTGGCCACGTTATTGTAAGTGTTGGCCGTGTAGGCCGAAAGCCGGTTGAACTCCCAAGCGGAGCCGTGTAAGTTGTTACTGCCTGACTTGGTGGTTAGATTGACGACTCCGCCCGAGGCGCGCCCGTATTCAGCCGAGAAGTTGTTGCTGATTACACTATATTCCTGCACTGAATCAACAGGAATCTGCTCGCCGACGATCGCACCGAATATACTCACATTTTCTATGCCGTCCAGCAGAATCTCGGTCCCCGATTCCCGTTGCCCGTTGATGGCGTAACCGACGCCGCGGCTGGCAATATTCTGGCTGCTGTTGCTGTTGGTGGTGGTGTTATCGCCACTGCTGACATTGCCGGAAAGCGCCACAAAATCGTAAGGATTGCGAGTAAGGCTGGGCAGTTGTGCCAATTGCTGTGTGTCGATGAGCTGCGAGAGCTCCTGCGTCTCGGTGTTCACCTGGGTGGCCGATTCACCTACCACGTCCACGACAACTGAACCTGAACCGACGGTCAATTGGGCATCCACCGTGGCGATTCCGCCGACGCTGACCTCCACGGTGGTCCGGTAGGTTTTGAAGGTCTGGCTTGTGATCGTCACCGCATAAGTGCCTGGCGTGAGAGCCGGAATCGTATACTGACCAAGGACTCCGGTGGACGCGGTTCGTTCGGTACCGTTCGCGATACTCTTCGCGTTTACGGTGGCCCCGGCAACGACCGCCCCTGAGGCATCTTTTACCGAGCCCGAAATCGCGCCGGCTTCGGATTGCCCTGAGGCGAGTCTGGACAGAACAATCGTAACCAGCACAATCAATGCGCACAAACCAAATTTCCTCGATGGATGCATAGCATTTTTCTCCTGAGCTCTTGGAAAACGGGAAACCAGAGCGCAGCAGCTAAGTGCAGAGACAGGGCCTTCCTGACGCGAACGGGACGAGCACCTACGATATTGTGATGTGCGATCAAATTTGGGGGATAAGATCGGCGTAGAAGCACTTGATGAAATTTAATGCGCAGTCGCCGATCTATGGTTCTTGGTACAAAGACCGAGCATCGATTCAGAAATTCACAGATCGCACGGGCTCAGCCCTGCGTATTCGAGAGAAAATTCATTCGCACTATACGGTTCCCTGGCACGTCGCTCTCAAGCCGACAGTGGATTAGCACGTAATTTGAAGAACAAGGTTGCGGGAGTTGGGGCGTACGACGCCGCAGCGTGCGGGGAGCCGAAACGTCCTCGACCTATTGCAGCGCGTAGAGATTTCCGTCGGAGCTCCCCACGTAAATCACCGCACCGTCGATGACCGGCGAGGTAAAAATCGCACCAACCGACCACATGCGATAGGTGGCAGTCACCAGATCGTCATAGAAATCGCCCAAGAATGCCGCCTCATATTTTGGAGTGCCGTCCGCTTTCGTAAACTGCCCGCCATTCTTTTTCGAGGCCTCGGTCTCAAACTCCCAAGTCATTTTCTGGGTCTTCAAATCCACGGCCATTAATTTTCCAGCATGAGTTCCAACGTAGAGAGTGCCGGATGCAATCGCTGGCGACGAAAACATCGGCCATTTCTTGGAATTCAATGTGAACAGGATTGCTCCCGTCGTCGCATCCAACGCGTACAGAAACCCCGAGTCCGATGTCGCGAAATAAAGCCTCCCAGCCTGCACTGCGGGAGACCCGATCACCCATGATCCCTGGTTGTTCACCACCCACTTCTTTTCACCGGTGCGTTCGTCGAGCGCATACAAATTGGAATCGCGGCACCCAAAATAGACCATGCCGTCCGCTACGGCTGCCGAAGATTGAATTCCGACCTGATTGTGGATCTCTGGATCGTCTCCCGTCTTGAAGCGCCATTTCTGCTTGCCCGTGCCCGCATCGAGCGCGTAGAAATAAGAGTCCCAGCTGCCGATCAAGACCATGCCATCAGCGACCGCAGGCGACGCGTGCACCACATCGCCGGTCGCGAACTTCCACTGCAACTTTCCTGCCTGCGCATTGAGCGCATAAACATTCCCGTCGCCACTGCCGAAATATACCGTTCCGCCAACCACCGCCGGAGAGGATAAGTAGACATCGAAAATATCCGGCATGGTCTCGGTTACGGGTTGAAAACCGTGCAGGTGCTTGCCCGCATACCTCCGCTCGCCGCCAGTCCTGAACCGCCACTTCTCCTTTCCGCTCGTGGCATCGACGGCGTAGAAATCGCCGTCGTAGCTTTCGAAATAAATGATTCCATTGGCAACCGCAGGCGACGACGTCACGCGGCTCTGCGTCTTGAATTTCCACTTCAGTTTCCCGGATGCAGCATCCACGGCGTAGAGATTATGGTCTGTGCTCCCGAAGTACACCGCGCCCCCCACAACCGCCGGCGAAGAAATGACCGCGCCATTCGTGTGGAAGGTCCATTTGACGCCGTTCAACCTGGCGACGCCTGCAGCTTCGTAAGCACCGGTGTGCTGCGGGTCTCCACGGAACATGGCGCTTTCGCCAATGGCGAGAGACGAAACAAGGACGAGTATCGGGATCAAGGCCGCTTTATTCATGTCTTTATCGCTGGTTTCGCTCGGAGATACAAAACACAACTTAGACGCGGCAGCGCTATAAAGGTCGCCGTCAATAATCGTGTGTATTGCATCGCTACGTGTAACCGGCTGCATCGAACTCCCGAAATGTATTCGTCCTCAGAAGATCACTATTCGTCCCGTTTGAACTGGTATCCATACCTTAACTTTCCCGACAAGCAGCGCGAGGCGCTGTTTCTGGTAAGATCCCCGGTCGCCGCTCGTCATACTGGCCGGTGTTCTCTCATGTCTGATTTTTTTCTTACGGTTGATGGAACTTGGCATCGGTTAGATCGTGTCTTCCGTCGTGTCCGGCACCGCTGTCCCAACTGCTGCCAGCATCGCGCTGCGCAGATACTGCTCGTGCTATGGATTGCTTTCGATCAATGTTGGCCAGCCGTGCGGGCCGAACTCGTGGCTCCGGGTGTTTATGTTGTTCTCGAACCTTTCGCCGAACGATTTAACGATTCCAATTCCACCATAATCATCCTCGATGACTCGGTGGTCGTTGTCGACACTCAGACTACGCTCACCGCCACGCATGCCGTCCTCGAGCAGATCCGCCAGATCACCGACAAGCCGGTGGGCTGGGTAATCAACACTCATTGGCACGGCGATCACGTGCAAGGAAATCAGATCTATCGTGCGGCGTTTCCGGGAGTACGGTTCGTGAGCCAAACAAAAACCCGGGAAGATATGGCTCAAAGTGCCACGGCGGAGCTGAAGGATCAGGTTGTTAACCTTCCAGGAAAGATTGAGAGGTATCGGCAGATTCTCGACAGCGGGCATGGTCCCAATGGCGAACCTTTAACGGAGCAGCAGAGACATCTTCTCGAAATGCGAGTGACGACGTTCTCCGCGCAGCTCCCCGATCTCCGTCAAACCCATATTGTTCTGCCCGATGTCACGTTCGACGATTCCCTGTCGCTCCGTGGTGAAAAACGGGAAGTCCGGCTGACCCACTACGCCGGCCATACCCGCGGAGACGTGGTAGTATTTCTGCCCGCGGAGAAGGTGCTCATCACAGGAGACTTGGTTGATGACATGCCCTATGCGGGTGACGGTTCCCCTGCGGAGTGGGTGAAGACCTTACATGAGCTCGACGAACTTGATTTTGATGTGATGATTCCAGGCCATGGCGGGATTAAAAGAGGTCACACTCATCTGCGTCAAGTCACCCGGCTGATGGAGTTCATCGTCTCCGAAGTCAAGGAGGATGTCCGCTCGGGCCTGAGCCTCGAGGACACGAAAAAGAAAATTGACGTTGAACAATTTCGTGCTCCTTTGACCGGAGGGGAGGAGCACGCCACGCGCGCGTTTGACGCCTTCGTGCCCGTCGCAGTAGAGCGCGCGTACCTGGAAGCGAAAGAGACAGCAAACAAGTGACGGGGGAAATTCGGTGTGGAGCTAAAAGCTTATCCCGAAAGGTACTCGGTAAAAGTAGGGACCAGCACTGCGTCCTGAGTGTTACCCGGTGGAACGGTCAGCCGCTTCAACAATTTCTTCCGATCAATCGCTGCAACTGCGCCCGATAACCGCGACTGCAGGATAGCTCCTTGCCATTTTTCAGGACTGCAATGTACTCGCCACTGTCGCAAGGCTGTAATTCCCTGATCTTGCGGACATTCACAATTACTGAACGGTGGATTCGGACAAAGCGATCCGGATCGAGTCTTTCCGCAATGCTGCCGATGCCTTCCCGCAGTAAGTACGAGTCTTTGCCGGCGTTCAGCTTTACATAATTCGCGGCCGCTTCAATCCAATCAATCTCCTTCGTGTCCAGAAACACCACTCTCCCGCCCGCGCGAATGATCATGCGATCGTCCGCAGGTTTTGGCTCCATCGGCCGCTTCCCTTGGTTGGCGAGCATGTCGAGAAGGCGGGTTGTCAAATTGAAGTTGTGAGACTTTAGCAGTTCCGCTCTTGTGCGCTCGATGGTTTGATGAAGACGCCCTTGTTCAAAAGGCTTTAGAAGATAATCGAGGGCGTGAGCATCGAACGCTTTTGTCGCAAATTGATTGTAGGCTGTCGTGAAGACCACAACCGGCATCTCGTCGGCGGCGATCTTTTCGAGGACGTCGAACCCATTCATGTCGGGCATCTGAATATCAATCAATAAAAGATCCGGCCTGTGCTGACGCACGGCGTCAATGGTCTGTTCTCCGCTCTGGCATTCGGCGACCACTTCCACGCCTGGTTCTGTACTGAGAAGCAACCCCAGTTTCTGACGCGCCAGGTGTTCATCATCGGCAATGATGGTGCGGATCCCCGGAACTATCATTCGGTGCCTCCCGCCTTTCGCCCCATTCCCCGTTCCCACGGCTATCTTGACGGTCCACGAGCCAAATCGTTATCCGTCACTCGGCGATTGCTGACATTTCGAAGACTCCGTCGTCTTTCGATAACGGCGGTTCATCCCGAAAAGGAATTGTGGCGCAAACCTCCACGCCGCCGCTGGCAACACCACAAATCTCGAAGCTATGCTTATTGCCATAGAGCGTCTGGAGTCTTTCCCTGGTTGTTCGAAGTCCCAAACCGGCTCGGGACGGAACGTCGTTCGGTTTGGCCAGGCCGGGTCCGTTATCTTTGACTTGCAATTGAAGATCCCGCCCATTCCGACTGGCGACGATCCAAACGGTGCCCCCCGAAGAAAGCTTTGAAATGCCGTGTCGGATCGCATTCTCCACCAAAGGCTGTAGCAGCAAGGACGGGACTTGCGCATCGAGGGTTTCAGGCGCGATATCCAGCACAACATTCAGCCGCTGCCCCAATCTGATTTTCTCGATCTCAAGGTACCCGTTCACGAACTCGAGTTCCCGATTCAGGCTGGTGACCTGGATTCTGTTGCTTTCGAAGCTCAATCGCAGCAAATCGCTCAGCCGAGACATCATCTTGTCGGCCGCATTGACATCCGTTAACATGAGCGCCGAAATCGAATGCATCGTGTTAAAAAGAAAGTGCGGGCGCAGGTGACTCTTCAGGGCTTGCAAATGTGATCTGGCCAGCTGCATCTCAAGCTTGGCAGAATGTACCTCCCGATCCCGCAATCTGCGGTAGTACAAAAAAGCTTGCGCTACTAACACGATCGGCACATATGCTCCCGTTATGTCATCCACGAGATTCGAAAGCAACAAATTCTCGAAAATGTGCCATTTGATCTCGAATATGTGCGCCTGCGAGTTCCAGACGCCGGAGACAAAGCTGTGAACCTCAGGATCCCAGGCCGCAAACGGAGTCAAACCTCTCAAAGTAACATGCACAATCGAGAATCCGACAGAACACCAGAGATGCAGAAACGCCACCCTTACCCAATTCTCCTTTCTGACAGGAAAACGCGTCGCGAGAGCGAAAACGACAGGCGTCAGAGGAGCATAGGTAAGTATCTGGCTCGTCTCCAAACCTAAAATACTGCCCAGACTGATGGCACTGCCGCGCGATTTCCACCACTCGTAACTCTCGACGCTCGCAGCCAGGACCACAAGCATCCAAGCGCCGAAGCTCGCTGCCCAGACGAGCCAGGGCTGAATGCCCCCCATTGGCTCAGGAACAGCGCTTTCCGCGCCTGCGATGAAACCCTCGCGACGCGGCCTGCGAACAAGTTCGTTCGTGCAATTCGGACAGCGGCCTTTGTATTCGGAGACACATGCGGAACAAAACGTGCACTCGTAGGAACATATGAAGGCCACGCCGTCCGCAAGGAGAGTTGCCCCGCAATTCGCACAACGAGTTTTCATTTGAAGTTGCATGCGGGATTAACCAGCGATCATCGTCCTCGCAAGGCCGAGGCAGAAAATATTGCTCCCAGCATTCAATCACAATTAAGGCCTGTGGCGTCCGCATTTTCGTGTGAATATATCCGCTGTTCGTCCCTGAAATTCGGTCGTTTATACCACTGCTGTCGGACGACTGTGCTTTAGCGGCTGACGTCGACGAATTGCTGGTCTTCGACGCCACTACCAGCAATCTTCAAACTCAGCGAGAAGAAAGAAAGATTTCATCGTTTCGCGGCATCCGTTCGTCTGGGCTTCAGGAGCAGGCGGAAATGCTCGCGTAGCTGTCCGATGGCGCGATCAAAGGGCTCCACTGACCCATAAGACCTAGAAAGCATAACGCCACCTTCCATCACCGCTAGAACATAAGTAGAAAGAGCATCGGGATTGGTGCTCTTTGGCAGTCGGTCCTTGAGCTGCTCAATGCACTCTCGGACCACGCCGATCCAGCTCTGAAAGTTTTCTGCAATGAGCTTGTGCGCAGGCAAGTTCTCGGGATCAATCTCAAGAGCGAGCCTTCCGAGCGGGCATCCATACTTGCAATCGGTCTGTAGAATTCGCGCGCGATAACCCGCCAAGATTGCAAAGATGCGCGCCATCGGTTCATTGGTTTGCGCGAAGGCAGGATCGACTACCATCGGCTTCAAGAGATGGAGATAGTCCTCCAAGACTGCTCGAAGCAACGCTTCCTTGCTCTCGAAGAAGTGGTAAAAGCTCCCCGAGTTAACCCGGGCGTGCGTCAAGAGATCGACCATGCTGGTCTCGGCAAATCCCCGCTCCCAGAAAAGGTAGCGCGCCGAATCGATGAGGCGATCCCGCGTATTCACGGTTTCGGGCATGAAAAAATTCTTGCTTTCTTAAGTCTATCCGTATTTACTTGAACGATCAACTAAGTACTCGGAGGCAAGGTGAAAACGCTTCTCATCGTCAGTTTGCTGGCTATGGCGTTGGCATTCGCTCAGGATTCAGGAAAAAACGCTCCCCAGAAAGCACTGGTCCTTGAAATCACAGTTCCGGCGCCGCGGGCGGCGGTTTGGAAAGCGTTTACAACGAGTGATGGCTTGAGCACTTGGCTGACTCCGGGAGCGTTCGTCGACTTGCGGCAAGGCGGCGAATGGACGGCGCACTTCCCCGGCGGCAAGACCGGTGGGGGCACCATACTCAGCTTCGTTCCGGAGGAGGAGTTGGTACTGTCGGCAATGGCGCCGGAGCGATTTCCAACCGTTCGAAGCGAACGGACAACAGCGCGATTTCATTTTGAAGCTCAGGGCGAATCCACAATCGTGCGACTGGTTCAGACCGGATGGAAGAATGGTGAAGAGTGGGACAAAGCATATGAATATTTGGTGGTTGGCAATGCCCAACTGCTGGCAACACTGCACCGACGCTTCGTCAACGGTCCGATTGACTGGGCGAAAGAATGGGGCTCAAGCCCGAATAAATGAATAACAAGGAAGGGGACGAATAACTCTGCCTGTATATTCGACCGGCAGATTGTCATCGGCATCAACTCTGCTTATCGAGTACCAACCTGAGTTCGAACCCGCAAGCACTGTGCCACTCGGCCGGTCGAGCGTTTGGCCCATGCAACCAACGAGATAGCGGACGTTTCGCGACCGTAAGCGGGCAGAACCGGACCACCGGCTTCGACACGCGGTACGCACAGCAGTCTCCATAGCATCAATTCGGTGCGGCAAACAGGATCAGACTTGTCGATCCTAAACGCCTGCCGCATAAAATGTTCTTTCCGTCGGGAGACCATCGCGGATTAACAAACTCGCCCGGGGCATCCGTAAGTTGACGAACACCAGTACCGTCGCGGTTCATTTCAAAAATCTGGAATCCGTGCTCTCCGTATCGCGAAAATACAATCTTGCTGCCGTCAGGAGACCATGCCGGCCAACCGTCTATCGCCCCTGGCCCTGAAAGGTTATGGTCGCCGGTACCATCGGCGTTCATGAGGAAGACTTGCGAGTCTCGTCCCTGTTGTCGCCGGTGCAGAATCGAAAGCCCATCCGGCGAAAATGATGCATAGGTATATCCACCGCCATAGGTGATGCGCCGCAGGTCTCCTCCCTCTGGACGAATCGTGGCCAGATCGATGTAATTGTCTCTAGTTTCGCCGATCATGCGCTTCTCATCGATGGCCTTTTCAGCGCTGGGTGCCGGGCCGGCAAAGTATGTAGTGTTAAACAGTATTCGTGAACCGTCAGGCGACCACACGGGATGGATATTTTGGCCTAGCCCGCGCGTAACCTGCCGCACATCACTGCCGTCCGGCTTCATGACGCAGATGTCGGAGACGCCGCCGTGGATGCATACGAATGCAATTTTGCGTCCGTCGGGCGACCAAGCTGGCGAGTCATCCTCATCCGGGCCGCTTGTGATCTGCCGCATGTCGCTGCCACCTCGTTCGCTTCTTGGGTCGAGGACATGTACTTTCAAGCCCCCGTGGCGATTTGAGATTAGGACAATGGATCGGCCGTCTGGAGACCAGGATGCCTCGTAATCCACGAGCCGCGTGAGTTGGGGAACCTCCTTTAGCGGGAAATCGTCGGCCCTCGCCAGCACTGATAGGGCGCAAAGGAAGTATCCAATTGCTAGAGACTTCGTATGAGAACTCATGGCAATCTTTAAACCTTTCTTTCGATAACTGAGCCGGCCGAGCGTCAAACAAAGAGTCGAGAAGAACTGTCGCCGAGTGTTTCGTCTAAGAGACCAGTCCTTGCCCGCGGCCGATAGCCTGTCGTCGCTTCCGGTTTACTCGAGGAAAGGAACGAGTTCGACATTGTCGCAGGAATTCCTGGCGTGAACATCAGGTACATAACATTC
>Ga0181537_10005399_pt1 | contig 10338 bp, 11 predicted proteins | sample PEATcosm2014_Bin_39_FD_119765 | JGI IMG/M metagenome (GOLD analysis project Ga0181537, IMG submission 119765) | Peatland microbial communities from MTU Mesocosm Facility, Houghton, MI, USA - PEATcosm2014_Bin23_10_metaG | ecosystem: Environmental > Terrestrial > Soil > Wetlands > Peat | place... | reverse complement strand
GATCCCGGCCAGCTCCTCGGCACGCTTGCGAGCGGTGGTCTCGTTGGCGACCGAGGAGATCAGCAGGATCGTGTCGATCCGCTCTGACTCGCGCACCAGCTTGACGATCGGCGCGTAGCCGACCTCGCCGATCGCCTGCGCGGTGGCGTCGATCGGGTTGAGCGCCGAGGCGTAGGACGGCAGCAGTGCCATGATCTTCGCCTGGAGGTCGGCTTCGAGCTCGGGCACTTCGAGTCCATGCGCGGACAGGATGTCGGCCATCCATACCGCACTGCCACCCGAGCCGGTGATGATCGCGACGCGATTGCCCTTGGGCAATTTGCAGAACGCGAACGCGGCGGAGACATCGACCATGTGGTCGATGTCCTCGCCGCGGATGATGCCGTGATGGCGGAAGATCGCGTCGTCGATCGCGCCCGATTGCGCGAGCGATCCGGTATGCGAGGCGGCGGCGCGACGGCCGGCGTCGGAGCGGCCGACCTTGGCGACGATCAGCGGCTTGCCCGCGGCGGCGGCCTTGTCCGCAACCTCGCGGAAGCGCCCTGGCTGGCGGATGCCTTCGAGATAAACGAGGAAGATGTCGGCAGCACCGCTATCAAGCGCCGCTTCGATGTAATCGTGCGCTTCAAGGACGGTCTGGTTGCCCGAACTGACCTGTGTCGTGAACCGTAACTGGCGCGACTGGCCGCGGCTGAGAAACGAAAAGGTCAGCGCGCCCGATTGGCATGACACCGCGATCGGCTTGGCCTTGCTGTCCGCGGGCAGCAGCGCCGTCGAAGTGTCGTGGAACACCGGGCTGAACGTCGCGACCAGCGGGCGCAACGGATTGACCAGCCCTTCCGAATTCGGCCCGCAAATCGCCATGTCGAGCCGTGCGGCGAGCGCCCGCAACTCGGCGTCGCGCTGCGCCGCCTCCTCGCTCTTCTCTTCGCCAAAACCCGACGAGATGATGACCGCGGCCGGGATGCCCTTGGCGCCACATTGCTCGATCGTCGGGATCACATGCGCCGCCGGTACGACGATGACCGCGAGATCGACCGGCTCCAGGATGTCCGCGATGCTGCGATAGGCCTTGTAGCCGAGGATTTCCGTCTGGCTGCGCGTCACCGGGTAGATCGGCCCGTCAAAGCCATGGCCGATCAGCTGCTTGGTCAGCCGCCCGCGGATCGAATCGTCCGCCGCCGCGCCGACGATGGCGATGCTGTTCGGGGAGAGCAGGGGGCGGAGATCAGGCATTCGCTACCTTTTGCGCCGTCATGGCCGGGCTTGACCCGGCCATCCACGTGGATCCCCGGGACAAGCCCGGGGATGACGAAAGAGAGTGCATCACCGCAGCCCCAATCCCCGGGCGATGATGCCGCGCAGGATTTCGCGGGTGCCGCCTTGGATCGTCAGCTTGGGGGCGATCAGCGTGGTATAATTAAGCGCCTGTTCAAAGCGGTCGTCATTGCTGTCGGGCGCCGAATCACCGCGCACCGGCGCCATCAGCCGTACCTTGTTGGGCAGCGCCTGCTCGAAATTGGTGCCGAGATCCTTGACGATCGAGGCTTCGGCGGCCGGCGTCTTGCCGGCCTGCAGCATGCCGGCGACGGACAGCGACATGCGCCGCATCGTCGCGAGATGCGCGACCTCCCGGCCGATGCCCTCGGCCTGGCGCTCGCTCGGCTCCGGTCCGACGACACGCACCAGCTCGACGAGGCTTTGCAGGGTTTCGAGCCAGCGGTCGGGGCCGCTGCGCTCGTAAGCGAGTTCGGCGCTCGCCTGTTTCCATGCCATGTCGACCTCGCCGATCATGTGCAGATCGGGCACGAACACATCGTCGAAGATCACCTCGTTGAAATCATGGGCGCCGGTCAGGTTGATGATCGGGCGGATCGTGATCCCTTTCGATTTCATGTCGATCAGGAATTGCGTCAGCCCGTGTCGGTGGTTTTCTGGGGTCTTGTTCGAGGTCCGCAACAGCCCGATCATGTAATCGGCCTGGTGCGCGTTCGACGTCCATATTTTGCGGCCGTTGACCAGCCAGCCGCCATCGGTCTTGGTCGCGCGGGTTGAGGCGGCGAACACGTCGGAGCCGGAATTCGGCTCGCTGAGGCCGATGCAAAAGCACAATTCACCCGAGCAGATGCGCGGGACGATGTTTTTCTTCACCTCCTCCTGGCCGTAGCGCAGCAGGACTGGGCCGGATTGGCGGTCGGCGGTCGAGTAGTGGCGGGTCGGCGCGCGGTGCGCCAGCATCTCCTCGGTGACGACATAGCGTTCAAGCTGGGTGCGGCCGTGGCCGCCATATTCCTTGGGCCAGGTCATGCCGATCCAGCCCTTGGCGCCGACCTTTTTCGCGAACAGCGCGGCATTATCGCCGCGGCGGCCGCTCGGGCTGAACGTGCCCGCCTCCATCTCCTCCTTGAGGAAGGCGCGGACTTCCTTGCGCAATTCCTTGCACTCGGGCGGCAGCTCGATCGGATCGAATTCGAAGGTATTCGCCATCCTATGCCTCACGATCCTCTGGTGACGAACGGCCACAGCGCGTCGGCGCCGGCGGCGGCGACCATGCGGCCGAGCCGCTCGGCCCACAGCGTCTCGTTGCCGAATTCCTCGCGCCAGCCCCACAGCCGCCGCGTCGAATGGTGCAGCGTGTGCTCGTAGGTAAAGCCCATCGCGCCGTGCACCTGATGCGCGATCGCGGCGCCCGCTCCGGCGGCGTCGCCGACCCGCAATTTGGCGATCGCGACCTCGGCGGCGGTGATGTCGTTGGCGATGCCGTGCGCGGCGAGGGCCTCGGCCGCGCCATCGGCCGCGGCGCCAGCGGCGGCGACCTCGCCTGCGAGGTTCGCCAAATTCTGCTGCACCGCCTGAAATTTGGCGATCGGCCGGCCGAACTGCACGCGGTCGAGCGAATACTGCACCGATTGCTCGAGGATGCGCTCCAGCGCGCCGGCCATCTGCTGAGTGCGCGCGGCGGCGGCGATCAGGGTGAGGCGAGCCGGGTCGAGCTCCGCTGCCGGGGCGACAGCAATGGCGGTAGCGCCGTCAAAGCTCACCGTGTCGCGCGGCTCGCCGGAGAGACCGACACCCGGGGAAATCGCCAGCCCCTTGGCCGCGACCAGTCCAACCACCTTTTCACCGTCTCGTGTGGCGACGACCGCGATGTGCTCGGCGTCGCGGGCGAACGGCACGTGCCGCGCCCGGCCGGCGAGCTTCCCGCTAACATCGACCCGTATGTCGCCATCCTCGTGTACCGGCGCGATCGTCATCGGCCCGGCGGGCGCGGCGATCTTGGCCTCGGCCAGCAGCCAGCCCGCGAGCAGGGTCTCGGCGAGCGGCACTGGCGCGGCGAACCGGCCGGCGACGCGCAGCACGGCAAAACCGTCGGCGAGTTCCGCCCCGGCGCCGCCAAACTCATCGGAAACCCAGGTCAGCGGCAGGCCGGACTCTTCGAGCGCGTCCCACAGCGCTTTCGGCCACTCGCCTTTTTCGGCCTTGTTGACGGTGTCGGCCTCGCACAAATCCTGGAAAATCTTCGTCGCCGTATCGGTTATGATCGAATCGGCCATGTCCCCTCCCGCGGCGCTTCAGCGATCGAACCATGAGCCCGCCGGCTTGACAAGCGAAGGGTCGTTGTCATTGCGAGGAGCGCCTATGCGCGACGCGGCAATCTCCATCCGCATGAAGCTCCAACGGAGGGAGAGATTGCTCCGCTCTGCTCGCAATGACAGCCTTGAGATAGGGGAGGAACGCCGATGCTGATCGTCGATGCGCAGGTGCATATCTGGGGCGCCGATACGGCGGATCGGCCGTGGCCGGCAGGGCACGCGCATCGCGCGCACCGGCCGGAGCCGCTGTCGAAAGCGGGGCTGCTGGCGGAGATGGCGGCGGTCGGGGTCGACCGCGCGGTGATCGTGCCGCCGTCCTGGGAGGGCGACCGCAACGACCTCGCGCTCGACGCGGCGAAGGCGCATCCCGATAAATTCGCGGTGATGGGCCGCCCGCCGCTCGACAAGCCCGACCCGCGCGCGCTCGACCATTGGCGCGAGCAGCCCGGCATGCTCGGCATTCGCGTCACCACCGCGGGAGCCGGCGCGCGGTCGCTGTTCACCGAGCCGGACGGCGACTGGCTATGGCAAGCCGCCGAGCGCGCGGTCTTGCCGGCGATGGTGTCGATCCCTGGCCTGCTACCCGAACTTGGCCGGCTCGCCGAGCGGCATCCCGGCGTGCGGTTCGTGATCGATCATCTGGCGCTGGTGCGCGACGCCAAGGACGAGGCGGCGTTTGGCGATCTCGCCAATCTCCTGGCTCTCGCGCGCCATCCGAATGTCGCGGCGAAGGCCTCGGCGCTGCCGCGTTATTCGAGCGAGCCCTATCCCTATCCCCGGCTGCACCCGTATCTGAAACAAGTCTTCGACGCATTTGGCCCGCGCCGGTTCTTTTGGGGCACCGACATGACCGGCATTCCCTGCACCTACCGCCAGGCGGTGACCTTGTTTACCGAGGAACTGCCGTGGCTTTCGGGCGCCGATCGCGACCTCGTCATGGGCCGGGCCCTGTGCGACTGGCTGGGGTGGCCGCTTCCGGGTTAGTGATCCGAATCGGTTCAGGCCGGTGCGCTGCGGAGCAGCCGTCTCGAAGGACGCACGACGCCACTGCGGCCGGGCTCAATTCCCCTTGGTGATCGCGAGGACGGCGTCGCCGATCGCGGGGGCGATCTTCAGGCATTTGTCGTCACCGATCGCGGCGCTCGTCAGTTGCAGCACGATGCCGTTATCGGTATCGCCACCGCCGGTGCCAAAGGTCACCGCGAGCCCGCTATCGCTGCAATCGACGCCCCACATGATCGTCGCGGGCACGACGGTAACGCCGGAATTCGTGCCGCTGCGATCGACGATGACCAGGAGGCCGCCGCGGACGCTGACCTGGGCGCGCAAGCGACGCTGGAATTCGCTGGTCGCCTTTGCTTCGTCTTGCACAAGGGTGGCGTCCGAAGCCGCGAGGCTCGGGTCGATCGGTGCTTTCGGTTCGGCTTTGGCCGGCGCGTAAAACCCGGCCAGCGCGCCGGTAAGGGCAAAAGCGAGAACAGCCACCAGAGTACGGCGCAAGATTTAGCTCCCGTCGTGAAAATCAGCGATGTTCGGGCGTGGCCCGATTACTCGACGATATCGCCCTTCGTGCCGTCGATAAAGCCGAGCACTGTCGCGCGCTCCGTCGCCGGCACGTTAAAGGCGTCGAGCGTCGCCGCGACATGGCCGACAAAGACCTGCCAGTCGCCTTCGTCGATGCCCATGGCGCTATGCGACGTCTTCATGTCGCGCCCGGTATAGAGCAATGGGCCGCCGGCCGACGCGCACAGAAAGTCGATCAGCAGCTGTTTCTCGCGGCGCAGGCCGTCGGTCCCGCGATGCTGCCAGAAGCGGGCAAGACGCGGGTCCTGCTGCAATCGCGGCAGCAGATTGTCCGCCACCGCGGCGATCGCGTCATACCCGCCAAGCCGGGCGTAAAGCGTGTCCGCCATGTCATCCCCCCTTTGCCGTCGTCGGTGGGCAACGCATCAGGCTGATTGGTTTCAGGCTCATGACAATTTTGTCGGGTCCGGGAAATCGATGATGCGCACGTCATCGCTCGCGGTGTCGAGCACCGCGCAGCTCAACAGCCGGCCATTGCCGTGGTCGCGGGCATCGCCAGCCGAACCGGGGTTGACCACCAGCACCCGGCCAAACCGCTTCGCGACCTGGCGGTGGGTATGGCCGTAAAGCACGAAATCGGCGTCGGCCTCGGCAAAGCGGGCAAGTTCGGGGCTGTCCGGGTGGATATAGGCGCCGCGCGGCTCCCACGGCGTCGAGTGGACCAGCAGAATGCGCTTGCCGGCGCAATCGAGCGCGTTGCGATGCGGCCGCGACGCGAGCCAGTCCATCAGCGCGCCGTCATTGTCGGCTCGCCCCCGTGCCCGCTCGCCAAGCGGTCCAAAAAACATCTCCTCATGATTGCCGAGGATCGTATGTGCCTCCCGCTCTTTGAGGAGCTGCGCCACCTCGTTCGAGAAGCGGTATTCCCAGATGCTGTCGCCGAGGCAGATCAGTTCGTCGACGTCGCCCATCAACGCCAGCGCCTGGCGCAGCCCGGCGGCGTTGCAATGAATGTCCGAGACGATGCCGAATTTCAAAAGCTTGGTTCCGTTAGCGCGAAGTTCGCGATCCTGCCGTGTAGCTCGCTTCTGTCAAAGCCGAATTCGCGATACGCTGACGTGCGTCCATCCCCGACGCGGAGCTGCAATGGCCATCGTCCTCAATCACACGATCGTCCCGGCGCGCGACAAGGTCGCTTCGGCCGAGTTTTTCGCCCGCATCTTCGGGCTTGAATATAAAGGCCCGCATTCGCATTTCGCGCCGGTGCGGGTCAATGAGGGGCTAACGCTCGATTTTGACGAGCGCGGCGAGTTCGAACCGCACCATTATGCCTTCATGGTCAGCGAAGCCGAGTTCGACGCGATTTTCGATCGCGTCAAAGCCGAGGGGATCGGCTATGGCAGCGGCCCGCGTTCGCGGTCCGACCGGCAGATCAATCATCGTAACGGTGGGCGGGGCGTCTATTTTGACGACCCGAATGGCCACATCCTCGAAATCCTGACCGCTTGAGAGAACACATGGAAAATCGCGCCTTTGCCTCGGCAACCAGTCTCGCGGCCCAAATCCGGGATCGTGAAATCGGCTGCCTCGAACTCCTCGATTTCTTTGTCGCGCGGGCCGAGCGTTACAACAAGCCGCTCAACGCGATCATCGCCTGGCAGGTCGACAAGGCGCGCGAGCGCGCGCGGCAAGCCGATGCCGCTCTGGCCCGCGGCGAAAATTGGGGCCCGCTGCACGGCGTGCCGATGACGGTCAAGGAATCGTTCAATATCGCCGGGCTGCCGACGACCTTTGGCAACCCGGTGTGGAAGGACAATATTCCGGCCGCCAACGCGGTGGCGATCGACCGGCTGGAGGGCGCCGGCGCGGTGATCTACGGCAAGACCAACGTCCCTTACATGCTGCAGGATTCGCAGAGCTACAACGATATCTACGGGACGACCAACAACCCGTGGGACCTCGCCCGCGGGCCGGGCGGCTCGTCAGGTGGCGAGGCGGCGACCTTGGCGGCCGGGCTCAGCGCGCTCGGCGCCGGCAGCGACATCGCCGGTTCGCTACGCAACCCGGCCTATTACTGCGGCATCTACGGCCACAAGCCGAGCTGGGGGCTGATCCCGACGCGTGGCCATGGGCCGCCGGGTGTCGTGACCCCGACCGACATCTCGGTCGTCGGGCCGATGGCGCGCCACGCCGAGGATTTGGCGCTGGCGCTCGGCGTGCTCGCCGGCCCCGATGTGTTGCAGCAGGCCGCCTGGAAGGTCGCGCTCCCGGCGTCGCGGGCTCGCCGGCTCGGCGATTTTCGCGTCGCGGTGTGGGCGTCGTCGCCCTTGGCGCCGATCGACGACAGCGTCGCGACGCTGATCGACGCGGCGGTCACGGCGATCGGCAAGACGGGAGCAAAAGTCGATACGGCGGCGCGGCCGGCGGTCACGCTCGAAGAAAACCAGCGCCTCTTCATGCTGCTGCTGCGCGCCGCGACCGCCTCGCGTCTGACCGACGCGGCTTATGCCGAGCAGCAGAAGATCGCCGCGACGCTGGCGCCCGACGACATGAGCCCGGCGGCCCATATCGCGCGCGGCGCGACGCTGGCGCATCGCGCCTGGGGCGCGGCCAACGAAGCGCGCAGCAAATTGCGCTATGCGTGGCGCGATTTCTTCGGCCAGTACGACGTGCTATTGGCGCCGGTCGCGGCAACCGCGGCCTTCCCGCATGACCACAACCCCGATCGCGGCGCGCGTCGGGTTATCGTCAACGGCGCGCCGCAACCGCATGTCGACATCCTCTGGGCCGGGCTGGCGGCGCTGTCGTATCTGCCGGCGACCGCCGCGCCGATCGGACTTTCGCCATCGGGTCTGCCGGTTGGGCTGCAGATCATCGGACCCGAAGGCGAGGACCCGACGACGATCGAATTCGCCCGGCTGCTCGCCGCCGAGATCGGCGGCTTTGTCGCGCCGCCAGGATACGAGTAGGCAAAAACGCAGATATTGGCGATCAACCCACAGCGGTGCCGATCCGCCCATCCCGCTCAGCCGCGCAAATCTCGTCGGCGATCGCGATTGGGCCTTGAAATCGGCGGGTGCCGGTAGAATTGGTAGGCATGTCCAGTCCGAGCGCAATGACCGGCATCTCTCGCTCGGCGCCTGGTGAGCGCGCGCTTTATCGCGAGCGCGCGTCGGCGGCGGCGAATGACGAAGATGCGGGTCAGCCGATCGCCGACCTGCCGCCGCTGATTGAGCCGGGCCTCGTGCCGAGCGGCCGTAGGCCGCCGCGCCGCAGCTTCCTGGCGGGCGCGGCGGCTGCTCCCGCGACCGCCCCACCGCTGGTGTCGTTCGGCGCGCCGGCACTCCCGACGCCGCCGGCCGCCACCATTGCTCCGGCTCCGCCAATCGCACCGCCGCCGCTTCTGGTGTCGTTCGACGCGCCAACTCTCCCGAACGCGCCGCCGCAGCTGGTCTCGTTCGACATCCCGGATGTGGTCGAACCGGAGCTGATCGAACCGGTCGCCGCGCCGCCCGAGTCGCCGCCACGCACCCCGGCGCCGCGCCGTGCTACCCGGTTATGGATGGCGGCTCGGGCGACGCGGCCGGCAACACCACGCGCATGGTTGACCCTCGTCGCCGGGATCGCCGTCGCGCTCGTGGTGATCTTCGGTCTTGCGGATGTGTTGCGGATCGGTCCGTTCTCGCGGGTCCAGTCCTATCCCGTCTCGGGCGCCCCGAAAGATCCGGCGCAGCGGCTTGCCTATTTCCAGAGCGGGGCGCAGGCGGGTGACGCCAACGCGGCGTTGCAGCTGGCGATCCTTTACGCCAAGGGCGATGGCACCGCGCAGGATTACGCGACGGCCGCGACATGGTTCCGCGCCGCGGCGAACCAGGGGGTCGCGCGGGCGCAATACGATCTCGGCGTCTTGTATGAGCGCGGGCGCGGCGTGCAGGTCGATTTGACCGAAGCGGCAAACTGGTATCTGAAGGCGGCGCAAGGAAATTTTCCGCTCGCCCAATATAATCTGGCGGTGTGCTACACCAAGGGGCAGGGCATTCGGAAGGATTTGCCGGAGGCGGCGCTGTGGTACCGGCGTGCGGCATCGCAGGGCGTCGTGCAGGCGATGGCCAATCTCGGCATGATGTACGAGAAAGGCGAAGGCGTCGCGGCGTCGCCGGTCGACGCCTATGCCTGGTATTTAGCGGCCGGTCAGCGCAGCAACCAGGCTGCTGCGGCTCGGGCGTCGGAGGTCTTCGCAAACCTGCCGCGTCTCGATCAGATCCGGGCGGAGGCTCTGGCGAGCGACGTCTCCAAGTCGATACACGACGCCGACGAACATAGCGGGGCCGGCACGACCAATCCGTGATTTCACCCGTGTTTCGCCCGTGGCGGGACGCTGACAGGTTGTTGGAGGTGATATGGCGTTGACACTGAGGCGGGATCCAGACCCGATCACTCCCCGGTCGGATGACTACCTGATCGAGGGCGAGGTCGAGCCGGGCAGTCCAACGCGCGGCGCCCAGATCGCGCAGTTTTTTCAGTTTCTGCTTATTCTGCTGATGGCGGTGCTGTCGATCAGTGTGTTCTGGTTGCTCGGATTGTTGTTCAACATTCTCTAAGGCCGGTTCCCTCGGCAGATCGCCGGGCACCTATCGGTCCCCGGCGATCGTAGCCTTCAGGCGATGGCGGCTATTGCCGTTTGTCGAGCTGGTAGCTCGGCGCTGCCTCGAGCTGTTCCTTGCTGCGGTTGAGCGTCAATCGATCGTTGTCGGTCTTGAGGTCGTTGAGGCCGACCGCGACGTATTTGCCGCCGACACCGAGAAACGCGCCGACATCGACGACGACCGCGGTCACCTTCCCGTCACGGTCGAGCACGATGTCCTTGATGCTGCCGATGTTGCGGTTCTGCACGTCATAGACGGTGCTGCCGATCATCTGGCCCGCGCGCAGCTCGCCTGATTGTGTCGTCAGGGCGATCGTCAGCAGCCGAACCGGCGGACCGGCGTTTTGCATACCTTGCATCGCCATGGTCTGCGAATACGCGGCTGGGGCAGCCAGCGCCAAAGCGACGGCGACGGCGGCTATCGTGGATTTTTGCATGGAGGCCTCCCTTGATGAGCAATCGTGCCCGGTCAACAAGGTATGGCAAGGGTTGGTTCCGGCCTCGTTCTAGCCGTCGCGACTGACAGGGTCGGCGCGCAAGCTCTCGCCGTTCAACTCGGCGCCCGCGAGGATGATG
>Ga0181537_10005397_pt1 | contig 10340 bp, 10 predicted proteins | sample PEATcosm2014_Bin_39_FD_119765 | JGI IMG/M metagenome (GOLD analysis project Ga0181537, IMG submission 119765) | Peatland microbial communities from MTU Mesocosm Facility, Houghton, MI, USA - PEATcosm2014_Bin23_10_metaG | ecosystem: Environmental > Terrestrial > Soil > Wetlands > Peat | place... | reverse complement strand
TCCGGTGCGGGGTGGAGCAGTCTGGCAGCTCGTCGGGCTCATAACCCGAAGGTCGTAGGTTCAAATCCTACCCCCGCTACCAATAATCTCTGGTGATTCAGTAGGTTATAGGCGATCACGACCGCATTCCCAAGCGGACCCGATACCAATCAAATCAGAGATTTGCCCATTGATCGACCCAGACGCACGGGGCGCAATGTAAGCGCCGCGCAAGCTGATTATAGTCGGTGTTCTTCGAACTCGACCCCTGCATCGCTTCCAGTCGCGCCTGTCGATTTGACGAGGAAGAGTCGGTACGCCGGTTGAGGGAGGTATGGCTGACGGCCGGAATCTCGACAAGTCATGCCAAACCGGTACTATTCGACTCAACATGCAAACGCACGAACGCATTGTTCTCGATCCGGCTATCAGTCACGGCAAGCCCGTCATTCGCGGTACACGTATTCCGATAACAATTGTCATCGGCAGTCTCGCCGGCGGTATGACCTTTGAGGAAATTCAGCGCGAGTACGATATTACCGCTGACGATATAAGAGCAGCGTTACGATTCGTCGGCGACCTTGCCGAGCAGGAATCTTTTCACCCACTTCCCGCCGCTTAGGCCGGTATGCGTTTTTTGATCGACGCAAATTTGCCGCGGTCGATCATTGCGCTTATAACGAGTCTAGGACACGAAAGCGAATTTGCGCGCGATATTGGCTTGGCGGCTGCACCAGATAGCGAGATCGCGGCGAGAGCAAAAACCACTGGAGCCGCGCTTTTAACCCGCGACCTTGACTTCTCCGACATACGTCGCTATCCGCCGGCGATTTATTCTGGGATTGTAGTGTTGCGCTTGCCGGATGGTGTGATTGCAGATGATATTGTGCGTGTAACCGAGCGTTTCCTGCGTGACCCGTCGTTTGTCGTCAGCCTTGTGGGGCGCCTCGCAATCGTCGAACAGGATCGCGTCCGCTTCCGGCCTGCACTCACCTAGTCCTTCAGCGTCGACACGGGACCCCAATGCTGAGCCGCGGTACACCAGGGAGTATTTATCTCGACACACGATGACAGCACTGACGACCGATTTGCCGACTACTTTCGCAGGGGCATCGAACCCTCCGACGTGCCGGCGTTGTTTTCGTTGCAGCGGGCACGCGGCGCCATCAACTCGCTCATCACGGTCTTCAACGGTACGGAGGCGGCCGTCATGGCGCGCCTGCTCGTGCTTCGCGAAGCAGGTGCGCGGGGCGATTCGCCTTTCTGGACGGCGTCCGAGCTGCGCGAGCGTCTGGCGTTCCTCGATGAAGCTAAACTTGAGCACATCATCGGACGACTGCGTGTCAACGGCCTGCTTGCTTGGGACTCGGAAACCGCGCGCTACAGCGTGAGTCCGTTGGGCCGTATGACGATCGCCGCACTGTCCGTGCTGCTAAGGTTCGACGAGGAGGGTGGCGAACTCGGCTACGTCACAGCGCAACTTGCCGCGAGCAATGCTGTCGGCGCCGTGTCGAGCGAAGAGCTACAGCACCTGTTGGCGCGCCTCAATGAACTGAAAGACGAGTTCGAGCGCGCAATAATTTCCGGCTCTGAGCGCCGCATCCGCGAAGCCGAGCGACGCCTGCAATCCGCGATCCACTGGGTTAACAAGGGCACGGCGATCCTGCGGGTCATCACAGACAATCGTGACTTAGATGTTGCCGCTCATCGCGTCGCGCAACACATTGGTCAAGTACAAAGCAGTCTCCTCCGAATGAGCGGCTCGTTCCAGCGTGCGCTCAACAAAATTGAGAGTCAGCGTGTGCACTTGGGTGCCAGCGGCCTTTCTACGTCCGATGTCATCGGCTGGCTGCGCGAACTTCCGCCTATAGCGCTCTCACAGCTCGCGGAAGGCGCGGTATCCTGCGTCCCAGAGTCGCGTCTTGTGCTCGGCGACATTGCGCTAGATATTGCGGAATTTGAATTGATCGATCGCGAACGTCCCGAGCGCGTCAACGTTCCGCTGCCACCGGCTGAGGATGCGCCCACGGCCGAGGATATCCTCGACGATCCAGAAGATTTGACGCCGCTCGCAGACTGGCTGGACCAGCTGCGTGTGGCCCCTGACAATCTTCTGTTGGAGCAGGCGGTACCGGCACGTGACTACGCGCTGTCGAGTTATCGGCTGTCTCTGCTAGCCCTCATCGGCAATGCGGAGTCGGTGTTGCTGGATGGCCCTGCCGCCGAACTTGCGCGTCTGCCACGCGTGGTGGAATGGTCTGGCCAAGGAGTTGCCGTGGGTGCCCACGGAGTTGCCGAAATGAGCGAAGGGCGGCTTGCGCGCAAACTCGGTGGTGATAACAAGCGGGGTAGCGATGGAGCGTGATGTCGAGGCTCTGATAGCGCGCCTGACAGCCTGGCAGTTCCTACCGCGCGATGATTTCCTCGTGAAACGTGCGCTGACGGATGAGGCCTTCTACCAGGAGTTGTCTCGCAGGCTGGGCGCCTGCGGGCTGGAGTTCATCGATCACCCGTTTGCAGATCACGTCGCGCTGCGGCTGAGGCGCGATCTCGAGCAACCGGTGTTCGGCGGCGAAACCACCTGGCTGTCCAACAATCTGGGATTGAAACGCGACCAGGTTGCTCTGCTCGTCGTGCTCTGGGCGTTGCTCATACTACCCAAGCGCTCACGGCAGCTCTTGCGTCAAAACGACGACCAGGCAGTTTCGCAGAGCGAGATGTTCATGTCGGAAAAACCTTTGCCGAGCGCGGCCGAGTTGAACATCGGCGTCGCAGAGGCGGCGTTGCTCGCTGACTTCGGCAACCGGCTGGGCGGCAAGACCCGCGTGGATATGGGTCTGGGCGCCCTTCGTCGCCTGAAATTCATCATTCGCCGTGACGGACAGATCACCGAAGGTCCCTTGCTCGACTTGGTCTTCGACTACGAACGCATGGCGCCACGTATTCTCGACGGCGCTCTGCACGACCTGCTGGCAAAGGAATCGCTGCCCGCGGCGGAATCATCGCTTGCCGGACGACCGCCCAACTTGACCCCCAAGGACTCCAACGATGTTTAGCTTTCATGAGTTCGAAGTAGTGCATTGGGACTACTGGCGCCGGTTCAAACTTCCGCTCGGCGCCGACATCGTTACCGTCGTTGGGCCGAACGGTTCAGGCAAGACCACGCTGCTTGACGCCCTGAGAACCTTGCTGTCCATCCAGTGTTCATCCGGACGCGATTATCGCCGCTATGTGCGTCATGCCGACCAGCCGTATACTTGGCTCCGCGCAGTCGTCAGCAATGAGCGGCGCGGGCGCGGCGCCACAGCGTTCTTCCCGATTACCACCGACCGGGTGACCTTGCTCTGTCGCATCCGAAAGAGGGGAGGAGAATGGGAGCGCAGCTACGGCATCGCACCGGGCACCCTCGCGATTGAGGACGCTGAAAAGACCGAGGATGTCGTCTGGAAGGGCGCTCGACAGTACGAATCCGAGCTCGAAGGTGCAGGGCTCACCCGAGCGATCAAGCGCGTGCTCGCCCTCGATCAAGGGCAAACCGACAAGTTATGCGAATACACTGGGCGCCAGCTTCTCGAGCTGGTGTTCAACGTCTTCGGTGATCAGGAAGTGCTCGATAATTATCAGGCGGCGCGCAACGAGCAAACTGCGATCGAAAGAGAATTGCGGGAGCTCACGACTCAGCTGACACAGCTCGGCACCCAGCTCCAGCGATGCGAAGCCGAGGTCAATTCCTACCGAGAGTATCAGGCCCTTATCGCGGAACTCGCTGACCTGCACGGACTGTGGTTGCCGCGAATCCAGCTCGCGGAGCTGGTCGATAGCGCCGCAGGCGGACGCAAGCAGCTCATCGGCGCCCGGCGCGAGTTGCAGGCGCTCGAACTGCGCGCCAACGAGCTCGCCCGCGACGTAGAGGCGACGGCTCAGGAAGAGGCCGAGTCGCTGGCTGCGGTCACCGCGTGCGTCACGAAACGCGAGGCAGCGGAGGCGCAATTCCTGGAGGCTCGCGCCGGTCTCGCGCCAGTGGCTGCCCTCCTCAAGGAGCAGGACCGACTGGCGCGTGTCGCACGCGAGCAGGCGACAAGCTTCGATCCAGTTGCTGCGAGTGCGGAACAGGAAGCCCTGATGCGCAAGCGATTCGAGCTCGAGCGCGAGGTTGAAGCGCTGGACCGTGACCTGAAAGAAGGTGCCGCTCGACTGTCGGTGCTCGAATCGGGACGGACGCCGGAAGATGCTGATGTGCGAAAATTTCGTGCGGCACTCCGCCAGGCCGACATCGCCCATTGCATGCTGCCGGAGATAATGGAGATCACGGATCAGGCATGGCATGCTGCTGTGGAAGCGGTATTGCGCAGCGTTCGCAATATTGTGCTTCTGGACGACCCTAATGATCGCGCGCGAGCATGGACGTTAGGCGAGCACATGCAGTATCGACATTTCGTCGTTCCTGATCGAGAGCCGGCGACACGCCCAGCGAAAGGATCGTTGGCCGAGTGCGTCCGCTTTTCCGGGAGCCCGCCAGCGTGGCTGGCGCGCCTTCTCAATGACATTCGGCGCGTTGAGTCGGCGGACGAGGGGGCGTCCCTTGCGGCGATCCAGAGCTGGATCACCCGCGCCGGCTATTGGCGCGAACGCCGTGGGGGTCGATTTGCGGAATCTCGCGACTTTCATTTCGGGCAAGCGGCGGCACGCCAGCTGCGTGAGCGGCTTGCGGAGCAAAATCAACGGCGCGCCAGTTTGCCGCAAGAGCAGAGAAAGGTCGCGGAGCGCCTGGGTGAGGTGCGTGCACTGCTGAATGGTGTCGATGCGGCCCGTCAACTTGCAGATCGCGCCAGTGAGTTCGCCCAGGCGTTTGTGGAGCATGAACAGCTTGCACTTCGCGTGCAGGCTACCGCGGAGAACACTGCCGCCGCGCAGGCTGACCAGCGGGACGCCGAGTCCCTGTACCGAACGGCACATTTGACTCTTGCCAAGCTGAGGCTGGCGCACGAAGGAGTCGTGCGTGAACGAGACAAGAAGCGACCCGACTTCGAAGCATCTCGCCGGGAGCAAGGCGCTCGGCTTCAGGCGCTGCGCCAACTTCGCAGAGACAAGCCAGCATCGATACGCGGAGTCGCGGCTTTAGACGAGGCGCGGCGCAAGTACGGCAATGTCGCCGCGGTCGAGCGCGAGGTCGATCGATTGGGGAAGCGGAGAGCAGATGCTCGCTATGTCAGCGATCCCGCTTGTGTGGCGAAGCGCGACAAGGTTCAGGGAGACTACGACCAACTCAGTGGAACCATACAACAGCGCGAGGCGCATCTGCAGGGCGTCCAGCGCGCGACCCACGACGCACGCGGCCAGTATATCAACGTGCTGCGCGCCACCGTGCGGCTATACGGACAGAATATTCGCGCTCTGGGCGAGATTGCCGGCATCGAAATAGAAGTGGAGCCGCCTCATCTGGAAAACGACGATGCGAAGCTTGCGCAGGCGACTCTCAACGTCAAGTTCGGTTTCGACGATAAGAGTCCGATCGGACTCGACGATGGCGAGGCGTCGGGCGGTCAGCAGGTGATGAAATCAATGATATTGCTCGTCGGATTGATGATGGACGAACGGCGAGCGGGCGGATTCGTGTTTATCGACGAACCTTTCGCGCATCTCGACATTTTCAACATTGACAAGGTAGGGGCGTTCCTCGAGAACACCCAGGCGCAATATATCTTGACGACACCGAATACCCACAACGTGAACGTGTTCAAGCCTTCCGATCTGACACTCGTCACCTCGAAGCGTCGGCCGAAGGAGAAGTGGGCGCCGCCCGTTGCCTTCTTGCGGCGGGATCGCAGCTCAGAGCCCAAGCCGGACGCAGCCAGGTAGACGGCATGTCTGGGATCGAAAGTGAGTGGTCTCGGCCGGATCCAGACGGGATCCGGACGCGGCTCCTCGATTCTGGAGCTAAAAGCACGTTACGGGGCCGCCGTCTGCGTCGGGCAGGGCCCATCGACGAAGCAGCGAGCGCACTCTGGCCGAGAGACCATGTTGCCCTGTTACGCGATTGGCTGACCCGACAGAGCGCGCGTACTCGGTTCGCCACGCTGCAGAAGGTAGCCGGTCATGCTCGTGCGGAGATGGCTGGGCAGCTGCTTTACGAGCTGCTCCGCGCGGGTTGGATCGAAATCGAGGAGCGCCGCGCCGGCGGAGCTTGGAAGCCGATATGGCTCCGATTTCTCGATCTGGACAGACTGCGCCCCATCGTGGGATTGCAGGATAGAGGCGGCGCGCTCGACCGGCTCAAGGAGCTGAAGGAGCGCGCCTTGGCTGCAGCGGACCTCGGCGATCTTCGTGCGAGTGTCGATCGACTTCCGGTGGCTCTTGCGAGCCGCCGCATGCAATTGCTCATCGCTCTGGATGCTTGGATCGGAGAGCGCAAGTTCGGAACGCGTCGCGATTTTGCTCTCGACGTCACCGGCGACACAAAGGGTATCCCAGACTCCGACTGGGGGTGGCTGGAGGCCGGATTGAACCTTGAGGATCACGGTATCAGGCGCCACGTGCCGCTTCTTCACTTGCGAGCGCCTTGGTTCTTGCGCGGCAGCAACGCGATTGACCTCCGCGGCGTACCTGATTGCATTGGCCTCTCGCAGAGAACCCTGGCGACATTCGAGCGCGCCGAAGGGCGCATCGAAACTTGGTGCCTCATCGAGAACCGCACGCTGTTCGACCGGGTAACGGAACTTTACGGTGATCGCCACGCCGTGCTCTGGTGCCCTGGCAATCCACCGATCTGGTGGATGGACACAGTTGCCAGACTCCTAAAACTCTGTCCCGCTCCGGCCCTTATAGCCTGCGACCCGGATCCCGCGGGCATTCAGATCGCAATGGCGGTGGGGGCACTCTGGCTTCTGGCGCAAAGGCCGTGGCGACCGTGGGGCATGGGCGTCGAGGCGCTGAAATCGCTAAGCAAGCATCGGCCGTTAAATGAGGAGGATGACTCGATTCTCGATAGATTGGGCGAGCGCGACCTGCCTGCCGAACTCAGACTCGCTGCCGACTGGATGCGCGAACAGGGTATGAAGGGCGAGCAGGAGGGGCTCACACTGCAAACACTAGAACGGGAATATCGTGCTTTAAATTTGGTTTGAGCTGAACTCGCCGGGAGCCTCACCGGCGGGAGTTGCATGGTATCAAGCACGGGTCGGGGGGTGGACCGCTCCATGAGGCGTCGGTGAGGCAGGCGAACCATGGAATTACTTTGCGCGAGTCGCCCGTGGAGTCGTCGCAAGTAAGTACCAAATCCTCCCCCCGCTACCAATATGTTAATCGGCGATGTAGCCGGGTTTAAGCATCAGGCCGCTCCGGCTTAGATCTCGTGCCCATCTAATCTCGCCAACGTTTTCTGTCCTCCGGTGCAGATCGTCCGCAGCCGCAATCAAGCGGGGACCGTAACGGGCGCCAAGCTATGCCCGATACCGAAGAGCCTCGACCAATAGAGTGAACGCTGCCGAAGGTTGTCGTCGACTCGGGTAGTAAAGATGATAGCCGATGAACGGCTGGCACCAATCTGCCAGAACCCGCTTGAGACGCTTTCTCGCAAGAAACGGTTCCGCCAAGTCCAAGGGAACATATGCAAGCCCGAATCCAGACACGGCAGCGCCAAGTACCTGTGGCGTCCCGTTGAATGTGAGCTGGCCATCGACCCGCACCCGCAGCTCGCGCTGGCCTTTCTCAAACTCCCACGCATACAACCCGCCATGGGTTGGCAAGCGCAGGTTGATGCAGTTGTGGTGGACCAGGTCCTGGGGGGTTCGGGGTTCCGTCCGATTCTTGAAGTAGGACGGTGAGCCGACAACGGCCATGCTGATATCCGGTCCCACACGCACTGCGATCATGTCCTTGGCGACTTGCTCGCCCGAGCGCACGCCGGCGTCATAGCGTTGGGCGACGATGTCGGTCAGCCCGTAGTCGGTAATGATTTCAACCTTGATCTCAGGTTGCTTACGCAGAAATGCTTGTATTTTCAGCCATAGAATCTGGTCCGTCGCATAGTCGGTCGATGTGATCCGGATCGTGCCGCTTGGCTTGCTTCGAAGATCGTTCAGGGATTTGAGTTCTGCCTCCACTTCGTCCAGCCGCGGTCCCACTGTGTTCAACAGACGCTCCCCGGCATCGGTGGGCGAGACGCTGCGTGTCGTGCGGGTGAGAAGCCGGATTTCCAACCTGGTTTCCAGGTCGCGAATGATATGGCTGAGGGAAGACTGGGAAATACCCAGCGCCGCCGCTGCTCGAGTGAAACTTCGCTCGCGCGCAACCGTCAGGAAGGCAACTAAATCATTGAGATTGGTTCGCTGCATATATGCGTCCAGGCCATAAAAGCATTTTGATTATAGGCTCTAGTCATACCAAATAATCGGGGTAATGTATTCGCTATGGACGCCGTGTCGGTGTTCAAAGCGAGAAGGAACAGTCATGACCATCAAGCGAAAAGGCTCACAGCCTGCATTCAAGGGCTCGCCCGACAACTTCACCGGTAATGTCCATGTCGAGCCCCTGTTCCAGGCTCCTGGCGGCGGAGATTTCGGCGGTGCAAGTGTTACGTTCGAGCCTGGCGCACGTTCTGCATGGCATACGCACCCCTGCGGCCAGACCTTGATCGTCATCTCGGGCCTCGGCTGGACGCAGTGCTGGGACGAGTCAAAGGAAGAAATCCGCCCAGGCGACGTCATTACCTGTCCGCCCGACAAGAAACATTGGCACGGTGCAACCGTTACGACCGCCATGACCCACATCGCCATTCAGGCATCTAAGAACGGGAAGAACGTTGATTGGCTGGAGCATGTCACCGACGACCAGTACCGAAGCTGAAACCTTGGCATTTTCAGGAGATCACCATGTCGAACGAATCCATCGCTCCGCGCAATCCGTTTGCGGATATCGCTCCCGCCCTGGCCGACTACACGGATCGAGTGCTTTTTGGTGACGTATGGAAACGCCCCGGTCTCTCGCCGCGAGACCGTAGCCTCATCACTGTGGCATCGCTGATCTCGCTTTATCGCACCAACGAGCTTCCTTTCCACCTCAAGCGCGCGCTGGAGAACGGCGTCACCCGCGACGAGTTGGTCGAGACAATCACCCACCTCGCCTTTTATGCCGGTTGGCCCGTGGCAAACACGGCCTTACCGATCGCCAGGCGCGTCTTCGAAGAAGCGGCGGTGTGACCCAGCAGGGAAGGCGCGTCATATGAGAAACGGGCGGGTGCTAATGCCCCATCGAGATCGTCCCGCCTAGTGCGGTTACTACGTGACAGGAGAATGGATTTACCATGAGTGACAAAAAGGTTTGGCTCATCACCGGCGCTGGCCGTGGCTTGGGCCTCGATATTGCCAAGGCGGCGTTGGGCGCTGGCCACGCGGTGATTGCCAGCGGTCGCGACCCAGCCAGGGTCACTGCGGCCATCGGCCACCACAATGACCTTCTGACGGTGAAGATCGACGTCACCCGCCCCGAGGACGCCCAGGTGGCGGTCGCAGCTGGCATCGCCAGGTTCGGCCGGATCGACGTCTTGGTGAACAATGCCGGCAACTTCTATGCGGGGTTCTTCGAGGAGCTTACTTCCGAAGAGGTCCGAAACCAGATCGAGACGTTGCTTTTCGGCCCGATGAACGTCACCCGCGCAGTGCTACCGGTGATGCGCAGGCAGCGTGCCGGGTTGCTGATCACCATCTCTTCGACCGCGGGCATATCGGGCCTACTGTTCTGCAGTGCCTATGCCGCCGCTAAGTTCGCAGTTGAAGGGTGGATGGAGTCGCTTTCCCCTGAGATCGCGCCTTTCGGTGTTAGCACGATGGTGGTCGAGCCTGGCTTCTTCCGCACGGAACTGCTCAGTAACGACTCCACGACTTATGCCAAGCCAGTCATAGACGATTACGCCAATCAAACCCGGGAGATAGTCGCCGCCTGGAGCAGAATGGACGGCAAGCAAGGCGGCGACCCCGCAAAGCTCGCCGAGGCACTCGTGCATCTCGCTGGGCTCAAAGAACCCCCGGCCCGATTCGCCGCCGGTGCCGATGCTCTGCAGACCGTCGAGGCCAAGGCCACCGCATTGCTCGCTCAAGCGAACGCCTATCGGGAGTTGTCTTCCTCCCTCGCTCACTCGTAAGTGCCTGTTATTTCAGAAGCACGATTCGACATAACCCACTTGCTTGGATCCGTAGCAGGCCCCCGCTACCAATATCATCGTAAGTACCAGTTCCGTCTCGGGTTTTTCTGCTCGTGACCGTGGGAACCCGCTACCACCATCGCGATCTCACGGCGGGGCGGGGAACTTCTTCAGTGCCTCCTGCGCGGCGACCAGCAGTTCAGGCGCATGCACGATGGCGATA
>Ga0181537_10005395_pt1 | contig 10344 bp, 4 predicted proteins | sample PEATcosm2014_Bin_39_FD_119765 | JGI IMG/M metagenome (GOLD analysis project Ga0181537, IMG submission 119765) | Peatland microbial communities from MTU Mesocosm Facility, Houghton, MI, USA - PEATcosm2014_Bin23_10_metaG | ecosystem: Environmental > Terrestrial > Soil > Wetlands > Peat | place... | reverse complement strand
GTCGTGTAAGCAACTACTGCGCCCTTTTTTGCGCCCGCAATGGTTTCAAAGAAATTCGCCTAACTCTTTTGAGATGAATGGCGGGGACGACGAGACTCGAACTCGCGACCTCTGCCGTGACAGTGTGCTGTCTTTTTGTAACTGATTGTAACTACGCGGCGCGGATGGCTACCAGAACCGCGTTCGGGCACCATTAGGAACGGTGAAGTGTTGCGTTTGAGGATGCGAAGCCTCACATCTTATTGCGCACCGGTCCGCACCGGGCGCAATTGCGCGGCGGACTGGGAGCGCAGCGCGCCGGCCTGGCGGGCAATGTTCAAGAATCCGGTGCGATTGGCGTTGCGCTCGAGGTCGTCCAGTGCGGCGCGGCCCGCGAGCGAGCGGCCGGCGTGCGCTTGGACTTCCAGGGAAGCCAAGTCCGCCTGCAATTGCAGAGAAAACATTTTGGCGTTGTTGGCGCGCACGCTGGCAGCTCGCAATTGGCGGAGCGCGGCGAGTGTCTCGGCGGAGCTCAGATTATTCCCGGCGAGGCTGCCCGCGCGGGCGGCGGCGATGGCCACTTGCAATTGATCGAGGAGCGATTCCGAACCTTGATTAAGGTGCAGGCTCTTATCCAGTTGGGCGCGAGCGCCAGCGGTGTCGCCGCTTTCCGCCAAAGCGCTGGCGAGAAACGCACGGGCGCTGGCTTCCTCGGCGGGACGCCCGAGTTTCTGAAAATCTTCCGCGGCGATGGAGGCCAGGGAGATGGCCTCCTGTGCGTGGCCTTCCTCTTGTTGCAGGCGCGCCATGGTCAGACGCGCCAAGGCCAGTTCGCTGGAATCGCCGGCGGGCGTGAGCAGGTCGATGCACTGCTGGTAATGCTGGCCCGCGGCGGAGAGGTCGCCGCGGTCGCGGGAAATATCGCCAAGCCCTAATTGTGCGATGGCCCGGCCTTCGCTGGATTTGATTTCGGTGAAGATCGCGAGGGCTTCTTCGTCGCTGGCCTGCGCCGCGGCCAAATCGCCCTGCAGTTCGTGGATTTGCGCGATGTCCAGGAGTTCGTCGCCTGCGCCGAGCTTCAGCCCAATCTGGCGAGCGATGCCCAACGCTTGCTCTTCGTTGTGCAGGGCTTCCGTCAGTTGGCCTTGGCGAATTTCCAAACTTCCCAGATTATTCAGGAGCATTTGCGTGCCCCAGGCAGAGCGGTTATCGGAGTTGCGCTCGAGCAGTTCCTGGTAGACGGCGCGCGCTTCGCGTAAACGCCCGTGATTGGAGAGCAGCACGGCGATGCTGTTCAAAGCGTTGCCTTCGTCGACGAAGTTGCCGAGTTGGCGCGCGAGGCGGAGGGCTTCGTGGAGGTCGGCTTCGGCGGCTTCCGGGTCGGAATCAATTTGCAGATTGCCCAGGCGGCGAAAGACGGCGGAGAGACAGCCGAGATCCTGGAACTGCTGGCAAATATCGCGGGCTTCTCCGGACAGGCGGATGGCTTGCTGGGGATCGAGATTGGACACTGCGGCGGCTTGCAGGGTGAGGGCACGGGCGTACAAGAGCGGAGCGTGTTGTGCGCGCGCTTTGGCGGCAGCGCGGGCGGCGGCTTCCGCGGAGTCTTGCAAAGCGGAGGTGGCGCGAAGCGCGGCAGCATCCGCCATTTCCAGTCGAGGATCATCCGCTGCCGGAGAAGCCATCTTCCGCAGCGTGGCTATGGTGGCTTGCGCTTCCTGCGGTCTATCCGCGGCCAATTGGGCGTCGGCCAGTTGCAGGCCGTATTCGATGTTGTCGGGATACAGGTCCGACAGGGCGCGCCAGGATGTGATGGCCTTATCCCACTCGAGCGCCGTGGTCAGGTAACGAGCCTGCACGTAGAGCTGCAATTCGCGGCTGAGGTGCTTGGAGCGCTCGGAGGCGGCAGTGGCCTCGGCCTTTTCGTTTTGCAGATAGCCTAGACTTTTCCAGGCGTCGGCGAGCGCCAAATGCGAAAGCGGGAAGGCGGGGTCGGCTTGCACGGATTTGGCGAGCGTGTCGCGGGCGTTTTGCAAGTCTTGCTGACGGAGTTGCTGCAGTCCTTCCATGTACAGGCGAGTGGCGACGGGATTCGCGGGCAGCGCGGCGCGCGCCAGTTCTTCCGTGCTGGGCGTGATGGCGGGCAGGCGCAGAGCTTCGAGCATTTGCGTCCCGCTGGAGGCCACGACAGCGAAGAGTTGATGGACGTCAGCGGAGTTGGCAAAGGTGGCGACGGTCTCGCCGGACCTGGTGTCCTGTACGCAGATATCCAGGCGCAGTTGATGGCTCGCCGCGGTGCGCGTTGCGGAGTTCGGCGCGGCATCTACGACGGCGTACGCGCCGGTGACCACGTAATCGGCGGCTAGATTCTGGCGCACGCTGTTCAGCGTTTCCGGAGCGAAGCCGGATTGCCGGTTGAGCTGCAGTTCCTTGGTGGCGCGCGCGATGCTTTCTCCGGGCAAGGCTCTGAGTCGGGCGTCGGCGCCAAGCTCGGTCGAGAGCATTTCCGCCAGCGCGGGCCCCAGCCATTCCTGGTCGGCGCGCGGCGATAAGTTTTTGAAGGCAAACACGGCCACCGAAGGGCGCACCGGCGTTTGCGCGATGGGTGAGGCGGCGCTGGTGTTGGCGGCGGGACCGTTCAGGGAGCGCCGCCCCCAAACGGCAAGGCCGGAGACGCCCAGGACCAGGAGTACGAGGACCGCGACTGGCCGGGCGAATTGCCAGGAAAGCCACGCCCACGCGCCAGATCCCGGAGTGATCGATCCAGACGCAGGCCCAGCATCCGACGGGTGGAGCGGAAGCTCTTCGGGTACCTCCGCGGAACTGGCGACTTTGGTTGATGATACGTCGGGAGTTCCCCTCGTTTGTGGCAGGACCTGCTGCTGCTCGGGACCCGTAAATTCCTCGCACGGACCTACATAGCGGTACCCGGCGGCCCAGCGCGTCTCGATGAAGAGAGCACCTTCGCCGGTTTCGCCCAGTGCTTTGCGAATGGCGCCGACGGTCTTACTCAGCGTCTGGTCGTACACATCCTTGCCACCCCAAAAGCGCTCGAGCAACTCGCTGCGCGGGACCATGCGGTGGCGGTTGGCGATGAGGTACAGCAGTACGTCGTAGGGTTTGCGGGAGAGATGGACGGGGCGGTCCTGGGTCAGCAGCAGCCGCTTTTCGGGGTCCAGAGAGAAATGGCCAAGGCGATACAAGGGAAAGGCCCTTAGATTTCCGGGACGCCGCAGAGAATAGCAAAATTTCAGAATTATTTCCGATTTTTCTCAGGATTTGGCGACGGCCATGGGTCTAGCGTGGCGGACGAAGGTCAGGTGGAGAGCTTTGGGCGTGGCGTGCGCGGTTGACCGGCGGCCACTTGGACGCTTGGCCAGGCCTCATAAAGGCTTATTGCGGAGACCAAATGAAACGGTTCATCGGCACGCTTCTGAATCCAAAGAAAATCCTGCCCAGGCCGAGCCAGAGTGGCCCATTAAACCAACAACTTTCGGAGGCGCCAGTGGATCGGCTTCCTTCCTCGACTGCCCGGCCTCGACCACAGCAATGCTCGCTCAACCCCAAGAGCGAGCGTCGCGCGGGAGTGGCGCCGAGCCGTCCTCTCCGGCCTGTCGCCAGCTTCGTTCATTTGCTCGTACATCGCATTATGGGAGCTTTGATAAAGCGCCCAGCTCACATCGCTGCGTCCGCCGCACCCGCTCAACCGCGGATGAGGTCAACGCTGAGAAAACTCGCTGCCAGCGCTCTCGCTTTCAGCGTCATCGCGACTACCCCGTTTGGGGTCTTCGCAGCCCCGCAGTCGCCGTTTACAGGACCCACCATCCAACAGGCGGGATCCGTCGTGCTCTCCCAGAGCGACCTCGAAGAAATCTCCGATTTTTGCACTTACCTACCCACCATTTTTTTCTTTGACTATGAATTTTGCGTCACTATTTACAAGCTTATGAAAATCAACAGTCAACAGGCTGCACGAGTAAGCCCCAAATGGTCGCCAGTTTCTTCTCCTAAAGCTTTGCGTCTCGTAACACGAATCGCCGCCCATGCACAGGGAGAGTCCAATCCAGCTTTCTCCCCGTCCCTATCGTCCAGCACGCCCGGCCTGCCGTTTCTCGGCAATCCGCTCGCCGTTCTCAGTTTTGTTCCCAACGCGACCACCGCGGCCGACGCGACGGTTGCGTACGCCACCGCCCTTCGGCGCCAATCCGATTGCAGCCTTGACGAAGACTACATCTTGCCCTCCCAGGCCACTCCGGACGCGAGCTATCTGACCTCGCTCACCGGCGCGCAAGATTACTTCCACCAATTATCCGGCCTTACAACCACACCGGATGTCTTTGCCAACGGATGTTCCCCTCAGACGCTCGGCCTGCCCGCGTCCAATTTTGGCGGCGAACTGCTCGGGCAGACGTCGGATGGCGCAGCCATCTCTGCGCAATTGGCAACCGCCGGGCTTTACGTCACGATTACGGACCTCACCGCCAACACAGTTACCAACACTCAGGTTACCAGCGGCTCAGACCCCGGAGCCTTCTACGCGGCAAGCCTGCGCAGGAACGGGATTATGGACCTCGTAGAGACGGGCCTCACCGATCCGGCAACTTCCGCTCCAGCCACAGCCGTCCTCCTCGGCAATGGCGACGGCACTTTTCAAAAGCCCGTGTATTACGACGTCTCGGCGAATACTTCACTCTTGGCTGGTTTCACGGTCGACGACGTGAACGGTGACGGCATTCCCGACATCGTGGTGCTCAACGGTACTGTCGGGGTCTATAACGGCTCAGTGATTCCGGTAACCGGTACCGTGACCACCCTCATCGGCAAAGGCGATGGCACCTTTACCATCGGACCGGTTTCGAACCTCACCTGGACCGACTCTCTCCAGGCGATCAGCGGCGTTTTCAAGTCCGGGGATGTGAAGGATCTGCTGGTCGGCGGCACGGTGCTTTTCGGTGCGGGTGATGGCTCCTTCACACAAGGCCCCACCAACGACGCCATCGCGAACCTGAGCATCAACACCCCCTCCGTGGGCGGCAATGCGGTCGGCAGCCTGAGAAATAACGGCAAGCTCGATGTGGTTGTCTCCGAGCCGGGATACGTCTCCATCTTCTATGGCAACGGCGATGGAACCTTTCAAGCCGGTCCCAGCTACGCGGCGCTGCCTGACTACATGCAGGTGACCATCACCGATATCGATGGCGACGGCAATCCCGATATCGTATTAGGAGGCAGTTCGGGAGGCGTCTACACGTTGGGCGGTTACGATACGCCCCTCCCCATGTATCAAATCCTGATGGGACGCGGCAACGGCACGTTCGTGGACTCGCCTGTCTACATCCAGGGAACGTATGGGGCCGCGGGCAACGCGAACATCGGCCAGCAGGAAATTGCCAGCGCGGACTTCAACGGCGACGGCAAGCTCGACGTGCTGGTGTATAACAACTCCAGTATCGGCGCCGGCAGCGCCTTGGCCATGCTCCCGGGCGACGGCACAGGAGCCTTGGGCGCAGCGGTTACAAGCCCCCTCAACATCGGAGCGACCATGCTGGTCGCCGCGAAGATGAATCACGACGCCCTGACGGATGCGGTGCTCGCAGGATCAGTTAACGCCGGTCCGGAATTGGCTGTGCTGTTCAATCAAGGCAATGGAACATTTGCGAGCGAACAGGATTACCCCCTGGCCGGCTCTGCCGTGAGCCTGGCGGTGGGCGATTTCAATGGTGACGGCATCCCCGATGTCGCGGTGGGGGAGAGCGGACAGGGCGTCTTCGTGTTCTTCGGGCAGTCCAGCGGGACGCTCGGCTCGCCGGTGCAGGTCGATGCTTCAAGCAACCCGATTGGGCTTGCCGCCGGCAGCCTCACCACCGACGGCCGCACGGACCTGGTTGTCGCCGACCAGACCACCGGTACCCTGCATGTTTACCTCGGAAACGCCAACGGAACCTTTAGCACGGTAACGGCGCCCACAACCGGCGCAACCAACCTGAGCGTGGCCGCGCTCGGCGACTTGAACAACGACGGCAAACTGGACCTCATCGTGGCCGGGTTTATCCCCGGCACGAGCGGCAATCCCAACATCTCTAATGTCTACACGCTCCTCGGCAACGGGGACGGTACGTTCCAGACCGCCAACACGCTGGCGCTCGGGAGCAACGACATCCCCGTAGCGTCGATGGCGCTGGCCGACTTCAACAAGAGCGGCAATCTGGGAGTGGTCGTGGGCAACTCGGACGATTACACCGAAGTTTTGCTCGGCAATGGCGATGGGACCCTCATCGACTCCGCTCTGGCGCTGGGTCAGCGGCCAGCAACGGTAGCCGCCGCCGATCTGCTTGGCAACGGCTATCCCGAAATCCTGGTCGGCGAATCCGATACCCAAGGCCAAGGCAATAGCCTGACGGTGTTCCTCAACCAACCCGCCGGCTGGGCCGCCACCACCGCGGCCACCAGCACGGTGGTCACGTCGTCAGCGAATCCGTCTACCAGCGGCGCGGCGGTGACTTTTACCGCGACGGTAACATCCACGACTGCGGGAACCATTACCGGCACCGTGACGTTTTTTGATGGCGCGAACTCGATTGGCTCGGGAACCGTGGGCGCGGGCGGCGTGGCAACGTTCATGACGTCCTCGCTATCCACTGGGCCGCATTCCATTACCGCGCAATACGGCGGGGATACGAACTACGCGGCAAGTACCTCCCCGGTGCTGACGCAAACCGTGAATGCGGCGGCGTCGGCTACGACCGCGACGGCGCTAACGTCCTCGCTAAATCCCTCGACCACGGGCGCAAGCGTGACCTTTACGGCGACGGTGACTTCCGGCACGGCGGGAACGATTACGGGTACGGTCACGTTCTTTGATGGCGCGAATTCCATCGGGATGGGGACGTTGACGGCGGGCGTGGCGACGCTGGCTACTTCGTCGCTCGCAGCAGGCGCGCACTCGATCACCGCGCAATATGGCGGGGATGCGATCTACGCGGCAAGTACATCCGCGGCGCTGACGCAAACCGTGAATGCCGCGGCCCCGGCAACAACCTCGACTGCGCTGAGCGCCTCGCCCAACCCCGCCACCGTCGGCGCCAGCGTCACCTTCAGCGCCACCGTTACCTCAACGAAGGCCGGCTCCATCACGGGAACGGTTACGTTCTTTGATGGCGCGAATATGTTGGGTACGGGAGCCGTGGGCGCGGGCGGCCTGGCCACGTTCATGACCTCGTCGCTGGCGGCCGGCGCGCATTCCATTACCGCGCAATATGGCGGCGATGCCAATTACGCCGCCAGCACTTCTGGGGCGGTGACCGAGACCATCAACTCCGGCAACCCGGACTTTACCGTTTCCGCCAATCCCACCGCGCTGACCATCGCCGCGGGGCAATCCGGCAATGTGACACTGACCGTTACGCCGGTGAACGGCTCGACGCAGCCCGTGGCCTTTGCGTGCGCCAACCTTCCCGCCAAGTCTTCTTGCGTCTTCGCACCGGTGTTGGTGACGCTGGACGGCACGCACTCCGCCACGTCACAAATGACGCTATCCACGACGGGGCGCAACTCGTCTGGAGTGATCGTCGGAAGTATTCGACCGGAAGTCCTCCGCCGACTGGTGGCGATACTCGTGTTCGCACTGGCCGGAATCATATCCTTACTGTGGAATCGCCGAGGCCTGCGGCCTTGGAAATTGGCGATGGGCTTTGCGGTGCTGGCCATGGTCGTGGGTTTGGTCGCGTCCTGCGCAAACTCAACCCCAGGAACGCCTCTGGGAACCACGCAGATCAGCGTAAGGGCCGCCGGGCCAAACGATTTGCATACGATATCGGTCACGATAACGGTGCAATAAAACTCGCGTAAACAATTTGCAAATCGCGAGGCCGTTCTGCGCCAGATGATTGTGTGCTTGAACACCGGCGGACAACAGTTTGGCGATGAAGCCACGAGCGCTCTACTTCGACTATTTTCCCATCGCGTTTATCAGTCTCCTCAATCGTGTTCTCGTCAATCCGTTTTACCGAGACCATAGTGCCGCTAAGATCGCCCTTGAAGGGCGTCTCGGTTCCGTCCAGCTTCGCCGTGTAACTCTGCCCTGCCGGATCAGCAAAGCTGAAAGCGTTGCCTACAAGTTTTAAGCTTACGACGAGTGCGTTTTCGGATCGGTTAAACGCTTCAGCCGTATTCGACCTACTGGACACGAACGCAGCGACCTAATCGAAGCAAGGACGCGCCAACAACCCAAGATATATCGCTATGTCGGTCTCTCCAGCCGTCTCATTTCATTCGAATGATAACCCACAGGTAAAATAGCTTGACAATACAGAAATCCCGTGCTAGCGTGTAGTATGTTGGCAAGCCCCACCTTCGCGCCTCCATTCCACCCGCGCATCCCGGCGGCCACCCTCCTCTCACCCCAACTCCGCCCATCCTCCCCACCCTTCCAATCCTTAGCGACCCAAATCTTGTCGCACCACTGCCTCAGAACCCGCAAAATTGCCCCTTTAGAATGATGACGATACGAATTGCTCCCCGCGTAAACCCTTGCCCCTCACAACGATACAAATTCCCCTACCGTACACCCCAAGCTTCCGCAAATTTCTCGCCCCGTAGGGCATCGTTTTTATTCTGCCCGCTACCTCTAACCCGAACACCTCAAACGCCTTACCCCTGCCGATGCAGCTTCGGATGGCACTTTTGAAGACACGTACCATCTCGAGATCGGGTTAGACTGTGCAGGCACAAATCGCAATAAACGACGGGAGGCGGAGACCGTATGAACCTGCGCAGAATGGCGATTTTCGCAATGGTAGTTGGATTGATGCTGTCCTCCGCCGTGCACGGCGACCTCAGACCGGCGGCGCCAAACTCTGCTGCAAGTCCCGCCGATTCGGTGGCACCCTTCCTGGGGCGGTGGGACTTGACCCTGAAAGCGCCGGATCGCGAATATCCTTCGTGGCTCGAGTTGCGGCAAGACGGCGGCGGGTTGCGGGCCCAGATGGTGGGACGCTGGGGAAACGTGCGGCCGCTGCCCATGGCAGAGCTAGTGAACGGGACGCTCACCTTCGTCTCGCCCAAAGAGGAGGAAGGGAGTTCGAGCGACCTTACCTTCACAGGAACACTGGCGGGCAGCATTCTTTCGGGCACGGTGAATGGACCGGACGGGAAGACCTGGCAATGGTCCGGCAGGCGCGCGCCAAGCTTGGCGCAAACCCACGCGCCAAAATGGGGCAAACCGGTTGCTTTGTTCAACGGCAAGGATCTTTCTGGCTGGAGCATCCGCGGATCGGGAAACACCACCTGGAAGGTCGACGACGGGAACTTGCTCACCCCGGGAAATGGTCCGGAGTTGGTCAACGACTCCAAATTTACGGATTTTGAGTTGCATGTGGAGTTCAAGTGCGACGCCACCTCCAACAGCGGCGTGTATCTACGCGGCCGGTATGAAGTGCAGATCGAAACCGATTCCGTCGAGGAGCCGCCGAGTCACCACACCGGGGGCGTATACGGTTTCCTAGCGCCGTCGCCCGAGCTGCCACGCAAGGCCGGCGAATGGCAGAGCTTTGACATCACGTTGATTGGGCGGCGCATCACCGTCGTGCAAAACGGTCAAACGATCATCGATGACCAGGAAATCCCTGGCATCACCGGCGGCGCCCTGGACAGCGATGAAGAGCTCCCCGGACCTATCTATTTGCAAGGCAGTGAAAAAGGACGCGTGGCCTATCGCAACATCGTCGTCACCCCGGCGGAGTAGTCTAAGGAAACGTTTGGCAACCCGCCTTTTGGAAAATATCCGGATGGGCAGAGCAAGCGAGCAAAGAAGAAGACGCATGCGGGAGGCACTCGCCGATTTCGCAATGAAATGTGCCGTCGTCGTTGCGCTGGCCATGTACCTTCCATCCCGCGGGCAGGCCACGCCGATACTGCAGGACCCCGCAGGGGCAAGCTCCTACCGGGAATCCGACGCCGCGCTTCTCGAGCGTGCGCGCACGCTGGCGCAGACCGCTTCGCTCGAGGAAGCGGAACAGACCATACGCCGCTACCTGGCGCACAACGAAGCCTCGGCAGAGGGTCACTTTCTGCTCGGCTACATTCTGTTCAAGGCGGCCAAGCCCAAAGACTCGCTCCAGGAATATACGGAAGCCGCCAAATACCAGGAGCCTGGCGCCTCGGAGCTTAAAATTGTGGCGCTGGACTACGGACTGCTGGATGACTATCCGGACGCCGAGCGGTGGCTAAAAGAGTCCCTGGCCAGCAATCCCAAGGATGTTGAAAGCTGGTATTACCTGGGGCGCGCGCAATACAGCGAAAATCACTTCGCGGACGCGTTGAATTCGTTTGCGCATTGCCTGGCGCTCGATCCTCGCCACGTCAAAG
>Ga0181537_10005394_pt1 | contig 10344 bp, 8 predicted proteins | sample PEATcosm2014_Bin_39_FD_119765 | JGI IMG/M metagenome (GOLD analysis project Ga0181537, IMG submission 119765) | Peatland microbial communities from MTU Mesocosm Facility, Houghton, MI, USA - PEATcosm2014_Bin23_10_metaG | ecosystem: Environmental > Terrestrial > Soil > Wetlands > Peat | place... | reverse complement strand
GGTCAGATCATGTGCACGCAGAACGTCACCGTCGGCGAAGAATATCGGCGCGGCTGGCACCCCGAGAAGTTCGCCCCGACGAGCCGGCCCTGCAGCGTGCTCGTGGTCGGCGCCGGCCCCGCCGGCATGGAATGCGCCCGCGTGCTTGGGCATCGAGGCTACACCGTGCACTTGCGCGAGGCCGAGCCCGAGCTCGGTGGCCACTGGCGCGGCATCGCCACGCTCCCGAGGCTCGCCGAATGGGGCCGCGTGCTGAGCTATCGCGAGACCCAACTGAAGAAGCTCAAACGCCAGGTGCAGGTGCATCGCGGGGTCAGCACGATGAGCGCCGAAGAGGTGCTGCGCTACGGCGCGGATCGCGTGGTGCTCGCGACCGGCTATCACTGGTGGGGCGATGGCCGCGGCGCGAACTATGGTCCCATCCCGGGCGCCGATGCGACTCTCGATCATGTGCTCACGCCCTCGCAGGTCATTCGCGGCAAAGCGGTGCCGGGGCGCCGCGTGCTCATCCTCGATGGTGATGGCCATTTCATGGGGATCACGCTCGCCGAGCTCATGGCCAATCGAGGCAAGGAGGTGACCTACGTGTGCGATGCCGCCGATGTCGCCGAATACGGTGTGTTCAGCATGGAGTCCGGCAACAACAAGCGCATGCTCTTCGAGAAGCGGGTGAAGACCTACGTCAACCACTGGCTCGAGCGCATCGAGCCGGGGCGCGTGCGCATGACCTACCTCTACAAGTACGGTCCCGATCTCACCGCTCCCTCCTCGGGCCGCGTGCCCCGTCGCGACAATCGCGGCGAGTTCGACCTCGACATCGACGCCGTCATTCTCGTGACGGCTCGCTACTCGGAGGACCGGCTGTGGCGCGAACTCGCGAGCCGCCGCGGCGAGTGGGGGCGACATGGCATCGAGGCGGTGTTTCGCGTGGGCGACTGCAAGGCGCCCGCGCAGCTCAATCAGGCGATGTGGGATGCCCATCGCCTCGCGCGCGAATTCGACAGCCCACACCCGGCCTCGCCGCTGCCGTGGATCCGCGAGCGCCAGCTGTGGGGCGGTGAGACCGTGCCGAAGCTCGGCGATGAGCGCCCGCGGGTCGAGGCCCCCTAAGGCGTCGCCCGTACCTTAAGATGTGCGAGGCGAGGCCGGTGGCACAGCCCGGCAGATGAATGGCCTGGTCAACACGATGAGGTTCCAAGCGAATGACGGCACCGATCTCAGCCTCCGACTCCCCCGCCAAGAACGAGCTCAGCCGCTCGCTCAAGGGGCGGCATCTCACCATGATCTCGATCGGCGGCATCATCGGTGCGGGCCTGTTCGTGAGCTCGAGCACCGCCATCATCCAGGGCGGCCCGGCGAGCTTCATCAGCTACTCGATCTGCGGGCTGCTGATCCTGTTCATCATGCGCATGCTCGGCGAGATGGCGACCGCCCTGCCGAAGGTGCGCTCATTCACCGAGTTCGCGCGCGCGGGCCTGGGAGAGGGCGCCGGCTTCGTGGTCGGCTGGCTCTACTGGTACTTCTGGGTGCTGGTGGTCCCGGTGGAGGCGATTGCGGGCGCCAAGATCCTGCATCACTGGTTCCCGTCCGTGTCGCTTCTACCCCTGGGGCTCGTGCTCATGACCGTGATGACGGCGGTCAACCTCATGTCCGCGCGCTCGTACGCCGAGTTCGAGTTCTGGTTCGCCTCCATCAAGGTCGCGGCCATCCTGGTATTCATCTCGATTGCCGCGAGCCACGCCTTCGGCTGGGCAGGCGCGCAGGGTTCGACCTTCGGCAATCTCACCGAGCACGGCGGCTTCACGCCGAACGGTTGGATCGCGGTCATCGCCGCCGTGCCCACGGTCTTCTTCGCCATGACCGGCGCGGAAATCACGACCATCGCCGCGGCCGAATCCGCCGAGCCCGGGCGCGCGGTCGCGCGCATGAGCACCACCGTGATCTGGCGGATTCTGTTCTTCTATGTGGTCTCGATCTTCTTCATCGTCTCGGTCACCCCCTGGACGCTGGTGCGCTCGGGCGAGTCGCCCTTCACCCTGGCCCTCACCACGATGCACGTGCCGCTCGCGGATGAGATCATGAGTGCGATCATCCTGACGGCGGTGCTCTCGTGCCTCAACTCGGCGTTCTACGTTGCCTCGCGCGTGCTGTTCATTCTCGCGGACCGCGGCGATGCGCCGCAGGGGCTGGTGGGCCTGAACGCGCGGCGCGTCCCCGTGGGCTCGGTGCTCATCTGCGCTCTCGCGGGCTTCCTCGGGATTCTCGCCGCCACCGAGGCGCCGCAAGCGGTATTCGACTTCCTCGTCAGCTCCTCCGGTGCGTTGATCGTATACGTCTACATCATCATCTGCATCGCGCAGATCGTGCTACGAGTGCGGCGCGAGCGCGCCGGGCTCCCCGAGCCGCCGGTGAGGATGTGGCTGTTTCCCTACCTGAGCTACGCCGTGATCGCGGGCATGGTCGCCGTTCTGATCGCCATGGCGCGCACGCCGGCCATGCAGCAGGACTTCAAGGCGAGCTGTCTGACGCTCCTGGTCGCGGTGCTCGCGTATCTGGTGGTGAGCCGGCTGCGCGCGCCGCGCGATGCGCCGTATCCGGTGACCTAGCCAGTGCGCCAGAACGTAAGGATGAGTCCGCCCGCGATCACCAGAGCGCCGCCGAGCCACACGGGCAGGGTCGGGACCGTGCGAAACATCAAAAAGCTGATGACCTGCCAGACGATGAATAGCGTCGCGATATAAAGCCCGACGACGCGATCGAACCTCACTGGCGCAGTGTTCAAGAACGAACCGTAGCCCAGAAGCAGCACAGCGCCGGCGAGGAAGAGACCCATGCGAAGCAGGCCCGTGTGGTGGTAGATCGCGAGGCGCACGACGGCATCGCCGCTCACCTCGAGCGTCGTCGCGACCAGGAGCAAGAGCGGAATCGGGATACTCTGCAGGGCTTTGAACATGACGCTCCTTCTAAAGTGAGACCTCTCCCGCGGCGATGCCGAGCGCCTGTGCGCAGGCGCTCGCTGCATCGAGCGGCCAGCTTGGCGGCGCACCGTTTGCCACCACCGCGGCAAGACCCTGCTCGTTCAGACGCGCCGTCAACGCGGCGCGCACGCGTTCATCGACCGGTCGGCGGCGTACCAATCCGCGCGCCGCATCGGTGGCATCGGCCAGCAGGGCGATGCGCGCGGCGAAGCGGGGAATTTTCTGCTCGAGCGCCGCGAGCAGAGCCATCGCGTTGAGCACCCCGCCCAGCCGGCCCACATCGAGCCGCAGCGCGAGCTCGTAGAGCTCGAGGCCGACCGCGCGCGCCTCCGCCACCTCGCCCGCGAGCAGCAGTGCGCTGAACATCAGCAACAGCAGATCGAGTCGCGTGTCGAGACGCCCGAGGTGGCGCAGGCTGAGTGCAAGCGGCCGGGCGAGTTGCAGCGCAGCCGGGCCATCGCCGGCGGCGATGTCGAGCTCGACGATCGCGACGGTGGCCAAGAGCGCCTGCCGCTCGCTCGTCGTCAAGGCGAGCTGCACGGCCCGCCGGTACGCCGCGCGCGCCTCGAGGAAGTCGCCGGCGCTCATGAGCAGGGTGCCCTCGCTCAGGGCCCCATGCGCAAGGAGCCGCGCCGGCCAGGAGGGCTGCGCCAGAGCGCGCGCCGCCGCGACCGCCGCTCGCGCCGCCTCCGCGTCCACGCCCCAGCACGAGGCGAGCTGCATGAGCGCGTAGTACTGCGCGCGCGGCTCGTCGAGATCGGCGAAGCGCCGCGCGGCGAGCTCCGAGGCATAGCGTGCCCGGTCGCACTGACGCACGACCTCATAGGTCGAGATCGCCTCCCAGAAGCGCGCGATCTGGCGGTGGGACAGCGACTCCGACAGGCCGACGAGCACTTGATCGTAGCGCGCGCGTCCCTCGGCGTGCAGATCGGTCTCGACCAGCAGCGGCCAGGAGGAGCCGAACAGCGCGACGCTCAGGCTCGGCGCATGAACGGTGGAGATATCGAGCGCCGCGCGCACATTGGCAAGCTCCGGAACGTAGCGGTGCAGCCAGATCTCTTCATCGAGCGACCAGTACTCCTCGTACGCCGTGTCGAGCACCTCTAGCATGCTCTGCGCCATGCGCACCCGCGCACCCTCGAGCTCGCCCCGCGCCGTGAGCTGCGCACGCGCGTAATGGCGGGCGGTTTCTAGCAGCGTGTAGCGCGGCGGCTCGACGGCGAGCGCCGTGACGAGCGAGCGATCCACGAGCCGCCCGATGAGGTCGATCGCTTCGGATGCATCGAGTGCATCGTCCGCCACGCAATGCGCGGCGCTCTTCAGGGTGAAGCTGCCGGCAAACGCGCCGAGACGGTTGAAGACGCGCTGCTCCGCGGGACTCAGCAGCTCGTAACTCCACTCGAAAGCGGTCTGCAGCGCGCCGTGGCGCGGGTCGGGCGTTCGTCCCGGCGACCGCAACACGCGAAACCGATCGTCGAGCCGCTCGATGAGCACCTGCAATCCGAGCGCGGGCGCGCGTGCCGCCGCCAGCTCGAGTGCGAGTGGAATACCGTCTAGTTGCCGGCAGACCTGCGCGACGAGCTGCGTCGTTGCGGGAGACAGCGCAAAGTGCCGATCAGCCGCCGCCGCGCGCTGCGCGAAAAGCTCGACGGCCGCGTACTGAGCAGCCGCATCGGACGGTGTGTTGGCCGGCGGCACGGGCAATGCAGCCAGACGGTAGACGGTCTCGCCCACCAGCCCCAGAGGCGCCTGACTCGTGACGAGCAGCCGCAAGCTCTCGGTACCGGCGATCAGGCGTTCGAGCGGCGCCAGGAGCGCATCGATCATGCGCTCGGCGCCATCCAGGATCAGAAGCAGCGGCACTCGCTCGAGCGCCTGCGCGATCGCCTCGAAGGCGTCGCTGCCTTCCGGTATGGACAAGCCGAGTGCGATCGTCATCGCCGAGGCGAGATGGTTGGGATCGGTCACGGGCGCAAGCGGCACCCAGGCCGCGGACTCGGCGGACTCGCGCGAGGTACGCGCGAGGATCTCCTGCGCAAGGCGCGTCTTGCCGACACCCGTCATCCCGACGAGCGTCACCAGCGTCGAGTGGCGCAGCGCCTCGCGCACGTTGCGCAGGTCCTCCTCCCGGCCCACGATCGCCGCGAGCCGCTCCGGCCGGACGCGCCGCGGGATGCGCAGCGTCGGAGCCTCGCTCTGCAGCGCTCGCGACGCGGGCTCGGGTGGCGCGCCGCTGCCGGCTTCGGATACAGGCCACTCGAAGCGATAGCCGAAGCCGGGCACCGTGCGTATGGCGCCCGCACCCAGGATGCGTCGCAAGCTCGCGATCTGCGCCGGCAGATTGTTCTCATCCACCACGAGCCGGGGCCAGACTCGCTCGATCAACGTGCTCTTGCTCACCAGCTTGCCGCTGTGCTCCGTGAGCACGAGCAGCAGATCGAAGGCCCGGCCGCCGAGCTCGATCGGCTTTCCCCCATCGAGCAGCAGGCGCTCGGAGGGTAGCAACTCGAAGGTTCCGAAACGTCGCCCACTCATCTACTCGACCTTCCCCGCATCTGAGCGTCTTTTTTTGATTGTACGCGCCGCTAGCCGGAATTCAGAAACGATTCAGGATCGTTTCAAGACCTCGGAGAGGTGCATGCGAGATCGTATCTCCCGCGAGATGAGTATCTGCTGATCGAACCAACCAAGCATCATCGAAGGAGATTGCCATGAAGAATCTGCACCACTTGATCGCCACCATCACCATCGGCCTCATCGGTACCGCCGCCCAGGCGGCCCCGGACTTGGGAACACTCAGCGAGACCGTGCGCTTCGCCGACCTCAACATCGAAAGCCCGCAAGGCGCCGCCCAGCTCTACCAGCGGATCCACGCCGCCGCGCAGGACGTGTGCCACCCGCTCGATTCCGAGCGCAGCTTCGTTCTGATCCAGAAGCACCGCGTCTGCATGCAAACGGCGATCGGCTCGGCGGTCGCACAGGTGGGCGTCCCGGAGCTCACCGACTATGCACAGTCGCGCGGCCTCGTCGCAAAAGGAGTCTCGATCGCGCGTAATCAGTAAAGTTTGAGGATCTCCGGCCCGGGACACGGCCCCATCGAGGGCCGCGCTCCCGGAGGAGCCGGGAGATTTCAGGCGTCCGGGCGGCCCACACCGGCCGCCGTGCGCTTTTAAGAAAATTTTCAGACGATTTTCAAGACGGCGCCCCGCCGCGGAGCGAGACTACCTCCCGATGCCGGACAGGCCGGCCCATCACCCACTGGAGGATCTGTATGCCGAAGTTCGTCATCGAGAGAGAGATACCCGGGGCGGGCAAACTCAGCCCGGCGGAGCTCAAGACCATCTCCAAGAAGTCCTGCGGCGTGCTGAGCAGCCTCGGGCCGAGCGTGCAGTGGATCGAGAGCTACGTGACACCGGACAAGATCTACTGCGTGTACCACGCATCGGATGAGTCGCTCATCCGCCGCCATGCCGAGCTCGGCGGCTTTCCCGCGAACAAGATCTCCGCCGTGAGCACGGTCATCGATCCGGCCACGGCCGAGTGAGCGGGTCGCCTTGCGGTTGACCGTTCTTTGGCTGTCAAGTGAAAAATACTGTCGCGTCCGTGATAAGACCTCACTGGCCGGCGGGACAGAATTTGGCAGTATGAACCTCGACCCCGGGCCTCTCTTTCTCACCCGGGAGTGACTGCCCGGGGCTTTCCAAGCGACCGAGGGCGGTGGGTTTAGGAGAACACGCGTCGGCATCAGCCAACTCCCCCGTCGGCGCGGCATCCGACGGCGTGCGCCCGCAGGGGCCACGCCGTTTTTTATCGGCGCCTCGTTCGCCCACCTTGCTTCGCTCGGAGCGCCCTTCGTGCCCTCGGACCCGCCCCAAGGCGCTATCCTTGCACCGGGAGTCTTTCCGAAGGGTCAATCCATGTCGATCGAACGACTGCACATCGGCCCACGTATGTCGCAGGTGGTGATTCACAACAAGACGGTCTATCTCGCCGGCCAGGTCGCGGCAAATGCACCCGGCAAGAGCGTCAAGGCACAGACCGAGGACATCCTCTCGATCATCGATGCTCTCCTGGCCGAGGCCAGATCGCACAAGAGCCGGGTGCTCTCCGCCACCATCTGGCTCACCGACATGGCGACCTTCAACGAAATGAATCAGGTGTGGGACCGCTGGGTTGCGCCGGGCAGCACTCCGGCGCGCGCCACCGTCATGAGCAGCCAGCTCGCCGCGCCCGAGTACAAGATCGAGATCGCGGTGATCGCGGCGCAGAACTGAGCTTGCCCGCGCCCGCCCGCACCCGCTGATCAAGATGCGCCCCGTGTGGATCGAGGGCGGCTGGGTGCAGGCAACGGGCCATTCGAGCCGGACCATCCAAAATCCGGCCACGCTCGAGCCCATCGAGGTGGTGCCGGAGTGTGGCGCATCCGAGGTGAGTCGCGCCTTGCGCGCCGCGCGCGAGGCGCTTCCGCGCTGGCGCGCGCTCGGGGCGGCGGCTCGCGCCGAGAAGCTGCGCGAGGCCGCCGACGCGGTGAGTGCGGCCGCTGATGAGCTTGCGATCCTGTCGACCCGCGAGACCGGCGCGCCGCTTCTCGATTCTCTCGACGCCGTGGCGGTCGTGGCTGCGCTCTTGCGCAAGTCCGCCGATCGAGCCGGGGATCACTCAGCACGGCCGGCCCCGCGCGACACGCCGCCATCAGCGGCACCACGGGTGGTGCTGGCCGGCCCGCGGTACCCGCTCATCGATCTCGCCGCCCGCATCGCACCGGCGCTCGGTCGCGGCGAGACCATCGTCTGCCGGCCGACGCCCACGGCGCCGCTCGCGAGCCTGGCCCTCGCTCAATGCCTCGCCGCGCTGCCCGCGGGCGTCATCGGCATGATCACGGGTGGAGATGCAACGGCGGCGGCGCTCATCGAGCATCCCGACACGGGTGCGCTCGCCGCACCGAGCGCCCTCGCCGCACACCGACGGCCCGAGGTGCTCATCGTGCCCCGCGACGCGGATCTCGAGCTCGCGGCGGCAGGCATCGCCGCACATCGATTTTTTGATGCCGGCCAGCGAGCCGGGCTCTGTCCCACGGTGTACGTGGAGCAGCCGCTCGTGTCCGCGTTCGTCGAGCGCCTGCACAGCTATCTCGCCTTTCTTGAGATCGGCGATCCCATCAAGCCCGTCACCGACTTGGGACCGCTCGCCTCGGCGACGGCGTCGGCGGCACTCGAGACGCAGGTCGCTCACGCGCTCAAGCAGGGTGGCAAGCTGGTGCTCGGCGCGCGCCGCTTTCAGCCCTGGGGGCTGATGGGCTACTTTTTTCAGCCGACGCTGTTCACGCGCGGCCGCCTCGAGGCCCGGGATCTCGAGGAGCAGATCTCAGGCCCGGTGCTCGCGATCTGTGCGGTCCAGGATCTCGCCGAGGCGCTCGCCGGGCTGCTGGGCGCGCGCGGCGCCCATCTCACCATCTTAGGCGGCGAGCTCGAGCGGGTGCTGGCGGCGCTCGCACGCGAGGCGCCCGGGCGGCTGCGGCGCGTGGCGCAGAGCGCGGCGGGGTGCGGCGTGCACCCGCTGCTCGAGCGCGTGGCAGCAGGCATTCAGGAGGAGGCGCAATCTCCGTTCGTAGCAGGCGAGCCGCTCTGCATCGACATCGAGCATGTCACGACGCGCGCACCTTGGTGGTTTCCTTACGCCGAGCGGCGGCGGTGACGACCGTGCGCTTCGAAACCGTGGCGGGCGACGCCGAGCGGCTCGGCCTCGTCTGTCGCGGCGGCTTTCATCCTACGGTGGGCGATGCGGTGCCGCCGCTGATGGACGGCGGGCCGATGGCCACACTCGTACTGCTCGGCCTGGTGGGATCGGCTCACTGGAGCACCTTCGCGGCCTCGCCGGAATATCGGGACGGGGGCGCCGACCCGCTCGATCGCTGGTCGCGGCGGCTCATCGACGCGCTCGCGCAAGCGCACGGGGCGACGGCTCTCTATCCCTTCGGCGGACCGCCCTGGCTGCCGTTTCAACGCTGGGCGCAGCGGGCCGAGTCCGTGCACGTCTCGCCGCTCAACATTCTCATTCATCCCGTCTACGGTCTTTGGCACGCGTATCGGGGCGCGCTCGGCTTCGCCGAGTCGCTCGCGTTACCGGCGGCCCGGCGCGCGCCAAGCCCCTGTGCGACCTGCATGGCGAAGCCCTGCCTCAGCGCATGCCCCGTGAATGCGGTGACACCCGGCCATCTCGACCATGGGCGTTGCCGCACCTATCTGCGTGCGACGCCCGGGGGCGAATGCCATCGCGTCGCCTGCCGCGCGCGCGCCCGCTGCCCGGTCGGGGCCGAGCATCGCTACGGCCCCGAGCAGGCGCGTTTTCACACGGCCGCCTTCGCTGGAGTCGACCCATGAAGGCGCGCGAGGGACTCGCCGAGCTCGTCACCGCCACGCGGGAGATGGCCTGACTCGACTCACGCGAGCCCCAGCGCCTTCGACAGATACGGCGCCGTGCGACTGCTGCGCTCCCACGCGACGACCGCGGGGGGCCCGGCGACCACGATCTTGCCGCCCTCCTCGCCCGCGCCCGGTCCCATGTCGATGACCCAGTCGCTCCTCGCGACCACACGCATATCATGCTCGACTACGATGACCGTATTGCCGGCCGCCACCAGGCGCTCGATCTGCTTGAGAAGCTTGTCGACATCCGCGGCATGCAATCCCGTGGTCGGCTCATCGAGCACGTATAGACTGTCGCCGCGTGATACGCGCTGCAGCTCGGTCGCGAGCTTCACCCGCTGTGCCTCACCTCCCGATAGCTCGGTCGCGGGCTGGCCGAGACGCAGATACCCGAGGCCGACCTCGAGCAGGACCTCGAGCGAGTGGCGCACCGCCGGCTCCGCGGCAAAAAACTGCGCGGCCTCCGCGACGGTCAAGGCGAGCACATCTGCGATCGACTTGCCGCGATATTGAACCTCGAGGGTCTTGGCGTTATAGCGCGTGCCACGACACACTGCGCAGGGTGCATACACGCTCGGCAGAAAAAGCAGCTCGACCATCACCCATCCCTCGCCCTGGCAGTTCGGGCAGCGGCCCGCGGCGACGTTGAACGAGAAGCGGCCCGCCTTGTATCGGCGGGCGCGCGCGGCCGGTGTCTGCGCGAACAGCCGACGCACCTCATCGAACAGCGCGGTGTAGGTGGCGAGATTGGAGCGGGGCGTGCGTCCGAGTGGCTTCTGGTCGACCTCCACCAGGCGCCGGATGGCGCTCGCGCCCGTCGTGATGCGGCCGCGCGGCAGCTCCGCGGGCGCTTGAGCGAGCTCCGCCGGCGTGCCTTCCGGCACATCGACCGGTCGATCCACACCGAGATGGGAGGCGATGAGGTGCACGAGCGCCTGGCT